>Ga0082212_10013361_pt1 | contig 10272 bp, 8 predicted proteins | sample TergutNt197P3_FD_71548 | JGI IMG/M metagenome (GOLD analysis project Ga0082212, IMG submission 71548) | Neocapritermes taracua P3 segment gut microbial communities from Petit-Saut dam, French Guiana - Nt197 P3 | ecosystem: Host-associated > Arthropoda: Insects > Digestive system > Gut ...
TTGAGCAGGCCGATCAGCAGTCTTGATGATATCGAAACTGAAAAACTGATCGAGCTCCGTGCCTTTAACAAGGCGCATGAGATAAAAGCGGTCCGAGGGGCCCTTGGCGAGGGTTTCCAGTTGCGGGATTCAGAAGGCTTTGCCGATCCTAAAGAAGGCGGGGCCGTGTGGCCACAGACATGCAGCCAGTTCCTGGACATCGACACAAGCAAGGGGTTTGCCAGGCACGACGGCTTTGTAAATGTCCATGCAATCGGTGGCGGGGAATATGGCTTGCCGTCAGAAGATGTGAAACAGGTTGAAATAGAAAATTATTACAGGCCTGATGAAAAAGGGTTTTTCAAGCCTTTTGATTTCAGGATCGTAAGGTTTATATAGTTTAGGTAAGGAGGAAACGGACATGGCATTCGTAAACCCGTATAGTTTTATCCCTCTTGATGAAGGCAGCGCCGGAAAAAAGGAGTGGTCGGAATACTACAAGGACGAGGAGGGGCTGCTTACAGGCCGGCTCGACTGCAGGCTGGTTGCGCGGAATCCGGTCATCATCCCGGATCAAATGGATCCTGAAAAGAAGTCTTACAAGGACAAGAAGTATGACGCATATCCATTCATGACTGTAGCCGGGAAGCCGATGATCCCGGGCAGTTCCCTGAGGGGCGTTGTCAGGAGCCTTTTTGAAGCAATCACAGACTCGTGCGTCTACACAAACGATGATTACTATTTTTCTTCAAGGACAAATATAGCAAAGACCGCCGGGATGCTGGAGAGAACAAAGAACGGTTGGCGGCTTCTGGCCGCTAACCGGTACGCCGACAAAGACGGCTTCATCCCCGAAAGCAAAAAAACCGGGGAAAAGATTGCTTTTTCCTGGTACGAAATAAGAGGCAAACTATATGTCTCAAGGGAACTACAGGGCCGGCAAATCGATGGCTATATCTTGAAAATGAATCCTATGCGGACGGAGACCGGCTATTCTTCGCATAGTATTTTTGTGCCGACAGGCGATACAGTCGAAGAAACGCTGGAGGAAAAATATATCGATGTCTTCAAAGAAAACCTGAAAAAATATATTGACGGCGCCGCAAAAGAAAAAGCAAAGATATATAAGGAACGATTTGAAAAAACTGAAAAAGAAGGCGGGATGATACCGGTTTGGTATGAGAAGTCCGAGGGTGGATACTATCTCGCGCCATCCCAGCTGTCACGCAATATATATACAAGAAAACCAAAAGACATTCTGCCTGAAAAGCTGAAGCCTTGTATCCGCAGAGAGAGTCTTTGCCCCGCCTGCGCTTTGTTTGGTTTTGTTTCGAAAACAAATTCCGGAGAAACTGGCGCGATGGGAAGCCGGGTGCGTTTTACGGACGCATGGGCGACCGAAAAAAATATTCTCGGTGAATACACTCTTCTTCCAATCCTGTCGTCCCCCCGAACTTCATCGCTTGAGTTCTACCTTCGCTATGGCGAGGATTTCTATCACGCCGATACGCCCGGCGTTGAGCTTTCGGGAAGAAAGTTCTATTGGCACCATAGCGGCTTCAATATGAAAGCGCTGAAACCGGACGAGAACCCGAAGATGACTTCTTTCATGCAGCCGGCGGACGCAGGAAGCGAATTCTGTTTCAATGTGTATTTTGACAGGATCACAAAGGGACAATTGGATCAGCTGTACACAGCCATCACGCTTGGTGAGAATTCCGAGGACAGCAATTTATGCCTGAAGATCGGGCATGGAAAGCCTCTCGGGTTTGGCTCAGTGAAAGTCATTGTCGACAAAGCATACAAGCGCGTCTATTCTGACGATTTTTACAAGCCTGAGGTGGCAATCCCGCCCGAAGAACTGACCGCGGTCAACATTCCCGGGGTGATTAAAAAAGCTATGGACTACAACGCGGCGGAAGGGCTGAATATCGACTACCCGCGGGTGAACGGCAGAATCTTCACATGGTTCGCTAAAAACAGGCCGCCTGCCGATAGGGGGAAAGCAAGGTTCTATAAAAAACTCCCATTAGCAACCAACAGGGACATCACCTTGCCCGAGGATACAAAATCATGAAAAAAGTATTCATTCAAGCGGTCCCGAACCAGCCGTATATTGACGGGGATCCCGCGAAAGGCACAAATTTGAAGGCGCTTTGCTACAGGATGGACGCCCTCGGCTTCGATGAGAAGGTGAGCGTGCCAACCACATCCCCGCTCATCCCGATTGTTATGAACACTGTTGAGGAATGCGATGAAGTTGAAGTGATCATGCTGATGAAAGTCCCGGGGGAAAGGGTTCTTGACCCCAACACTGAAATCCGCCCGTACATGAAAGAAAATCTCCGAACCGTGTTAGGGGAATACCAAAAGGTTTTTGATGCAAAAAATATGCTCAGCCCCCCACGAATAGAGGTGGTCGAAGTTCCCGAAGAGGAGTGTAATTCCAATATGCTGCTTGTTTTCAACGAACTCCGCAAGAAGGTCGGGGCAAACACTTCACTCAGCTGCGACGTGACATTCGGGAACAAGTCGATGGTAATCCTCCTGTTCAACCTGATTCGATACTTCAACAGGAAACTGGATGATTTTTCAATTGACTACTTTGTTTACGGCGACAGGGACTGGTCCGGAAATGGGCAGAATGTGATCTATGACCAGTCATTCGAGTTTCTTATCGACGATGTTATCACGTCGTCGCTGGTTAAAGACAAGGAAGCTTTGGACGAAGCCCTTTTTGAAATGACAAGAGGCAGCTCGCTGAAAACGACCGGCTTGGTCGATTACGATTCTATGGCGGATGCAATATGACCGACAGATTAGTTTTTACAGACGCAATTGATTTAATTGGTATCTGGTATTCCAGATACAGAAGTGGTGTCGGCGCAGAAGCTTTTTCGGCCATTATCGAGCGAGCGGTGGAAAGTATCGAAGACAACGAGTTCGATATTGAGGAGACAGGCCACGACAATTCCCCTGAAGGGATTAGGACAGCGGCGATCAGCTTTTTGTTTTATCTATTCACGCATAGGTCATTTTCAAAAGAGTTTCGTGACAACAACGATGAGCATTGGGGTATCCACTATTTTAATAACCCTAATAGCAGAGCCGGGTACTATTTTTACGACATGTATCTGCTTAAGATTCTGCCCGGGACGCTTGACCGTTTTGACGAGGCCAGAGGCTCTCTCTTCACATATATTTGCGTCAATCTATGGAACAATTCCGCCAAAGCAAAGAAGATAATAAACGAATTTGACAAGAGCAGGATCAGGTTTGAGCTGTTGATTGATATTTTGAGCAGTGAAAACCGAAGTGAAATTGATGGCGCGACGGTTAGTTTCGTTTCAATTGACGAGGCTTTTTCCTCCGATGAAGACGGCGCACAAGGTATAAAAATCGAAGTGCAAAAGAAAGCTGTGGATGATGACCCCGAAGCCGGCCCTGATGGACTTATAGACCGAATCGCGTACCTGAGATATCTTCCCGTGCTGATTCTGAGCGGAAACCCTAAAAAGGTGAACGCCCGCCGCTCCGCTATGGCAACAAGGGCTCTGACTGTCGGGCATATCTGCCGCGGCGTAGAATACAGGGACGTCACGGGGATTTTCAAGTGGGAAAAATATAATCTGATGCTTGATGGCGAGACTGAAAACCTGGCGAGGGAATGCTCTGAAAACGCGGCTGAAATCTTTGTCCGTGAATTATATGAAAGCAAACCGCCGTTATATTTTGCGGGTGGCCAAGACGATTTTATTGAACAATGCAGCCAGGTTTTGGGGTTGAGATTTTCTGCGAGCAGTATAAATCATGAAATCAAGGACCTGAAATTCAAGTGGACCGCGGCATTGTACGCATCTTCAAAAGAAATAGAACCTCTTTCCGCTGAAGAACTAAATCTGCTGCTCAACAGCCGATTGGAATAGATGCCCGGACAAACAGCCTCCTGACCGTTTATATTTCTTGCCGAGCGACAACTTTCCGGCAAGTTTTTTATTTTTATGAGTTTTTTCTGAGATTTGCAAAATTAGAACGTAAAAACCCATAGATGCTATATGAAAAAGAAAAACAGGAGAAAAATTATGAAAAAAACAATCAACTACATCCTAATCCGGGCGATCAGGAAGACCATCCTGACACTGCTCATCGTACTCGCGGTGTTCTTCACCGGCCTTTCGCTCACCGGGTGCGTTGGCGGCGAGGATTTCTCGTTGTCTGCCGAAGCTCTGCCGGCCGCCGAGGACGCCGAGGCCGCCGAGGCCGGAGGCCATAGCGCCGGGGCTGCCGAAGCTTCGGAAATGCCTGAAGGCAAGGCCGTCGCGATTGTGCTTGATGTTTCCGGAAGCACGGACAGTTCCTTTGAGGAATCCGTGCGCTCCGCTCTCGTGGACCGGGTGGCCGGATATATACCGCCGAAGCCTACGGACACAAAGAGCGGTGCGGCGGCGGTTCCGGGCCTGCGCATCGCGGTCTACCTGATCATGTCTGAGAACGCAAACGCATACAACAATGGCATGGCCCGCGACGGGAAGCTGGTTTGCACCATCCCCGGGACGCCTGCGCTCGAAGCTCTGAACGTATCCGCGCCTGAGATTCCGGCAAGTGGTGATACGGAGGAATATCTCAAGGCCTATCAGGAATGGAAGGCCCTGGTCCAGGACTGGGAGAAGAAAGAGCAGGTGTGGAGCGAGGCCTATGATGAGAGTCTGGAACAGGCGCGTGACGCTTCGGATTCTATCGCTGCCATGAACCTTGAATATGACACATCGGCTCCCTGCAGCGGGATATACAACACGATCTGCGCTGTCCTCGGAGCGATGCCGGGCGACAAGGTGAATGTCGGCGTCTTCTCTGACCTGCTGGAGAATGGTACGGATCGCGGCGCCCCGCCTGCCGGAAAGAATGGTTCGGTGGCGCTCTGTGTTCCTGCCCCGGACGGCGATGTGCAGTCTGCAAACGAACACGCGGCGGCTTTGAGCGAAACGATGATGTCCTGGGGGTTTGCAAAAGCATCCGTCTATGCGCCCGATCTGCTTCAGGACGCAGTTGACATCGTCTTTGAAGGATAGGGGGTGAGCGATATGACCATTACCATCCTTCTGATTATCAGCGCCGCGGTTGCTGCCGGCGGATTCTCCGCAATCCAGCTTGGGAAGTCCTTCGGGGCATACGCTGCCCGCAAAGCCGAAGACCTAGCAAGCTGCGAAGAGATCAAGCGGGAGCAACAGAAGCTGGATAACGAAGTACACATGAAGGAGCTCGAGCTCGCGAAAGAGCGCGAAAGCGAAGAGAAGGCGGAAGCAGCGCGACTCCTCCGCGAAGAGGATGAGCGTATCAGGAATAATCGTGAAAGATATCCTGTCGAGCAAATGATCCTGACGTACACATCCGCATCATATGCGCAGGCCGGCAGGGTTGCCGCGAGGGCGGGTGAAGCGTACGAGGCCAGTTCAACAAAAATCGCTGACGAAGAAAGGTGCATGGGCATCGGCGCCGGGCTTGCTAATTCTCTCTTCATGATCTGGCTCGTCACGGTGGCCGCGAACATCATCATGACCGGCCTCATGCTCTGGAGCATCATGGGACTGGTTGCAATCCTTGCAGCGCCTGCGTTGGTCCTCGCGCCTACCGCAATCATGTACTGGATACGCAACAGTGTAGACCGTCACAAACGCGGGCAAATCCCGGCGGAAAACATGTACCGGACTATCACGGCAGGGGCTGCCGGGCTTGTCCTTGTGGGCGGGCTGCTGCTCGGCAATGCGGACGCACGCGCATCCTATGTATATGACAGCAGGATCAACATCGCGCAACTCAGGCTCGACCAACTGAACGACCCGCTCTACGCTGAACTGAATGGCGATGATCCGTCCTACGCTACCGAAGTTAAACTCCAGGAAGCACTCCTTGCCGACTTAATCGATGGCAGGGAACGGGCAGCCCAGACATTCACAGGCCTTCTCGCGATAGCACTCCCGCTTGAATGCCTTGGCGCCTATTTCTTCACCGAGTTCATTGTAAGAAGACGCATCCGCGTGCTTGAGCAGGACCGTGACGACGCCAGGCTCGCCCGGGATAGTGCGGAGGATGCACAGCAGGAGATTGCCATGGCCACGCGAAATAGCGTCATTGAACGCATGATTGGCCTCGGGCTGTATGACGACGGGGTCCTTCATTGGTTGGGTTTGGACGAGCCGGATCAGGACGGCGATGAAGATGATGACGTCTTTATGGACGATGGGGACGCGGCAACAGAACCGGAGGTGGCGGCGACGGTGGAGTCGCCGGAACCGGCTGGAGCGGCGGGAGCGATGGACGAGGCGCCGGAACCGGCGTCGGAGGCCGATGGCACAGACAACCGGCTCACCGATTTCATCGTGGACTAGAGGTATGTGACAATGAGTACAGGAAATACACAGACGGCGCGGCTGACCGCGCGAATCACAGCCCAGGTAGACAAATGCCTTATGGACAATGAGGGGAGGCTGCGGGCGCTGCAAAATATGGCCGGCAGAATACCCAGCCCCGAGTTCAGTTTGATCACGCTCGCGGCGGAAAAATCCCTTCAGACTCTGAACTTCAGCACGAGATTGGTGATGCGAGGCAAGCGGTGTGCCATAGAGGCCTCCGCCAGGGGCAACGCAAAACTGCTCGTTCTCATAGAGGATGCCTGCACGGAAAAAGGCGTCGGGTTTAAGACTGACTGGGCGAACCTTGCGGACAAGTCATGCCTGAAGATGCAAGACGAATTCGAGGAGAAGATGACTGGGTACGGTGTGGAACTATACGGCGAAAGCGCTTCGGAAGACGTCCATTTGGATCCGCGCGGCGGGCAGCTCATCAGGAACGCGGGGCAGATGCATGCCGAAAACCTGGCGGCAGGAATCGTTCTCTACGAAGAACAGGCGGAGCAGTTCTGCCGGAGCCTCTATTCCGGCGAATCCGGCCAATGGAACCCGCAGAAAGATAAGGTGTGATTATGAGCAGCAATGACAACGGGAAAGCCGTCCCGCGGGCGGATAGAATCGAAGCTTTGCTTGAGCGCGGCATTGCCGAAGGCAGCTGTGTACTCCTGAACGGCAATACAAGCGACACGTTCGTCTACGACGGGCACCTGTCGCAGCTCCCCCAGCTCATCAGCATCTTCAGTGCAAAAAGACAGATGCCGACACTGATGTTTTCACTCGACAAGCAAATTGAGGATCTTCAGGCGCCGGACGGGCCGAATGTGAAATGCCTTCCCGGAGTCGCCGCAGGAACGCCGCCTACAGTCGTGCTCGACAGGGTTTTTGAATCCCTCGAGAAAAGCCGGCAACAGACCACGTTTATAATTAATTTCGCAGAAGCTGTCATACAGGACCTGCCGAACCCGCCGCTTGACGAAGCGCGTATCCAGCAGCAGATCATGAACCGGATGCTCAGCGCGTCTTTCAGGATGCAGGGGCATCTGCTGGTACTGATATCCAGAATCCGCCCGGTGAATGCCGCTTTTGCGCAAATGCCGGGCGTCACGTCACATAGCATCGTACTCCCTGAATATCCGGAACGTGAGACTGCGGTGCAAATTATGACATGCAGCCAGGATTCGCCGCTCGTGCTCGCGCCCGATATCACGCCGGAACGCCTGGGGCGGCTATGCGGCGGGCTGACAATCGACGCCCTCTCCCGTATGCGCCGTACGACAAGCGATGAAAGCCCGCTCGTTCGTAATACAATCCTTGAACGAAAGAAAGATTTGATACGCCAGCAGTCCGGCGGGACGCTCACCATCCATGATGAGGAGCGCGACCTCGATAACGACATAGCAGGCCTTGCGCAGCTGAAGCTGTATGTCAGGAACCTCAAAGATACAGAGGTGTCCAATGCCCGTGTCCTCCTCCTCGGCCCGCCGGGGACGGGCAAAACCCTCAGCGCCGTAGCAATCGCGAAGTCAATGGATACAATCCCTATTTCTCTTGCTCAGGTGAAGTCCATGTGGGTCGGCGAATCAGAGCGGATGTTTAGGCAGGCGATTGACATCATCGAAAGCAACTCGCCTGTGACCCTGATTCTCGATGAGTGCGACCAGCAAACGATGGGCAGCAGGACGGGAGACAGCGCTGCCCTTGATTCCTCCTCGGTCGATACGAGCCTGCGCGGCATGCTCCTAGAATGGCTCGGCGATGTTGGGGCCGACAATGGGATCTCAATTATAGCCATGTCCAACAATGCGCCCGGCGTTGACCCGGCCTTCCGCGACCGCCTGACAACAATCCCGATACTGGAGGCCGGAAGCGCCGCGGACAAAGCGAAGATTGCTATGATACAGCTGCGCAGGATGGGCAGGGAAGGCGATGAGGCCGGCATCACAATGGCCTTTGCGGAGGAACGCCGGGGATTCACGGGAAGGCAGATTGTCAAAATGCTCGGGATGGCCGCCCGCAGCGCGAATAAGCTGAGCGACGGCGTGATTGGGTACGAAGCCATGAAAGCCGCAATCAATGGGATGATCCGTTCGTTCGGCCCGGCGGAAGAGTTGATGTCTCTCAGGGCGATCCGCTACACCGATGAGTCCGAATATCTCCCGTGGATAGCGGCCCGGACGATGGGCGACGATACAGTGCGGGCGCCGGAATATCTATTGCCTTTCCTTTCGGAAGACGAAACAAGGTATGACGAGGAGCGCCTGGACAGACGTATCGCTGAGCTTGTGCAGGGGGGTTTCTGATGGGGACTATTATTGAAGCTGGTATTGATCCTTCGATGGGGGCTGACATGATTGACACGGAACTATCTTTTGTACACTCGCCCTCCCATCCGGACGACGCGCTTCTCGGCAAAATCGCCGGCGCCTGCGGTGACTGGGCCTCGGGGGGCGGGGGCTTCGGCCCCACGTCCACAATCACCGGGGACGGAGCCATAGCGGCGGCGGAAAAGGCGTTCTCCGCCGCAGTTGGCGGCGGCAGGCCTGCCCTGCTAGTCCCCTCCGCAACGTACGGCCTGTATAGCGCCCTGAAAGCATTGGGCGTTGGCCATGGCGACATTTGCCTGATTCCGGAATACGACTGGCCGGCAAGTCTGGCAGCAGTGCGTTCCCTCGGCGCGATACCGAGGCTGGTCCCTGTTGGAACCGGCACATATACCATCGACCCGGACGCCATCACGCCTTCAACGCTCGACGACGCGAAGGCGCTCATAGCGTGCCATATCCATGGGATCCCCGCTGACGTGCCCGCGCTTCGTGAAGCAACGGGCGGCAATGTCCCCATCGTAGAGGACTGTTCCCAGGCGACCGGATGCATGCTGGACGGGGAGTTCGTCGGCACGTTCGGCGATATCGCTGTGCACAGTTTCGGGCCGAACAAGAACCTCTACGCCGGGGAGGGCGGGATGATTCTCACGCATGACTGGAACCTCTATGAGAAGGTTCTTCGCGAGGTCGGGCATCCTGTCCGCCAGGCCATAGGCGGAGCCGGCGATGCAATCAACTACGCAAGCCTGTCTGTCCGCCCGCATCCCATGACGGCAATCATGTTGCTTTCGGAACTGCGCAGCTTCGATCCGTTGGTCTCCTGTCATGAGTTTGAGGCGCTCGCCGGGGAAATCGCAGCCCATGAAGGGATCCGGTTGATCGGCATGGACAGCAGGCGGCAAAACGCAGCCGGCAAAGTCCCCGTTGCCCTTGACGGCGACATATGTGACTTAGGGCGAAAATACAACATCGTGCCGAGCGGGGCCTTTGATCTGGCGTCCATGGAGAAAACGGCTCGGCAAGTCTACCTGATCAGCGAAACAGGAGGCGGAACCAATGACTAACCGCACAAAGAAATATAGTGTCACAATCATCATGATCGTGATTTGCGCGGCAGTCTATGCTCTGGAAATGTATCTCGGTGGCTCTGAGAACTCATTCGTATTGGTCGTGATGGGCGCAAGGTTCAACCCGGCCATTGAGGCGGGAGAAATCTGGCGGTTTGTCACGCCCATACTCCTGCCCATCGGCCCAATGCATCTATTGCTCAATCTGGTCTCGCTCCTGGTACTTGGCCGAAACGCGGAGAGGATCTACGGCAGCGGGAATTTCCTGCTCCTATTCCTGCTCAGCGGGATCAGCGGGAATATAGCGTCGTATATATTCAACCCGGATGCAATCTCGGCAGGCGCAAGCACGTCAATCTACGGCATAATGGGATCTATCCTTGTTTTGTTGATAGTCAGGAGAACAGATTCATACATCAGGGCTGTTGCACGTTCTTTCGTCCCGATGGCCGTCATCATCATACCCTGCAACTTCATGCCCGGTTCGGGAGTCGA
>Ga0082212_10013362_pt1 | contig 10271 bp, 11 predicted proteins | sample TergutNt197P3_FD_71548 | JGI IMG/M metagenome (GOLD analysis project Ga0082212, IMG submission 71548) | Neocapritermes taracua P3 segment gut microbial communities from Petit-Saut dam, French Guiana - Nt197 P3 | ecosystem: Host-associated > Arthropoda: Insects > Digestive system > Gut ...
CGAAAGGCCTAACTTAAAAAACTGGATAGACCGACGTGTGCGTCAGTCACTTCCCGAAGAAGGTGAATTTGCCCTGAAGGCGACACACGAGGCGATGCAGACAGCCCAAATAGACGACGATTTCAGGACGAAAGAAGAGATAGGCGTTATTTATGGGAATGATACATCAACGCAGTCGGTTATCGAAGCGCATGAGGTGATGTGCGAAAAGCGCGATTCTACGCTGATAGGCTCTGGAGGCGTCTTTAAGTCTATGATTTCTGCCGTTTCTATGAATCTTTCGACGATATATCAATTACGTGGATTAAATTTTTCGGTTGCAGCAGCTTGCGCTAGTGGCTCCCATGCGGTTGGGCTCGGTTTTATTTTCATTCGGCAAGGGATGCAGGATGTAGTTTTATGCGGTGGTGCACAGGAAGTGAATTTTTATTCCATGGCGGGTTTCGACGGTCTGAGTACCTTTTCCATGCGCACAGATGAACCGACAAAAGCCTCCCGCCCTTTCGACAGTAGCCGTGATGGGCTTGTGCCGAGCGGTGGCGCTGCCTCTTTGATTTTAGAAGACGAAACACATGCGTTGAAAAGAGGCGCTACGATCTTTGGGGAAGTGATGGGTTACGGCTTTTCTTCCAACGGAGGGCCTATATCGCAGGCTTGTGATATAGGCTCAGGTATCTCAATGGTACGCGCGCTGGCAGATGCAGGTATGAAAGCCTCCGATATTGATTATATCAATGCTCATGCCACATCCACGCAGCAGGGCGACCGCTGCGAGGCGCTGGCGATAGACAAACTGTTTGCAGCATCGATGACGCCAATCAGTTCAACCAAGTCGATGACAGGACATGAATGTTGGATGGCCGGCGCCAGCGAAATTGTCTATTCATTGTTGATGATGAAGCATGGTTTCATAGCGCCGAATATCAATTTTGAAACGCCCGATGAAGCGGCTACTCGACTGAATATCATTTCGAAAACGAAAGAACAGCCCATACAGGTTTTCCTGTCCAATTCATTTGGTTTCGGAGGAACAAACAGTACATTGATAATTAAAAAATATAATAAATAAAATACATGAAAAGAGAAGAAATTGAATCGAAGGTTATTACGTTTCTGGTAGAAGATATGGAAATCGAAAACAGTGTTATTCACGATGATGCGAAATTGAAAGAAGGGCTTGGCCTCGACAGCCTCGATTTTGTCGATATTGTAGTAATCGTTGAAAAAACATTCGGTTTTAAGATTAAACCCGAAGAGATGGCAAAAGTACTGACTGTGAAAGAGTTCTATGACTATATAGAAGCAAGAATGATTAATTAAGATGACCGACAAAGAAAAAGAATGGAAAGGTGTTACAGGGGGGAGTGTCTTCGGACAGAAAGCGATGAAAATAATCTTTTCTATCGTTCATGTCCGTGTCGGTTATTTTATCCTTATTTTTATAATTCCTTTTTATATGCTGTTTGCTCGAAAGGGATATCTGGCTATTTATCACTATTTTCGTGAACAACACAGTTATCCTGTTATGAAATCTTTTATGATGACTTACCGTAATCATTACCGGTTTGGGCAGATGATTCTTGACCGTTTTGCCGTTTACGCAGGACAAAATCATTTTGAGGTTCACAATCCGGATAACGACCTGTTTCTTGAGATGGTTAAAGCCCAACATGGCTGTGTGTTGGCGAATTCACATGTGGGGAATCCCGAATTGTGCGGATACCTGCTGAGCCAGCAAACGAAGCGTATCAACAGCTTAATTTATGGCGGCGAGGCGCGTGAAGTACAGAAAAACCGTACCAAAACGCTGGGAGATAATAATGTGCGCCTCATACCGGTGTCGAGCGATATGTCGCATATTTTTTTGATTAACGAAGCATTATCAAACGGCGAAATGGTGAGTATGCCCTGCGATCGCACTTTCGGAAGCGCTAAAACGGTTACATGCAATTTTTTAAACGGGCAAGCCTGCTTTCCTGTTGGAGCTTTTGTGCTTGCCCAGCAGTTCGATGTTCCAGTGATCGCCTTGTTTGTGTTGAAAATATCCGTTTATCGTTACCGTATTCATGTTGTCCGTGTCCCTTTGATACAGGAGGGAACAAAACGGGAACAAATCAATCGGATGGCAGCCTCTTTTGCTATGATTCTGGAAGATATTGTAAGAAAATACCCTGAACAGTGGTTTAATTTTTATCGTTTCTGGCAGTCATGAAGGTTTATTATAAGTTCTGATAAACATGAGAAAGGTCATTGCACTTATATCAGCTAATAATTACAAGATACCATATCCGGTGTATCCACTAGGTATTTCTTATATGGCTAGCTACCTGTCATCGACATTGCCGGATGGGTTTGAGGTTAAATTATACGACTTCAACATGGAAGACAAAATGCCGTTTACCGATTTTATTTGTGACAAGGATTTGTTTCTGGTTGGCCTGTCAATGCGTAACTTCGATGATTCGACGAATGTATATAAAGAAAATATTTTTATTACGAATTATAAGGAGATCATGAGCGTTATCCGCGCACACACGGACAGACCGGTCGTGATCGGGGGGACTGGTTTCTCGGTATTTCCCGAACTGATTTTTAACGATCTGAATCCGGATTATGGCGTTAAAGGCGAAGGCGAAGAAACGCTACGGAAACTTATACTTGCGCTTGACAAGCAGACTGTACTGCATCAAACCGACGGAAGCGCTCTAGAGATTGAAGGACTTGTTTACAGGTTGCCTGATGGTTCGGTTCAAATAAACGATCGTACTAACTATATTTCGGCGCCAGAGCTGCATGTCGAAAGCAGTTGGGTCGATTATTACTGGAAAGAAGGCGGGATGCTCAACATCCAAACCAAACGCGGATGCCCCTATCACTGTATCTTTTGTAGCTATCCGTTAGTTGATGGTTGCCAGGTACGAACACTGGACGCCGCCATGGTGGTAAAAAATATTGAGGAGCTTTATTTTGAAAAAGGTGTAGCCTACCTGTTTTTTACTGATTCGATTTTTAACATCCACTACGATTATAATGAAGAGATAGCTCGGCGGTTGATTGAGAGTAAAGCCAAAATACGATGGGGAGCGTATTTCTCGCCTTCAAACATGACTTTCGACGATCTGAAACTGTACCGTCAATCCGGGTTGACGCATATTGAGTTCGGAACGGATTCACTATCCGACCGTCAATTAGAGAACTACCGAAAACATTTCCGTTTTTCGGACGTGAAGCAACAAAGCGAACATTGTGGAAACCTCGGTATTTTCTATGCCCATTACCTGATTTTAGGCGGTTATGGTGAGACGGAAGAAACGCTGAATGAAACGTTTACACACTCCTGTGAACTTGGTTTTACCCTCTATTTCCCTTATGTTGGAATGCGAATTTATCCGGATACGGAGTTATGTAATATTGCGCTCAGGGAAGGTCTAATCCTGTCGTCCAACGAATTGATACACCCTTTCTATTACATATCGAAAGATATTGATAAAGAGACGATACGCGCACGAGCCGAAGCGACAGGACAACGGTGGGTTTTTCCCGACAGCCATCAGATGCCAATGATGGATGTTCTGCGCAAACGAGGACGAAAAGGGCTTCTGTGGGAATACTTAAGGTATTAATTAACAATGAACGCTGAACAATGAAAAAGGGACGCTTCGCAGGCCGCGAACAGTGAGAACAGGAAAGAAAAATTAATATGAGAGTAGAAACGAGAGAAAAGATAGAAACGAAAACAGGCAATATCGACATCCCCTCTTTTGGGGGGGATTGGGGGGGCTTGATGCCGCATCGTCCACCGTATATTATGGTGGATAAACTGACGTACTTCGACTTGAAAACTGCAAAGACGGTTTTTACTATTTGTGCAGATACTTTTTTTTGCTTCGATGGCGTCATGGAGGAGGCTGGGCTTGTGGAAAATATTGCGCAGACTTGCGCGGCACGAACGGGCTATAAACAAAGGATTTGGCAGGATGATGTTGCCATTATTGACAATGAAAAAGCAAAAATAGGCGTTATCGCCATGATACAGTCGATGGAAATACAACGTTGCCCGGTATTTGGTGAGACATTGGAAACAAAAATAGATATTGAAGAAGAAATTTTTTCGATTATCTTTGTGCGCTCGGAGGTGAAGGTTGGCGACGAAACGATTGCCACCTGCCGGATGAAATTGTTTTTAACAGATAAAATACCCGAATGATGACGGATGAAACAAAATTGAAATCCTCGAAGGGATCAGGACTGATCAGAGAAGAAGTGAAATTGAAAGTCTCAAAAGAATTTGATGTCAGGTTCAGCGAGGTCGATTCAATGAACATCGTTTGGCATGGCGCTTATGCGCTCTACTTTGAGGATGCACGCGAGGAGTTTGGACGCGCATATGGGCTTAGCTATCAACTTTACAAGTCGTACGAATGTCCGGCTCCTTTAGTAGAGATAAATTTCAGATATATCAAACCGTTACTGTACGGACAACGTGCGCGTGTGGATATAGTTTTTAGGAATACACCTGCTGCGAAGATCGTTTTTGATTATGAGATACATTTAACAGACGATGACAGCCTTGTCGCAACAGGCCGTTCTACCCAGGTTTTTATTGATAACAATTATCATTTGATCATCACGAACCCTCCGTTTTATGAAGCATGGAAAAGAAAATATAATTTATTATGACAATACTTTTGCGTGATAATGTGGTTTCATCGCTCGGTTTTACGACCGAAGAGAATTACCAAAATGTAAAACAAGGTGTTTGCGGGCTGAAATTTTTCAGTCAGCGATACGGACTACCCGAGCCGTTTATAGCTTCGGAAATTGACGATGCGCGGTTAGATGCTGCTTTTAATGAAGCATTTAACTACTATGCCGGTTTTATCGAAAATAGCGATTTGGAAGACGAATTACGCAGAGAACTGATTGAAGAAAGAAATGTTACCAAATATACCAAATTAGAAAAAGCCGCCATTGTTTCGATTGCTGAAGCGTTGAAAGATACGTCTATTGACCCAACCGACTCGCGCGTCCTTTTCATCTTATCTACAACGAAAGGGAATGTATTCCTGTTAGACAAAGACGAAAAAGATGGATATAGCCCGGAACAATTGTATCTTTGGCGTTCAGCAAATCTCATTGCTGGTTTTTTGGGGAGTATTAATTCATCAGTTGTAGTTTCTAATGCTTGTATATCAGGCGTTTCAGCTTTGTTGGAAGCACAGCGAGCATTAAAGTCACGCAGGTGTAATTTTGCAATTGTAACAGGCGTGGATGTGCTTTCTAAATTCATTATTGCCGGTTTTCAATCACTCAAAGCGCTGTCAAGCGAAGTATGTAAGCCGTTTGATGCCAATCGCACAGGATTAAATATCGGCGAAGCAGCGGCTACGATCATTCTGACCGAGCGTCCGTCGGTATTATGCAACAGCGGAGAAATAGAACTGACGGCAGGCGCTGTGTATAATGACGCCAATCACATATCTGGCCCGTCGCGTACCGGCGAGGGTTCTTATCTTTCGTTGCATCATGTACTTAAACACATCGACCCCAAGGAGATAGCATACGTTTGCGCACATGGCACCGCTACCCCTTATAATGATGAAATGGAATCGATAGCGCTGACGCGTGCAGGATTAAAGGATGCGCCCGTCTATAGCCTGAAAGGGTTTTTCGGACATACATTAGGCGCGGCAGGCGTATTGGAAAGCGTCATTTCCACGCGCGCATTAAAAGATGGGACGATATTGAAAACGTATGGATGCGAAACGCCCGGCGTTACTAGCCCGTTGGATGTCGTCATGGAGAACAGAGCGACTACAAAACGCCGATGCGTGAAAATGCTTTCCGGATTTGGAGGTTGCAATGCTTCAATATTATTTACTAAACTGTAAAATATATGTATTTTATTAATTCACATTGCCAAATTACCGCTTCAAAGGCAATTATTAATGGAAGAACCTGTTTTAAAATGGGACAAAAGCGTTTTACGCCGGATGAGTTTTTTCATGCTTTATATAATCATTTAAAAATAGATTATCGCAAATTTTTCAGGATGGATGCGATGACAAAGTTGGGTTTTCTCGCTTCCGAACTGTTACTTAATGGTATCGACCGCGAAAAACCTAAGCCGGATATGGGTATTCTCATCTTCAACAGGAGTTCATCGCTCGAGGCCGATGTGAATTTTCAAAAGACGATGCAACACTATACGGATTTTTTCCCTTCTCCTTCAGGATTTGTTTACACATTACCAAACATTATCACCGGTGAGATAGCTATTCGAAATAAAATTTATGGCGAAACAGTGTTTTATATTATGGAAAAATTTTATACATATACCATAATCCCTATCATTGAAGATATGATGTTTTCGACCGGACTAAAATGTGTGCTGGCAGGATGGGTAGAATTTGATCCCTTAGAAAATAAACAGGATTGTTTTATGATGCTATGTTCATCAAAAGAATGTGAAAATAGCAATGCTTGTCTTCCTGCCGGCTTTGATCATGTCTATACAGGCGAATTTTTAGATTTGGAGGCTTGCTTAAAAGGTTTTTACAACAATAATTAATATATGTAATGGATGAGTTAATTTTAGAATTGAAGAGAGAGATTATCAGCGTGTTAAACCTTGAAGGCGTTCAACCGGAAGATATTGCCGACGATGGCTTTCTTTTCGGCGAAGGGTTAGGACTTGATTCGATTGACGCACTCGAACTGATTGTACTGTTAGAAAAAAACTACGGTATCAAACTGAAAGACCCTGCACAAGGCAAGGAAATATTCAAATCTGTCCGAACTATGGCGGAATTTATAATCTCTCAGCGTTCGACATAATGTCTCAATGTACGGCATAGCGTCCTGCTATGCCGTACATAAAAGCAAGCCTCCAGGCTTGCATAGCGACAATGTAAAAAACATAATAGATTGAGAAGGAATATTTATATCACTGGAGCTGGGATTGTTTCGGCTATTGGGATGAACAAAGTTGAAACACTTGATGCGCTACTTAATCGGCGAACAGGTATTGCGCCGATCAAGTATCTTCAAACATCGCATACAAATCTTCTCGTCGGCGAGGTAAAACATAGCAACGACGAACTCCGTGAGATGCTTCAGATACCACCCTCAGAAGCGTTTATCCGTTCTTCGTTACTCGGAATACCCGCTGTTATGGAAGCTTTGAGACAAGCGCGGCTCAACAATCTGTTATCTTTGAAATCTACTTCAAATATCAATACCCTTGCCAACAGCGAACAACCGCCGATGCAATCCAGAGACCACTCGCCCTTGCGTATCGCTTTCCTTTCGGGGATAACCGTTGGTGGGATGGACCAGACAGAGATATGGTACGACGATTTTCTTACCAACAATACTAAAAATAGCTATATCGAACTCAACGATTGCGGCGCCTGTACCGAGCAGATTGCAGACTATTTCGGCTGTTTCGCGACGGTCTCGACGATAGTGACAGCCTGTTCGTCGTCAGCTAATACAATCATGATGGGCGCTGACTTGCTCACAAGCGGTCGCGCCGACATCGTAGTGGCAGGTGGTACGGAATGTCTTTCGCGCTATCATGTGAACGGTTTTAACACCTTGATGATACTTGATAAAGCTATTTGCCGTCCTTTCGACCGCGACCGTTCCGGTATTAACCTTGGCGAGGGCGCTGGATATGTAGTGTTAGAATCAGAAGCATCCGCAAAACGTCGTGGAGTAACGCCAATCGGCAAGGTGTCGGGTTATGCCAATGTATGCGACGCCTATCACCCGACAGCCTCCTCACCCGACGGCTTAGGACCCTATCTTGCTATGAAAGGCGCGTTGGAAGCCGCAAACTTGACATTGGAAGAGATAGATTATTTGAACGCGCACGGTACCGGAACGCCAAACAACGATCTAACGGAAGGATTAGCTGTCATGAAACTGTTTGGTGAAAATATCAATGATTACGCCCGCCAAATGATACCTCCGCTATCGTCTATCAAAGCATTTACCGGCCACACCACAAGCGCTGCCGGCAGTTTCGAAGCGGTTGTGTCACTTCTCGCTTTGGAGCATAATTTCTTGCCTGTCAATTTGAATTTCAAAAACAGAATTGAAGAGCATACATTTACGCCTGTCATTGATCCGACGCCAACGCGTCCATTGAAGCATGTATTGTCAAACTCATTCGGCTTCGGAGGTAACGATTCCGCCATCATCTTTTCAACCATAAATGAGCTTGAAATTGTGTAAGCCCGTAAATGAATGAGCAAAAAATTTACAATTAAAATGTACCTCCAGTCTGTCAATCAAATATCTGCACAAAAGCCGCTCTCCGACGAATGGTTTGATAATCCGTTGTATCATACCGAAAAGCGTGTGCCGACAATAAACCCTGACTTCGCCGGTCATTTCCCGCCATTAGTCGCCCGTCGTTTGTGTGTGCTGTTAAAACGGGCGGTCATGTTGTCACGGCTGACGCTTCAGGACGCTTCGGTAGTCATGCCTGACGCTATCATCAGCGGGACGGGGCTTGGATGTATTGATAACACGGAGAAATTCATCTATTTAATCCGCGATAACAATGAAAAATTTCTACAACCGACCTATTTCATGCAATCCACGCACAACATCCTGAGTTCGACGATAGCTATCGATTTGAAATGTCATGGTTATAACAACACCTTTGTGCATCGGGGGGCTTCGTTCGAAAATGCGCTGTTGGATGCCATCATGCAGATAGAGCAGGGGATGGCGCAGACCGTCCTTGTAGGCGGCTACGACGAACTGACAAATGATTATTACAGTTTCTTCGACAGGATAGGTATCTGGGATTTCGTACCGGGTTCATCTCCGAAACAGCATTGTTTTGCAAGCGAAGCAGCTGTCAGTATGCTACTTAGTAAAACAATAGACAGCAAGACTATTTGTAAAATTACCGATGTTACGTTGATGCATCGACAAACCTCTGACCAAATGAAGCAATCCATGGATACGCTTCTTTCTAAGGCCGGTTGTAATCTGTCGGAAGTTGATGCCGTACTGACCGGTATCAACACCCACGCCGACAACGATTTAATTTACAGAGAGGCTATCAACCATTTTTTTGGAGACATCCCTGTCATGCAGTACAAACACCTGTTTGGCGAATCTTTTTCATCGTCCGCCCTTGCTGTATATGTGGCGGCAACCTGCCTTCGCAAGGGTTACATTCCCGCCATGTTACTATCGGATGAAAATACGGACTTAAAAGACGTCAAACGTATCCTTGTTTACAATCATTATAGAAATAAAACTCACTCATTAATCTTATTATCATCATGTTCAAGTTAATTTGTTGTTCGATAATACAGTGCATGTTTCTCGCTGTTGGCAATGCGTTGTTGAAAGTCGGTCTCGAAAAAACAGACGCTTTCAATTGGTCCTGGAAAAATATCTGGAACTTTTTCACCAATTGGAGCATGTTAGGTTCAGGGTTATCCATGACCGCTGCTGTTGCCCTTTGGTTTTACATATTGAAAAACAACGAATTATCGCTTGCCTATCCACTGATTAGTATCAGTTACATTTTTGGGATGCTGGCCTCCATCTTCATACTGCACGAAACCGTTCCCCTCACCCGCTGGATCGGCGTCTTATTCATCATGGTAGGCGTCGTCTTCCTCACTAAATCTTCCTGAAATTTTAGATTTTATTAATATTAAAAAATATCAACCTGTGGAAAAAAAATCGTATCTTTAGACACTCAGGAAGTAGTTTTAATAAAACCCTCCACGCTATGGAAAAAAATAAAAAACCAATCGTTACAGGCCTCGCTTCTTTTGGAATGTCAGGGGCTTTATTTCACGCTCCATTCATCAGTATCGTACCGGATTTTGATTTACGATATATCGTAGAACGCACAAAAAACTTGTCAAGTGAAAAATATCCGAATGTGCGGATTTTTCGTTCCTTTGATGAACTGATTTCCGTACCGGAACTTGAGCTGGTGGTCGTTAATACGCCGGATGTGACCCATTATGAATATTCCAAAATGGCGCTTCTGGCAGGAAAGCACGTTGTTGTTGAGAAACCTTTTGTTTTTAAGGTGGAAGAAGGCGAAGAACTAATACGTCTGGCTGCGGAAAAGTCGGCGCTTCTTTGCGTATATCAAAGCAGAAGGTGGGATGGTGATTTTCTCACGATCCGTAAAATTGTGGAATCGGGCACGCTGGGGCGGATCGTAGAGTTCAGCTCTGCCTATCAGCGTTATCGCAATTATATTCAAAAAGAAACCTGGAAAG
>Ga0082212_10013363_pt1 | contig 10271 bp, 9 predicted proteins | sample TergutNt197P3_FD_71548 | JGI IMG/M metagenome (GOLD analysis project Ga0082212, IMG submission 71548) | Neocapritermes taracua P3 segment gut microbial communities from Petit-Saut dam, French Guiana - Nt197 P3 | ecosystem: Host-associated > Arthropoda: Insects > Digestive system > Gut ...
TATAGCGAAGCCGGATAGCTTTGTCAATGGCTTGGGCTCGATTTTTGGTATCTATTCAAGGGGTATCTAATCGAGCTCTACGATCTCATTGTCTTCCATCTCAATGCTGCGCGGATGATATACGCGCTTTTCGGCGGGAATAAACCCCCGGACATTTGTCATAGGATAAATCCATGTATACGGCCCTATATGCGTACCCGGCTGTGTTACGCAGTTGGCGCCGAGCCTGGCTGAATCGCCGAGAACGACACCGAAGTATGAATCGCCGACAGCATATTCCGCGCCGGATGGCTTGATCTTGATATTGCCTTGGTCGAACCTCCTGTTTGCAGTGATAACACCGGACCCAACCCGCGCGGACGCTCCCAGTACGCTGTCACCCACGAATGCAATACTTGAGACTTTTGAGCCTCCAAACATCACAGTGTGCTTAATTTCGCTTCCGTGGCCAACCGAGCAATTGTCGCCAAGAACGGAATAAGGCCTTATTATCACTCCGGGCAGCAACTCGCAGTTCCTCCCGATGTAAACAGGACCAATGATTGTCACATCGTTGTAAATCACAGTGCCCTTTCCGATATAGTAATGACCATAGAAATGAACGTTCCCTCCCTTGAGCGTACCGTTGTTTTCAGTCACAGCGCACGAAGTCAGGACTTCGGAGAGTACAGGCTTCACGCTTGCCAGAACTTCGTAAGCGGCGCATTCCTCGTCCATTAGCCCTGGAAGCGGCAGCTTATCAGCGTGTTTGAAATAATAATCAGCTTTTATTGACATACTCAGACCACCTTCTTTAGTGTATTATGTTGCGAATTATACGCCTGATTTGCACGAATTTCAATATGAATTTGAATCAGCGTAACTGCCTCGAATGCGCTGTGAATCTGTATAAAACAGCAACTTTCCGTCACGTTTCCGACGATTCAGGATACTTTTCTGTTGACGGGAAGCGCAATTGGATTGTAAAATGTACGCATGAACTCCAAAAACGCCATCCTGCGGTTGAATATCGATAGCGGCAGACTGTCGCACGCATATATTGCCGGCGCCGAGCAAACCGATACCCTCGCTATGGTGGCAGTGTGTTCAGGCCATGGCGATGCAAAACCGTGCATGTGTTGTTCTAACTGCGACAAAGCGTCGCGCCGCATTCACCCTGATATCACATTTGTAGACAAACAAGCGGACAAGCGCGAGATCGTAGTCGATCAGATACGAAAACTGAAAAAAGACATTATTGCCGTTCCCACCGAATCCGAAAAAAAAGTATGCATCATCAACAAGGCTGACTTACTTAATATCAACTCGCAGAACGCGCTTCTGCAGATTCTGGAGGAACCTCCGGCATATGCCGTTTTCATACTGAGTACCGAAACCCCTGCGGCACTGTTGCCGACGGTACGTTCCAGATGCATGGAAATAAAGGCCCGCACTGATTCGGAAGAACCCGACTCATCCGCCCGGGAAATGGCTGACGAACTCTTTTCGGCGATGGGGACAGGAAACATCGCTCTGGCCGCGCTGATGTTTCGATTGGAAAAACTTGATAAAGATGCATTCGGCGAGTTTCTTGGAGCCGCAAGAGAACAAGCGGCAAAAAGGCTGGGAATTTCATCAGCCTCTGCTGCGGGAAACCCGAGAAAAGCCCTCGCGCTTGTTGAGCGTACACTCGGCAGGGCAGCGGAAATGCTTGACCTGAATGTCAGCGTTGGACATATTTCCGGCTTGATTTGCGCGACATTGATTGATAAAAGTGAGGATTTATTTTGACTGAAGTAATAAGCGTCCGGTTTAACAGGAGAGGAAAACTATACTTCTTTGACCCGTCAGGGTTGGTTGTGGAAAAGGGCGAGGACGTAGTTGTCGAAACCGCGAAAGGTCTGGAATACGGAGAATGCACGCACGGCAATCATGAGGTCGACGACAACTCTGTTATCAAACCATTGCGACCGGTAGTACGGGTTGCGACCGAGGCTGATAAAAAGAACGCGCAAATGGGCATGGACAAGGAAAATGAAGCCTTTGAATACTGCCGGAAAAAAATCGTCGAATTCGGCCTTGATATGAAACTTGTTGATGTTGAGTATGGATTTGAGGGCAATAAAATACTCTTTTTCTTCACTTCCGAGGGACGCGTCGATTTCAGGGATCTTGTGAAAGACCTTGCAAGCATGTTTCGCGCCCGCATAGAACTGCGTCAGATAGGAGTTCGCGACGAAGCGAAGATGCTCGGCGGACTGGGCGTATGCGGAAAGCAGTTTTGCTGCTCACAATTCCTGAATGAATTCCATCCAGTCTCAATAAAGATGGCAAAAACACAAGGTCTGTCACTGAATCCGACCAAAATATCCGGCACGTGCGGTCGCCTGATGTGCTGCCTGAAATATGAAGAAACCGCATATGAGGATATAGTAAAAAAAGCGCCAAAGGTTGACGCTTTCGTTGAAACCCCGGTCGGCAAAGGCACAGTTGTAAATATCAATCTTCTTCGGGGTAACGTTAAGGTCCGTTTGGAAGACGGGCTTGATACGACGCTGAAAAGCTTTACTTTCGACGAGATCAATGTGCTGGGTGGAAAGGGCAGGAGAGCGGAATACATAGCGGCAAAAGCCGAAGGCAGACTTGAAGAAGCCGGCTTCACCGTCACCCCGCCGCAGGAAACAAGGAGCGTGCATAAGAAAGCGCCTCCACCGGTTCGCGGGAGATACCCGTCGGCAACCGAGCCGGATCATAAGCTCAGCGGTCCACAGGAACGCTCCCCTGCATCTGATACAAAGAAAAGATCCGTTCACTCCGGACCGGAACGTACCACGAAAGACGGAGATATGGGCGGAAAACCGGTTCGTCCGCAGCCGCTTGACGGTGCACAACAAAAGAAACCGTACGTCAAGCGCCGCAGAGGGGGGCGCGGAAAGAACAGATAGAGGGCGGTGTAGCAATGTTCGCGGGACGGCAAAATGAGCTCAGACGGCTCGATGGCATATTCAATAGCGGAAAATTCGAATGCGTAATATTACACGGGCGCTTGCGCGTGGGTAAAACTGCACTACTCCGCGAGTTTATGCAGAATAAAAAGACCATACACTTTACAGCGCAGGAAACAAGCGCTAACGAAAACCTCGAAAACCTGGCAAGCCTGATCAAAGCATTCCCCGCTGACACAAAGGATCACGCGGGAGACATCAGAAGCTTTGACGACGCGTTTGATCGTGTTTTTACGCTCTCGCGCTCAGAACGTTTAGTTCTCATAATAGATGATTACCAGTTCCTCGCAACGGCACACCGGGAGATTTCAAATCTGATTTGCAAGCATATCAGCCACAGGCTAGTAAACAGCCGCCTGATGCTCATAATATGCGGCTCGTCCGAACCGGTTATGGAAAGCGAGACGCTTGGATTTGACAGCCCGTTTCACGGACACCGCACAGCGCAAATAAAACTCAGCCCGTTCACCTTTTTTGAAACAAAACGGTTTTATACATATTTTTCAGCGTTTGATATCGCCGTCGTCTACGGACTGACTGGAGGAGTGCCGAGATATCTCGAGTTGATGGATCCTGAAATCCCAATCGAGGAGAACATACGGCGCACTTTTTTTGATACATCTTCATTTTTATTTGAAGAACCCGCGAACATCCTCAGAATGGAAGTCCGCGATCTTGCGTATTACAACGCGGTGTTGCGGGCTATAGCGACCGGTTGCTCCAAGAATTCAGAAATAGCGGCAAAAGTCGGGCTTGAAACCAGCGCGTGCACAGCTTACCTGAAGAACCTGATAGCCCTTGGATTCGTCGGCAAATACACGCCTGTGACCGAAAAGTCGGGCAAAAAGACAATTTACGAAATAACTGACAATATGTTTCGTTTTTGGTATCGTTTTGTACCCGAAAACATCTCGCTCATACAAAGCGGGATGGCGGACAAAATCTGGCGGAGTGTTGCGCGGGAAATGCCGGCGTTTATGAGTAAAGTTTTTGAAAATATTTGCCGGCAATGGCTGGAGCAGCAGAATCAGGCGGGACGGCTGCCATTGAAGTTTGTCGAGATTGGCCGCTGGTGGGGCGTCGACCCCGTATGGAAAAGGGATACCGTACTGCCAATTGTCGCCTATGCCGACGACAACCATGCCATTTTCGGCGATTGCGTTTGGTCGGACGAACCCGCCCAGGTCACCGCGCTTGCTTCACTTGAGGAACGCAGCCGGGGTTTCCGTTACCCCAACAGGCACTTGTACCTGTTTTCAAGATCCGGCTTTTCAGAAGAATGCGCCGAGGCAGCCCAGCGCATAAATGCAAACCTTGTTATGTTCGAGTAAACCCCTGACCCCTATTCCCTTGAAAAAATGTAGAGCGGCCCTGCCGCTCTACATTTTTTCCGGCGCCGTCACTCCAAGCAAATCAAGGCAGTTTTTTATGACGATGCGCGTGACGTCCGCCAGCAGCAGCCGCGCCATCAGCAAACCGGACTCCTCGCCCTTGATGCGGCAGGCGTTGTAGAACCGGTGGAATCGCGCGGCCAGCTCAATCACATACTTGTTTATGCGAGAAGGATCATAGTCCCTGGCAGCAAGCCTTATCTCATCCGGCAACTGCGATATCTGCTTAATAAGCTCGATTTCCAACTCCATGCTCAACAGGCTTGTGTCGATTTCTGTAAAAGCGGGTACTTTATGTCCTTCCGATGCAAGCATCGCTATCAGGCTGCAAATACGGGCATGAGCGTATTGTACGTAGTAGACAGGGTTTTCGCTATCCTGCCGAACAGCCAATCCAAGATCAAATTCAAGGTGGCTGTCAGGGCGGGCATTAAAGAAAAACCTGCATGCATCAACCGAAATCTCGTCCAGCAAATCGTTCAGCGTGAGCGCCTTGCCGGTGCGCTTTGAAACTTTAACCGTCTCCCCATCGCGCGTCAGACGCACCATTTGCATTATCAGGAAATCCAGCTTATCGCCGTCCACACCGAGTGCAGGTGTGGACATTGTCGCTTTCATGCGCAGCGAGTGGCCATGATGGTCCGCTCCCCAAACATCGACGACCTTGTCGAAACCGCGTTCAAGTTTGTCCCGATGGTATGCTATATCGACTGCATAGTAAGTATAAAACCCGTTGGCGCGTCGTAGAACTTCGTTTTTATCCGCACCAAGCTCCATATTCTTCAGCCATAACGCACCGTCCTTTTCAAACGTGAGGCCGCCATCCTCCAGCATTCTGATCGTACCCTCAACGTAACCGCTCTCATACAACCGGCTTTCCGGGAACCATTCGTCAAAAATAATGCGATACCTCTCAAGATGCTCTTTCATTAGCGCTATGTTGTGCGGCAGCGCAAACGCAGTAAACCTCGCGACCCGCTCGTCGGCCTGCAAAGCTTTGTGCCTGTCCCCGTCGGACTTAAATATTAAATCCGCAATATCCTTAATATCGTCTCCGTGATAGCCATCCTCCGGAAAAACGAAATTTTCCTCCCCAAGGCAAAGCTGCATGTAGCGGGCGTCAATCGACTTTCCGAACTGATCGACCTGATTCCCGGAGTCGTTGATATAAAACTCCCGCCACACGTCGTATCCCGCCTTTTCAAGGATGGAAGCAAGCGTATCCCCAAGCACCCCGCCGCGCGCATTCCCAATCGTCATCGGACCTGTGGGGTTTGCCGATACAAACTCCACCATAACGCGTTTGCCTTTACCCACATCGACGGCGCCATAGTCGCCGCCCATAGACGCCGCAGTATTCAGCACCTCGCCGTACCACTTTTTTGACGCATAGAAATTAATAAAGCCCGGCCCTGCAATAGAAAATTCGTTAAAAAAACTACCCTCGATCTTAATATGCTCGGCAAGCGCCTCTGCAATTTTCCTTGGCGCCATCTTCAGTTCTTTAGCCCCCGTCATAGCGTGATTTGCGGCAAAATCACCGTGCGTAGTTTCCCTCGGTATCTCGACCGATCCCGTAAGCTTAGCTCCGCCGGGCAGCTTCCCCGCCTCCCGCGCCTCGCTATACGCGTCGTTTAACAAATCGTCGATCTGCCTCTTTGCCTCATCAATAAGATTAATAATGAACAACTCCTTCGCCATAACATCTTTTTCAGTAATTAAAAGTGTGGAGTCAATGACACAACACTCCACACTCCAAAATTCACACCCCAAGCACCACTACTGAGGCCATGTCCTGATATCGATTTTAAACAAATTCTGGCTCACCGAGACATTGTCCACCTCGATATCATATCTTATTTCAAGGCTTCCTCCATCGTCGCGCATATTCTTAATTATGCTGTGCGTGTCGATACCCATTGTTATCGAACCGAATGGGGTTTCATAAAGGAAATGATGTTTTTGTTTTTCAGAAAAAATCATATCCCCATTCATTCCGCCGCCGCGGCTCAGGACGACGCGATCAGGTTCGACGTTAAAAGTCGTTAACAACCCGTCAAGCCCTGTCAGCTCACTCTCAATATAACTGAACGTCGATATACCGTTTTCCCTGGAATACTCGCCGTCAGTCATCAATTCGAAAGAATCATCATCGCTGTCGGCAAACACCGGCAAACCCTTTATCGAAATCGTAGCTCTTTTCACGCTAATAACCATACCCTTTGCACTACATTTTTCATTGTGACTATCGGGGGTATCCGAAAAAATGATTTTTTGAAGCGCAATCCTGTTGCAGGAGGCGGCAGCCACTGCAAATAGAACCCACTAAAGTCTTTGAAAGCTTCGGAAAAGCATTTTTTCGGATACCCCTGATAGGCACATTACATTCTACAATCTACATTCACTCAAGCGTCACCTGCTCGACCAACCCTTGCATATCCGATTGCATAAAGCGGGACGCAAGTTCGCTGAAACCATCAACGCTATCGGTAACGTAGTATCTATAAACTCCATTCTCTCCGCCGGGCGACAGCAGATCCCGCGTTTGAAGGTCGCTTGCCACCAGCCTTGCCGCCTCCGCCCCAGAATCTATGAGCGCAACGCCCGGCCCTATAACTTTTGAAATAACACCACGCAACAGCGGATAGTGCGTACACCCAAGTATCAACGTGTCGATCCCCGCCTCACGCAAAGGCAACAGATAGTCCTCCGCAATAGCAAGCGCCGCCACATCGTCCTCCGACGTTCTGCCATTTTCGACCAAAGGAACAAAAAGAGGACAGGGTTCTGAGATAACGGCTATATCAGGCTCAATTCTCTTTAGCGCCGCCTCGTAAGCCCCACTGCGAATCGTTGCCGGCGTCCCGATGACGCCAATTTTGCCGTTTTTAGTTCGCGCCGCCGCCACATTCGCCGGAACTTTAATAACGTCGTAAACCGGCATGCTGTAGTTGCTCTCCAGTGTTTCATAAGCAACCGAGCAAGCAGTGTTGCATGCGATCACCATCGCTTTGATATTAAACCCCGTGAGAAAATCCGCGTCCTGGCGGGCATATTTGATTATTGTTTCCCGCGACCTGGAACCGTATGGCACCCTGCCTGTATCACCCAAATAGACTATATCCTCGCTCGGCAAGAATTCCGCAAACTTTTTTACAGTCGTAAGCCCGCCAAGCCCGGAATCAAAAATCCCGATTGGCCGTGCATCCACAATTATGACCATGCCTTTCTTATTTACATCTCTTTCCAAACCAGTGAGGAAGACGATTTTTTGCTTCCGATAGCAAGGCCCAGAATAGAGACCTATCCGCGGACGCCCTGCGCAGCTTGCGCTCCGGCAATACGTCCGGTACCCAGCGCAATCCCCTGGCAACTGCCCGGGATATTCAACCCGTACGTCTCGCCTGAAAAACCGCTGACGTCCATACCCGCCGCGAAAAGCCCCGGGATTGGCTTATATTGCTCGGTCAGGACATTACAGTTCGTGTTTATTCTGATACCGCCCATCGTATTTAGATCATTAGCCTTGATCCTGAAACAGTAGAACGGCGGCCTCGCGACGGGACGAAGGAGCTCTTTCGGTTTGCGGTACTGCGTATCGGCGCCCGCCGCCACCATTTCGTTGTATTTCGCAATGCTATTTTTTACAGCCACCGCGTCGATTCCGAAGTATTCCGCAAAATCGTCCAGAGAATCGGCAACGTGGATAAACGGATTGTCCTTGTATTCCTCAAGCTCTTTGGGCAAGTCGGTCAGCTTTTCGCCCGGAAGCACAAACATACCCCAGCCGTTCACGCAACCATCGTTCATCAATGTCTCAAACGTATCCTGATCATAGATAGAAAAAGTCTTCTGCTGATTCTGGATAAGATTGCAAGCGCGGCTGTATTGGTCGACCATCCCCTCATTGCAGAAACGGACGCCTTCCTGGTTGAGCCAGACATTCCACCCCTCCATAGCAGCCGAAGCGCTGAGCTGTGAGCGCACATCGCAACCCTCGACGGAACTACCCACCAGGGAAATAATGATATTCTTCGGCGTACCGCCGCCCGCTTGTTCCGCCATGCGGATGCACGTGCCGTTATTCCCCGGGAACCCCAAATAGTGCAGGTTATCGGTCACGCGGCTTGTTATCCGCCCGAGTTCCTCCATATTGGCGCCCATGCCGCCTCCAGCGAGGATGGTAGCCTTAGCATTAATACTGTACACAGTCCCGTCCGTAGCGAAAGCTTCAACTCCGACTACGCGGTCGCCGTCCATTATCACGTTTCTAGCCTCAGTATTCAGAATAATCTGTACCCCTGCAGCCTCAGCCGCTTTTGCAAGCTTACTGTTGGCCTCAAAGCCAAGATCCTTTTCCCCCTCGTAAACATGCCAGGTCTTATTACCCGCGCCCGGCGAGGAAACGAACGCAAACTTGACCCCGTGGTCTTCAAGCCATCGTATATTAGCCGCCGAATCAGTGAATATCTTCTCCCAGAGTATCGGGTCGATATTGTAGTTTTGGAATTCCTGTTCCTGGTGGAAGATATATTGAACGTCGATATCGATACCCTGCTTTTTCTGCAAATCGGTGCCGACCCCCATTACCCCCTCCGTGACATTACTATTACCGCCGACGATGCCCTGGCTTTCAAGGACTATGACTTTAGCACCGGCCTCGCCCGCCTCAACTGCGGCTGAAAGCCCCGCCATTCCGCTACCGATGACGACAATATCAGTGGCAAGTGTTTGCTTTCCCATACAGATACTCCTTTCAATTAATGCACTTATACTCTCACATTAGCCCAATTCTACCACGTCTCAAAAAACTAATCAATGCGTTTCAACCTAATCTTTAACATCGGCCGGTCGTTACTGTTTACGCATATGCTCGGCAGTAGGTTCTGAGAAGCGTGTATGCTCAGATTTCTGAGAGAATTCCGGTTTTATCCCGGAACTGACCGAAGAAAGATGAGTATGCACGCTTCTCAGAACCGGAAAGCGGTCGGCTTCTGAACAGTTACGGACGGTCGAAAAATACGTTTTTGCCCTTAGTTGCAAGACCAATGCCAAAACAAACCTTCACTTTTTCGGGGAACAGCCCCAACTTCATAGCCGCAAACCCGGCAGTGTACAAAATGCGATTATCAATGCGGTGATCCATAGCAACGCCAGCCGCAGAACCAAGCGCAATACCAAGATCGGTCACCGCCATAGCGCAAGGATCCCCATTTTTGCCGGACTCGGCACAATTCCCCGTACCGCAAAGCCCGCAATCCAGCGACCACGGAGACGCCCACCCGCGCGGTTCGCTATTAACGCCGACCAACACAATACAGTGGCAATCATCAATATTACCCGCATCGCGGATAAAATAAGCCTTACCGTCGGCCTTACCCAGCTCCTTCATAAAAGCCGTGAGCTTACCCTTGTCCTCCCCGTCCAAAACCAATGTTTTTATAGCGTCCACCCCACAGGATTTGGGCGCAGTCCTTGCAGCCGCAGACATAAGCATCGCAACTCTAGTTGCCGCATCTTTTTCCGACTCATCGCTCGTATAAACCATTCCCGATAACCCCCTATTATTTAATTATGCACTTCATCGTACGCGTACAACGCAGCTCCCAGAGCGCCAATAATCTGTGGATTTTCCGGCACAACAAATTCAAACCCGAACTTCTCAGTCAGGCACTTCTTCATCCCGGTGTTTTTACCCACGCCGCCCGAAAAAACCGCCGGCTGCTCTTTGCGCATAGCCTGAGCCATAATGGAAATCCTGTAAGCAAGCGCCTCGTGGACGCCCGCGATCAAGTCCTCCCGTTTCGCCCCCTGAGCCCGCTGCACAACCACCTCAGTCTCGGCGAAAACCGTACAGATATTGCTGATGGAGCAAGGACTCTCGCTTTGCAAAGAA
>Ga0082212_10013364_pt1 | contig 10271 bp, 12 predicted proteins | sample TergutNt197P3_FD_71548 | JGI IMG/M metagenome (GOLD analysis project Ga0082212, IMG submission 71548) | Neocapritermes taracua P3 segment gut microbial communities from Petit-Saut dam, French Guiana - Nt197 P3 | ecosystem: Host-associated > Arthropoda: Insects > Digestive system > Gut ...
GGGGGCGCAATGCCAAAAGCGGGCATCAGCCGCCCCATGTATCAGTCCAGGATTATCGTTGGGCTACAGGTCTGGAAGCCCTGGTAGGCTATCTTTATTTGAATGGTCGGGAAGATAAACTTGATAAAATCTTTGCAGTCTTGCTTGAAGGGGGTTGAATCATGGATACCAATGTAAATGGTCCATTTCACGCCACTACCATAGTGGCGGTGAAAAGAGACGGCCAAACAGCCATAGCCGGGGATGGGCAGGTGACTTTTGGCAGTGCCACTATTATGAAAAAGAGCGCCCGTAAGGTGCGGCGCCTTTATCATAATAAAGTTATTGCCGGTTTTGCCGGTTCTGTGGCGGATGCTTTCACTCTTTTTGAGAAATTTGAGGCCCGGCTGGAGGAATATAACGGCAATTTGGAGCGGGCGGCAGTGATGATGGCTAAAGAATGGCGCACCGACAAAATGCTGCGCCAACTGGAGGCTATGCTGCTGGTGGCTTCAGCGGAAAAGCTGCTTTTGATTTCCGGTACCGGAGAAGTGTTGGAACCGGATGATAATATAGCCGCAGTGGGCTCCGGGGGCTTTTATGCCCTAGCGGCAGCCCGGGCTTTAGCCAGACATAGCGGCCTTGAGGCGGCCCAAATCGCCCGGGAGGCCTTGGAAATCGCCGCGGATATTTGCGTTTATACCAACCGCAATATCAATGTGGAAATGCTGGAAGAAAGCTAAGAAAGGAGCTAAATATGGCCGAATTAACGCCGAGACAAGTTGTGGCTGAGCTGGATAAATATATTGTGGGCCAGCAAGCTGCCAAAAAATGTGTAGCGGTTATGCTGCGTAACCGTCACCGCCGCCAACAATTGGAGGAATCCTTTCAGGAGGAGATCATCCCTAAAAATATCATCATGATCGGTCCCACCGGGGTGGGCAAAACGGAAATTGCCCGCCGCTTGGCCCGCCTGGTAGATGCCCCCTTTGTAAAAGTGGAAGCCACTAAATTTACCGAGGTGGGTTATGTGGGCCGGGATGTGGAATCCATAATTCGGGAATTAGTAGAAATTTCCATTAGATTGGTGCGGGCAGAAAAAATGGCGGAACGGGAAGAACAGGCTGCCGCTGCCGCCGAATTGCGCATTTTGGATTTGATTGCTCCTTTGCCCCGCCAAAGCCGTTCCCAAGGGGCCTTTGCCCGTCTTTTCAGCGGCAGCGATGAAGAGGAAAAATATGCTAACCCTGATGATGAGGAAAAGCAAAAAGAGCAGGATATTCGCAGCCGCAGGGTTTATTTGCGGGATCAATTGCATAAGGGCGCCTTGGATGAGGAAACTTTGGAAATTGAAGTGGAAGAAAGCCAAAGTGTTTCCATGGGCCGTCTGGGAGATGAAATGGGTGAACTGGGCATTACTATGCAATCCATGCTGGGGAGTATGATGCCCAAAAGCAAGAAAAAACGCAAAGTCTCCATAGCCGAAGCCAAAAAAATACTGACTCAGGAAGAGGCAGCCAAGTTGATCGATGATGAGGAGGTCAATAGCCTGGGAATAAACCGGGCTGAACAAGCCGGTATAGTTTTTTTGGATGAAATCGATAAAATTGCCGGCAAGGACGGGGGCCATGGACCCGATGTTTCCCGGGGCGGCGTTCAGAGGGATATATTGCCTATTGTAGAAGGCAGTACCGTGGTAACTAAATACGGGCCGGTGAAAACGGATCATATCCTCTTTATAGCCGCAGGCGCTTTCCATGTGGCCAAACCCTCCGATTTGATCCCGGAGCTGCAAGGCCGTTTCCCCATCCGGGTAGAGCTGGACAGCCTCTCCCGGGAAGATCTGCGCCGGATTTTACTGGAACCCCGTAATTCCCTGATCAAGCAATACGTGGCTTTGCTTTCCGTAGATGGGGTTGAGGTCAATTTTACCGAAGAAGGGATAGACGCCATTGCCGAAATTGCCGATAAGGTCAACAGCACCACCGAAAATATAGGAGCCAGGCGTCTCCACACCATTTTAGAAAAAGTTCTGGAAGACCTGCTCTTCGAATCCCCGGAATCCGTCAGCGGCCGGGTGGATATCGACAGGACTTATGTGGAGAAAAAATTGGTAGAAATTGCCAAAAATGAGGATCTCAGCAGATTTATTTTATAGGCAGAGGTAGGAGGGACAAATTTTGAAGGTGCCTCTGGGTATTTTTGCGGAGTATTGGAAATGGCGAAAAAATTGGGATGGTTTATGTGTCCACTGCGGGCAATGTTGTTACTCACGCTCTTTTTCAGCTGCGGGCGAAATCGTGATCGATCATACAAAACCATGTGAATTCCTGGAAGAAGAAACTCTCTTGTGCAGTGTTTTCGAAAACCGTTTCCGTGAATGCAGCCGCTGCAAGAGCGTAAATCTTTTTCGTGCGCTATTTAACCCTCTTTTGCCACCAAACTGCGCCTATGCGCAGACTTTCCGATTGTGGTTACGATAGGGTTCTTTGTTTAATTACCCAGCCTTTCCATCACCGGATCCAATGCCGCAACCCAGGGCTTGAAAGCATTGTGCTGATTGATATGATCCTTGGCCATGGCATTAAGGCCGCCGGGCGTCATCTCATCGGCCAATTCGCGAAGCCGGCCGGAAGGGACCTCGGCTACTTGTTGGCAAATAGCGCCGAAAAAGGCCACTGTATAGGCTTTGGCAGGCATTTCCTCCACACCGTTAGCTCCCGCCCAGCAAACGATTTCGGCCAGCAAAGTATCAAAGGGCGCCATCAGGGCGGTAATAGCTTGGAGGACATGTACTTCATGGGGGGTTTGGGCTGCCACCACCTGGCCCAAGGGCGCCATCAGCCGGGCCAGCTCTTCCAGATGGGGATAAATAACGATAGGCCCCAAATGCCGGGCAACGAAGGGCAGGGGGACCATATGGGCTAAAAGAGCGGTAGACCCGATCCAGGCGGCGATTTGCTCCAAAGACTTATCCGCCAGCAGATTAATGACCTTGTGCCGCGGGGAAAAGGAGAGGTTCAAGAGAATTTCTTCCCCCTTGGCCGGCGGCAGAGCCAAAATCAGCCAATCAGCTTCATCAAGCACTTGCTGATTATCACTTGCCAAGCGGATCCGCTTGGGATAACTTGCTGCCAGTTCCACCATATTTGTCTGATCAAGCGATGAAAGCAATAAAGGATAAGCGATCTGACAAGTAGCAAAACCCCGAGCCAAAGCCGAACCGATGACACCGACCCCCAAAATACCGATAGTAGGCAATTCGTTTATTTGCTTCACTAAACATCATCTCCAATCAATTCACATTATTTATAACTATTTTTGTCAAGGGGTTTTTCTGCTGAAGGCCAGGGAAAATCTCTTTTTCCCTGGAAGAACAAGCTTTAATAGCTTACGGACAAAGTAATCTAAAATAAAACAAGAATTTCATTCAATAGTTTTCGAGGAGCGAAAACCTACCAACATTCTGAATCCTGAATACTGAATCCTGAATACTTGCGGTCGCAGACCGCCTTAGACATAATTTGGCCAAATTAGGGAAGAATAAACCGGGGAATTAGCACTTAGCTTTTGGCAAAGGCTTGATCCAAAGGGAAGTATTGCCTGCCTACATGCTGGTTATATATAATGCTATTCCAGCACATTGCTGCTGATGGGGAAATGGATTCTGCGGCTTCGCGCAGAATGACGGGTAACATGATGCTTGCCTAAAAATTGTGAATTGTGAATTGTGAATTGTTCAAAGGGTGGTGATAAGATGAAAAGACCTGCCGCTTCTGTTTTTACGGACCGGACAAAAATGAGTGAAAACAGTGTCCAGTGCCCCAATTGCGGGGAGATTTTCCTGGCAATCAATGCCCGGGATGGCTATTGTCCGGCCTGTGGTTGGGCCGGCAGCCCGGAATAAATAAAGGGCCGTTGCAAAATAGCGGGCTGCATACCGGGCGGCCCGCTATTTTGCAACAGCCCTTTATTTGATATTGCTAATTCAGTTTTTTAGTCAGATCCTCCAGCACTCCTGCCAGATAATCGCTGTTTTTGCGCTCCTCTTTGATTTTATCACAGGCATGCATTACCGTGGTATGATCCCTGCCGCCAAATTCCTGGCCGATCCGTTCCAGGGGGATATTAAGCATTTCCCGGCACAAATACATAGCAACTTGCCGGGGGTAGGCAATTTCCCGATGGCGTTTTTTGGTCTTAAAATCTTCTGCCCGAACTTTAAATAAAGCGGCTACCGCCCGCTGAATACTCTCTACGCTTAGCTGCGGCTTGGTGACGGGAGGCAGCATTTCTGCCAGTTCCTCTATGGTTTTTTCCAGGGTAATGGAGTCCAAATTGTTGAGGCGTATGTAACAGGCCAGACGGTTAAGCGCCCCTTCTAATTCCCGGATATTGGAATTGATTCTTTCCGCCATATAAAAGATGGCTTCATCGGGAATCACGATTTGTTCCATGTCGGCCTTTCTTTGCAAGATAGCACAGCGGGTTTCAAAATCCGGAGACTGAATATCGGTTGTCAGGCCCCATTCAAAGCGGGAACGCAGGCGTTCCTCCAATTTTTCGATATCCCGTGAAGGCCGGTCAGAGGAAATGACTATTTGCCGTCCGGCATCATGCAGAGCATTAAAAGTATGGAAAAATTCCTCCTGGGTACCCGTTTTGCCGGTGATGAATTGAATATCGTCGATCAGGAAAATATCGGCATTGCGGTAGCGGTTTTTAAAAGCAAAAGCCTTGCCGGTGCGCACCAGGGAAATAAATTCGTTGGTAAATTTCTCTGTAGAGACATAAACTACCTTTGCACTGGGCTTTTTTTGCAGCACACTTTGAGCGATAGCATGCATCAAATGGGTTTTGCCCAGGCCGCTGCCCCCATAAATAAAAAGCGGATTATAGGTGCGGGAGGGGCGTTCAGCCACAGCCATTGCCGCAGCATGAGCAAAACGGTTGGAGTTGCCTACCACATAACTGTCAAAAGTATAGCGGGGATTAAAATCGGTGCTTTCTCCTTTTTTAGCCGGATCCGGAAAACCCGGGATGGCGGTAACGGAAGGCTTTTTGCTTTCTTCCGGAAAGAAAGTATCCCCGCTGATCTGAAATTTTACCGCAAGCTGCCTTCCGGCGGCATCAGCCAGGGCTGCCTCAATCATTTGGCGAAAAATCTGTTCCATATAATCGTAGGCATGAAGATTGGGCAAAGTGATATAAACAACACTATCATGCAGGCGTACGGCTTCTATGGTGCCAAACCATTGATTAAAACTTTGTTCGCTGACATCTTCTCTGATGATTTCCAAAACACGGGGCCAAATCTTTTCCACTGATCAAATCCTCCATACTCCCCGGGGCCTGTCCGGACGGCCCAAGACATAAACATTTAGGCACTTACTCCCGAAATTCTGCGTAAAATGGCAAAATTTTCGTGCCGCCATATTCCTGCTCCAACTCAAAACTCAACACTCAAAACTCAACACTCCGGCTTGTCCGGGCTAGGGTAGCTCTTTAAAAAGGAATAAAAAATAAAAGCCCCGCCACCTTTTTGTGGATAACTTGGCTGTTTTTTTAGCTAAATATATAATAACAGATTTTATTGCCAATTTCAATAAGCTTTTAGCTCCCCCTAAAGAAAAGACCAGTTTGAAGCCTTGGTTTTTTTGCCTAAGCTTGGAATTATTTTTTTTGGCACCAAAGCCCGCCCAATGCCATATCATGTACTATAAAACAAAGCGTGCTTTTCTGCTTGCAAAGGCGAAAGAAAGAAGGTGACATTTTGCCGGGTTTCTTGTTTAAGAACTTTGCCTGCCCCTATCCCTACCCCTGTTTTTATGCCCCGAATATCTTGAACAAACTGATTCTTACAGTAGCTATCAGTACGGCATTTGCCCCTTTTATCTGTCGCCTTTGCCGGTTTTGTTAAAAACACGTTTAGAGAAAAAGCCGAAAAGGGGAGAAAATTATGTTTTTCAATGGTTGTAATGCTATTGGTGGAGATCTGTGGGGATGCATCATTAATCTGATTATCCTGATCATCGTTTTGGAATTCCTCTGCAACATCCTTGGCAATAACGGTTGCTGCGGAGCAGGTTTATCCTGCAACTAGTTCATAGGCGGAAATAAAAAAAACGTAGAGAAGGAGGAGCCATCATGAACGGATTCCCAGGATCTTTTGACTGCAATCCCTGCGGGGAAGCGCCATCTAGAGGCGGTTGTGGTTTCCTTGGTGGTACAGGTGGTTTTAGCTGTATCATCAACTTGGTCATAATTTTGATCGTTATGCAGTTTTTGTGCGGCCTGATTAATAATAACAGCTGCTGCTAATTCTTAAGTATGAAAGTTTGCCAGTTTGTCCGGGCAAAGTCCGGGCAAATATCCTTTCGGTAGCCCCAAGAGGGGGCGTACTGCGGCCGGTGAGAAATCCCCGGCCGCCTTTCTTTCAATTGACAATTGACAATTGACAATGGACAATTATAAAAGAGAACTATACTGAGAAAACCCCAAAAATAATCATTCTGAGCGAAGCGAAGAATTTTCCAGCACCAACAAAACAAGATTCCTCAATCCTTGTGTACTTACCAAATGATAAAAAAGAGGGTTTTTATAATAAAAAAAAATCTCCGATTTTTTCCACAATTGTCAATCGTCAATTGTCAATTGTCAATTTTAAGTCACAAGTTATGCAAGCGTTTACTCCACCTGAGCCGCTAACTTTTCTTCACAATAAGTCCCTTGTCCCCAGCACCAAGTCGGGCGGCGTTGGCTTCGTCGGTGTCCAGGTGCATGTCTTTGGCAAATTCCGGATGTACCCGGACCATGATATCAAAAAAAGCCATTTTCTTTTCTCCGGAGAAATAGACATCCACCAGCTCTTTGTCAGCCAGGCCCAGGGCTTCGCCGTCGCTTACGTGCAGGTGGATATGAGGTGCGGCTACTACTACGCCTTCGCTTAAAACTACATAGCCTTTAGGTCCCACCAAAACACAGCCGGGGCTTTTTGCCAAGTCCCCGGAATTGCGCAGAGGCGCCTTGATCCCGATTTTCCGGGCATCAGTTTGGGCCAGCTCTACCTGGGTAGCCGGGCGCTCGGGACCTAAAATCCGGACATTTTCCAGCATACCTTTGGGTCCGACTATATTCACTGTCTCTTGACAGGCATATTGCCCGGGCTGGGTCAAATCCTTGATATTGGTCAGCTTATGGTCCGGCCCGAAAAGCTTGGCCAAATCCCCGGCAGATACATGCAGATGGCGATTGGATGTATTTACCGGCACTAAAAAAAGATTATCAGGGTCTTTAAAATCAATAGTTTTTAGATCAAGGCAGCAGCTCATAATAATCCTCCTCTTAATATTAGTTTTCTTAATTATATATCAAACATGCTTCTTTCATTATAAAGGAAAAGATGCTCCAAGACAAGTTATTAGATTATTTTGTCAAGGCTTGACCGTTTTTACAAAGTTCCATTATAATGCCGAAAAACAGGAACCTGCAGGGCTATTGACGAAAGCAGGCCGTAAGGTTATAATTGAGTATATAAATTTTACTATGCGTACTTACCGGAAAGTCCGGCGTTGAAATACCAAGGCCTCAAATTAAAGGAAAGATCTTGCCGGAAAGGTGATATAATGAAAAGGGTAATTCTCATAATCCTTGACAGCTTGGGCATTGGGGCAATGCCCGATGCCTATGAATTTGATCTAGCCGATATCAAGGCGAATACGCTGGGGAATATCTATAAAGCGATGGGGGGCCTTGAGATTCCGAACCTGTATAAAATGGGTATTGGCAATATTGATGGCTCTATGCTACCAAATTATACCAATCCGATTGCCTTGCATGGCAAAATTGCGGAAAAAGTAAAGGGAAAGGATACGATAAGCGGGCATTGGGAAATAGCGGGTAAAACTCTGGATAAGCCGTTTACAACCTATCCCGGCGGCTTCCCGCAGGAGTGCATGGAAAAGTTTGAAAAGGCGATCGGCAGAAAGTCTTTGGCAAACGTGGCAGCATCAGGGACGGAAATAATCAAAAGGCTGGGTGATGAGCATCTCAAAACCGGCTATCCGATCGTTTACACCTCGGCGGACAGTGTTTTTCAAATAGCCGCTCATGAAGAAGTAATAACTGTTGACGAGCTTTATAAAATCTGCGAAAAAGCCCGGCACTTGCTCTGCGATGAATACGGTATCGCCCGGGTGATCGCCCGTCCTTTTTTAGGGGAGGCGGGAAGCTATTACCGCAGCGAAAATCGCAGGGACTTTGTGATAATGCCACCTCGCGGCACCATGCTTGATTTGATCAAGGATGCCGGCTTGAATGTCCATGCCATCGGCAAAATCGAGGATATTTTTGGGGGGCAAGGTATCACAAGTAAAAACCATTCGACAAACAACAAAGCCGGGATCGAAGCAACTCTTGAAGCCATGGCAGCTATCGGCAATGGGCTGATTTTTACGAACCTGGTTGATTTTGATATGCTTTACGGACATAGGAACGATGTAAAGGGATACGCCCGGGCTCTTGAGTATTTTGACTTGCGGCTTTCAGAAATCATGGCAGCAATGAGGCCGGACGACATCCTGATCCTCACGGCAGACCACGGCTGCGACCCGACAACCCCCTCGACGGATCATTCCAGAGAATACATACCCTGCCTAATTTACGGACAAAGCATTACCCCCAAAAACTTTGGCCTGCGCAACACATTTGCAGACATCGGCGCCACAGCATGCGATTACTTAGGCGTTTTGGGCTATGAGCTGGGGAGTTCTATTCTCTAGTTAGCGTCAAATATCTCCTGAAAAACTGCAACTTGTCAAACTCTTAACAAAATCCAAAGAGTAACTATTAACTAATCTTTTCATATAATAAAATGCTTCGCGGAGCGAAGTAACAACAACTATTCATCATTCAGTATTCACTATTCACTATCTTTGAGGGGGTGTTTGAGGTGAGATTTTTAGGAAATTTACTTTGGTTGATTCTGGGAGGGATCGTAGCGGCGCTTATTTGGGCGGTAATCGGCCTTTTGCTGTGTGTTACAATTATTGGTATACCTTTTGGCCTGCAATGCCTAAAGATCGCCGGATTTGTGATGTGGCCGTTCGGACGGGATGTTACACTGGGGAAATTTGGTCTGATGGGCGCCCTCGGTAATATCATTTGGATCTTGATTTGCGGGATCGAGCTGTGTCTTACCCATCTGGTGTTTGGCTTGCTGTTGTGTATAACTATTGTTGGCATACCCTTTGGCCTGCAGCATTTCAAATTGGCAAAGCTGGCGCTTATCCCTTTTGGGGCGCAGATACATAGCAAATAATTAGAATAGAAGGTGGTTTCATGAAAAATAGAGAGCAGAGGAGCGCCCTTGCTCAGGAGACCGTCCGTGTTGCCCGTGAGGGCAAGTATATTGCGGATGGGGTATTGGTTGATATATCGCAGGATGTTAGTTATGCCAATACTCACAGTGTTTTTATTTCTCAGAGCGAATCTGACTGCCGGGAAAAATCTTTTACACAAAAGACAGGCATGATGATGCTTGAATTTAGTAACGAAAGCACACTGTCGGCTATCTTTTACTTGCAAAACCCGGAAGACAAACCGCTGGGCGTCTTGAATTTTGCCAGCGCCAAAAACCCCGGCGGCGGCTTTTTGAGCGGGGCGATGGCGCAGGAAGAAAGCCTGGCGGCTGTGTCCAACCTGTATGATACCTTGCTGCAATGCCCCGAATATTATGAAATCAACAAAGCTCATCAGAGCTTTCGTTATACCGATTGCGCCATTTGGTCGCCTGATGTGGTCTTTTTCCGGGACGAGGCGGGAAGGTTCCTGCGCCATCCCGCAAAAGCATCGGTTCTGACATTGCCTGCCGTCAATTACGGACAGGTATTGCGCAAAGGAGAAGATGCCCGGCTGGCAAAAACCGCCATGAAGCGCCGCATGAAAATCGCCCTGGCTACTTTCGCAGACAAGGGCTGCAAAGCGGTGATTTTGGGAGCATATGGTTGCGGAGTTTTTCGCAATGATCCGGAAGATGTCGCAGCCTGGTGGGATGAGCTATTGATGGATTACGGCGGGCATTTTAAAAAGGTTTTTTTAGCCGTACTGGATCGTTCCCCCTCGCGGGAAACAATTACTGCTTTTGCGCGAATATGGGGTTAGTAGCTTACGAACTCGTTTCGTAAATAAAAAACAAGAATTTTGTTCAATAGTTTTCGCGAAGCGAAAAGTTACCCGCATTCTGATTTCTGAATACTGAATCCTGAATACTTGCGGTCGAAGACCGCCTTAGT
>Ga0082212_10013365_pt1 | contig 10271 bp, 7 predicted proteins | sample TergutNt197P3_FD_71548 | JGI IMG/M metagenome (GOLD analysis project Ga0082212, IMG submission 71548) | Neocapritermes taracua P3 segment gut microbial communities from Petit-Saut dam, French Guiana - Nt197 P3 | ecosystem: Host-associated > Arthropoda: Insects > Digestive system > Gut ...
CTGGATTCCGAAGCCGGTTTCCAGGTGTTTAGATACTGGTCAGAGCTGTATACGCGCTTTAATTTCCCGGTGCGTATCGGCAGTTTTTACCAAAGTTTCCGCCATGGGCATATTCCTGTGGGCATTTCTACCCTGCAAGACTACTTTATGTTTAACATTGCCGCGCCAGAGCTGGCCGGCCAGTGGGGCGTGGCCCCGGTGCCAGGTATTGTCAATGACGACGGCATTAACGTCCGCTGGCAAGCCGGCGGTCAAAATGGCATCATTCTGTTTAGGACAGACGAAGAACGGGAAGCCCAGGGCTGGGAGTTTATCGAGTGGTGGCTGGATACAGAAACCCAGACAAACTTTGCCCTAGACCTGGAGTTTTCCTTGGGTCAAGAGTTTCGCTGGTTTTCTGCCAACCCGCAAGTGGTGGACGCCATCCCTTGGGACGAAAACACCCGCCGCACCATTATGACGCAAATGGAATGGTTTAAGGGGCAGCCCTTTGCCCCAGGCGGTTCCTATTTATTGGAACGGGAAATGCGCAACGCCTTGGCCGATGTGGTGCTGGACGGGCGCAACTACCGCGACACCCTCCACGGCGCCATGCGCGCCACACGCCAAGAAATGCAGCGTGTACAACGGTTGTTTAACATTATTGACGATGACGGCAATGTGCTGCGCACCGTTGATATGATAGAGGTACCATTACCGGCCATTGCCGTACCCATGGAGGATTAGTTCATGCTTAACCGTAAAAAACGCATGAAAGGCCCCAAAGAGGACAACTTGCTGGCCTATGTTTTCCTAGGCCCGTACCTGATTTTGTTTGTCATCTTCATTTTGCTGCCGGTGCTTATGGCGGCGGCCTTGGCCTTTACAGACTTTAACTCCATTGAGCGTCCCCGCTTTATTGGGTTTGACAACTTTATCCAAATGTTTTCTGGCGATATGGTGCTGGTGCGTCATGTTATCCCCAACACGCTGCGTTTTGCTATTATTGTTGGGCCGGTGGGCTACGCGCTGCAATTTTTAATGGCGTGGTTGGTGCTTAAACTGCCCCGGGTATTGCGGCGTGGTTACACCATGGCCATTTATTCCTCTTCCCTTGTGGGCGGGGTCATGATGAGCGTGGTGTGGGTGGTGGCCTTTAGCGGCGACCGCTATGGATATTTGAACAATTTCCTCATTTGGTTGGGCGCCATTACCGGCCCGCTGGACTGGACCCAGCGTGAAACATCGCTGATGGTGATTATGATTTTTGTTACCCTGTGGAGCTCCATGGGGGTTGGTTTCCTTTCTTTGCAGGCGGGTATGTTTTCTGTAGACCCGCAGCTTTATGAGGCCGGCGTCATAGACGGCGTGCAAAACGGTATACAGGAAATTTGGTATATCACCATACCGGCCATGAAGCCGCAAATGCTTTTTGCCGCGGTGATGGCCATGGTGGGCACCCTGCGGGCCGGTGGGATAGGGGTCACCCTGTCGGGGATGAACCCCACGCCCCGGTATGCGGGGCAGCTACTCCAAAACCACATAGACGACTTTGGGTTTATACGCATGGAACTGGGATACGCCACGTCGCTGACCTTTGCCATGCTGGCGGCCATGCTGGTTATTAACCGTGTCGTGTTTAAGCTGCTGGGCAAGAAGGAGGATGAATAGCCATGCGAGATAAAGTTTCTCCTTCACGGGTGGTGCAGTTTCTCTTTGTGACGTTCTACGCTGTGGTGTCCATTGTGCCCATCATATTCATCATCAACCACGCCTTTAAGCCCTTTTCGGAACTGTTCCTGTTCCCACCCCAGTTTTTTGTGCGCAACCCTACCTTTAACAACTTTAGGGAGCTGGCCTTTGCGGTCAACCTTTCCGCGGTGCCATTTTCCCGCTACTTGCTAAACAGTATTTTGGTAACGGTGGCGACAGTGTTTTTGACGGTGCTGATAAGCACCATGGGCGCATACCCGCTGTCCAAAATCAAGTTTAGGGGCCGGGCGCTAATATTTAGCACCATTGTACTGTCACTAATGTTTGACCCCAGTGCGGTGGGCATTACCCGTTTCTTGATTGTTTCCAACCTTGGCATTACCAACACCTACTTTGGGCATATTTTGCCACTGCTGGCCGCGCCCATGAGTGTGTTTTTGATTAAACAGTTTATGGACCAAATCCCCAATACCCTTAGCGAGGCAGCCAAAATAGACGGCGCGTCGGAATGGATGATTTTTTCAAAAATTGTCATCCCCAACATTAAACCCGCCATTGGTACGGCGGCGGTGTTGTCCTTCCAGGCCGCGTGGGGTAACGCGGAAACATCGCGCCTGTATATGACCAGCGAGAGTATGAATACGCTGCCGTTCTTTATTGAAACGCTAAATGCCGGCTTGCAAGGCGGCGCGGCGGTGGCAAGACAGGGGGCTTCTGCGGCGTCTACGCTGCTTATGTTCCTGCCCAATATTGTCATCTTTATCATTTTGCAAAAGTCCATGATGAGTACCATGGTCAACTCGGGGATAAAGTAGGACCTGGATTCGTTCTACTATGTGGGAATCTGACCACCCCGGCACTTCGTGCCACCCGGTGCGCTGCAAGCAGCGCACAACCAGGAGGGGAATGTGGTCGCTGCAAATTCCCCTCCTGGGAGGGGTGCCCCCGAGAGGCGGCGGGGTGGTAGACATCCAAATGCCTAATGCTTCTCTCCAACATTCTTCAGAAGTCAATCGAAAGGAGTGCTGTAATGAAAAAATTTGTCGCGTTGCTAATCGTTTGCATCATGGTTTTGCAAACCATACCCACAAACGCCGCCATACCCTACATGAGCCACGGTTTTGTACCCTACGCCAGTTTTGGCTATTGGCGCCTGGATAACGAAGGCAACAGCTTTGGACGATTTTTTATGCAAGCGCCTTACAAGCCGGCTACACCCATGCCTGTGATAGGTAACCCGCTTTTTGTAGACGGCGAAAGCGTGGAGGGGCTACACACGCCCATGGATTTGTTCATATGCGCCAACGACTATATTTTTGTGGTAGACATGCGCCAAAACCGGGCGGTGCAAATGACCGACCGGAGTGAATTGATCCGCGAATTTGGCGATGAAGAAGGCCCCGGCCAGTTAAACAACCCGGAAGGCATTTTTGTACGCCGTGACAATGGCGAAGTATACATTAGCGACACCGGCAACTTTCGCGTGGCCATTTTTAGCCCCGAAGGCGAGTTTTTGCGGGAAATTACCCGCCCGGATGACGCCCGTATCCAAGACATTATGTTTAGGCCGGAACGCATTGGCATAGACTCCCGCGGTTTTTACGTGGTTCAGCTTAAAGGGGAGAATAGGGGGCTGATGATGCTTACCCCCAACCTGGAGTTTAACGGTTTCTTTGGCGCCAATATATCGCAGCTTACGGTTATTGAGCGGATACAGTCCCGCTTCTACTCCCTAGAACAGCGGCTGGCGACCCAAACGGTGCAAAACTCCGTGAGCGACATGTATATTGACAGCCTTGGCTTTATCTACACCGTGACCCCGGCCGCCCACCGGGAGCAAATCAAAAAATTTAACGTAGGCGCCCAAAACCTGTTTAGAGACAGGCAAATGGACGTGGCCCCCATCGAAACCCTACAGCAAGGCTGGGTAGAGGGCATACGCACGGGCTTTACCGGCGTGGCTGTAGACGATTTGGGCAATGTCTTTGCCTTAGACTCCGGCTCCGGCCGTATATTCATGTTTGATGCCTTTGGCGAGCCGGTGTTCTCCTTTGGCGCGCAAATGATGGACCGGGGCAATATTACCGTTGGGCTTTTTGGAAACCCAACCAGCATGCGCATAAACTCCCAAGGGACTATCTTTGTGACAGACCTTATTTACCGGGGTGTGCTGGTGTTTACGCCAACCCCTTTCGCCTCACAAATCAAATCCCTTAATTACCTTAGCAACGACGGTCAATGGTCAGAAGCTGTGCCTCTTGCCCGTGAAATATTGCAAGAAAACGTATTTTTCACCTCTGCCCACATGGTCATAGGCATGTCCTATTTCCAGCAGCAGGATTGGAACCAAGCCCGGCACTACTTCCGCCGTGCATTTAACACCCGGGAATATTCCGAAGCGTTTTGGGAATACCGGCTGATATTTATCCAGCAAAACTTCATCTACGGGTTTATTGTCGTAATGGCTGTGGTGTTCTTGTTTGGCGCCATTAACGTAGTGCGCCGCAAACGCAAACGTACACGAGAGTGACCGTAGGGGCGCACACCGCCCGTACAAAAACCAAATGACAAAGTTTTTGCGTCGCTTTTTTCAAAAAGCGACTGGGGAAGTGGGGGAAAACCCCACGGTCTTAATCATCATCCAAAGGGGTGTTACAGTGAAATCCTATTTAGTTGGCTTGTCGTATCTTTGGAGAGTGCTATGGCACCCTATTGATTCGTTTTATGACCTGGCCTATAAGGGCAAGGGGAATGTGCTGGCGGCGCTAACCATTTATGCGTTGTACTTTTTGGTGCTTATTTTGCAGGCCATCTTTACCGGGTTTATTTTTAACCCGGTGGGGCTACACGGCACACCCATCCCGCAAATTTTTGTGATGAATGTGCTGCCGGTGATTGTGCTGATTATTGCCAACTGCTTGGTAAGCGCCATTAAACAAGGGCAGGGGACGGCCAAGGCTGTGATTATTACCACGGCCTATGTGCTGGCGCCTGTGGTTGTGTTTATTTTCCCATTGTCGCTGCTTTCTAATGTACTCACCGGGGCCGAAGGCGCCATTTACGAGCTGGCCATTACATTTATTTACGTGTGGATGGGCTTCTTCTTTTACCTAAGCGTGATGGAAGTCCATGGCTACAGCATCCCCGAGGCTTTTATCAATACGTTGTGGATACTGTTTGGTGCGGTGATGCTGGTGCTGTTTTCGGTGGCGTTTTTTGGCATTACCTTCCAGTCTGCCAACTTTTTGTACGAGTTTATAAGGGAGGCGATTGGCTATGTCTAAAGACCAAGTGGCGTCTATCAAAGCCTGGTGGCTGGCAAAACTGCGCTTTTGGGGCGTGATTGCCCTTATTGTGCTGTTGACCCTTGGCGTTAGGGCCCTGGTGACCCGTGGCCGTCAAGGCCGTGTAGAAACCGGGGAAGTGGTTAGCGACAGCATGCACCCGGTGCATTTTAACGAAGATTTGCAGCGGCTGGACTACACAGGCGTTGTGACCCTTTTGGAAAACGAGCACCTTTCCCTTGCCATAGATTTTACCACCGGTAATATTGAAGTGACCAACAGACAAAGCGGGTACGTATGGCGAAGCGCGCCAACCCCGGAAGAAATGTACCTGGACGAAAGTAATAACCTGTGGCAAAACATTGCCCAAAGCCCCATCTATATCGAGTATATCAACACCAGATACGACTCCTTGCCCAACATGCTGCACATTGGCTCGCCTGGCTACCGGGTGGACGTGTACCGCCTGCCCAACGGCATACGGGTAGACTACCAGTTTACCAACCAAGGCATTGCGGTAGCGCTGGACTTTTACCTGCACAACGACCATTTGGAAGTGGACCTGCCAAACTACATGGTGCGGGAAGTGCCCATGACCTTTATGGTAGAAAGCGGCCGCCTGGTGCTGGACCGCAGTGTGCCAAGCGCCATGATATTTAACATCCGCGTCTTACAATTTTTTGGCGCCAGTCAAGACCGGGACGTGAACGGCAACGTGGTAGACGGGTTTATGTTTATCCCCGATGGCCCCGGTGCACTCATCCGCTTTGACGAAAACAGGGATTTCTTTAACACCTTTACCGGCCGGGTGTACGGCAGCGACTTTTCGTACTTTAGCGCCCTCAACAACTCCTTGGGCGTACGCCGTTTTCACCCGCGTATTCACTTCCCGGTGTTTGGCATAAACCGGGGCTCGGACTCTATGCTGGCCATTATCCACCAAGGGGAAGCCGGGGCGTCCATTAACGCGTATCCGTCTGGTGTGCGCACCAGTTTTAATACGGTGCATGCCCAGTTTGACTACCGTCAGCGTTTCCTACGGTTCCAAAACATGATTGGCGGCGGCACTATGTTGTACACAGACAACGCCACCAACTTTACCCGCAATATCCGCTACTTCTTTTTGACAGGCGATGATGCAGATTATGTTGGCATGGCAGCGGCTTACAGGCAGTATCTGATGGATACCAAAGGCCTTACACGCCGCCCGGCCGGTGGCGATTTGCCCATGGAATTAAGTTTGTACGGCGGCGACAGGGAGGCCTCCTTCCTTGTATCCCCGTTCATCCCCATGACCACTTTTGAGCAAGGCAAAGATATTGTGCAGTTTTTTGTAGACCATGGCGTCAATGAAATGAACATTGTGTTTGACGCGTGGTATCGGGACGGCAACTCAGTGAGTTTCCCGCGGCGGTTCCCGCCGGCCCGGCAGCTTGGGGGCAGGGATGGCCTGCGTTCCTTTGTAGAATTTTCCCAAGGGCATGGGTTTAATGTGTACTTGACGGACTGGAACTTCCATGTGTCGTCTACCCGGGGCATTGTGCGTTCCCGGGACGTTATCTATGATATTCAGAATACACCCATGAACTGGGGCACCTTTGTAAACCCGGTATACGTGCTAAATACCACCGCCGCCGCCAGGATTGCGGAAAACAGCCTACGCGAGTTTAGGGATTTAGGCATCAACGGCATCATGGAGTTTTCTTCCAACTACTTGATTTCTAACCAAAGCAGCGACCACCGTATGCACCGGGAAGAAGTGCAGCGGGAAACCCATGCGCTGTACCAGCGTTTTGCAGACGAACTGGGCAGTATTCGCCTGTGGCAGGGTATGACCTTTGGCCTGGTGGACGGCGCAACGGTGGTAGACCCAGTGGCGCGGTACAGTTTTTCGCCCCTGATTAGCGAATACGTCCCTTTCTACCATATTGCGCTGGGCGGCCTGATTAACCTAGTGACCGTGCCGGTAAATACCATGGCAGACCCGGACATTTCTATCCTACGAGCCGCGGAATACGGCATGAACCTAAGCTTTATGCTAACCTACGAGCCCACGGAACAACTGTTTTGGGCGTACAACTCCTGGTTTTTGACCAGCACCCAATTCTCAAACTTCAACTACCGTTTCCTAGAGATGTACAACCGCTGGAACTACGTGTTTGCCCCTGTGCAAGGCCAGTTTATTGTCAATCACGAAAATATTGCGGACAACGTATTCCGCACCACATGGGAAAACGGCCAGCAAGTGATTGTAAACTACCGCAGCGTACCTTTTGAATATGATGGCGTGGATATTCCGGCGCTGGGCTTTGCAGTAAGGCGTGGAGGGCAGGTGTTTATCCCATGATTAAAAAGATGACCATTGAACAACGCAAGAAACTGATTGGCGCTTGCTTTATCGCCCCGTGGGTTATTGGCCTGTTTATGTTTTGGATTTACCCGGTTATTACGTCCTTTGTCATGAGCCTTAACCAAATCCAGCCCTATGCAGGGGGCTTCCAATGGGAATTTATTGGCCTGGCCAACTTTAACCGCATTTTGCGGATAGAGGCCACCTTCCTTAACGCACTGACGCCGTTCTTGTTTAGGACCATTGTGATGGTACCGGTGATTGTGCTGTTTGCCGTGGTAGTTGCGCTGCTGCTTAACCAAAAATTCCCCGGTAGGGGGCTGTTTAGGGCAGTGTTTTTCCTTCCCGTACTGTTTACCACCGGTGGGGTTATTATCACCCTTATGACCGACGGCGCCGCCGGTCTGGAGGCCGCAGGCGCGGCCGGGGCCACCACTGGCGGCGGCACATCTGTGGCGTTTCTAAATTCGCCGGCCCTAACAGACCTTGCTTTTCGGTTTTTGCCGCCCCGTATTGCGGTGGCGCTGACAGATGTTTTGGACAGTTTTGTGTTGGTACTGTGGTACGCAGGTATCCAAATTGTACTGCTGATTGCAGGCTGCCAAAGCATACCGGGCACCATTTACGAGGCCGCCAGCATAGACGGCGCCAACGCCTGGGAAACCTTGTGGAAAATTACCCTCCCGGGGATTTTGCCCTTTATCTTGATTTCTACCATTTACACCATTGTGGATTTATCTTCGCTGATAGACAACCCCATTTTGGGGCTGATCAATGACGCCATGGCAAACCCGCTGACCCAGGGCATGGGGCTGGCCTCTGCCATTGGGTGGATATACCAGTTGGCCATTATGGCGCTTATCGGGGCTATTTTCCTCATGTTCCGCAAAACCACGCCAAAACATTAGAAGGGGAGGCACGAACCCATGACAAGCTATTTTAGCGATAGGGCATATCGCAAGCAAATACATGTAAAAATACGCGCCGCCCTGTTTGGCGCCAGTAGGGAAAAGCGCGGGCTGGTAAGCTCTATCCTGCTATACTTTGTGCTAACCAGTTTAGCCCTGGTGTACTTTGCGCCCATCCTTTCCATGCTGGTTACATCCCTGATGGACTTTTCGGACATGATAAACCCTACCACCAACTGGATACCGCGCCAACTGGAGTGGAGCAACTTTACCCAAGCGTGGCGGGCCCTCAATGTAATTCCGGAAACCTTGTTTGTGCCGGGCTTTACCTTTTTGGAAAATATCGGCCGTTCTACACTGATTAACACCGTGGTCATTACCGTACCCAGCGCACTATTGCAGGTATTTTCCTGCGCGGTGGCTGGTTACGCCTTTGGACGGCTGGACTTCCCGTTTAAGCGCTTCTTCTTTGTCATGTTAATCCTGGTGTTTGTGGTGCCGCCACAAGCCCAGCTTATTCCCCTTATTTGGACGTACCGCGGCCTTGGTATTTTGAACACGCCCTTTGTATTTTGGGGGCCGGCCTTCTTTGGCCATGGCGTGCGGGGCAGTTTGTTTGTATTTGTGTTTATGCAGTTTTTCCGCAAACTGCCAAAGGATTTGGAAGAGGCCGCCATGGTGGACGGCGTCAACCCCCTCATGATCTTCCTTAAAGTCATGATGCCCTTGGCAAAGCCTGCGTTTATGGTGGTGTTCCTGTTCTCTATTGTGTACCACTGGACAGAGTCGCTGCTTTCTTCCACCTTATATTCCCAGTTTCCAACCCTAAGCGTGCGCATTATGATGACCATGGACCCCAATGCCATTACCGGCATTACGGTGACCCAGCGCACGGTGGGCATGGCCACAGGGGTTTTGATGATGGCACCAATTCTTGTGATATATTTCTTCACGCAGCGTACATTTACCGAAAGCATTGAGCGCACCGGGCTGGTTGATTAGACCGCCTGCGTGTGTGAGATGATGGTTTTAGTCGTTCAGTTTTGAAATACACTGAGGACGAGCAAAAAATGCGCGGCAAGTAGTTTTGCTGGCAAAACTACAACATGCGCTTTTTTGCGACAGACGAAGTGTAATTTCAGTCTGAACGATCTGGGAGGTGAATGTTTTTACGGTGTAAGGATTTGTGCACAAGGTATAGTCTCCTAGCGGAGCATACAGGGCCCCGGCCCAAAAAATTTCAAGGAGGAACGAAAATGAAAAAAAGAGCAATTTACATGTTGCTTGTTGTCGTGGCACTTTTGCTAATTGCCGCATGTGGTAACAACGGTGGCGATACAAGCAATGCCAACGAAACCAACAACAATGCAGCAGAAAACCAACCCCCTGTGACCCCTTCGGTTCCACAGGACATCCCCGCCGTGGCTGTTAGCGACTGGCGCACAGCAGAAGGCCTGATTAACGGCCTGGAAGGCGAACTGATAGTAGCCGGTGCGGCCCGTCAGTTTAACGTAAGCGACCCGGACTTGGGCGGCGCATTTGCGTACTTTAACGAGTTTTACCCCAATTTCCGTACCCGTATTTTTGACCGGGAAAACGAGGGTGCCGCGCTAAACCAACTACAAACCATGATTGCCGCCGGTAACCCGCCAGACGTATTTATCACAGACTCCGGCGACATACCAAACCTTGTGCGTCTGGGCATGGTAGAAGACATTACCCGCTTCTTTGAAGAATTTCACGAGTACCACGACACCTTGATCCCTGCCGCCACAGAGCTTAATACGGTAAACGGCAGAATTTACGGTGTGACCTGGCAGCTACTGCCCCGTGCGTGGATTACCAACGTAGACCTGTTTGAGCGTTTGGGCATTACCCTGCCCGGCCCAGACTGGACCGTAGAAGATTTTGTAGAAATCAACTCCCGCCTTGGCGCCAACAGAAACATTGGTATCAGCGGCGTGCAAGGTGAAATGCACATTCTTGTTCATCAATTCTTGATGGCGTATGACGTTAACGGTTCCCGCTGGGAAGACG
>Ga0082212_10013366_pt1 | contig 10270 bp, 8 predicted proteins | sample TergutNt197P3_FD_71548 | JGI IMG/M metagenome (GOLD analysis project Ga0082212, IMG submission 71548) | Neocapritermes taracua P3 segment gut microbial communities from Petit-Saut dam, French Guiana - Nt197 P3 | ecosystem: Host-associated > Arthropoda: Insects > Digestive system > Gut ...
CCGCTTCCGCAGATTTGCCCGCAAGGTTACGAACTTCCTCCGCAACAACTGCGAAGCCTTTACCGTGCGCACCTGCTCTTGCCGCTTCTACTGCCGCGTTAAGCGCAAGGATATTCGTCTGGAACGCAATGTCATCAATAACTTTAATAACCTTGCTGATGTTCTGGCTTGCAATATTTATATCCTGAACCGCACCCATCATTTCGTCCATCTGACGGCTGCCTTTTTCCGCACTGCTCATAATGGATTCGGCAAGCTTTGCGGTTTTATCCGCCGTAACAGCGTTGGTTTTGGTTTTTTCGGCGATTTCCGCAATCGAGCTTGACAATTGCTCGATTGAAGCCGCCTGTGTCGTAGAACCTTGCGCAAGGGACTGCGCGCCGTCTGCGACTTGCTTTGAACCGTGCGAAACCTGTTCTGTAGAGCTGTTAATTTCACCGAACATTTGATTAAGGCTTTTCACCATTCTTGAAAGTGATATACCCATATTGTCATTTTCCGAAAGCATTTCAACATGAACCGTCAAATCGCCTTTTGCGATGGTTTCAAGCTCATCCGCAATTTTCGTAATATGATTCAAGAAAGACGCGGTAGAGCCAATTGTTTCACCGATTTCATCCGTAGATTTAGAAAACTCGGCAATTTCTCTCATATTTTGTGGTTCTAATATAATGTTACCTGTAGTTCCCGCTTTTTTCATAAAACCTGCGAGCGCGCCCAAAGGCTTGCTGATAAGACTGGATATGTAAAGTGCCAGTATAATTGAAAATATTGCCGATATGCTGATAACCGCAATAATCAGAATGAGTATGGTGTTTCCCATGGCTGAGCTGTCTTCGTTGGCTTGCTTCATAACGTCCATTCTGATTTCGGTAAGCCGTGAAAGCCCGTCGGCTATAAAATTCGCCGCATTCGTTACATCGGTCATGGCTTCAAGCAAATCAACCGCATCCTCGCCATGCTGGGCTCTGTCAAGAATATCAAGAACGCCCGGTTTAAAAACATCATAATACTTACCTCCGACTTCCCAATAAAAATCCAAAGTTTCTTCCGAAACGATTGTGGGTTTATACGCCTGCATAGACGCTTCAAATAATTCCATGCGGTTAAGCAAATCGTGTTCAACGCTTTTTAATTCATCCGCATTACCGGTGTAAATAATCGCGTTACGGGATTGCACGCGCTGACGCTGGAACAGCTCCATCGCGCTTGCTAAATCGCCGAGGGGCATAGCCTGTTCTTTGTACATGGTTTCCGAAATGCCGTCCATCGTCATAATTCCGTAAATACCGACCACACCAATCACCACCGACAGCACGACGGCTATCATAAATCCGACCAACATTTTTGCTCTTACCTTAAGATTTTTGAACCATTGCATGAAATTTTCCTCCGTTTATTAATTAATTTGGGACTTGTATTCAATAAGTGTTATTAAATACACGTTCTTATACTTTTTAATACTCTTTTCAATCTCTGTAATTTTAGAAGTAAACAAAAGCTATTTTTACGTGTAGTCGCCCACCGCAGGCGGGGGGATACACTAGAATTATAAAAATAATTATTTATAATATTATCATAAAATCCGCTGTAAGTCAATAGTTTTCGTGAAATAATTATAAAATTTAACAAATTCCGCGCCGGTTTGTACGCTTATTATATATAGTATGCCGTCCACTGTTGACAAATTTATTTTTATATGCTATATTTTTTAAGCATAACCATGCTTTAAATAAAACTGGAAGCGGCAGGTGAAACACATGCAGTTATACATCAGAAATATACAGGAATATATAAAACTGCAGGGTTTAGAGCTTGTAACCGCTTCAAGGCGGGAAAGTATACAAAAGTATATTAAAACCGAAGACAAGGCGCGCTGTCTGACCGCGGGTCTGCTTTTAAGGGACGTTTGCGGCGTCACGGACGATGAACAGCTTATAACAGGCAAAAACGGCAAACCTTATTTAAAAAATAAATCCACCTTTTTTAATATTTCACATTCGGGGGATTATGCGGTTTTGGCTGTTGCAGACAGCGAAATCGGCGTTGATATAGAAAAAGTTACCCACTACTCCGAAGCGGTAGCCATGCGGTGCTTCACGCAGGAAGAGCGTGACTGGTTGAAAACACAGCCCGGCAATGAAGCGTTTTTTCGCTTATGGACTGCGAAAGAAAGCGTAATGAAAGCAACGGGCTTTGGGTTCTCCTTACCGCCCCGAAGCTTTACGGTTCTGCCTTTAAATTCGTGCTTCGTTTTAAACAAAAATTGGCTTTTAAACTGGATTTTTCACGATAATTATATCATTTGCTGTGCCGTTGATGAACATATTGCGCTGTTACGATAACACCCGCAGTCCGCAGACTGCGGACACTTAATGGACCACAACTTTCAAATTTTTGTTCTTGCAAAATAAAACGATTTATGATAAAATAATATAAGGTGTTAGAAAAACCGAATTATTAATGAATTATTTAATACTAATACTGATTATAAAAGCTCTTTAAAATCCGTATAAAAAGCTTGCATTTATGGGTTTTTGTATGCTGAAAGGGGCATGGTCATAAATATGCGTATAACTAAAAATTTAATTATAGTAATCATAATTGCCGTCATTATAGGAAGCTTTATAATATTTGTTCCGAATGAGGACGGCGAATATGTCTGGAATCCCTTTGATTATGCCAGAATAACCAAGGTTGATTATAAAGCCGTGGTTGTGGACGAACCCGGAAGCGACGGTAAAATTGTCGTCACCGAGCGATTGACTTTTGATATTCGCGCTTTTTCAAAAAATAACCTCTTTTGGGAATTATGGAGAGACCTTTGCGAAGAATATATCGACGGGGTAAAGGTTGAATATAAGGTTAATTCCGTAAAGCAAATATTTGACGACGGCAGAAATCCTTTGGTATATACGGAATCCCCGAAGCTATACTGGGACGACAATGATTATATTAATACGGCAAAGGGGTTGGGTCCGGGCAAATGGTATCACAGCAAAGGTCCGTACGATGAAAGCAGAAGACAGTACGAATGTGTTTTCTTTTATATAGACGGTACATACCGTGAAACGGTTGTTTTTGAAATCGTATATGAAATGTATAACGCCGCTTTGCGCTGGGCGGATTCATCAGAATTATATATTTCTCTTTTTTCTGAAAGTGATGTAAATCATTTAAAATCATTTAAAGGGCAAATCCTGTTCCCCGAAAGAAAAATGCCGAAAAAGGGGAATTATTATGCCAATACATACGGAACAAATTCCCACACTTTTCCTTTTAAAGAATCAGCTGATATAAATCCGGGCTATTACACTTTTTCGTTTGAACTTGATGAATCGCAGTTAAAGTTCAGAAAATATAATGAGTATATTGAGTTTGCTTTAGTTTCCTTCGGGGAGGATAAGCATATCTTTACCGAGTATGCGTCTAAAAATCTTTATTATTACAACGATATGCTGAGTGAATTAAAGCGGGAGCAGGCAGAATATGAAGCACTTCCCGATAAATATAAAAAAACCAAAATAATCGCATTATTACTGCTTTCGGCAGGAGCGGCTCTGATATTGATTATTATTTCTGCCGCAAATAAAAGCACCAAGAAAAAGAACATTTTTTATCAGCCGTCAATGCAGATTGACTATTTCAGGTATATTCCGAACGAGCTTGACCCGAACTTTGCGTCCGCTTTAGCTTTTTGCAAACATAAGTTAAAACAGAATATTCAAGACGGATATTCAGCTGTAATGCTGAGTTTAGCCCGCAAAGGTTATATTGAATTAGAAAAAATTATTAACTCCCGCGGCTGGGATTTTGAAAATGTCAGAATTGTCGTTAAATATAAACCGCCGCAAGCAGAACCTCTCCCGTTTGCTAATTTCCCTCAATACGGACAGCAATTGCCGCCGTTTGCAAATCTTTCTCAATACGGACAACAGACGTATAATCAGCAATCAAGTCAACAATCATATGAACAACAACCGCCGCAGGAACAACCTGAATTAAATCTGAAACCCCTTACTCAAACGGAGGAGCTGTATTTCAATTTAATTTTAAGACATTCCTACGGAACAGGAATATCGTTGGTTCATTTTCAGCAAAAGGTTTCTTCGGATTACGAAAACACCAACTTTTTTGTTAAAAATATTAATAATGCAATTACAACCATCGGTGTATCTCAAGGTTATTTCCAAAAAGCCGACTACCTTAAACCGAAAAAGCAAATAAAAGGCTGGGTTGTAACGCTCGGGATATTCGGTGTTTTAATTACAGTAATAGCAAATTTAATATCGTATCAAACACGTTTAGATTTTGCATTCGGCGGATTCTTTATTTTAGGGTTCGGGTTTATTGCCGGCGCGGTTATTTTAAACAAGTTGTTTAGTAAATATGTTTTATTAACACAATTCGGTGAGGATGAATACGCCAAGTGGCGCGGACTGTATAATTTCTTAAACAGCGAAACGCTTATGAAAGAGCGCACTTTTATTGAGTTACCCTTATGGGAGAACTATTTAATTTACGCTACCGCATTCGGGATTGCGGAAAAAGTAATAAAAGCACTTGAAATCCGCTGTACAAACGCGGACGAAAGCCCTATTCTAAAGAGAGGTTCCTATTACCGCACAAAAAGATTCCGTTCGCGTTCAGGACGCGGTTCTTTCAGAACCGCAACACGCACGGCGTCATATACCGCAAGGAGCGGCGGTCACGGCGGCTACGGCGGAGGAGGCCGCGGCGGCGGGGGCGGCGGCGGAGGTCATTGATTTATTTAACAAAAAAATCTTTAGCCTGTAAATTTGAAAAATCAATTTTAAGCGTTTCTTTTAATGCTTGCTTAGTGAAAGTCTTATAAATTGTTTTTGAAATATATTTTTCGGCAATTTTTAAAATAGTTTTGTAATCAATTATATCATCGGGAAAATAAATCCCGCCTTTTTCTTTATTTTTAAGCATAAAGCAGACCGCGGCAAGTGCCGACATCGCCACGGGCGTAATTGTAGGCGTCTGCCAATAAGAATCTTTTTTGTTTTTATAAAGAAAAGAGGGTTCTATACGGTTTCCGACCCATACAGGCTCAAAGTTCTCGCCCATAAGCAACACGCCTACATATTCTGTCCCTAATCCTTGCGATGATGGTGATTCGATTTTTTCCTTATAAACAATTTCGGCATACTTAGGGTATTTATATCCCCTGATTATTGTTTCTCCGTTTAAATCTTCGCAGTCCTGCGGTTTTAAAGGGTCGGGTTCAGGATATTCATTTACCTTGGCTTTACTGAAGTATTCAGTTGCTGAATGACAGGGCGAATATAAAAACATAACTGTCGGGCGGTAATTAATTTCACCGTCACACTGTACTTCTAAATTTTTTGCAATTGTGGTTGTTTCATCGTGCGGAATTAAAAACCCTTCAAACATGCCGTGCGGGTAAAACGTACGGCATGTTTTTTCGGCGGCGAGTTTTTTAAATTCCAAAAAACCTTTGGAATAATCTATATATTTGCAATCGTTTTCAAAATCAATTTTCTCGTGACTGCCTGTATTAAACGTCGCTTCCGAAAGCATTTCAAAAAAGAACGAATCTATGCACCAGGTATTATATAACCTTTGATTATCATTAATGTTATTAATTTTTTGTAAATCTATATCATTAACATGAATTATTCTTATCCCTAATTTTTGCGCCGCCTCGTTGAATTTATTCTGCTTAACAAACGCTTTAAGCTGTTTATCTTTTTTGTGCTGTGTGTTAATAATATATTCAATACCCGCTTTTACAAAATGTGAAACCAAACCGGGATTATTTCCGTGCTGTAAAACAATCGGATGCCTGTTGGTTAAGTTATTACCGCGGTGTTTTTCTTTTAAAACATTTAAATTTTCATTTTGCTTAAAAATATTTAACCAGCTTTCGGGCCAGTCGGCGTCGCCCGTGTTAATGTACATGATATTTTTTTCGGCGCACCAGTCGCAGATGTCTTTTGTCCCTACCGTATCGGCAAAATCTAAAAGTAAATCGCCGCCGTTTAAATACTTTTCAAAAATAAAGCGAAAATTGTCTTTTGTTATTTCAGCGGTAATATAATTCGCCGCCATTCCGCCGAGGTTTATAAACGCTTCAAATTCATTTGAATATTTAGTTATAATAAAGTATTGATTTTCATTGAACTTGATTTCCTTGGAAACCTTTTCATAAAAACTTTTACCTACAGCCCCAAAACCGAACTGAACAATTCTGCCGTCAAATTTTATCACGATTACTTTCCTTTTATTTGTATTTACGGGGAGGTTTTTTTATTTTAATTTCTTTCGGTTCTTCAAAACCGTTTGTAAAAAGAAATGCTATCCCCTTTTTCTGATAATTATAAAAAATTCTAATTAAATCTTTTTGTATTGTTTCGCTTTTTATAATAATTCGGTTTATTCCGCCATTTAAAAAATACTCCGCCGATGGTATATCATGCTCGTATAAATCCCAGCTGTTGTCAAAAACAGAAACATTCATTTTAAACCTGTGCGTGCGGTTGCTGTCTAAAAGAAAAGCAGGCGGAGCGCCGAGGGGTATTTTTAACTTTTGAAGCTCCGACGCTCCCCATACAAGCGCGTTTTTTATATTATGATTATTAATAAGAGCCATTGCACCCTTTTGTCCGTCCGTGCCGTTGAAGAGCGGGATTGGACGGAATCCCGAAGCGGCAAGCGCAAGCCCTTCTTTTATGCTTTCGTTTTCGGGGAGGTCAAGAATTATTGCTGTATTTGTTTGAATTTTTTTTGTATAATTAATTACCGGCATATTAAAATTAACTGCATTATCTTTTCTGTCATTGATTGCAGCAAATAAAACAGGACGCACCCAGTCTGTCCATTTTGCTCCGCTCGGAGCCCAGATTTTAAAAACCTCTCTGCCCGTCATTTTTTACCTCTCTCAATCAAAACAGGAATATCCGCCGCGTATGAATCTATGCGCGGCGTTTTGCTTATTCTTGCGTAATACCCTGCGGCTTTCCCCTCAAGGCTGAAAGAACCTATACATACGTGAAAACTTTCACCCTCTTCGGTTATCAAAGGCTTGCTGTTAAATCTTTTTTGAGCTATGTATTTTTTAGGGCGTTTTTTAATATCCGACATTATTTTTTCATATTCGCCGTCTTTACAGGCTTCTTTTATTGATATTTTTTCGCCTACCCGTCCGTATGCGGGTTTGAATATAAAACCTTTTTTATTTTTTACGTCCTTAACTTCCGATATTTCGGGAAGCAATTCCCGCCAAACGGTTAAATCCGCGCCGAGATTCTCGAGTGCGTCCCATACAAGAGGAAAACGTTTTGTCTGCGTGAATACAGCAACAGGGTGATTACATGACGGTGTTATTGTATCAAAATATCCTTGCCAGCACTTTGGTTTAATACAAATCAACCATTCAATCGGCGTAAACCTGAATATTAAATCAATCTTACCGCCGTTACCGTCGAGAATACAGGTTGCTTCTTTATTTTCAAACCGCAGATGGTCGGCGGCGGCGTATATAAGATTAAAACCTTTTTGCTTCAGCTTATCTCCCAAAAACTGCATAACCTGCCTGTCATCGCTGTATGACGTACAGTGTATAAGCATAATTTTTCCGCCCGGTTTAACCTTTCGGGCGATTACGCCGGTTAATATATCGCCGAAATTTATAAAGCTGTAATTTTCATTTTTAAATAAATTCGCGGCTGTTTCAGGCATGAGCGACGCTTCTGCGAAGCCACCGGGGACATCGCTGTTTACCTCGCTTACCGCCCATTTACCCTCTGCCGTCGGGTGAAAGTCATATCTCATAAGCCGTATATGCTTGTCAGCTTGATAATTTATCGCTCTTTTAAGCTTATTTTTAATTTTTCTCGGCAACAATAAAGATTTGGCAAGTTTTAAGTTGCTGTTCAGCATTTCTTCTGCCTGAACAGTTTCCTTGTCAAGCCTTTCCGTGAGCCTTTCTAATTCTTTATGCTCTTCTTCCGTAATCACCAAAACATGCTTTGCAATTGTATTATTATCCGAAAACTGCGGGTCCCGTTTATAACAATTGAAAATAACGTCAAGCCTGTAATCGTTATATTCATTTTTCGGTATGGATATTAATTTCATAATTACAGCCGTTTCTATTTTTATTTTTAGTTATTGACTTATAAGCAGATTTATGCTAATATATTTTCAGGAGAGGAGTTGGTTTATTATGCCATACATAGTCGGCGGTATTGTAATTGTTCTGATTTTTATGTTTTTTATTTCAACCTATAATCAATTGGTTACTTTAAGAAACAAGGTCAGAAATCAAAAAAGCCAAATTGATATTGCGCTCAAAAGAAGATTTGATTTAATCCCCAATTTGGTTGAAACGGTCAAGGGGTACGCAAAGCACGAGAAAACCGCTTTAGAAGATGTTATTAAAGCGAGAAACACCTATGTAACCGCAGGCAGTAACACGGAACAGGCATTAAAATCAGATAACGCTCTTACAGGTGCGCTCACTAAGCTGTTTGCTTTATCGGAAAATTATCCTGAATTAAAAGCAAACACAAATTTTATTAATTTACAAAGCGAGCTTACTGATACTGAACAGAAAATAGCTTATGCCAGACAGTTTTATAATGATTCGGTTTATAAGTATAATAATAAAATTGAAATGTTTCCCTCAAATATAGCAGCGGGAATGTTCAGATTTAGTCAAGAGTCCTTTTTTGAAGCTGCAGAATCAGAAAAAGAAAACGTTAAAGTCAGTTTTTAAAGGTTGCTTTTTTTAGTTTATTAACTTGAAAAATGACTCTTAAATCGGAGCTCTTGCATACTCTCGGTAAAGACATTTCCATACCTATATTATGTGTGCCGTGGGCGTACCGACTGTTATTGATTTATCGTCAATCGCACCCGAAACAAGCAAAAAATTTTCAGGAGAAGTTATGGTTGTTCCGCGTGATATTGACAACATGATTTGCCATTTTGCCAAAGTGATTTCAAAAGCATTAAACCGCGTATTAATCCCGTCGCTTTCGGAGGAGGAAATAGAAAAACTGAGGTTTTAGTTTACCGCTTCACCTAAAATCTTACCGATTGAATCATGAATAACAAGCATTGCTCTCCTGTCCGCAGGTGTTTTTGATTTATTAATCAGCACAAGCGAATGTCCCTTGAAGTAATTTAACAGCGACGCCGCCGGATAAACCAGCAGGGAAGTTCCGCCGACGATTAACAGCTCGGCTTCCTTAACGGCTTTGATTGAAGCGGTCAGAACGGCTTCATTAAGCTGTTCGCCGTAAAGAACAACGTCGGGGCGGACAATATTTCCGCACTTTTTACAAAGCGGGATTGAATTTTCATCGCAGTTGCTTTCGTCCAAAATATAGTCTAAATCATGCTTTTCGCCGCAATTCGTGCAATAGTGCCGGAAGTTTGAGCCGTGGAACTCTAAAACATTCTTACTGCCCGCATCCTGATGCAAGCCGTCAACATTCTGGGTAATTACCGCCTGTAGCATACCGCGTTCTTCAAGGTTCGCAAGCGCAAAATGCGCTGGGTTCGGTTTTATGTTTTTTATAATGAAGTTTTCCTTGTAATAACGGAAAAACAACGCCGGATTTTTGTCAAGCATAGGGCGGGAAATTAAGTCCTCCGGCGAATACCCGTAAACCTCCCGCACCGCAAAAAGCCCTGATTCTGAGCGGAAATCGGGGATTCCGCTTTCGGTTGACACGCCCGCGCCGCCGAAAAACACGGTGTTTTTACTGTTTTTAATCAATTCTGTAAGCTCTTGTATTTGATTCATACCTTTCTCCTTCGCAGTTGAACGTTTTATTGCTCCTACACAACAATAGATAAAAAATTTTTCGGATTGCCGCCCGCCGTAGGCGGGCGGCAATGCATAGAAATATCTACCATTTATTTATAAAGCAATAATATGATTATAACATAAGTAAAATTATTTTTCAATCATTTGTTTTTATAATAAACTTTCTTCAAACCCGCATGAACCCTAACAAGCCTAACAGTCGAGCCTTATTTTTCCTTTTTTCTATTGACAGTTTTATCCAACCCGTGTATAGTGAACATATAGTTAATTATTACTCCCGAACTTAACCGCAGATAAAAATCTTTCGTGTTGCCGCCCGCCCGCGGCGGGGGGGAACAAACCGAAAAATTTGCCGGTTTTATTTTTTTTTTAAATCTTAAAGGGGGAAATTTTAAAAAAAAAATTTTTAAACAAGAAATTTGCATTTCACAATTTCCGAAAGGA
>Ga0082212_10013367_pt1 | contig 10270 bp, 5 predicted proteins | sample TergutNt197P3_FD_71548 | JGI IMG/M metagenome (GOLD analysis project Ga0082212, IMG submission 71548) | Neocapritermes taracua P3 segment gut microbial communities from Petit-Saut dam, French Guiana - Nt197 P3 | ecosystem: Host-associated > Arthropoda: Insects > Digestive system > Gut ...
AGCATGGCGGACCCTGATCCGGTGATCGCCGCCGTCGTGCACGAGTACAAGCTTACGAGCAGGGAAGCCGACATGTTACGCTGCCTGCGCTCAAATATGGGTAACGACGTTATTGCCGACGAGCTGTTCCTTTCCGACGAAACAGTCAGAAAGCATATCCGCAGCCTGATGAAGAAACTCCCTGTCGAAAAAAGGCAGGATGTGGCGGCTTGGCTGGGAACGTACTTATAAGAGAATATGTAGGAGACTATCTGAAATGAAAAAGACTACTATTATTAGATTAACTGCACTGATACTTGTTATATGCGCTCTGGCTGCCCTGACAGCTTGCAAGCGGGACGGCGGGGACGGGCCGCGGATGGATATTACCGTCAACACATGGGATTACTCGTTCGGTTTCGAGGCGCAGCCTCCTCCCCGCGACGACTACGTCGATCTTGGCGACCTTGTGCCGAGACCGGAGCGTCGTTTGCCGTTTGAGCCGGTCGAAGATACTTTCGTCTATGACAACGCGGCAATCAAAATGATCGAAATCAACCAATGCCTCAGCTACGGGTTCGACACCGAGACGGGCGAGTTGTATATAATGGAGAACTTCGTCGCCGGCAAAGAGACTGCGATATTCGTGGCGTTTGAGGAGCCTTTTGACCTGCGAAGTGAAGCGGTGCTCACAATAGAGCGCGACGGAGACGTGATAGCGCAGCTTTCGCCCGCTGCGATACCCGATGAGTATACGCTGCTGTTCCAGCCGATAGATACATCCGAAGTCGATAACTGGCAGGCCGGCGCGTACTCTTTCAGGTTCGATATGGACGGAGGCCACGCGGTCAGAACTGCGAATTTTTACGACTCCATACCGCTGAGGATACTCGCTGTACCGGTACTTGCAAATTACGCCGGTAATGTGGTAGCATGTGAAGGGAACTGGTTTGAAGGCATAACTATGATGATTGCCGAGTATCCGGTAGCAAGGGCGAACATTGAGTATATACTGGGGCCTGAGCTCGATCTTTCAGACAGCAGGTATGACATAACGAATGAAGAGTATGGGATGCGCAACGTGTGGGAAGCGCTGTGCAGACTGCAAAGGGAGGACGATCCATATACGCTGATCGTAGGGTTTGTAAGGAACGCTTGCGGTGCAAACAGACGTTGCATGGGTTATACATATCCGAGCCAGACCGCGCCGAAAGCGAACATCGTCGTAGGGAACACGCCTGACTGGATCACGACAATACCGCATGAAGTAGCGCATTGTTACGGGATCGGGGACGAGTATCCGGGCGGCAGTCTTGCGTTAGAAGTCAACGCGCCTCCATACCGGATGGAAGGGCATGTTATGGGGAGATACGAGTACCGTAATGGACAGTATTCCCTTATACCGATAGCCGGTGACAATCCGAATGTCCTCGGAGGGCAGAGTTTCGGACTGGACGAATCAGGTTCATGGGTCTACCCTGAACAGCGTCCTTACTGGGTGGAAGGCCGCGCGCTGCTGCGCAATGTAACAAGCTACATGGGCTGGTGTACCGGTGGGGACCCGTTCATGAGGTGGACGTCGTCGGAGATATGGAACCACATATACAACTGCTTTGTGGGGCATTCCACTGCGCCGGGTTCAGGCGGTAATATCGACGTCAGCTATGGGCCGGATTATGTTCCTGAGTTCTGGGGCCAATGCACAAACTGCTATATGGACGTGTACGACCCTAACTTTTATGTCGAATGCTGGCAATGCCACGAGTTCGTACAGGTGACAGGCAGAGAGTTCGAATGCTCAGGCTGCGGCGCGTACTGGTGGCTGGAGGATTACGAGGACGATCTGTACCTTGAATGCCCGGAATGCCGCTACTTCATCTGGTACGACAGTTTTGAGGAACATAACAGCGGGTATCAGGTCTCGGCTCAAAGGACAAGCCAGGGGCAGTTCCTCCAGATTTCCGGGCACATTGAAAACAACGAGTTCACTCCTATGCCTTGGTACGCTTACGGGGCGTGCCAGGAAGTGGTGACGCCAAGCTGGGCGGGAGCGTTCAGCGCGCAAGTTTACAGCGCGGATGGCGAACTGCTGGCGATATCTTATTTCAACATAGAGGGCTGCATGGAGGTCACTTCGGAGCTGGGCGTTGAGCGCATAGCGAAGGAGTCGGTACCTATGTACGCGAGCGTGAGGCTGCCGGAAGGCGCGTCGCGGGTAGTCTTATATCGCGGCGATGATGTGATGTACGAGCAAAATGTTACGCAAAACGCTCCTACGGTTTCATTCACAAACCTTTCCGACGGGCAGCAGCTCGGAGACAGCGTAAACCTCACGTGGGATGCTTACGACGCCGATGGCGATGAGATATTCTTTGATATATGGTATTTCGCGAACGCAGATACATGCTTTAGTGTTGCGGCGGACGTGACGGGCCGTTCGTTTGATGTCGACTTGTCAATGCTTCCGGGATCAAACGCAGGGTACTTCCGCATCCTTGCCACTGACGGCGCGCTGACAACGGAAGCGTTCAGCCCGGTCGTCAAAGTGCCGTACAAAGCGCCTTTGATCTTGACAGAACTGGACACGATCCCGGAATTCAAGCTCACGGACGAGGTGCTGATAGACGTCGAGATATATGATTTCCAGGATGGATGGATGTGGGGCGGTAATCCCGGGACTTCCGTCGTCTGGTCGGGCTGGCCGGACGGACATGAAAGCCATAACTCGGTCATCCTCTGGGGCCTGCCTTTCCAACTCCCGCCCGGAACGCATACCTTCACATGTACGGTGACAAACACAGCGGGCTTGAGCGCTTCAAGGGATTATTCGATCAGGGTCATCGACGACGCCTCCGCTCTGCCGCTCGACTGGTCGAGCGCCGAAGTCAGGCAGGCGCTGAGCCGCAGCTTTATACTCCCGCTCAACAGGCTTGACGCGCCGGTCACGCGCGGGGATTACGCCGCGATCCTGGCAAACTTCTACATTCTGGTTTCCGGCGGCATTGACATTCCGTTTGAGCGGTTCTATGATGAAGATGCTATCCGTGACTGCGGCGGAGCTGCCTGGGAACCACATTTTATGAACTATTTGGGCATAATGGAGGTAACTGACGGTCTGTTCGAGCCCGGTAAGTCCGTTGGAGAGTTGGAAGCGGTCATGATGCTGTTTAAGACCTACGCGCTGGCGATGAACGATCCCGATGCGCTGGCAGACATAGGTAACACGCAAAGGGTTATACCGGCGTTCCACGCTTTGGGGATACTAAACTCAGAAGGAAACAACGCCTTCCGCGAGTCCGAACGCCTGACCAACAGGCTGGCTATGGTGCGGATCAACCGCTTCTTCAGCGCTGTATTCTCGGACGACACCGGCGTCTCGGTCGGGTAACAACAGGGAAGACAGAGGGAGAACTGTCCGCCGTTCTCTTATCAAAATGGCGATTGCTTAATGTTAAATGTAAATCATTGTGGTTTACATTTAACATTAAGACGTTCAGAATGGAGGATCAATAATGAGCATTTGCCAACGCTGCGGTACGGGAGTCCCGGATGGAGTCCCATTGTGCCCACGCTGCGGAGCGTCTGTTACAATGCAGCAGTATGGCGTTCAACATCAACAACAGTTTGGTTCGCCGCAGCAGCCACCATATGGGGCTCAGTCCGGGTTCGGAGGCCCGCAACAGTTTGGTTCGCAACAGTTTGGCCCGCAACAGTTTGGTCCGCAACAGCAGCCGCCTTATGGCGCACAACCCGGGTTCGGAGGCCCGCAACAGTTTGGTCCGCAACAGCAACCGCCTTATGGCGCACAGTCAGGGTTCGGAGGTTCGCAGCAGTTCGGGGCGCCGCCTCCGCCGCCCAAAAATAAGAATATGATGATGATAATCATCACTGCCGGAGTAGTTGTTCTGGCGGGGGTGGTTTGTCTCATTCTTTGGCTCACAGGAGCGTTGTCATCCGGTTCTGGCAGGGATGCTCCGACAGCGCCGACTGCGACCCGCAACACTTCACGAGATCGCGAACAAGGCGACAGGGACGATGACAACGACGATGATGATGATGTGGTGGTTTCAACTACGCCGACTCCGCGCCAGCCTACGTCCAGTCCCAGCGCTACGCCGGAGTCTGCCGATCCGACAGAGACTCCAAGTATCACGCCTGCAACGCCGTCTCCGTCCGCAACGCCGTCCCCGACTCCTACTCCGTCCCCGTCTCCGACTCCGTCCCCGACTCCAACCAGTTCACCTCAAGAAAGCCCGGGGGGAGGACAGTCAGGTTCAGTTATCCCTGAAGGCGGCGGCTCTCTCAGGATAGACGGCGATACCAGTTGTTCATTCCGCCCGAATCAATCCGGCGTCTGGGAGTTCCGGACATCGGATAGCGGTGAAAGCGACCCGATGGTGACTGTATTGGATTCCCGTGGCAACTCAATAATTACAGACGATGACGGGGCCGGCACTCTGGACGCTCTCTGTTACGCCACGCTTAACGCTGGTGAGACATACACTGTTGTTGTGGTCTTTTGGGAGTATACCGGTTACTTCTACACAACGCTCAACGTGAGGCTTTCCGAAGGAGGCTCGTCAACGGGCTCTCCACCACCGACGACTACGCCGACGCCGGGCGCGGCGGCAGGTACGTTCCCGTCAAGCGGCGGCAGCCTTCAAGTCAACGGCGCTTCGAGCTTCACGATCACTCCGCAAACCGGCGGCGTATGGTTCTTTTTCACATCGGATAACGGTAGCAGCGATCCCGTTCTGGCACTCTACGATGCGTCCGGCAATAATATCAACGGGAACGATGACGACGGCGGCGATAGGAACGCTTGCATGCTGAGTCCCCTCACTCCGGGGGCAACGTACAGAGTTGACGTCACTTTCAACGGCGGGAACGCGGGCGCTTGCTCCGTGACAGCGGTAGCGCCAACTGTGATTACTGAAACAGGAGGGACAGTCCGGCTTACGACCCCGGGTTCCGTTGTGATCATGCCGAGCCGCTCAACTTCGTTTGAAATACGGATCGAAAATAACGGGTCGACCGATAAGCTGTACGCAATATTTGACGATCACTTTAACCTAATAGTCAACGACAACGACGCGGGAGGAGACAGATACACCGCGATCCACCAATATACTATAAATCCCGGAGATCCGTACCATATCGTTCTCAGGTACCTAAACAGTGTAAGAGGAGACTGCACGATAACTGTAGCGCCAAGATAATATTTGGTGTATACTATTCATAACTTTTCGCACTGATAATCTATATTAGGAGGGATATCATGGGTACTCTTTGTCCGAATTGCGGCGCGCAGGTGCCTGAAGGTCAAATATTTTGCCTGCAGTGCGGCACAGCTCTCAACATGCAGTTCTGGCAGCCGGGAGGTCAAGCCCCGTACGGCGGGGATTCTCAGTTTGGCGCTGCGCCGCAGCCGGGAGGTCAATCCCCATACGGCGGTGGCCCTCAGTTCGGCGCGCAGCAACAGTCATCTTTTGGAGAGCCTCAGCAGCCGCCATTCGGCGCTCAACCGCAGCCGGGAGGTCAGTACCCATATGGTGGTGATCCTCAATTCGGCGCGCAGCAACAGTCGCCGTTTGGAACCCCGCAGCAGCCTCAGTTCGGCGCGCCACAGCAGCCGCCGTACGAAGCGCCGCCACTTACGCCGTTCAGCTCGCCGCCAATGCCCGGAGGGAGTCAGTTCCCATATGGGAGTCAACAACAATTCGGCGCCGCGCCGCCTCCGCCGCCTAAGAACAAAAACATGAAGATGATCATCATCGCTGCCGGTGTCGTTGTTCTTGCGGGGCTGGTCGTCCTCGTACTTTGGCTTACCGGAGTGTTTTCGTCCGGTTCGGGCGGAAGGAATGCTCCGCCTGAGCCGTCTTCGACGCGTAATACATCGCGGGATCGCGATGAAGAAAACAACGATGATGATGACGATGAACCAGTGGTTTCAACTACGCCTACTCCGCGCGAGCCGACGTCTACTCCGAGTCCGGCTACACAATCACCTGATCCCACAGATACTCCCGCTGCCACTCCCGCTACGTCGTCACCGCCTGCTACATCATCACCACCGCCTCCGACCTCAGCGCCGCCGACGAATCCGGGCAGCGAAAATCCGGCAAGAGCAAGTATACCTGATGGCGGAGGAAGCATCCGGATAGATGGCGACACAGTTTGCACATTCACGCCGAATCAAACAGGAGTTTGGGAGATACGAACGTCAGACAGCGGGGAAAGCGACCCGTACATTGCTATGCTCGACAGCCAAGGCAACGTTTTTGCACAGGATGATGATGGCGCCGGCGGGTTGGATTCATTCGTTGCAGAACAGCTTAACGCAGGCGAGAGTTATACGATCGTAGTATACTTTTATGATTATCCCGGTACATTTTTCACTACGTTGAGCGTGACATTTACCGGCGGAGGGGGAGCGCCGACGCCGACTACTCCCGCACCAACGCCGGGCTCGGGAGGCGCTATACCAAGCGCCGGAGGCGTCGTACAGGCGAGCGGGTCTACGTCATTTTCCTTTACACCGGACAGAAGCGGAATTTGGATTCTATACACTTCGAGCAACACAACTAACTCCACTAATCTCACTGCCTATAATCCCGACGGCAGCGTTTTCAGTCAAAACGAAGGCGGCTGGGATAACCTTAATTCACTGCTGTTGCTGCTCGTATACGAAGGGGTCGAATACACGATAGAAGTCGGTTTACCCGGCGGCGGGAGCTGCAACCTTAATACTTTGGCGCCGGAAGTAATACCTCCGAGCGGCGGCAGTACTCAAGTAAGCCAAATCCTGGGCTACTCGTTCACTCCCGGCCAAAGCGGCACGTACGAAATCAGGACGTCAAATAACGGGCAGCACGACCCCATGCTTTACCTTTTCGACGAAGAACGGAACATTATAGCGAGCGACGATGACGGCGGAGACGATTATAACGCGTTGATCGTTGAGAATCTTAACGCAGGAGAGCAATATAACATCCTTATCACCTTCTATAATACCAATATTGGAGACTGTACACTCAGCATAACCAGAAGGTAATCATTCTGCAATGTTATAAGCTGCGCACACAATCAATCGCCCCGGAAGCGAACATCGTGTTTGCTTTCGGGGCGATCGGATATTACTTGTAAAGGCCTCTCTCGCACAAAACTTACCCGTTTTGCCGGGCGAATATTCGAGCGAAAATTACTTTCCGCGTTCGGCCATCAGTATTTTTATCTCGTTTTCGTTTATGCCGACCATCGCCTCGCCGAGGTCCTCGGAAAGCTCCGCCAGCGCTTTCGCGTCGCTGTAGTTCGCGACTGCGTTGACTATCGCTTTGGCACGTTTTGCGGGGTCGCCGGATTTGAATATCCCGGAGCCGACAAAGACGCCTTCAGCGCCAAGCAGCATCATTAGCGCGGCGTCCGCCGGCGTTGCCGCGCCCCCTGCCGAAAAGTTGACGACAGGCAGTTTGCCGTTTTCATGCACGTACAGTACAAGCTCATACGGTACTTGCAATTGCTTCGCCGCTTCAAAAAGCTCGTCGCGGCTCATCGAGGACAGCCGCCGGATATCGCTTTGCATCTGACGCAAGTGACGGACAGCTTGTACAATATCTCCTGTGCCGGCTTCTCCTTTAGTGCGGATCATCGACGCGCCTTCCTGTATGCGTCTGAGCGCTTCGCCAAGGTCTCTGGCGCCGCAAACGAATGGTACTTCAAAGCAGGTTTTGTCAATGTGGTACGTATCGTCGGCGGGGGAGAGGACCTCGCTCTCGTCTATATAGTCGATCCCTATCGCCTGAAGTATCTGCGCCTCCGCTATATGCCCTATGCGGCATTTCGCCATTACGGGTATCGCGACGGCGTTTTGAATATCTTTGATCATTTTCGGGTCGCTCATTCGCGACACGCCGCCGGCCGCCCTGATATCCGCGGGTACGCGCTCGAGCGCCATAACGGCGCGAGCCCCGGCGGCTTCGGCGATCATGGCTTGTTGAGGTGATGTGACGTCCATTATAACGCCGCCTTTTAGCGTTAGCGCCAGGTTTTTGTCCGGCTTTTTAACTTCATTGCCCATGATGGTTCTCCTTAGTGTCAAAGGTTGCTTATTGCTTAAAGCACTGTCACTGCACGCAGCGATAGTGTGTATTTTAAGTATATCTCCCCGAAATGTCAATAGCAAGCGAGGTCCATGTGAATATTTTATGTGAGGTCCCACGTAATTATTTTAACAAGCGTGCAGGCAAAAAATGAAAAAAATGAAAATATTATTAATATTATTAACTTCCTCGTATGCGCGTCGTTATTTGTGGTATACTGTCACTGCCATTCGACGAAAACAGGAGGGGCAGCTTTGAAAGCGTTGAACAGAGCAATCGACAGATTCTGCCAGAAGCACCGGAGATTCGGTATCCCGAAGCTGATGCTTTATATTGTGTTCGTGTCCGCCGCTGTTTATCTAATATACATGATGGACTCGACATTCATGCTGATCCCGTTGCTGGGTTTCAATCCGGCGCTGATTTTGAAGGGTGAAGTCTGGCGGTTGATCACATGGGTTTTCATTCCGCTCAATGACAACCTGTTTTTCACAGCGATAGCGCTGTACTTTTACTATTTTATAGGAAGCACTCTTGAACGCGAGTGGGGCACGCCAAAATTCACTATCTATTACTTGACCGGGATCCTATTGAATATTATCTACGGATTTGCCGCTTTCTATATAGCGGATTTCATTGCTTTCCTCACGCCTTCTTTTCTCAACCTGTCAATGTTTTTTGCGTTTGCCGTGCTGTTCCCGGATCACCGCGTCATGCTTTTCTTCATAATACCGGTCAAGATGAAATGGCTTGCGATAATTGACGCGGTTTTTTTCGCGTACACGTTTGTCAGCACGCTGGTGCTGGGGCACATCATCAGCGCTTTCATACCGGTCGTCGCGCTGCTTAACTTCTTTTTATTCTGCGCGCATTACTTAGTAAGGCTTCTTCGCCCCATACAAGCCAGATCGACCCCACAGGCGATAAACTTCAAAAAAGCCGCGAAGCAGGTTCAGCGCGAACGCGCAAGCGAACCGTACAGGCACAAATGCGCAGTCTGCGGCAAAACCGACGTCGGCAACCCGGGCCTTGAATTCCGCTACTGTTCGCGTTGCGACGGCTATCACTGCTTCTGCTCGGAGCACATCAACAGCCATGTGCATTTTAAGGAATGAACAGGACGCGGGTCCGCCGGGGGCCCTCGGGAAATATAATTATGAAAACGTTTGAACTATGACTAAACGATCATTGCTGAGATTTATTGCCGTAACGGCAGTATTTCTTGCCGTGGCTATAATCGTCCCGGCTGCTTTCATCCGGCAAAGATCATCAGAAACCGGCGGCAGGCTGATATTTCCAGGCGCATTGCCCGGCGACAGCTTGATGTATCCGGTTACAGACGACCCTGTACCGGGCTCCGGCGAAAACGGAGGGTCAGGAGCTTACGGTCAGCAAGCCGCTTCGGCCGTCCCGGCGGATAGAGCCGAACCGTACGAACCTTTCCCAAACGCCGCATCAGCCGGGCCGGACTGGCCACCGAATCCGCCTCCGTTTGAGCCATACCCGACGGAGCTGACCCACCCCGACGTCATGCTCGCCTCGACGGCGATAATGGCTGATGGGCAGATCACCGACAGCTATATTTTTGACAGTCATACCGATTTCGGGTACGGAGACGCGTATTCGCAGCTCGGCGGCGTAATAACATTCAGGGGTAATAATCTCCGCGACAGCCCGGCTTACGGCCGCGCGGATATACAAAACGAGCTTTTCTCCGAGCGCTGGTCTGTCAGGACAGGCGCATATATGGCTCCTGACGGGGCTTACTGGTCAGGGCACGGCTGGACAGGCCAGCCGCTGATCGTCGAGTGGCCCGCGCACACGCGCGAGATAATGAACATGCACAGTTGGGCAAAGGAAAAGGACGGGCTTATAGAGATCGTATACGCCGCTATGGACGGATATGTGTATTTTAATGAGCTTGAGACCGGCCTCGCAACACGCGACAAGCTCTATCTTGGCTACCCGTTCAAAGGCTCCGGCGCGCTCGACCCGCGCGGCTACCCGCTCCTGTATGTCGGCGCCGGGTATTCCGGTCCGCGCGGCGCCTCCCGCATTTTGATTGTGAGCCTTATCGACGGCTCCGTCCTGTACACCTTCGGGCTCGCCGACAGCTTCGCCCCGCGAAACTGGACCGCGGGGGACGCTTCGGCCCTTGTAGACGCGGACAACGCCAGGCTGATCTTTCCCAG
>Ga0082212_10013368_pt1 | contig 10269 bp, 11 predicted proteins | sample TergutNt197P3_FD_71548 | JGI IMG/M metagenome (GOLD analysis project Ga0082212, IMG submission 71548) | Neocapritermes taracua P3 segment gut microbial communities from Petit-Saut dam, French Guiana - Nt197 P3 | ecosystem: Host-associated > Arthropoda: Insects > Digestive system > Gut ...
CTCGTGGCGACTTTGATTCAGTGGCTTCGCTGCGGAAGAAAATCTTGAATTACATTGCATTTTACAATCAAACCGCAACGCCGATGAAGTGGAAATGCGAAAAACTGCCAAACATTATAAGGAATGCCATTTGAGAAATAGTGTAATAGTTTGTCACTGGCTTCCATTGACGGTTTTTGAAAATTGCTCTAACCTCTTGCGTATTAAGGAATAGCGGCAATAATAGACCTGTATCGATTTCATTTTGGAATCTGCGATTTCCGACTTTTTCGGCGTAGCCGCTCCCATGCACAAAGGGCAAATGATTTTTTCACAGGTCATGAATCTCATGCCTTGGCGACGTTTTCAAACCTGCGTCGACCGTTATCACGGCGATGTAAAAATACGCACACTCTCAACACGGGAATTTTTTACCCTCATGGCATTCGCTCAAATCACTGGACGTGAAAGCCTCGCAGAAACCGTTTTGTGTCTCAACGCAGTGCCCTCGCATTTGTATCATCTCGGTTTACCACGTCGACTTGTACGTAGCAATGTTGCTCTTGCCAACCATCGACGCAGTTGGAAGATTTTTTACGAGGTTGCAAAAATCCTCATTGCAGAAGCAAGAACATTTTATCAAACACAACCGCTAGACTTCAACTTTGACGCATGTGTTTATGCACTTGATTCTACGACCATCGATCTTTGTCTGTTGATGTTTCCGTGGGCTCATTTTCGTAAAACAAAATCTGCGGTCAAGATGCACACGCTTGTCAATCTCCAAGGCAAGATTCCTGATTTCATCCTTGTTTCTACGGGCAAAACGCATGATGTGCATGTCATGGATGTGATTGAATGGGAGTCGGGAAGTTGGTATGCAATGGATCGCGGGTATCTTGATTTTGAACGTTTGTATCACATTCATCAATGTGGAGCGTTCTTTGTAACGAGGAGCAAAACAAACACGAAGTATGAACGAGTGTATTCGAATCCGGTAGATAAAAGTACAGGGGTGTTATGCGATCAACGAGTGAGGTTAACAGGTACAAATGCTACGAAAGATTATCCAGAGATGATTCGTCGAGTTCGATACATTGACAAGGAAACGGGTCAAGCATTAACGTTTCTAACAAACAACATGCTTGTACCGGCAACAACGGTTGCGTGGTTGTACAAGAACCGATGGCATGTGGAATTATTTTTCAAATGGATGAAGCAACACTTGAGGGTGAAACGATTTTTTGGTCAAAGTGAGAATGCCGTGAAGTCGCAACTTTGGATTGCGGTCTGCGTTTACGTCCTGATTTCGCTCTTGAAGGCGAAGTTTGCCTTGTCGCAGAGTTATTACGAAATTCTACAGATTTTGAGCGTAACTGTTTTTGAGAAAACCCCGGTTTTTGAACTGTTTGCAAAAGAAAATTACACTTCTGGTACATGTTGCAATCTTAAACAGTTACTACTATTCGACTTATGAATGGAAGCTAGTGATCGTTTGTCAAGTCCACTTTTATATCCTTGACGGCAATGGGTGCTACCTTTTCGGGACTTGACATACTCGATCTGCAAAGTATCTTTTTTTGCATTTTTACCAGGATTTTGCGAACAGCCGGTCTTTTTGAACGTAATAGGATTACGTAAGTATCGCATCGCCCTTTGCCATACGGAGGATTTACTTCATCCTCCGAGAAGGGGCTTGCGGCTATTGGGACTTCACAAAAAGCGGCGTTAATCGTTGATGGTTTGTCGAGTCCATTCTTGGAAGAGCGGCTTTTTGAGGAGTCGCGGCGAGAGCGTTGCGTGGACAATGGGCGGAAAGTGCGGAGAAAACAGTAGCGAACGACGAATCCAGTGGTACAAGAAGACACCCACGCGAGACTTGCTGTTTCTCTTTCAACCAATGCCAAAAACAATGCTCCCAAAAAACAACTTTGCAGAGCGAGTGGCTTTCTTGGTGAAAGCCTCGATTTTATGCTGCAATGTTGTACAATAGAACAATGCCTTATCCACTTTTTGACCGTTCCCAATTAAACCTAAAACCGCTGAACGAGCGAGTTCACGATGTTTCCGTCGACTGCTTCATCGGTTTGGACGACATACTCGAACCCTTTGACCATCCGGCACTTGCGCCGCTTGCCGAGAGCATCCTGTCCGCCCGAAAAAAAAATGCCGCCGTGATGCTGATGTACGGTGCCCACGTCATTCGCACAGGCTGTGCACTGCACATGATCGAAATGATGAAGCGAGGACAACTCACGCACCTTGCAACCAACGGAGCAGGTTCGATTCACGATTTCGAGTTTGCGCTGATCGGTGAAACCTGCGAAAGTGTGGCTCGATATGTCAGTGAGGGACAATTCGGTCTTTGGCACGAGACCGGTAAAATCAACGACATCATTGCCGAAGGTTGCAAAGAAGGGCTCGGTTGGGGGGAAGCACTCGGACGCTACATTTGGGAAAATAATTTGCCGCATCGGGAAAAAAGCGTGTTGGCAATGGGCTACCACATCGGAATTCCCTGTACCGTACATGTCGGAATTGGTAGCGACATTATCCATGAACACCCCAACTGCGATGGTGCAGCACTGGGAAAGGCTTCTTACACCGATTTTTTGATTTACACCCAGACGGTAACAAAATTAGAAGGGGGCGTGTTCCTGAACTTCGGTTCGGCAGTAGCGGGACCGGAAGTTTATCTGAAAGCCCTGGCAATGTCCCGAAATGTTGCCAGGCAAAGTGGTAGGCAGATCGCCCACTTTACGACGGCGGTATTTGATGTACAGCCGATAGGCGAAGAAACAACCACCGCAGCACCGCCGAAGAGCAATCCTCGATACTACTTTCGTCCGTGGAAAACTATTTTGGCACGGACCGTTGCCGATGGTGGAATAAGTTATTACGTTCAAGGAGAACACCGCTTGACGCTCCCCCATTTAGCACGATGTGTGTGGGCGACCGAGTGAAACTCACCGAGGGACTGATATCTGCCACAGTGTCATACGGACGAGATCGCGGAATCGAGATAAATCGGCGTTGCCGTAATCCGATATTGCTTCATCTTTTGCCGAATCTCACGGAACAATTCGTTAATCTCCGCTCGGTTCAAAAAGAAGGGCAATTCCCCTCCTTTGGAGGGGCAGGGGGGGCTTTTCAAACTATAATTCGTTCCCGGTTTACAGTATCCATTCGCAATTCTATGGTATGAAGAACGTACCATTTTGCCGCAGGCGTTCGCCCAGTCGGGTTCGGGCAGGCGGTGCGACGGGTTGCGCTGTTGCCGGTCTCGGAAGCGGTAACGGCATCGCTTGTTCCCCCCCCCTGATCGGTTTCACAAAATTGAAACTGTGCATCCGTATTTCCGCCGGCAACACGACCGGATCAGGATCGTAATAACTCATGTAGGGGACCTGCGGATGCGGTTGTGCAGCGGACGACTTGGAATAGACCCAAGTGTGGAGCGGAGACGTTTGTATCGGAAATGCCTGTGGATTCGCCGCATAACCTGGCTCATAAGGCGTGATGTGGAAACGACCTGTCCAACGATTGTAAGCGAACGTCAGGTGAGGGACTTCATAAGGTGATTCTGGTACCAACGGCGGTGCAACATGGGTTTGCGGGCTGAATTTCGCTTCCCATTCCGTCTCGAAACCCTCTGCTTTCAGATCGTCTGCGTCGGCTGTATCCTTTGTTTCTATCACGGAGTTTACCACCGGACGATAGGGCTGTGCATAACTTCCCGGCTGAAATCGGGCATTTTCCGGTATTTGGGCGTTCAAACTGGCGTAAAAACCTGCCATGAGGACACAAACGATGATGAAAACTGTTCGACGCATAGATTCTCTCCAATGAAAGCCAAAAACCGCTCTCCCCGTTAACTTTCGGCATTGGCAACCAGGAACAGTAGGAAAAGTGGCAAGAATGCTCTCCTTCCGCAAAGGAAGATAATGGTTGTAAGGGTTATGAAAACAATTAGGTGTAGGTCACCTCAAAAACTCCTTGTGGTGCGCAGTGGTTCTCCTCGACTTTTTGCTCCCTTGCGATAGACTACACCAAACGGTATAATACACCTGTAACGGTTGGAGTCCGTTTCTGTCTGGCGATGAATTTTTCTGCATTTCGTTTTTTTTTGTTTGCTTGTGTGGCGGCGTTGTGTCTGACGCTCGGATGCCGCGATGACTCTTCGCAAGCCCAGAATGAACGAATCAATATTTTTAGCCGAAGGAACTCATCTTCGCCCAAAAAAGACACCCCACGCGCCACCGATGATTCGGCTCGGCGTATTACGGAAGCACTACGGAGCGCGACCGATCACGAGAAAAAAGGAACATTCAAAGCGACTGTGGTGTTTGGTTGTATCCTCGCCGGGGTGGGGGGAGTAGTGGGCGGTCTCCTCTATTGGCAGTTTCGGATGCGAAAGCGGGTAGAGTGGGAACTAAACGATCCGATGGCTCTCGTGAAGGAATTGACCTTCGTTCACCAACTTTCTGAACAGGAAAAAAACTTGATGCAAAACCTCGCTGACCGAAATGCGTTGTCGTCTCCGCTCAACCTTTTCGTTGAACCGAAATTTCTCTTGGAAGCGTGGGAGGATATTGCGCCTGACCTGGAACGCCCGCTGGTGCGTCGACTCCTCTCCAAGTTATTCGAAATCACCGTAGAGGATGCAGACTCCGACTTGGGCAACAACCTAAGCGCAGTAACAATGCCCGTAGCATAAGCAAGAGTCAAGCGTTAGTGCTGATGAATTGCCATTCCAATGTAAATGGAAGTCAAAAAAGTGAAAATATACGCCTGTAAAAAGGCGACGAGCAATTCGAGAAAACTGATGGCAACCGAAGCCCCTACCGACAGCATGACAATGGGAATCCACGTATAAATTGCCCAAGCGGACATGGGAATAAAAGCCAAAAAGACAGCAAGCATCATGTGTCCGCCGAACATGTTTGCCATAAGACGAATACACAACGAGCAGTGCTTCACGAAAAAACTGAACACTTCGAGCAGGAACAGCATCGGACTCAACACGGTAGCAAGGTTGACGGGACCGACTTTACCTTCGATGTGCGGCACCATCCCTGTCCAAAAACCGACCGCTCCGTGCCGGAGGATACCGGTGGCAATCACGATGGTAAGCGTACAGAGTGCCAGCGTAGCAGTAACCGTAACTGCCCCCGTCGGCGACCCCATCCACGGAACCATTCCGCCGAGGTTACAGAACAGCACGAAGAAAAAGAGTGCCCAAAGGTAAGGAACGTAAGGGGCAGCATCCTTCTGATTGCCAATGCCCGCCACGATGACTTGGTCTCTCAAAAAAACGAGAAAAAGTTCGATCATATTCCAAAACCGCCCTTTGGCAGGTTGCCCACCGCGCAACCGAACCGCCAACGGAATGAAAATGAGCAACATCAACGCTGCCGCCATCATTTCAATCATGACGAATTTCGTGATACCCAAACTGATGAGGAATTCTGGAATCTCTATGTGTCTCCAGGGAAAGTGGAACGACGTGCTGTCTTTTACGTGTCCCGCCAGATGTTCCGCCATATTGAATTCGCCACTCATCGTCTTGATTTACGTTGTTAAACAGAATACTAGACCGCCCCATTATCCCTAGTATCGGACGATTTGTCAACCCCGATAGAGGCGAGTTTGAGGAGTTGCCAAAACCCCAGTGCCATCCCAAAAATTGCTCCGAGAATGGCAAAGAGAACCACCGTCCCGCAAAGCCTGTCGATTCCGACACCGATGGCAACGGGAATCACCATTTCAAAGGCGATACCCGAAACCCGCGCCGCCCACTGATACAGGACGGCATGAAAATCGCCGTCATTGTTGTTGGATTCGTTTGGCATGTTGGGACAGACCTTTTATAAAACCACCTCCGCGAGGCGGGGCAACGCCGTCTTTCCTACGGCACAATAATTTCGATATTCCTGTATGCCACAGGACCATGATTGCCTTGGAACATCAGGGGACCGGTCGGGGCTTCTTTCCCTGTAACACCGCCGCCAGTCGGTTCCTTCACTTCGACATTTTCCAGAACAACGACATCGTTAAGAATAATTTTCTTGAACAGGGCATTGGCGGTCTTGTTGCCGCTTGCGTCGAACTTGGGTGCGACGAATTCGATCACAAACGATTGCCAGGTTCCCGGCACACCGCAGGCATTGAGTTTTGGTGCAGCCGCACTGTAAATCGCTCCCATATCGCCCTGTCCAAGTTTGTCACTCGGTTTGGCAAAACTGTCCGCAACCTGCACTTCGTATTCTCCCATCAGATAAACGCCGCTGTTTGAGCCTTTCGTGATGAAGAATTCCAACTTGACGGTGCAATCGCCAAACTTTTCTTCGGTGTAGATGTCCACACCTTTGCGCGGGTCCACTTGAGTCCAGTTGAGATCGACCGCATTGGCAATGGCGGGGGCGAAGAATCTGTTACGATTCTGATTCTGACTTTGATTTGCGTTGCGCACATTGTCGGGGATGGGCATCACTTCAAAGGTCGTTGCGGTGGCTCGGAGCATGCCGACTTTCCAGCAGTTTTCCCAGCCGCCGTTGAATTTCCAACCGGTGAGGTCGGTTCCGTTGAACGGCTTCTTGATGGTTTGTGCGGTTACTTGCAAGGAACCGAGTGCAAAAATCATGAGGGTCAGCAAAAGGAGGTTTCGTTTCATGAGATTATTTTGGTAAAGAGGTGAAATCGAGCGGCGTTTCCCTGTGAAACACCACAACCGGTGTCCATTCTAGGGGAATTTTCCGCCGTTGTCAACAGTCAACATCACGTAATTAACTCTTTTTCAATCACCCGCATCGATTCCCAAACTTTGCTTCGGTAGCGGAGCCACAAACAGAAACAATAGATGAAAACATACAACGTTAAAATCGTCCAACACCAGAGAACACCGAGTCCGAAGTAAATCCCGATGGCACAAAAAATCGGAAAAAGCGGAGACAATACGCCGACTAACCAAGCGAGAAAAATTGTATCGCCAGCACCACGAAGCGTTGACATAAAAATCACCAAACTACCATCAAAAAAGAGATACAGAGCAATGAACCGAAGCAGTACGATACTCAAATCGCGCACGGCGGCAAACTCGTCCGGTTTGGCATAAGTGGCAAAAACCGACAGAAACACGTCGGGACACGCCAGAAAGGCGAGTCCGAAGCATCCTGCATAAACACAGCCGATGATTTGCGATGTGGTTGTAACACGCCGTGCCAAGTCCGGTCGGTTTTTTCCCAGTTGATTACCGACCATTGACGTAACGGCAATTCCAATACCGTTGAGCGGAATAAAAGTGAACGAATTGAGCGTAAAAGCAATCGTGGTGGCACTGCGCTGGACTTGTCCAATTCCGCCGATCATCATGATAAATGCCGTAAATGTAAACGTGTCTATGAAATTATATAGTCCTGATGGAATACCATAGTAACAGAGTCGACCAATCAAAGGGAAATCGAGTCTCATGCCACGCAAGATATGAAATTTATGTTTTTTTCGATCCTGCATGAACATCAAAATCACGTAACTTAGGAATCGCAGCCACTGACAAAAGGCAGTGGCAATGGCGGCACCGGCAATTCCCCAACACGGAAAACCGAATTTGCCAAAAATTAAACAGTAATCAAGCACAATGTTTAGCGCAACACAAAAAATTGTGTTGTACATTTCAATGCGCATTTTTCCTTGTCCGCGAAAGAAGGAAGCAGCGGCTTCACCACTGATGAAGGCACCGCTTCCAAGTAGCATGTAAAAATAGTAGGTGCGTTCGAGTTCGATCAGTGTCGAATCATGCCCGAACAGTGTGAACACTTTGGTAAATGGTTCGTAAAGTAACAGAAGAATCGGCATCATGGCAAATCCGAACCAAATGCCTTGCCAAACAATGTGTCCGATACGCTGATCGTTTCCGCTACCATGATACTGGGCAACGAAGGTTGTAACGAGTGCGGCGGTTGCCAGTGGAATCGCTACGGCGGTCCAAAAGAGCATACCACCTGACATCGAGGCGGTCATCGCGTCGGCACCGCTCCACATCAGAAACATGCGGTCAGTGAAGTTCATCAGCGAAATGGAGCCGCCGGAAATAATGAGCGGAATGGCTTGCCGGAGAACCTCAAATCCTCCGCAAGGACGCAACCACCAACTTTTTTCTTTATCCATAAATCGCCTTCCTGACCCTCCCATTGTATCGCAATGGGGAAAGGAGTCAACTTGCAGGGCGGGATTCCATCGCGAGAGCAACGGCACCGGCAAGGCCAGCATCCGATCCGAGTCCCGTCTTTTCAAAGACGGCTTTCGGATTGGCATCCCGGAAAACCTTTTCCCGGAATGTCTTTTCCATAGAGGGGAACAACAGATCGAAGGAATTCGAGACTCCGCCGCCAATCACGACTTTTTCCAGATTCAGCAGATTGACGGCGTAACTTGCCGCTTTACCGATCAATCGACCGGTCCTATCGAAGACGGATTGTGCGGTTTCGTCCCCTGTTCTTGCCAATTCAGCAATTTCTCTGGCAGAAAGTTTAGGCGATTTTTCGTTTAACAGGGAAGCGTAATACCGCGCAATACCCGGTCCGGCGGCTTCGGCTTCCAAACAACCGTTGTTTCCACAGCCACAACGGAAGCCGTCCTCTTCGACGACGTTAAAATGTCCGATTTCCCCCGCATTACCGAAATATCCACGGTAGATTTCGCCGTTCAGTACGAGTCCACCGCCGATTCCATTGCTGACCGTGATCCAAAGAAAGTTTTTTGTTTCTTTGCAAATGCCGAATTGCCGCTCCGCCCAAGCACAGGCATTCACGTCGTTGTCGATGAACACTGGTTTGTTGCCGTATTTTTCCGATAAAATTTTGGCAATCGGTACGTCCCGAATCCCAGAAAAACAGGCGTACACCCACGTTCCGGTTGCGGGGTCTGTCAAGCCGGGAATCGTGATGCCGATTCGTTCGTACTCACCGGTCGGTGCGGATTCTGCAATGCTTTCGTCGAGCATGGCAAAGAGTTTTTCTTTTGTGCAGTCTGGTGACAGGAGCCGCTGCGAAGCGGGTGCGAATTTCAGTTCGGAACCAGAAACGGTGGCGAGGGCGGTCCGAAATTGCGAACCGCCGATGTCGATGGCAAGAGTGGTGGACATGTTCTACATAGGGGTCATTGACATCTTTATTATACCAAAATCGTCCGGCGTTTACAGAACCCGCCGTGTAAGCAAAGGACAAAACGCTCGAACACTCGCTTACGCTTCGGGGTCATTCTTCGCAATCACGTTCCACCAATCGTGCAATCGGGGTTTCCGACCTAATAGGTTGCAAATATATTGATTCGCAAGGCGGCGAATTTCTCCCAACGTTTGCCGATCCATCGGCAACGACTTCCACGTTTCCGAACGGTCAAGCGGACTCGTCAGGGCTTCCCACGTTTCCAATGTTTCTGTTGCGACCATGAGCGTTTGTCGATGTCCCGGCAAACATGCGGAACAAATGACACCGCCGTCGATCATTCCGAACACGATTCGGGTATTCGGTTCTCGGGGAATTGCCGATCCGCATTCCACACAGTTCCGAAGCGACGGTGCATGTCCGAGGAGTTGCAAAAGCCGACCCTCAAACCGGGTCAGTGTCCGCATCACAAACGCTCCCTCTTCGAGTTGGTTCAGCACTTTTGCAGTCAGATCATACAGTTTCGGCATTGGATCGCCGAGAGCGGTGAACGAGTTGATGAGTTCCGCCACATAATAACTGCCGAGTGTACCGGCAAGATTCGAGGGACGGACACGAAATCGCCGAATCAGTTTTGATTCAGTCAGCAAGTCGAGAACATCGCCTCGTTTTTGGATGAAGACGACAGAATTCCGGGCAAGAATATCGAGGGAGGATTCAAAGGGACCTTTGAGTCGCCGTCCTCCTTTGGCGAGGGCTTCGATTTTACCGAACTGCCGAGTGTAGAGCGTTACGATCAGACTCGTTTCGCTAAAATCAACGGTTCGTAAAACTAACGCATCGGCGGAAGGCATAGAGGTACCCCAAAAACCAGTATTTTCCCAGTATATCCTTTTTTGCCACAAAGCGGGCAGTCCGTTAACAAGGGGATGCGTGGACGGAACCATTCCGTTCGCTATAGATGATACGTTGGAAGGAACGTTTTGTATGGCAAAAAATATCAAGGCTCTTACCCGAAACCGGGTTGATGGTTCGTTTGTACAGTGAAGGCGTTGCCGTAAATTGCCTATTTTGTCTAAACTTGCCGAATATCTACCCATTTTGCGCGTTTTCGCACATTTCACTG
>Ga0082212_10013369_pt1 | contig 10269 bp, 5 predicted proteins | sample TergutNt197P3_FD_71548 | JGI IMG/M metagenome (GOLD analysis project Ga0082212, IMG submission 71548) | Neocapritermes taracua P3 segment gut microbial communities from Petit-Saut dam, French Guiana - Nt197 P3 | ecosystem: Host-associated > Arthropoda: Insects > Digestive system > Gut ...
ATAATAAGAAAAACCAATATAACCGTTATTTTACTTTTTACATTTTTCATTTATATAAATTCCTTTTCTATATTATTCCTTTTTTTGGCTTCCTTATCTGGAATATTTTATCAATTCACCTTCTTCCATATTAAGGGCCGAAGCAAGATCCAATACGAGGATTTTGTACGAAAGCTCGCTTTGAAACAATTGCTGCCGGGCATCGATAAGCCTGTTCCGCGCCGTTTCAAAATCAAGAAAATTCATCGTTCCCCTTCTATATGCCTGCTCTGCAAGCTCATAAGCCCTTTGCGCATAACTAGACTGAAGCCGTGCGATTTCTACTTCTGCCCATGTATTGTTTATGCTATCCGTATAGGAGCGAATCTCCTGCTTTGCGTTGTCTCCCATATTTTGCAAATCCAGCAATGCCTTTTGATATTTTGCACTGGCGTGCTTTACAGCTTGATCCCCTGAAGTTTTGGGAATCCAGGGATCGATGGGGATACTGACAGAAATTCTTGCATCAATTACATCTTTTAAGTTGTTGTTTACAGATGATATACCCCACTCTGCAGAAAGGTTTACCGAAGGGCCTTTGTTGGAAAGGAAACTGCCTGTATGCGCGTTTTTTAGCTGTTCAATTTCGTTATGCTGGGCAACTATATCGGGCCGCTGGGCAAGCCGCTCCAGGATAAGAATATCCGGATCAAGGGTAAGTCTGGCAATCTCCGGTTTTCCTTCCAGGGTTACCGTTTCGCCGATATCCAGCCCCAGGGCAGACAGGAATTTTACCATGTCGTTTTGATAATCCGCGGAAGCCCGGTTATAGGCAAGCTTTGCCCGTTCTGCTCCAACCTGTGCGGAGAGGTAATCCAGCTCCCCCACATAGCCGCTCTGCCGGGCAATTCGATCCCGTTCCAGCTGTTCCAGCGCAAGGCGCATGGCTCCTTCCAGAAAGTGTACCCTTTCCATTTGGGCAGCAAGCGAAAAAAAATTTTTTGATGTTTGATTCTGTAAAAGACGCCTGGCCTGTTCATAATTAAGGAGGCTGTTTTTATATGCCAGAGAAATATTGGCCATGGTATAAGGAAGCCCTGCATTTAGCTGCAGGGAAAGCCCGACAGTAGCTGTATACGAATCGGTCATTTGGGCATTAGAATTAATGGGAATATTGTACCTGGCGCCCCCGCTGACACTGATGGAAGGAAAAACCTGAGCCCAAAGGTTCTTGGCTGCAACCCTGTCCAATTCCAGGTCTATGGCCTGTTTTTGCAGGGCTATGCTGTTCTTTTCCGCCAATGTGCAGGCTTCTTCCAGGGTAAGGACACGGGCTGGCCTTTCCTGTGCAGATACTAATCCGGGAATACAGATAAAAAGCAGCGCTATGTATTTTTTTATTCCCATCCTAGTAAATACTATCAGGAATGGAAATGTTACACTAGACGGTTATTACGACACTCCTTCCTCTGCCAAAAGCAGCCCGGCTTTTTCTTCCACAAGGTTATATTCCATGTCCCTGGCAAATTTGCAAATTTCGGCAATTTTTGCGTCGACATTCTGCTCGCAGTAAATTTGTTCCAGGCCGTTAATTATTTTTTCCACCTGGCTGGTCTTGCCGGTAACACAGGCCGCAACGAGCCGTTTTAATTTTCCGTCCAGGAATTCGCGGTTAACCTTTGTGTTGTTTGTTTTGAGGTAGGAACGGATTTTATCCAGAAGGATGGTTTGGGAAACAGGCTTAACGACAAAATCGACAGCCCCGCGCTTTTTTATTTCCATAATTACATCGGCGGTGCCCTGGGAACTGACAATAATTACAGGGATATGATAGTAGGAATTGTCGCTGCGGATAAATTCCAAAAAATCCATGCCGGTTACGCCGGGCATATTCATGTCAAGCAGGATAAGGTCTATTTTTGCCGTTTTAAGGATGGTTTGGGCGATGCTTGTGTTTTTGGCAAGGCTAACTTCATAAGTCCCTTCCAAAACGGTTCGCAGGGTGTTTAGACTTGTTATGTCATCATCAATGGCTAGAATTGTTTTTTTTATTTCGGGCATTTTTAACTCCTTTATATTTATGGCTGCCCTTCTGCGGCAAGCCTGTCCCGGATAGCGTCGTATTCTAAATTGTCCATCTGGCTTCGAATCCAGGCGATTAAATCGCCTCCGGATTCATAATCAAATGATTCAAGCTGTTTAATAATTTGTTCCATCGTGGCGGCTTTATAGCCCCTGGCATTTTCCAAAAGCCGCAAAAGCAATGTTGAATCGGGGGCGTTTTTTCTTGGTTTGCCTTCCCGGTATGCGGTTTTTTGAAGCAAGCCGCGCAGGTCCGAAAGCAGCGATTCCATCATGGTGATAAAAGAGCCGTTCCCCTTAAGCACTGTTTTTATATCACCCTCCCTGGAAGCTTTTTCCAGTTTTTCCGCTTCTTTGCCAGCTGTATTGGCGGAAATGTTATAGCAGGAACCTTTTATGCCATGAATAATTACCAGGTAATCGGATAAAGAGATTCCGTCAGTTTCTTTAAATAACGAAGCCTCACCGTTTGCCCGGCTTAGGGTTCGTATTTTTTCCAGTTTTTCCGGAGTGTGTATACAAAAAGAGCCGATTAATTTCAGGTAGTTCTCTTCGGTATCATAGCGTTCTATGCCTTCCATAAAATTCATGCCCGCTATTTCAAAGTCCTGAAAAATACTGTTTCGAATCCAGATGTTAAGTATCGAATCAAGCTCAATTACATCGATGGGCTTGGAAATAAAAGCCTGGAAACCTTTTTGCAAAAACATTTCTTCGTTCCCGACAATGGCGTTTGCTGTAAGGGCAATTATGGGCACGGTTTTTGCATAGTCTGTCCCTATTTCTTCCCGGATAATCCTGACAGCTTCTATCCCGTCCATTTCGGGCATCATGTGATCCATAAATACAGCATCGTATTTTGGCTTTCCCTCGCGGATTACATCGATGGCTTCCTGCCCGCAGGTAACACAATCAACGTGCAGGCCGTACGGGCTCAGCATCCCCTTTGCAACATCAAGGTTGGTTACTACATCGTCTATTACTAAAACACGGGCATGGGGCATCCGTTTCCGTACAAGCCGCGCTTTACTCCTGCGCCTCTGGTCTGAGTATTTAAATTGTTTCAGATTCTTTACTACTTCCTCCCCTATAACAGAATCGTTTACAAATTTTTGTTTAATCTTTGCGGTAAACTCGCATCCTTTGCCGTATTCGCTTTCTACGGCAACAAAACCGTCCATCATCTCTGTTATTTTTTTTGTGATAGACAGCCCAAGGCCGGTACCCTCTATTTTGCGGTTGGCGCCCATATCTACCTGTGAATAATCGGAAAACAGTTTTTCAATTTTATCGGGTTTAATTCCGATGCCGGAGTCTTTTACATGGATTGTCATCCATACCTCATCTGTCTCCGGTGTATGTTCGCAGCGCACGGCAAGTTCTACCGTCCCTTCCCTGGTATATTTAAACGCATTGGAAAGCAGGTTGTTAAACAATTGTTTGATCCGCAGTTCATCGCCGTAAAGAAGTGTCGGCAGAGAAGGTTCAATATCAAGTATGAATTTAATGGGCTTTTCGCCGATACGAAGGATATTCTGGGTAACGGTATCGTTAATAAGGCTGGGTATGCTGTATTCAATCGGGACAAGTTCAAACTTGCCCGCTTCGATTTTTGAAATATCAAGGATATCGTTAACCGTGGAAAGGAGCACTTCGCCCGCTTCGAAAACTTTTCCAAGGTTGCTGTATATTTCATCGGTTGCCCCGTTTGCTTCCAAAGACAGCCTGGAAAGTCCGATAATGGCATTAAGGGGTGTGCGCATTTCATGGCTCATCCTTGCCAGAAAATTACTTTTTGCCTTGTTGGCATTCCGGGTTTCTATCAGCGCATCTTTAAGGAGCCTGTCCCGCTGTTTAATATCACCCAGCATTTCATTGGTATGTTCATGGGATTCAAAGAGTTTTACAGCCTGCTCTTCAATTTTTTTATAGGGCTTTACTACAAAGGGGGAGACAAAAACAGATACCAGAAGGCCTGCAACCAGAAAAAACAATGCGGAATAAATCAAATCCACACGCAGTTTGGATCCCGGGTTTTCTTTTACCGGCGCCATGGCCAAAACATGCCACCCCCCGGTTGTCCCGGTTACACGCTTATACCTGCATATATATTCTATCCCATTCTCAAAAAAAGCGCCCATTCCTTCTTCTGTAGACAGTATCTGTGCGGTCATCTCTCCCCTGGACAGTATTTCCTTGTTTTCGATGTTGGTTTTGGCTTCCAGTATCGGATTAAGCCGCTGCAAAACCGATTCTTCGGACCGCCCGGCGATAATGGTGCCTTCCTGATCGATTATTAAAATAGAGCCTGTCTGCCAAACCCTGTAACTGCGGATTAAATCGGAAAATGTAAATCCGGAAATGGTTCCCACCATTGCCATCCTGGATGTCATGGGCACAAACACATGCATGACAAAATCATTTGTTTCCGGATCGTAATGGGTAGTGGGAATAACGCTGTCGCCGTTATATGCCATTTGTACATAACGGCTTTCTTCCAGCAGTTCTGCGGATTTTACCGGCACGCCGCTATTGGCGACAACCCCAAGGTTTTGGTCAAATACCGAAAACGCATTGTATTCCGGATATTTGGCAATTTCCTCGGACATTATCTCCGCCATTTCCACGGGCGAAGATGATCGAAGAAGCCGTTCTGCTACCGTTGCGCCATTTGCCTTAATAAGCTGCATTTTTGTGGAAACCAGCCTGTCGGCAAAATTTATTGCCAGGGACAAATCCTTGTCCACGGCATCGGAGATACTTTGCCTGCTAAAAAGGAAGTTTGAAATAAAGCTTGTTACGGTAATTACAAGGACGATTGAGATGAGTATAAGCGCAGCCTTTATGCGCATGGACATTTTTTTACCTCTTTTTTAGACCCTCCCAAATCAAAAAAGTTTTTAACTATAACCAGTATTTTGATTTCGTTTATGTGCAGCAATACACAAAAAACAAAAATAACAATCGCAAAATACACCCGAAAAATCACGAAAAAAGAACGGATAACTGTTTTTGCGGCAAAATCATTGACTGCGTTTAACTACAGGGATAATCTATTAGCTGTACCAACAGGATATTTAAAAATGGAATTCCGGCCCGAAAACAATGTACCTTTCCAGTTTAAGCGCCCTCGGCTCAACGAACTGTTCAGGGAAACCTTAAAATACCCCCTGGTTATGATTTGCGCCGGAACCGGTTACGGCAAAACAAGCGCCGTACATGATTTTTTGGAAGATCAAAAGAAAATATCGCCGGTATGGATCCAGCTTTCAACGTACGATAACACCGGCACCCGGTTTTGGGAAAGTTATATACACAGCATGGCGCCGGTTAATCAGCCGCTTGCCAGGGCAATGAATAAACTTGGATTTCCCGGTACCGCCGACAAAAAAAATCAATATGTATCCCTGCTTCATTCAATGGCAAGCCGTGTACCGCGGATAATAGTCATGGACGACTTTCATCTAATCGAAGATACAGCGGTGCTCCGTTTTGTAGAATTCGCCGTTAATAATATAACGGCTGAAACATCTCTGTTCCTTATTTCGCAATCCACTCCGGGCATCAACACAACAAACCTTATTTCCAAAGGCCGGCAATTTAATGTAAACGAAAAAGATCTGTGCTTTACCGAAAGCGAACTGTCCCGGTTTTTCAGCCTGCTGAATATCCCCCTCGCTCAGGAAACACTGCACGAAATTATGCATGATACGGGGGGTTGGGCTTTTGCCATTAACCTAATCGCCCGCTCCTACCAAAAGGCACCCGGCTATGGGGGCTATGTGCGGAACGCAATGAAGAACAATATTTTCCAGCTGATGGAAACCGAAATTTGGAGCGGGATCTCCGGACAACTTCAACGCCTTTTTATTACCCTGTCCCTTATCGAACACCTTTCCATTGAATTGATCTCCCTTTTAACCAACGGGGACGAGGGATTGATTGCCGGCTTGGAAAAACAAAGTGCTTATGTGCGGCGGGACAGTTACATCAATGCGTATGTTATTCACCCGTTGTTTTTGGAGTTTATCCAAACGAAACAAAACCTATTAACCCCGGAGCAAAAACAGAAAACATGGGAAACTGCCGCTGCATGGTGCGATGAAAACGGCTACCACATGGATGCGTTTTCCTATTACGAAAAATCCGGCAATTATGCGGCAATAACGCAGAAAGTCGCTTCGTTAAATGTACAGATGGCGCCGGATATGGCGGAATACGCCCTGAGGTTATTTGACAATGCGCCCGAAGAAGTTAAGTATCAGAACCCCTTATTTCCCGGAATGCACATAAGGCTAAAATTAAATATGGGCCACTTTAACGAAGATACAATTGCATTGGCAAAGCGTTATGCCGACTATTACGAAGCGCGGCCCGAGTTTCCAAACCGCCACATCATCCTTTCCAATATTTACTTTAACTGGGGTTTTTTGCTGATGTTCATGAGCACCTACACCGACATTTACGACTTCGATATCTATTTTAAAAAAGCCGGCGAGTGCTTTGGCAATAACCCTGTTACTACTGTCGGGGCGTACAATCTGGTGCCGATAAGCGCCTGGGCTTCCCTTGTCGGGACAGACCGCGCAGGGGCGCAGGAAGAATACATCGGCGCGATTTCCCGCTCACTCCCTGCAGCTTCCGCCCTTGGAAAAGGTTTTTTTGCCGGGTTTGACGACTTGGCACAGGGCGAATTATGTTTTTACCGGGGGGAATTTGACGAAGCCGAACAATACCTGCAGCAATCTGTCGGCAAGGCGTACCGCTGCGATCAATTTATTACATACAACCGCGCCCTGACATACCTGATGCAGCTTGCAATTTTCCGCGGGGATTTTATTTCCGCTGCCGCCCGGTTACAGGAAATAGAAGCGCTGCTTAGCGAAAAGGATTACGGCGTCCGCTATATCATGTACGATATTGCATGCGGTTTATACCTGATGACACTGGGGCGGCATGAATACATACCGGAATGGCTGAAAGGCGGCTTTGCAACTTACAAGCATCCTTCGTTTATAGAAAATTATGCAAACCGGGTAAAGACGATATACCACTACCGGACGCAGCAGTATACCGCGCTCCTTGCTTTTATAGACAGCGAGATGGAACAGACGGTTATGTTCGGCAAAATCGGGTTAAAAGTAATGCAGGCGCTGTCCCTTTACCAGCTTAAAAAGCACAGGGAGGCGATTGCCGCACTTACCGAAGCCTACAACCTTGCAGCGCCGAACAGGCTTATCGTATTGTTTACCCAATTCTCCAAAGATATGCGTATCCTCAGCGACGCCGCCCTTAAAGATAATTCCTGCACGATTCCGCACGATTGGCTGGAAGAAGTCAGCCGAAAATCGGCCACCTACGCAAAACGCCAGGCTCATGTTATTGGTGAATATAAAAAAGCCAACAACATAGCAGAAGCGATAGTTTTTTCCCCAAGGGAATCGGAAATACTTACCGATATTTCTCAGGGCTTTTCCCGCTCGGAAATTGCCGCAAACCGCAAGCTTTCGATCAAAACGGTAAAAATGGTTATCGCCAATATCTACGACAAGGCAGGGACCGAAAACCTGTCCGACCTTGTACGCATTGCGGTTGATCGCAAAATGGTGTAACTAAATTACTTTGCGTTTTACGGCGATGCGGATAAGATCGGCGCGGTTTTCCGCATCAAGTTTATCGTAAATATTTGTTATTATCATCTTTACCGTGTTTTCTGAAAGTTTTCGGCTGGATGCAATATCCGCACGGGACAGGCCATGAGAAAGGTCGGAAAGGATCTCCTCCTGACGCTGGGAAAAAACAATTGTATCTTCCAGGGGGTTAGCCTTCTTGTATTCCACTATGATGCCGGACTGATACTTTGCATACGTAGCGGACTTTCGGTTGATCTTTTCCAGCCAGGCTTTGGGGATAATGCTGCCCGTTTCCTTTAAAACAACGCCGGTTAAGGTTCGCATATCCTTTCCCAATTCTATAAATGGCATGTAGAGGTCATTGGGCGACGCCGTCCTGTATGCTTCTGCCAGGACTTCCATGGCTTTTCTCTTGTCCTTCATTTTATAATGCACACAGCTTTCCATTGCCAGCATTTCCACCCTTCCGAACAAATACGATTCCCTCTGCTTCATTTCCCTGATGTACGACAGCAGCGGCGGGTACTGCCTTGTTAAAAAACAAAACCTTGTCTTTATCTGGTTCCCGGAATTTTCAATAAAAGCGGAGTGGCAGTAAGGGAAAAAATCCTGTTTAAACCGTTCGTGTGTTTTTTCCGCAAAACCCAGAAGACAGTAATACAGCGAAAGCGCTATATCATGGTTGAAATAACGGTGTGTGTATTCATTTTCACCCAACTGGGCTTCCGTTTCTTTTACCGCCTGTTCCATGGCGGCGAAATTTCCTTCCGCTACGGCAATGCGCATCGAGTAAAGCAGCGCCCTGTGTACAATTTCAAACTGTTTGTTCTCCCGCGCAAGACCCAGGGCGCGCTCAATGTACGGCTGCGCTGCCCCTGTGTCTCCCCGGTAAAAGAGCAGTTCCCCGCGCGCCAATTCATCTTCCCCGGACATAAAGCCCTTAAGTGATTTTGATACAACAGAAACTGTGCGAGATAATGCGCCGATGTATTCTTCCGGAGCGCCCTGCCGCGAAGAACCGGCAGCATTAACCCAGAAACCGGGGCAATGGCCGGCAAATTTTTTCATATCAACGTTTTTCGGAAGGAAGTGCATGGATTTTTCAAAGTAACTGTCAAAATCATACCTGTCGTCAATCTGGCTCATCATACGGCGCAGAAAACCCCAGCTATAATAAAGGGCGCAAAGGGAACGGTTCCTAAAATCATTTCCTTCCGGCATCTTTAGGAATTTTGTCTCGTAATATTCGGCAAGTTCCGCAGCTTTTTGCCAGTGGCCAAGGCAGATGTAAACACGAAAATGCATTACCGCAAGCAGGTACACGGAATCGAAAGCTTCCGCAGGCGCCCTGTCAAAAATAGCAGCGGTATATTCGGCAATGTCGAAGGGAATCTGGGCGGGTAAACCAAAAAAGATGGAAACTATCGATGCATAATCTCCAATTATTTCATAATACGAAAGCGCATCGATCTTAAAACCATTCTTTATGCACCAGTCCCCGGCTGTCCTGTATGTTGTTTGTTTTTGTTTTTCCGAAAGGAGCGCCTGTTTTTTACAGAGGAATTCCCTGAACAGGGGGTGAATAATATACGCATTAATATAGTTGTCCCTGCGCACATAAGCGTTTTGTTTTTCCAGCTCGCCGGTAAGGCCCCCGTCCCCATTCGCCAGGAGTGCAATAAGGTCGACAGACAGGTGGTCTATCAGGGAAAGGCTTATCAAAAAAACCTGCAGGGCTTCGGAAATCCCGTCCCATATTTCCGTCTCAATCAGCCGGAAAACATTTGTCTTCATCGCAGTCCGCACATAGCCTTCATAACCGGGCGCTTTTTGGGAAGAACGTGCAATAAGGTTAATGGCAAACGCCCAGCCTCCGGTATCATGCATTATTTCGCGCAATGTTTCCTGACGGACAGGGACATTCAACATCTTAAAAAATTGGGCAAGTTCGTTTTCGGTAAAGCACAGATCTTTTTCATTTACATTAAATTGCCGTCCCTGGGAAATAAGGTTGGTTGTGTTAAGGTGCGGAGTGGATCGGGAAATAAGGAACAGCGATGTCCCGGCCGGTATATAGCTGCTGGAATATTCAATAAAGCGGAGCACCGAAGGGTCTTCGATTAAGTGAAAATCGTCCATGACAAAGATTCGCGGCCTTTGGTCGGAAATTTTATTCAGCAGGGAAATGTACTGGTTCATCTTGTCCGGGGTGTCGGGAAAACCGATTTTATTCATTGTCCTGGCAAAATGCTGATTAACCTGCATTATACTGTTGGCATAATTTTCCCAAAAACGAATCCGTGAGTTATCGCGCCCGGAAATCTGAATCCATACCGGAATGGGCTCCTGATACTCTTCGGAAAAATCATGCACGGCGGTGGTCTTGCCGTAACCCGCCCCGGCACACACCATAACCAGAGGGCGCAGGGAAGCTTCCCTGAACAGATCGTTCAACCGCTGTCGTTTAAAATTAAAAATACCCCCCCCCCCCCCGCCCCCCCGCCCCCCCCCGCGCCACACACCACCCCCCCTCTGCCCCCCCTCCCGCCTCTTCTTTCTACCCTATCCTTGTGCC
>Ga0082212_10013370_pt1 | contig 10269 bp, 11 predicted proteins | sample TergutNt197P3_FD_71548 | JGI IMG/M metagenome (GOLD analysis project Ga0082212, IMG submission 71548) | Neocapritermes taracua P3 segment gut microbial communities from Petit-Saut dam, French Guiana - Nt197 P3 | ecosystem: Host-associated > Arthropoda: Insects > Digestive system > Gut ...
CGACCACGGAAGTAGGACGCAGCATCAGCGCCATTCAGCTCGCCACCCAAAACAACACCAAGCGTTTCGTCGACGCGGCCACGGGCATTACGCAGGCGACAAGCCTGGCCGGCACTTCCGGCGAAGCCCTGCATGAAATCCTTGAACTGGCCGACCAGACTTCCCAACTTGTCTCCGGCATAGCCACGGCGGCGGAAGAACAGTCCGCGACCTCCGAGGAAATCAATCGTTCCGTTGGCGAAATACACCGCATTGCCGACGAAACAGCCGCCGGCATGGCTCATTCCTCTTCCGCGGTACATGAACTCGCCACTATGGCCGGCGAACTCGAAAAGCTTTTGGAGCGCCTGAGGACAGCATAACGTCCCTGACCCTTACCGGTATGGGAGAGCCAAGATGAATGCCAAGAAGAGAAACAGAAAGATGGTGCTTGGCGTGCTCAACAGGGTGGCGGCTTACAAGAATGCCAGGGATGGGACCGCATCTCCGAGCAGCGTCGCCGCCTCAATGGACATAGACCGCAAGCTGCTCTGGCGCTGGCGTATGGTGAGCGAGGAGGAGAAGGACAAGGACGAAGCTCCCAAAAAAAACCGGCCCAGATGGTAAGCGATCACTCCAATGAAAAAATGCGGCCACTGTTTCGAGAGCGACGGCATTGTCGAGTGTGAAGCGCCGGAGAATGACGCCGGGCATAAATTCTTGTGCGTCTGCACCCGTTGCGGGTATACCGCGTGGCCGGATGCGGGAGACTCGCATGGGGGCGATCAGATCTCCATGCTTTCAGCTTCCGGTGCCGATGCATGTTGGCCGCTGAGCGAAGGCGCTCCCAAGAAATGCGACAAATGTTTCGGAAGCGACGACATAGTCAAATGTAACGCGCCGGATAGCGACCACGGACACCAGGACCTGCACATCTGCACCCGATGCGGGCATGCCCACTGGCCGGATGCGGAAAAGTAATCTTAGACAGCTAAGGAAATACCGGTCCCCCAAGGAGCAAGGGCCGTCAGCGGCAGGACGCTGTCGCGCGCGGCGGCATAGATGGCGGCAGCGCGCTCCTGGCCGGGCCAGGGCTGGACGGCATGCACGTTGGCGGGGCGAGGACCATTTCCGGCGCTGCTCTGCCAAAAAGCTCCATACAGGGGAGAAGCAAGCCGTCCGTATGCGGCCGCGGCGCGCCGCCCCGTACCGCCCACACCAGACGATGCGGCAGCCTCTTCGGCCCCGTCCTCGCCCTCCGCCTGTTCCGAACGCGCCTTGTTTTCCATAGCCGCGGCCTTGGCGGCCACATTCTGATCCGTGGAAGAGGGATTGGCCGGCGCCAGCGCGGCGCGGCGCACCGTGCGGGCTTTTTCTTCCGTGGCTTCCGGATTGCCTGGAACAGGGGAGCTGTCAATCTGCACCGAGCCGCCGATGGCGTACTGCCGCCCATCCGGTCCGGTCTGGTAGGAAAAGCTGGCGCCGCCGGACACGTACTGACCCCCGGCTGCTATATGCGCCTGCTCGTGGGCGCGGACCTCCCGGTCGCGCTCTTGAAGCTTCTGGACCTGCCGTGCGGCATCAGGGCTCAACGCGACGGAGTCAGCCCCGCCCGCGCTGCCGCGCGCGCCAGGCCTGTCCTGGTTTTGCTGCCGGGACTCCATCCCGCCGGCAGGAATCAGGGCCGGCAGGCTTTCAAAGGTGTTCGGACTGAGAGCGTCGCTCATTGCGGCTTCCTGCGCGTGTATATATTGGTGCTTCCTGTACTTATATCGGACGGAAGGATCAAAAACTTTAGGGCTGCGAAATATTTTTTTTGCATTTGGAAGAGCCTCAAGCTACGCTCTCCGCATGGCCGAAATTCCGCATCCGCGCAGAAAACGCGCCCGCAAACCCAGCCCGGCGCTGCCCCCGCCCCGGTCGAGCCTGCGCTTTCTGGTGCGCCTTGCGCCGCGGGATGTGGCCATGTTCCGTTTTCTGCTCGAAGCGTATGACAACCTCGCGTATTTCACCGTGCTGGATGCCGGGGAAACGCTGCTGTCCGTCGTGTGCTCGCCGCACCAGGAAGACGCCGCGCGCCGGGCGCTGGAAGGCATGGGCGAACAGTTGCCGCTGCGCTATGCGCCCTGGCCGCGTTTCATGTGACACGAAATCCGCTTGCTATCCTTCGTCAAAATATGCGGCGATCTGTTTGGGGACGCGCGTTTCGCCAAGCGCCAGCATCAGCTTGATGCGGGCTTTTTGCCCGTTGAGTTCTCCACCCGGAATGACGCCCGCTTCCAGCAGCTTTTTTGCGCCGCCTTCGTAAGCATACACGTCCAGCACCCGGCCGCCCGGGCAACGCGTGGTCAAAACCACGGGGATGCCGTTTTCAACGGCATGCGCCATGCCCGCTGCCGCCTCGGGCGGCACGTTGCCCCGCCCGAAGCCTTCGACGACGATGCCCTTGGCGTTTTTCTCCACCAGGCATTTGAAAAAGAAATCATCGGATCCGGCCGCCAATTTGACCAGGTAGACGCTCTCCTCAATGTGCGCAGGCCGGATCTTCTGCAGTCCGAGCGGGGCGCGGCGGAAAATAACCCGGTCGGCATCCGCGTAGCCCAGTGGGCCCCAGAAGAGCGAAGCAAAGGTATCGGGGTTGGCGGAATGGGTTTTGGTCACTTCACGCGCGGCATGTATTTTTTCATTCATGACCACCAGCGCGCCCTTGCCCCTGGCTTCGCGGCTGATGGCCGTGCGCACGGCGCAAAGAATATTCTTCGGCCCGTCCGGGCTAATCTCGGCGGCGCTGCGCATGGCCGCGGTCAGGCACACGGGCTTGTCGCCACGCACATACAGGTCGAGGAAATACGCAGTCTCTTCCAGGGTGTCCGTGCCGTGGGTGATGACCACGCCGGCCACGCCCTGTTCGGCAAGGGCGTCCTCCACCTGCAGGGCCAAAGCGTGCATGCGCTGTATCGTCATGTGGGGACTGGGGATATTGGAAAATTCACGCACCTCGACAGGACAGACCTCTGCCAGCGGGGGCACGGCTTCGACCAGTTCCGGGCCGCTGACGGCCGGAACCGCGCCGCCGCTGACGGGATCGTGGCGCATGGCAATGGTGCCGCCGGTGGTGAAAACAATGACTTTGCCCCGCATACTTCATCCTCCCGAAGCTGACTTTTCACACAAGGAGTGTGAGACGGTTTCCAGTGTCGCATGACGCGACACTAACGGGCTATGCGCACCAAGGCGTCCAGGTCACCCTGCCAGGCGTGCCGCTCCAGATGCGCTTTTGCGGCGGGCAGTTCGCGGTGCAGGCAGGCGACCGCGCCTTTGACCACGGCAACATAGCGCATCAGGTCCTCTTCCGTCAAAAAAGGCAACACATAGTGATCGCGATATGCCTGGGGCACAACGCAACTAAGCACGGCGCCCGTGCCGGGCATGATGCCCGTGCCGCTGACCACCTCGTGCAAGCGGTCGGACATGAAACTGATTCCTGCCCCGTCTTCGCTGACCAGGCGGGCAAGCTTGGCCAGGGCGGCCACCTTGTCCTGCGAATGCCTGGCGTTCTTCAACTCTTCACCAGCCGCGATGACGGCCTCGCCAAGGGCTCTGGAGATATTTTCCAGTGCGTTCGGCGTTCGTTTCATCACATCGGTGCGGCAGCGCACGGCGTACCCCAAATTTTCCACAGCCCGGGTTATGGATTCCCCCACAACGGGGTTGTCGTCGACAGGATCGGCCCGCACCAGAAAATAGGGAACCGCGGCATCCGCGGAGTAGGCCGGGGAATAGACTTTGCCTTCCACGACGACAGTGGGCACGCTCTCCATGCCCAGGGCGGACATCACGGTTTTTTTGGAACCGGCGAAGACGTTGCCTTCCAGGTCTTCCACCGGGCCGGTGCCGTCAGGGGAGGCATTGACCGTGCCCAGCACGGAAACGGCGACGCCGTCGAAATCCAGCACGGCGCCGCTGATGCGGCCACAGCAGTTTTCCAGGTTCTCCGTCGCGTCCTTGAAGTGCGAGGGGAAATTTTTGACGAAGCTGTCCAAGGCGGCGTTGGCCAGGGCAGTTTGCAGGGCCACGGGGGTTTCGTGCACGCCCTGCCCGTAAAAACGGCCGAACGCTTCCAGAACAAGGGTCTGGGTACGCACGGCGTCGCGGCCTTCCAGGCTTTTGGCCAGACGCGCCTCATGCATGGTCACGCCGCGCCGGGGAAAACAGCAGGCGCTGCCGCCGGCCGTGGTTTTCACCGTAATGGAACCGCGCATGCCGATTTCAGTGAGCACTTCCTTGACAACCAGAGGCAGGCCGGTGGCTTCCTGAAACAGGGCCAGCACCGTGGCCAGACCTGCGGAATCATCCTGTAAAAACTGGTTGTGGCTGTGACAGTGCCCGCTCCCCACGTGACCGGCAATGCCGATAACGCCTTGCCTTGCTTCACTCAGGCGAACGCGCATGGTAGCCTCCCGGGCTGCGCCGCGCGCAGCGGATTTTTTTTAGCACGCCGGAACCACGGCCCGCCGCCGCGGATGCGGTACGGCGGGCCGTCGGCGTTCAAAACAAGGTTTCTGCTAACGCAGCATGCCTATTGCCAGGGTAATGCAGAAGACCACAGCCAGGCCGGTCAGAATGGCGGGCCGCTGGAAACGGTTAGCCGCGCGCAACTCAGAGCCGGGGATGACAGGAATGACCGTGGCCAGGGCGGCAACAGGGCCGCCGGTCAGGAAGTACTGCATCAGCGACGCGCCGCCGGCTGCGGCCACTGCCGCGGCCAGGGGGTCGGCGCCGGTTTTCAGCACAACCTGCAGCATGGGCACCACCACGGCAGCGGAAGCTCCGTAGGACTGGGTCAAAAGGGCCGTCAGAGCCGCCACCACGAGCATAATCTGGATGGGCGCGGCATGCAGGGCGGGGCCGATGAGGTTCGAGATCACGTCGGTCAGGCCCACGGCCCTGATAGTGCCGGACATGAACAGAAAACCGATGGTGGCCACGAGGGGAGTGGCTATCTTGCTCACGCCGTCCAGCATGGCGGCTTCGCCCTCCTTGGGCGACATTTTCGCCAGCGCGATGGTCAGAGCGCCGCAAAGCACACCCACCAGGAAAATGGGGAGCCCGGCCACAAAGCCGACAACCAGAAACAGGAAGGGCGCATAGGCTGTGAGGGTGGAAATGTTCCCCTCGCTCTTTTCGTATTCGGCGGCAATGCGTTCCACTTCTTCCTGGGTCAGGGAGAAGCCGCTCGCCTTCAGTTCCCGCCGCAGGCGGTAATAGCTGAAGGCAAAGACGGAAAGAGCGGTGAGGGCCCCGAAGACGTTGATGGCGCCGAAGCCGATGGCGGCCGTGGCGATAATGGCCACCTGGGTCGGGTGGGTAAAACCGGCGAAGTTGCCCAAGTGCCCGGCGTGGGCTGTGATGCCCGCTGTTTTGCTGGGTTCTACCCCCAGCTTGATGGCGGCAGGCCCGGTGATGGCACCTGTGATGACCGGCTGCGTAAAGCCGGTCAGGGCGCCGATAATGCCCGCGGCAATGCCGCCGGCGCCGGCGACGCCCGGGCCGCCTCCCATTTGGCGGCCCACACGGATAATGCTCCTGATAATGACGTCAAGAAAGCCGGTGGCCTGCATGACGCCAATGAACAGGAGCACGCCGGACATGTCCGCGATGACAGGGTTAAGGCCACCGTTGATCAGCTTGGTCACGGTGACGGTTGCGGCGCCCGTCAAGGGAATTCCCGCAGCCACGGCCGCGATGGCGGAGCCGAGAATGGCGGTGGCGTAAAGAGGCGTCCAGCCGGTGATCATCAGGATCAACGTGGCGCTCATCAAAATCTGCCCGAGAATCATCGATGACATGTGCGCTCCTTAGTTTGCTCGTGTTACAGGTAAGGGCATAACAGACCGGACATTTCGATCTACGTGCGGCATGCAAAACCTGTCAACTGAAGAACTGCAAAAAAAGCAGTCCTGTTTTTGGCAATATCCGCGAAGAGGGGGACAGGGCAATCCCGCACACGCCGGGTTTTGACGTCCGGCGCACGAGTGTGCTATCTTCCTCCAATGAACGCCGTTGCCGTGCGCATTGCACGATTCTTCCAAGCAGCCTTTCTGCTTGCCGGACTGCTGGCGGCAGGCTGCGCGGGCCACGCCGATCCGCCCCCGGGTGCGGGATATTCCGCCCCGCCCGTCACGCTCGGCGGCGAGGCGGATCGCAGCGTCTGCATGCACATCCGCAATGACTCGGGAACGCGGGTGGAACTGCATTCCCTGCTGACATCCAAAATCCGGAACAAATACTACCAGATCACGCAGGACTGCGGCAAGGCCGGCTATGTCCTGGACGTTCATGTGCTTGAAATCCGCCGGGGCGATAACGCCGAAGACCCCATGTTCGAAGAGGACTGGGACGCTCCCGTGCTCGGCCTGGGCGTGGGCAGCGGCATGGGAGGACGCGGCGGCATGCGCGTGGGCGCCGGCCTGGGTCTCGCCTTCCCCCTGAGCGCGCGCCGGCCTTCCCCTGCGCCCGGCTACAGCTATACACTGATTGTCGGACTCGAGATTGAAGAGTCCGCACAAGGAGCGCGCACCAGGCAGCAGACGCAGTTGCGGGTCGCGACCTCCGCGCCTTCCGAAGCCGCCGCCCTGCCCCGCCTGGAAGCAAACATGGCCGAGGCGATCAGCGCTGTGCTGCCTTGATGGTCAAAGCCCTGACGTTCCAAATAGACCGCCCCACATCCCATTACGTCACAAGCAAGGCCCTTCTCCGAAATACACGGCCTTGGCACCTTCCTTGCTAAAGACAGGGTGCGGTCTGTTTTTCAAAGCAGGGCAAGGAGCCAGGAGGCAACTATGAGCATTGCCAAAAGCCACTATATTCCCCCAGGGAAAGAACGCCAGGCGGCGGCCGGACAACGCAGGCCCGGCCCCGGCGCGGTCCCCTTTTCGGCCGTGCTTTCCGGTGAAAGCAAGTCCAAGCTCGACATGGAGCGCATGATCCGGCAAAGCGACACCGCTGCGCAGGCAAACGCCGAACGCAAGCGCGCCCAGGCGCTGGTTTCGCTGGCTCAGGCCCTTGAAGGCAGTGGCGGAAATGCGCTGGAAAGCGCCCGTAACGCCCTTTCTGTGCGCAATCTGATGACCCTGGCCGGAAATTTTGAACTCACGCCCCCGACTTTCGCCTCCAAGGGCATATCGGCCGCTCCGCCTCGCGGACAAAACGCATCCAGGCAAGCGGACGGACAGGAAGACGGCCTGGGGTCGCTGGCGGCGCAGTTTGAATCGGGCAAGGACGGCGTCTCCGCCATCGGCTACGACCGCGTGGGCGGCACATCGTACGGGAAATACCAGATATCCTCCCGCGTGGGGACGATGAACGGTTTTCTGGCCTTCCTTGACGCGCAGGCGCCGGATATCTCGCAACGGCTCCGGGCCGCCGGTCCCGCCAATACCGGAAGCCGCCGCGGCAAAATGCCGGAGGCCTGGCAGAAGATAGCCGCCGAGCAGCCTGCGCGCTTTGAAGCCTTGCAGGAAAAGTTCATCCATGACAGCCACTATGCGCCGGCGCTCAACGCGGTGACCAGGTCGGCAGGGATAGATCCCGCCAAGCTGTCCCCGGCCATGCAGGAAGTGCTCTGGAGCACAGCCGTGCAGCATGGTCCGACCGGAGCGGCCCGCATCTTCAACCGCGCGGTTTCCAAGGGAGGCCTGGACAACATGCAGGCCGAACGCAAGCTGATCGACAATGTCTACGCCATCCGTGCGGAGCAGTTCGGCTCCTCCACGGAGCAGGTGCGCACAGCGGTGCGCAGCCGCTTGAGACAGGAAAAAGCGCTGGCGCTGGCCATGCTTAAACCCGCCGACACGCTTGCATAACGCCGCAGGACACCGTCCGCGCGGATCGCGCCATGAATGTGCTCGTCATCAACCTCACCCGCTTCGGCGATATTCTGCAAAGCCAGGCCGCCGTCAACGGTTTGACCGCGCAAGGGCATCGGGTGGGGATCCTGTGCCTGGACAACTTCGCCCCTGCCGCCGATCTGCTGGAAAACGTGGACTATGTGGCCGTGCTGCCGGGAGGAAAATTGCTTGCCGGCCTGGAAACGGACTGGCGCGCATGCGCGGCCGGGTTGCAGGCTTTTTTCGATCAATGGCGGCGTGAATTCCCTGCGGACGCCATCCTCAACCTTACCGCCTCCTTAAGCGCCCGCGTCCTGGCGCGCGCCCTCGCCGGCGCGTCCCTGCCCATCCTGGGCTTCGGCCTGGATGAATTCGGCTTTGGCGTCAACAGCAACGTGTGGGCGAGCTTTCTGCAGGGTTCCACGCAGCGCCGCCTGTGTTCCCCGTACAACCTGGTGGACGTGTTCCGCGAAGTGTGCGGCGTCGGCAATATGCCGGCCGCAAACCGCCTGCGCCGCCCGGAGGAAGGTCTCGTTGCCGCCATGCGCGCAAGGCTCATGCACGGCGCGCCGGAAGGCTGCGCGGATTTCGTCGCCTTCCAGCTCGGCGCAAGCGAAAAGCGCCGGCAATGGCCCGTGGAATATTTTGCGGATCTGGCCGGACGCCTGTGGGACGAACAGCGCCTTTGCCCCGTCCTCGTGGGCGCCGCTTCGGAAACAACGCTGGCCCAAAGCTATGCCCTGGCCGCGCGCAGTCCCTTCATCAACTGCATTGCGGAAACAAGTCTGCCGGAACTCGGCGCCCTGCTGATCAACACGCGCCTGTTGGCGACCAATGACACGGGCACCATGCATCTCGCAGCCGGCCTGGGATTGCCGGTACTGGCCATTTTTCTTGCCACCGCGCAGCCCTGGGATACGGGGCCTTACCTGACGGACAGTTGCTGCCTGGAGCCGAAGCTCGCCTGCCATCCCTGCGCCTTCGGCAAGGCCTGTCCGGACAAGGAGCCTTGCAGAACGCGCATTTCTCCCGCCGCCGTGGCGGAACTGGCGCTTGCGCGCCTCGGCGCAGACGGATGGAGGCCGGGTGAATGCGCCGCAAAGGAAGCGCGCGTCTGGATCAGCCGGCCTGATACGGATGGATGGATGGGGCTGCGTTGCCTGTCCGGCGATGACGGCGAAGACCGCACGCTCTGGATAGCTCTGCAGCGGGAAGGCTATCGTCATATTCTTGACGAACTGGACGGACGGCAACCCGTAAAGGCGCCGCCGGATATGCCGCGGCACAAACTTTCCGCCGCGTTCGCAGCCCCCATACTGGCGACCCTGCGCCAAAGCGGCGCGCTGCTGCATCTCATGTGCGAACAGGGCGTGTTGCTGGAACGCATGCCGGATCGGCAGACAGGACAGCGGCTTCTCAGCAGCGCCTCGCGTCTCGGCGGCTTGTTGGATCAATGCGAAGCCCTCAACGCGCTCGGGCATCTGTGGCTTGTTCTCACGCAGGAGCGGGGCGACAGTCTGACATCGCTTATGCAATGCGCCTCGGCCCTGCGGCGAGGAATTCAATCTTTTTATGAAGTTATAGACAAAAATAGTCACGTGGCATGAATATTGCTAAAAACTTTGCATCACATACTATTTTCCCCTTGGGGAGCAGGAGGAAGCAATGATTATTATTGACGGTCGCCAATCCGAAATGGAAATCGGCAACTTCGCCAACCTGGAAGAAATCCTTGTGGGCGTTATGGGCAATGAAGAAATGGAGACGCGCATCGTAACCGACGTGCTGGTCAACGATGAGGCATTCTCGGAAATTTATCCCCATCAGGCGGAGGACATCAGCTGCGACTCCATCAAGAGCGTAGAAGTGCGTTCCATGCCCGTGGGCGAAATGGCGGCGAGCATCGCCCGCGAAATGTACAAGGTGACGCAGATCATGAGCAACGGCGCCCACCATGTTGCGCGCCTCTTCCGTCAGGCGGACGATGCGGAAGCCCTGGACATGCTGCAGGATCTGCTGGATGTCACCAGGGATTTCATGAGCATGATCGGCGTGCTGCGCAACGAATTCTGCCTTGACGGCGACAGCAGGGCGTTCAACGAGAGCGCCGAGCAGCTTTCGAACCTGCTGACGGAAATGAGTGAAGTGCTGGAAAGCGCCGACTGGATACTGCTGGCCGACCTGCTGGAATATGAATTCCTGCCCCTGTCCCAGAACTGGAAGCAGGTCATCCAAAGCATTCGGGAGAATCTGCGCCATGCAACCGACGACTAATGCGCACCCGGACAGAGGCTTGCGTTCCAGGCAAGCCATACCCATGCAGGATTACTTTATGGAACACGCCTGTATCAATCTTCTGGAACAAGCTTTGCGGACCGGGGAGCAGGAACTGGACGCATTG
>Ga0082212_10013371_pt1 | contig 10268 bp, 11 predicted proteins | sample TergutNt197P3_FD_71548 | JGI IMG/M metagenome (GOLD analysis project Ga0082212, IMG submission 71548) | Neocapritermes taracua P3 segment gut microbial communities from Petit-Saut dam, French Guiana - Nt197 P3 | ecosystem: Host-associated > Arthropoda: Insects > Digestive system > Gut ...
GCCTTCGTGGGCTTCTTGGCGTTTCGCGCCGGCTGCTCCGGGGCCTTCTTGGGCTGGGCGGGCTTCGCCCCGGCGTCCTTGGGTGCTGCCTTCGCAGCCTCCTTGGGCGGCTCTTTTTTGGGCCGTAGTTCAGCCAGGGCAAAGTAGGAATTGAAATCCTCCACGCCCCGCTTGAGGGTGTAATGCTCGAAGATTACATCCAGCTCCGCCTCCGTCAAAACGGAATTGAGGTTTTTCGCCCCCTCGAAATACCGGGAGAGCAGTTCCGTGATCTCTTTGTTCGGAACCCCCAATTGGGCGGATATGTCCTTGATTCTGATTTTTTCCAGCATGCAATCTTCCTTTCGAGGTCGCTTCGCTGTGTTCTGGGAAAGGTACAGCGAACCGCAGGCGTGTAATGTGTGTAATTATAGTTTCGTTTCAGCTTCCAACAATTTGGTTATTTTATCTGCAAAGCCTGCTTCATTTATTGTAAGCACGGCGGCTTTGTATTGGGTGGCCTGCTTGATATCCAGCGACGTCACACTGATTTCATACAGGGGCTTTTGCGCTTCCTGCGCCAGGAACTTGAACTCTTGCTTCAGGCGGGGCGAGGCGTCCCTACACAGCAGGCAGAGCTTGGCGCGGTGCTGCCGCAGGGAGGATTTTGCGGCGTCATGGCCAAAAGATGCGAGGTTCGCCTTGCGGCACAGGCCCAGGAGGGAGAGAAGCTGATCATTCATTTTGCAGGGCCTCCTCCAGCGCTTCGTAGAGCTCCGCCGGAGCCTGGCACTTGAACGCCCGCTCCAGGCCCTTGCGTTTCCTGAGCTTTTTGAAGCATTCGGGGTCGGGGCACATATATGCCCCGCGGCCATTTAGCTTGCCGGTTTTATCGAGGGTGATGGCCCCTTCGGGGTTGCGCACAGCACGGATCAATTCCCGCTTGGGTTTCATCTCGTTGCAGCCCAAGCATTTGCGCATAGGAACCTTGCGTTCCTTGGGCACTTTGCGTTCCGGCAGAGGGTTAGTCATCTTCGATCACAATCCCCTCCGGCGCTGCGGCCTGGGTGTCGGACTTGATATCGATCTTCCAGGTGGTCAGGCGGGCGGCCAGGCGGGCGTTCTGGCCCTTGTTGCCGATAGCCAGGGAAAGCTTGCTTTCCGGCACGGTGATGTGGCAGATGTGCTCGTCGTTATCCACCACCCGCACATTGAGGACTTCCGCCGGGGCCAGGGCTGCGGCCACGAACTCGGCCACGTCGTCGCTGTAACGGATGACGTCGATCTTCTCGCCGCCCAGGATGTCTACGATGCGCTCGATACGGCTGCCTCGGGCGCCGATGCAGGCACCCACCGGGTCCACGTCGGGATCCTTGCACCAGACGGCCACCTTGCTGCGGGAGCCCGCCTCGCGGGACACCGCCTTGACTTCCACAAGGCCGTCCTTGACCTCGGGGACTTCCAGCTCGAACAGGCGCTTGACCAGACCCGGATGGATGCGCGACAGCGTGGCGCGGGGATATTTCGCGTCCAGGCCGCGGATATCGACCACGTAGACCTTGATCAGGTCGCCGGGCTCGAAGGTCTCGCCGGGCACCTGCTCGCCAACGGGCAATTTTTCGGTCACCTTGCCGATTTCCACGATCAGGTCGCCGTTGGGCTCCACCTTCTGCACCTTCACAGTGACGATTTCCTGCTCGCGGGACTGGAACTCCTCGCGCATCTTGCCGTGCTCGGCCTCGCGGATCCCCTGGCGCAGCACGTGCTTGCCTTTTTCGGCGGCAATGCGGCTGACCTCCTTGGTATCCAGCTCTATTTCCACGATATCGCCGGGCTGGGCGCCGGGCTTGTAGCGCTCGGCCTCCTCGGGCAGCATATCGGTGTCGGCGTCGATAATTTCAGACACAACCTGTTTGCGGACGTAAACTTTCATTTCCTTGGTTTCGGGCAAAATTTCGCAGAATACTACGTCCTTGTTGTTGTAGTCGCCGCGCACGGCGGTGACGATGGCGCGCTGGATGCCGTCGTAAAGGGCTTCAAGCTTGATGCCTTTATCCTTGGCCAGCAGGCGCAGGGCCTCAAAAAATTCCGGGTTAATCATGTCGGGGATCATCCTTTCTAGATTTTAGATAAGAAATTATAGCGTAGAAATAAGTTAGTCAATTTTCAGCCATAGGGCGGGGCGGACGCCACCCGTAGTTTCGGAGACCAACCAACCAACAAGTTGGATACGGCCATCAGGCATGACATAAGCAGCAGCGTCTTGAGAGTAGCCGGGTGACCGAAGCCACCAGTCATCATTGTAGAGATATGCTGCACGTTTGCTATTGTATTGATCATCAATCCAATACTCGTTATCCGGGTTCTTGTTTTTAAGCTGCCCACTATCTCCGAAGTATTTCACTACTTCCTCTATGCTTAGCAGGAAAACCTTGTCTGTGGTGCTGTTGCCACCATTGGTACCGAACCACTGGTTATTCCGATTGATGTTCCCGGTTATGCAAATCTTAGCTCGATCTTGCAGGCTGAACTCTTCGAGAAACTCGCCGTTCAAGTACGCGCGTAGCGTACAGTTTTTCCATGTAACTTTAGTATAGTCCTCGTTGTAGGGTTGTTTCAAAATCACATTCTCGGCAAGTAGCAGCACTTTGCCGTTTTCCACCGCTAGCACCCGCCAATCCCATTGACCGAAATGGACTTTCTGGCCAACCTCATAAACATAGGCACTGGTGGGTTTTGCATGGAAGAGGCCTGGTAGGTCAGGTATTCCTGTAACCCAAATGAAGATCCCAATCGCAGATGCAATGAACCCCACCGCACCGACGATAAAGCCACCGACCTTAACTATCCTCTTCTTCTCCTTCTCCATCCTCCTCATCCTCCTCGAACTCGTCGTAGAGCTTCACCCAGGCGCATTTCTTGCGGTCAATCGTAAGGGCTTCGCCGTCCTCCGGCTGGATTGTCATCTGCTTGCCCTCATAGGCCGTAAGCTCACCCACGATTTCCTGCGACGGATGCGTAATTTTCACCGTCACCATGCTGCCGATATACTGCGCGAAATGCTCGTCGCGGGACAGCTCCCGCTCAATGCCGGGGGAGCACACCTCCAGGTGATAGCTCTGGGCGATGAGGTCGGCGTCATCCAGGGGCTTGTCAACGGCGCGGCTAAAGGCTTCGCAGTCGTCGAGATCGACCCCGCCGGGCTTGTCAATCCAGAAGCGCAGGTACCAGTGGGCGCCTTCCTTTAAAAAACGGACATCCCAAAGGGTCAGGCCAAGCTGTTCAGCATACGGCTGCGTAAGGCTTTTAGCCCGCGCGGCGATGTTGCCGGTGTTGGGTGTATTAGGGGTGTTGGGCATAGGCTCTCTCCTTAACGGCTGCTTTAATAGAGCGGAGCGAAGCGACGGTGCTCCACCGCAGGTGGACAAACAAAAGAGCGGGCTATGCCCACTCTCAACGTCATCTTCCATACATTCCAAGCAAAACCGTAACTGTCATTATAGATATTATATCACAGGCTGACAGAAAATGCAAGGGGTTTATGCAATTATTTTCATAATTTTTTCATATTTCTTGCATTCGCGGCCTGGATCAGCTATAATTGCATTTATACACAAAAAATTCTGGGAGGAACAGCATGAAATTTTCGAATTTTTCAAATTGGAACTACTACAACCCCGTGCGCGTGCTCTTCGGCAACGGCACGGCAGCGCAAACCGCCGCCCTGCTGGGGGAGATGGGCATCACCCGTGCCGCCCTGGTGGCCGCGCCCTCTGCCCTGCGCCTGGGATTGACGCAGCGCGTCACAGGCCCCGCGCCGGAGCTCTTTACGCAGGCGTTTTCGGATATCCGGCCCAACCCCACCCGCAAAAACGCCGAGGACTGCGCCCGGTTCATACGGGAAAGCGGCGCGCAGGCCGTGGTGGCCGTGGGCGGCGGCAGCACCCTCGACTGCGCGAAGGCGGCGGCGGGGGGGCTGCCGGTGATCGCCCTGCCCACCACGGCGGGGACCGGCAGCGAGGCCACGTGCATCAGCGTGCTCACCGACGGGGAGGGGAGGAAGGTCCCCCGGACCGACCCCGCGTATTTCCCGAAGGTGGCCATCGTGGACCCGGAATTCACGCTGACGGTGCCGCCGGGGGTCACGGCCGCCACGGGGATGGACGCGCTCTCCCACGCGGTGGAGGCCCTGTGGAGCGTGCACCACAGCCCCGCCAGCGACGCTCTGGCCCTGCGGGCCGCCGCCGGGATCCTGCGCAGCATCGAGGAGGCCTATGCAAATCCCCACGACAGGCTTGCCCGCTGCGCCATGAGCGAGGGCTCTTTGCTGGCGGCGCTGGCGTTCTCCCAGGCGAAGACCGCCGCGGCCCACGCCTGCTCCTTCGCGCTCACGGCATGGTATGGCCTGCCCCACGGGACGGCCTGCGCCTTTACATTGCCCGCGCTGTGCCGCATCAACGCGCCCGCCGAGGAGGGCCGCCTGCACGGCGTCGCACGTGAACTGGGATTCGCGGGCGCGTTCGCCTTCGCGGACGAGCTGGACCGGTTGAATGCCTCATTGGGGCTGCCGCGCACGCTGAAGGAGGCGGGGATTCCGCTGGACGATCTGCCGGAACTGGCGCAGGAGTGCATGATTCCGCCGAACATGGGGAACAACCCGGTGGCGATGGACGCGGGGGCGATTGAGGGGATGTTTAAGGGGATGAATGCGTATTGACCCCCTCACCCGCTGCGCGGGAGCTCCCCCAAGGGGGAGCCTTTAAAGTCGCCCCCTTGGGGGAGATGTCACGCAGTGACAGAGGGGGCAAAAATAAAAAGCAATAGGATTTAGCGATATGGCTGTTTTGACGTTACAGGGCCTTGCGATGGGCTTTGAGGACCGGGTGCTCTTTCAGAATATCAACCTTGGCCTGGAGGCCGGGGAGAAGCTCGCTTTGGTGGGGGCAAACGGCTGCGGGAAGACGACGCTCCTGCGGCTGGTCACCGGGGAGCTGGCTCCGCAGGCCGGGCAGGTGGTGCTGGGGAAGCATGTCCGGCTGGGCTATGCCGGCCAGCTTGTGGAGACGCAGGGCGGCGCGCCCTCTGATATGACGGTCTACGACGAGGCGCTGCGGGTGTTCGCGCCGGTGCTGGCCATGGAGAAGGATCTGGAGCGCCTCACGGAGGAGCTGCACCACACGCACAGCGAAGAATTGCTGCACCGGCAGGCCGAGCTGCGCGAGGGCTTCGAGCGGGGCGGGGGGCTCACCTGCAGGGCGAAGACGCGCTCCCTGCTGCTGGGCCTGGGCTTCGACGAGGCCATGCAGGGGCTGCCGTGCTCCACGTTGAGCGGGGGGCAGAATGTCAAGCTGCGGCTGGGACGCCTGCTGCTGAGCGGCGCCGACCTGCTGCTGCTGGACGAGCCGACGAACCACCTGGATTTGCAGGCCATGGCCTGGCTGGAGGGCTATCTCGCGGACTACCCCGGGGCGGTGGTGATGGTGTCGCACGACCGGTGGTTCCTGGACAGGGTGGCGACCCGGACCGCCGAGCTCCATCACGGCAAGCTGACGCTATACAAGGGCGGGTACTCCGCGGCGCTTAAAGCAAAGCAGGCCCAGGCCGAGCTGGACCGCCGGCACTACGACAACCAGATGGGCGAGATCCGCCGCATCGAGGGGATCATCGACCAGCAGAGGCAGTTCGGGCAGAAGCGCAATTTCATCACCATCGCCAGCAAGGAGAAGCAGATCGAGCGCCTGCGCGCCGACGTCGTTGCCCCGGACGCGAATAGTAAAGAGCTGCGCTTCCGGTTCCCGGATGTCCCCGAGACCGGCAGCGAGGTGTTACGCCTGCGCGGATTGGGGATGGCGTTCGGGGAGAAAGCGCTGTTCCGGGACGTGACCGGGCTGATTGAGAAGGGCGAGCGGGCGTTTCTGCTGGGGCCAAACGGCTGCGGGAAAACCACCCTGCTGAAAATATTGCGCCGCCTGCTCAAGCCCGTGGAGGGGTATTTCGCCTGGGGGGCCAACGTGCGCGTGGGCTACTACGACCAGGCGCTGGGCAGCGTGAGCTCCTCCAAGACTGTTTTGGATGAAGTTTGGGACAGCTTTAAGCTGATGACGCATCTCGAGGTGAGATCGGCGCTGGGGATGTTTTTGTTCAGCGGGGAGGACGTGTTCAAGGCCGTGGACACCCTCAGCGGCGGCGAACGGGCGCGCATCGCGCTGCTGAAGCTCCTGCTTTCCGGGGCCAACGTGCTGCTGCTGGACGAGCCCACCAACCATTTGGACATCCCCGCCCGGGAGGCCCTGGAGGCCGCCCTGGCGCAGTTCGGCGGGACGATGCTGGTGGTGTCGCATGACAGGTACTTCATCTCCAAGCTGGCCACGAAGATATACGCCCTGCGGCCGGAGGGGCTGATGCCCTGCGGGGCTTCGTATGAGGAATATTTATCCCTGGGGGACGCCGAAAAAACCGCGGCTGTTGCCGAGAAAAAAGACAAGCCCATTAACGAGTATCAGCAGAAGAAGCTCGACGCCGCGGAAGCCCGTAAACAGCGCGCGTCTCTGGCCCGCTGCGAGGCCGAGATCGCCCGGCTGGAGGCGGAGATGGAGCGGCTGCACGGGGAATTATTGAAGCCGGAGGTAGCGGCGGACTACGAGAAGGTACTGGAGATCAGCGGGGAGTTGGAGCGGTGCGAACGGGAGCTGGAGGGGAAGTATGAGGAGTGGGAGGTGCTTTATGGCTGATTACACTGAATTGACAATCCGGATTGACGCGAAGGACATTGACATGGCGCAGGATATTGCGCTCATGGCGGCGCCGTATGGGGTGTATGTGGAGGAGTATGGCGATCTGGAACGGGATGTGCGGGAGATCGCCCACAGCGATTTGATCGACGAGGAGCTGCTGGGCCGGGACAGGAGCAGGGCGGCGGTTCATGTGTATCTCTCGATCCAGGACAATCCCGGCGAGGCCGCGGCATGGCTTGGCGAGCGAATGACTGCCGAGGGCGTCGCCCATGAGATCGCAATCCTGGCCTGCCGCAGCGAGGACTGGGAGAACAACTGGAAGGCGTATTTCCATCCCATGCCCGTGGGGGAACGGCTGCTGATCCAGCCCGCGTGGGAGGAGCCTGTTAACCCCGGCGGCCGCGCGGTGCTCCTGCTGGAGCCGGGGCTGGCCTTCGGCTCGGGCGGGCACGCCACCACGCGGCTGTGCATGGAGGCCCTCGAGCGGGCAATCGTGCCCGGGTGCAGCGTGCTGGACGTGGGCTGCGGCTCGGGGATACTCACTATCGCGGCGATGCTGCTGGGGGCGGGGCGTGCGCTGGGGGTGGATATAGACCCCATGGCGGTGGAATGCGCGAGGGAGAATGCCGAGCGGAACGGGATTGCCTGCGAGTTTATCCAGGGGGATTTGGCGGGCGGCGTATCCGGGGAATTCGATGTGATTGTGTCGAATATCGTGGCGGACGCGATCATCGCGCTTGCGGGGCAGATAAAGAAGCATTTGAAGCCGGGCGGGGTGTGGGTGAGCGCGGGGATTATCGATACGCGGGAGGGGGATGTGCTGGAGGCGCTGGTGGCGAACGGGTTCAAGCTGGCTGAGCGGAAAGAGGAGGAAGGGTGGGTGTGTTTGGGGGCGTCATCGCAATGATGCCGGGCCTTGGTAATCCAGCAAATCATCTGTGCGCACCTCAAAAAAAGCCGCTATGCGCTTGAGGGTATCGTAATCCGGCTCCAAGATGCAGTGTGTGTAGTTGTTCAGCATTACTATCGAGATGCGCAGGGCTTTGGCGAGCTGTTTTGGCGTTATGCTGTGCGCCTCCATGAGCAGCCGCAGGGTTTCTCCAAATTTCATTTTGATCACCCTTTACAAAGAATATATAACCATTAACAGTTACGGAAATAAGTATAACACTGAACCTATAATTATGTCAAGAATAATTATGGGAGTGGTTATATGTTTCAGGTGGACAACACATTAAAGAGCGCGAATGTTGGTCGTACTATACGGTTCACAGAGGAGATGTTTGAGCAGCTTCAACAGATTGCCAATAAGCATGACATCTCATTCAACTTGCTGGTCTTACAGTGCTGCAAATATGCCCTGGATAACATGAAGGAAGAAGCGTAGCAATTTACTTGGCGATTACCATCCCCACCGCATACACCGCCCATGCCGCTCCATACGCCAGCGCGCACTGCCAGGCCACGGCCGCCAGTGTGCGCTTTGTGCTGCCCAGCTCGCGGCGCAGGGCGCTCACGGCGGCCACGCAGGGGGCGCAGAGCAAATTAAAAGTGAGAAACGACAATGCGGAAACAGGCGTAAACCCCGCCGCGATATTCCCGTTGTAGAGTATCCCCAGCGTAGCCACGGCGTTCTCTTTCGCGATGAAGGCCGTCACGGTGGCCACCACGGCCTGCCATTGTCCGAATCCCAGGGGCCTGAACAGCGGCGCGAGCGCCCGCCCGAAGTCCGCCAGCAGCCCGCGGGAGAGGCTCTCCGCGAAGGCGAGTTGCCCGTTCTCCCATTTTACGCTGGACAAAAACCACACAACCATGGCCGAGAGCAAAATCACGCTGCCGGCCTTCTTCAAAAAGGAGAACGTGCGGGTCCACACGCTGCGCAGCAGGCTGGGCAGGGAAGGCAGGCGGTAGTCGGGCAATTCGAGAACAAAAGCCGCCTGCTGGCTTTTGTTCTTGCCCGGCCTGAGACGCGCGGACAGCCACGCGGTGAGCACCACCGCCCCGAAGCCCGCGAAGTAGGCCAGTGGGGCCATCCACCATGCCCCGCCGAACATCACCCCGGCGATGAGCGCGATGACGGGCAGCTTGGCGCTGCACGGCATGAACGTACAGGCCACGGCGGTGACGCGCCGCTCCCGGGGGCAATCGATGGCGCGGCAGGCAAGGATAGCAGGCACGCCGCAGCCGGTGGCCAGCAGCATGGGCATGAAGCACTTGCCGCTCAGCCCGAAGCGCCGCAGCAGGCAGTCGAGCACGAACGCGATGCGGGCGAGATACCCGCAGCCCTCGAGGAAGGCCAGGCAGCCGAACAGCAGCAGCATCTGCGGCACGAAGCCCACCACCGTGCCCGCCCCGGCCCACAGCCCGTCGATCACCAGCGCCCGCAGCCAGGGAGCGGCCTGCCAGCGCAGCAGCAGAGTTTCGAGGCCCCGTCCCGCCAGATCAAGCACGTGTTCCACGCCCCCGGCCATCCAGGCCCCCAGCCCCGAAACCGAAATATAGTATACCAAAAACATCACCAGCACGAAGATAGGCAGCGCCAGCCATCGGTTGAGGAATAGTTCGTCCAGCCGCTGGGAGAACTCTTTTTTGCCGCTTTTGACCAGGCATTGCGCGACGATGGCTTCGATGAAGTCATAGCGCTGGGCGATTGCTGTTTCGGAATCACTTCGGCAACCGTCAGGATGCCCCCCTTGGGGGGCCGGTGCGGAGCGCCGAGGGGGTTCGCCGGAGGCGACACGACCATAGGGAGGTAAGGAGCGCATAACATCGTTCATCAATGAAATTAACTTCCCCAGCCCGAACCCCTTCAGCGCCGATATCTCCACCACAGGGCAGCCCAGCGCGCGGGAGAGCATTTCCGGGGAAAACCTGTCGCCCCGGCGGCGCAGCACGTCGGCGCAATTGACGGCCACGATCACCGGCAGCCGCAGCTCCAGCAGCTGCATGGTGAGGTAGAGGCTGCGCTCGAGCTGCGTGCCGTCCACGATGTTGAGCACGGCGTCGGGCGGGGCGCCGCGGGTCAGGGCGTCCCGGGCGACGATCTCCTCCGGCGCGTAGGGCGTCAGGGAGTAAATCCCGGGCAGGTCGAGCACGCGCACGTCCTTACGGCTGCGCAGTACGCCCTCTTTTTTTTCAACTGTGACCCCGGGCCAGTTGCCCACGAACTGGTTGGCCCCGGTGAGCGCGTTGAACAGCGTTGTTTTTCCGCAGTTCGGGTTCCCGATGAGCGCCACAACCGGCATGGGACAACACCCCCTTGTCCCATGAATATGTGAGAAAATAAAAAAAATACTTCCCAACGCCTGCCGCTTGTGCTATAATGATCAATAGTTTATTCTGGGGAGGTTTTTGCGGATGGATATCGCGATACTGGGCTACGGAAAAATAGGCTCGGGCGTAGCGCGGCTGTTGGAGAAAAACAGCGGCAGCATTGACATACGCAGTCAGTCCTGCTTGCGGCTGAAATACTTGCTGGATATCCGGGATTTCCCCGGCGATCCCTTCGGACATCTCGTCATCCACGACATAGATACGATCCTGGGCGACCCGGAC
>Ga0082212_10013372_pt1 | contig 10268 bp, 10 predicted proteins | sample TergutNt197P3_FD_71548 | JGI IMG/M metagenome (GOLD analysis project Ga0082212, IMG submission 71548) | Neocapritermes taracua P3 segment gut microbial communities from Petit-Saut dam, French Guiana - Nt197 P3 | ecosystem: Host-associated > Arthropoda: Insects > Digestive system > Gut ...
TGGCTCAGAAAAGACAAAGCCCGTTTTTCCTGCGCCAAAACCCCGGAGGCGCCTGAGACAGTAATTGAAAGCGAGCCGTTGATCCGCTCGGTCAGTTCAAACAGCCTGGAGGCGGAAAGGCGCAAATCGACCCCGTCGATGGCGTGTTCCATCCCGGGCGCTACAGAGGCAATCTCCGCCGTCCACTCATCCGCGATGCCGGGGTCGGTAGTGATTTTTACCGTAATATTTTCGATTTCAGCATCCGAATCGTTTTTAACGGCAAGGCGCCGGACAACAGGCGCCTGGTTTTGCTGCATCGCAAAACTGACTGTTTCCCGGAAGATTCCTGTGATTTTTATTCCTTCATTCATTCCGCCGCTCCAATCCTAGATACTACCACAGGAATATCAGGCCGTGTTGCAATTCTGTAAAATCCTTGATATCCACATGCTTCTGTGATATGATTTTCGCTATCTTTTACAAAAAAGCAGTATAGTAAAAAATAAAACCAGGAGGAAGGTGTAAAAAATGGCAAAAAAGAGAATTATGTTGCTTCTGGCAACGGTATTGGCATTGTGCCTCGTATTCTCGGCATGCGGCGGGGGTTCTTCGGGTGGCGGCGGGGGTTCGTCATCCGGCGATGTGGTCAAGATCGGGGTCAACTATGAACTGTCCGGCGTCGTAGCCTCGTACGGTTCGGATTCCGTCGACGGCATAAAGATGGCGGTGGACGAAGTCAACAAGGCGGGTGGCGTGCTCGGAAACCAGGTAGAGCTGCAGATCGAAGACGACAAATCCGATCCGGCGGAAGCGACGTCCATAGCCGAAAAGCTGCTGAGCCAGGACGGCATCAGCGCGGCGCTCGGCCCGGCGACCTCCGGGAATTTCCGTGCGGTCATCCCGATCGCCCAGAACTACGGGGTTCCGGTACTGTCGTCGTCGGCCACGGCGGACGAGGATATCACCGTGGACAAGGACGGCAATGTCCGTGACTTTGTCTTCCGTACCTGCTTCACCGACTCTTTCCAGGGCAGGGTAATGGCGGACTTCGCGAGCTCCGAGCTCGGCGCGACGACGGCGATCATCTTCGGCGACACGGCGAGCGACTACGCGAAGGGCCTCGCGTCCAACTTCAAGTCCTTCTTTGAAGGGCAGGGCGGCGCGATCGTGTCCGAAGAAGGCTATGTGGCTGGCGACAAGGACTTCAACAGCGTGCTGACAAAGATAAAGGGGCAGGACTTCGACGTCCTCTTCGTCCCGGGCTACTACCAGGAAGCGGGCCTCATCATCAAGCAGGCGCGCGAGCTCGGCATCGCGCAGCCGATCCTGGGCGCGGACGGGTTTGACTCGCCGGAGCTCGCGGAGATTGCCGGCCCTTCGAACGTGACCGAGGTATATTTCTCGAACCATTATTCGTCACTTGACGAGAGCGCGGCCGTACAGAAGTTCATCGAGGACTTCAAGGCGGCGAACGGCGGCAAGGCGCCGAGCGCGTTCCACGCGATGGGCTATGACCTCGGCAAGTATATCTGCGACACGATCGCGCGCGCGGGCAGCGCAGACTCCGGCGACGTCGCCGCGGCGCTTGCCACGACGAGCGACTGGAGCGGCGTCACGGGCTCGTTCAGCGTGGGCGACGACCACAACGTGATAAAGTCCGCCGTCGTTATCAAGCTTGAGAATGGAGAACAGGTTTCCGCGATACGTGTTTGATTAAGGAAGCATTTTGGATATATTTCTTCAGCAACTTGTCAATGGTGTATCCCTGGGCAGCATCTACGCGCTTATCGCCCTGGGGTACACCATGGTATACGGCATCATAAAGCTTATCAACTTCGCGCACGGCGAGGTGTACATGATTGGCGCGTTTGTCGGCTACGCGATCCCAAGGGTCACGGGCCTCGGGTTTTTCCCCGCGCTCATCATATCGATGGCCGCGTGCTCGCTCCTGGGCTTCACGATCGAAAAGATCGCGTACAAGCCGCTGCGCAGCTCGTCGCGCATCACGGTGCTCATCACGGCTATCGGCGTGTCCCTCTTCCTGCAGTACACCATGATGTTCTTTGTCGGCGCCGAGTCGCGCGCCTATCCGAACATCCTGGAAAAGACGCTGTACGACCTTAACGGCGTCATCGTCAACAGCCAGCAGATCTACATCGTCCTGACGACGGTCGTGCTCATGATGATACTCCAGTTCATCGTGAAGTACACGAAGCCGGGCAAGGCGATGCGCGCGGTATCGGCCGACAGGGACGCGGCGCAGCTCATGGGCATCGACGTGAACAACACGATATCGTTCACGTTCCTGATCGGCTCGGCGCTCGCGGGCGCGGCCGGCGTGCTCGTAGGCATCTATTACAACTCGATAGACCCGCTTATGGGAATCATGCCGGGCCTCAAGGCTTTCGTGGCCGCGGTATTCGGCGGCATCGGCAACATCCCCGGCGCGATGATAGGCGGCCTGGCAATCGGCATCATAGAAACGATGGTGGGAGGATATGTCAACTCCATGTACCGCGACGCAGCGGTGTTCGCGCTTCTCATCATAGTCCTCATAATCAAGCCATCGGGGCTTATGGGCAAGCCTGTCGGGGAGAAGGTGTAGCCATGGCTGCTTCCTTGTCGGGCGCCAAAAAGAATATCATCTTCGTCATCGCCGCGGCGGCGACGTTCGGGATCGTGCAGGCGCTGCGCAGTTTCGGCATACTTTCGAACTACCATGAAATCACGATCGCGCTCATCTGCATCAACATCATACTGGCGGTAAGCCTCAACCTTATCACGGGGTTCACGGGGCAGTTCTCGCTGGGGCACGCGGGGTTCATGTCGATAGGCGCCTATACGAGCGCGCTGATACTGCTCGCCTACCCGACGATAGGGGGCTTTCTCGGCGGCATCTTCGCGGGCGGCGTCCTGGCGGCTGTCGTCGGCTTCCTCATAGGGCTGCCGACCCTGAGGCTGAAGGGCGACTACCTCGCCATCGCGACGCTCGGGATGGCGGAGATCATACGCGTCATATTCTTGAACCTGGAGATCACGGGCGGCGCAAGCGGGCTCGCGAGCATACCGCGCATGGCGAACTGGTGGTGGCTCTTCATCTTCACCGTCGCCAGCGTCGTGCTTATAAACAATTTCCTGAAGTCTTCCCTGGGGCGCGCCTGCATCTCCATCCGCGAGGACGAGATCGCGTCGGAGTCGATGGGGATCAACTCGACGAAGTACAAGGTCATGGCGTTCGCGCTCGGCGCGTTTTTCGCCGGCATCGCGGGCGGGCTCTACGCGTCCTATTTCTTCTTCATCAGGCCGAATATCTTCGGGTTCATGAAGTCGATCGACATCCTCGTGCTGGTAGTGCTCGGGGGGCTCGGCTCGCTCAGCGGTTCCGTAATCGCGGCGATCCTGCTTACGATACTTACGACCTTCCTGCAGCAGTTCACGGAAGTCCGCATGATTATCTACGCGCTATTGCTCGTGATCATCATGATATTCAGGCCGCAGGGGCTGATGGGCACCGTGGAGATCACGGACGTCGCCTCGAAGGCGCTCCGGAGCTTTCGCGAAAGGGCGGGCCGGGTGGAGTAGATGGCGCACCTTTCGCTCAGGGAGCTCACGATAGGGTTCGGCGGCATCGCGGCCGTCACCGACGTCGACATGACGGTGGAGCGGGGCGGCCTTATCGGCCTTATCGGCCCCAACGGCGCGGGCAAGACGACGATCTTCAACATCATCACCGGCGTGTACAAGCCCGACACGGGGCGCATCATCTTCGAGAAGGAGAAGGGGCACAGCATTTCCCTTATCGGGATGAAGCCCTACCAGGTCACCTATAACGGCATCGCGCGCACCTTCCAGAACATCCGGCTTTTCAAGGACATGACCGTGCTCGACAATGTGCGCATCGCCATGCACCAGAACATAGGCTATGGCCTTTTCGCGGGGCTTACGCACCTCGGGAAATTCAGGGTGGAAGAAAAACGCCTCGTCAAGGAGGCGGAGGAACTGCTCGACGTCTTCCGGCTGAGGGGGAAGAGAAACGAATTCGCGAAAAACCTGCCGTACGGCGAGCAAAGGCGCCTGGAGATCGTGCGCGCGCTCGCGACGAACCCGTCGCTGCTGCTCCTGGACGAGCCGGCGGCGGGCATGAACCCCGCGGAGACGGCGGCGCTCGCGGAAAGCATCAGGCAGATCCGCCACGATTTCCAGCTCACCATCCTGCTCATCGAGCACGACATGTCGCTCGTCATGAAGATATGCGAACGGATCTACGTGCTGGACTACGGGTATATCATCGCGGAGGGCACGCCCGACGAGGTGAAGAACAACCCGAAGGTCATCGAAGCGTACCTGGGGGAAGAGTCCGTTGTTTGAGATACGCGACCTCGTGGTGCACTACGGCGTCATCCAGGCGCTGAAGAGCATCTCCCTGAAAGTCGACGAGGGGGAGATCGTCACGCTGATCGGCGCGAACGGCGCGGGCAAGACGACGACGCTGCGCGCGATCTCGGGCATCATCCCGGCCACTTCGGGCAGCATCATTTTCCAGGGCGAGGATATCACGAAGGCAAAGGCGCCCGCGCGCGTCGCGATGGGCATATCGCAGGCGCCCGAAGGCAGGCGCATATTCGCGGAAATGACAGTGCTGGAAAACCTGGAGCTTGGCGCCTACCTGAGGACGGACAAGGCCGCCGTGCAGGCGGATGTCAGGAACGTCTACGAGCGGTTCCCGATACTGGGCGACCGCAGGAAGCAGCTCGCGGGCACGCTTTCCGGCGGCGAGCAGCAGATGCTCGCGATGGGCAGGGCGCTTATGTCCCGCCCGAAGATCATGCTGCTTGACGAGCCGTCCATGGGCCTGGCCCCGATGCTCGTGAGCAATATCTTCTCCATAATCCGCGAGATCAACAAGGCCGGCACTACCGTGCTGCTGGTCGAGCAGAACGCGCGCATGGCGCTGGCGATCACGCACCGCGCCTATGTGATAGAAACCGGCCGCATCGTCGCCTCCGGCACCGGCGAGGAACTCGCCAAGAGCGACGAGATCATCAAGGCGTACCTCGGCAATTGAGCTGCTTGGCTGAAGGCATCCCATGTTAGCGCTTCTTGTTTCAGCAGGTTTCCCGGTCATAGTGTTCCTGGTCGTCATCTACAACAAGGATACGGTAAAGGAGCCTCCCGGCCTCCTTATCAAATGCTTTATATGGGGCTGCGTCGCCACATTGCCGATCGTGTTCATCGAGCTGTTCCTCGATACCTTCAATGTCTTTGAATCTGTCCTGATGCGCTCGTTCTACGATTCGTTCGTGGTGGCGTCCGCTGTGGAAGAGGGCTTTAAATTCCTGCTCCTCTATTTGCTTGTGTGGAAGCGCAGGGAGTTCAACCAGCATTTCGACGGCATTGTCTACGCCGTTTTCGTGTCCCTGGGCTTCGCGCTTATCGAGAATATCTTCTATGTCCTTGACGCCGGGTTTGGCGTCGCGATCATGAGGGCAATCCTGTCGGTGCCCGGCCATGGCATGTTCGGCGTGGCGATGGGCTACTTCTTCGCCATCGCGAGGTTCTCGGGGCCTGCCGGGAAAAAGTTCCTGTGGCTGAGTTTCCTTGTGCCGGTATTGTTCCACGGGGGTTACGACTTCCTGCTTTCGCTGCTTGTGGAAGCCGAAAACGGGCTTCTCACGCTTCTTTTGTTCGCGGGTTTTGTGGCGCTTGTAGTATGCTTGTGGCGCTTTGGGATAAGGAATATCGGGAAACAGTACGCGAAAGACAGGAGCATAATTGATCAGGGCATATAGTTCATATTGGAGAAACGGGTTCAACTTCAGCGGCCGCACTTCCAGGGGCGGCTACTGGCAGGTCGCCTTTATCAACATAGCCGCCTTCATCGCGTTGGCCGTCTTCATGTACCTGTCGCTGTCGGGCGCGATCGACGGCTTCAAAAACCCGATAGAGCCCCTGGGCCCTGTAGTGCCAATCGTCATTGTCGTGTCGTGGCCCTTCATCAATGCCGTCCCGAGCCTGGCCATGACCGTGCGCCGCCTGCATGACACGGGCAGGAGCGGCGCCTATTATTTCTTCGCGCTGATCCCGCTCGCGGGGCCGATCATCATGGTCTACTTCCTCATCTCGCCGACGATGAACCCGCGCATGAACAGGTACGGCTACCGCCGGCAGGTATAGGCAGGGCAGGCAGGGGCGAACCCTGCCGTCTTGAAGGGCGAAGACTGCGAAGACTGAAAATACGTCCCCGGTCGCTGTATTTTATGGTAAAATAATGCAAAAGGGGGAGGTTTTATTATGTTGCGTTACATTGACCACAAGAAAATGGGGCGGGGGTCCCATGGATGGCTGGACAGCCATTTTCACTTTTCTTTCGCGGAGTACTACAATCCCGGCAATATGCAGTTTGGGGTGCTGCGTGTACTCAACGACGATATCGTGCAGCCCGGCACGGGCTTCGGGGCCCACCCGCACAAGAATATGGAGATTATATCTTATGTTATCAAAGGCGAGCTCTCGCATAAGGACAGCATGGGCAACGAGCACACGCTTACGCGCGGCCAGGCCCAGTACATGAGCGCGGGCACCGGGGTCGTGCACAGCGAATACAATCTTGGGGACGGCGAGCTGCGGTTCATGCAGATGTGGATTTTGCCTGACAAGGAAGGGTACAGCCCTGACTATGGCGACCATCGTTTTGCCTGGGAAGAGCGGGTGGGCAAATGGCTGCCCATAGCGAGCGGGTACGGCAACGAGGGCAGCGCCGCGCCTATACGGGTCCACGCCGACGTGAATGTCTATGCCGCCTTCCTGTCAGCGGGCGAGGATATCGCATTCAGCCCCGGGCCGGGCCGGCAGGCCTATCTGGCGCTGCTGGAGGGCGATGCGCTGGTGGAGGATATCTCTATGGAGGAGCGCGACGCGCTGGAGATCGTCAAGCAGGACGTGACGATCGCTACGCGGGATCATGCCCATTTGTACGTGATCGACATGCCCTTTGGCGAGTGAAACGGGGGCTGAAGAATCTGCTTTCGATGGGAGGCTGAAGAATCTGCTTTCCATGGGGGGCTGAAGAATCTGCTTTCCATGGGGGGCTGAAGAATCTGCTTTCCATGCCAGTCTTTTAGCATAATTTGGCGGCAAATTGCGGTTGAGGGGCATTGTTGCCATTTTATGACACGGATTTGGCCTGATTTGCGCTTATTTTGCTCCGATTTCACGAGTTTTTTCCATTATATAACAATCAAATGCCCCTCAACCGCAATTAGCCGCCATAAAGCATGAGTGTTTATGGCAACGCTGTCAGCCGGCAACCATTCTGGCAACCATTCTTCACTCAGCGGTTGTGTATATGTTTGCGTCAAGAAAAAAGAAGTCAGGTTTCAGCGCGGCTGCCAGCAGGTGCCTGTTTTCACACAGCCTGCCGTCCCCATTATGTCCGTGTTACAATGTTTGGGTCATGAATACGTTGGCAAAAGGCAGGAGGCCCGGGGCGCGGCCGTTTATATTGTTCTCTATCATATTGTATGTAGTGATCCTGGTTGTCGGGAGCATCGCTTTTGTGTTGTCCATGCAGCAGACGATCAAGGCGAACAAGGGCAATGAATTGGCGAGGCTGCTTGAGACCGAGCGGATAAGGCTCGAGGCTTCCCTGAATGCAGAGATCGCGATAGTCCTGAAGCTTGCGAATTCCCCCATTATCGAAAAGTATTTGATAAGCCCCGACGACCCGGAGCTGGAAAAGGTCGCGCTCGAGGAAATAGTCTCGTACCGGCAGGCGTTCACGGGTTATTCGATTTTCTGGATCAACGACAAGGACATGGTTTTCTATTCGGACGACAACGACCCGTACCTTGTAGACGCAGGCGACCCGGTGAACTATTGGTACAATATGACCCTTTATGAAACGGAAATGTACAATTTCAATATCAATTACAACCCGGACATCGAGCAGATCAAGCTGTGGATCAACGCACCGGTTTTCGACGGCGAGGGCAGGCCTGTCGGGATGGTGGGGACCGGCATCGAGCTGCACGAATTTGTAGAAACGGTCTACCGGAATATTGACGAACTGACGGAGCTTTACTTTTTTATCGATGGCGGGAAGATATACGGGGCCAGGGACGTCGGGTTGATCGTCGACGGCGCCAATATAGAAGATGTGCTGCCCGGGACCGGCATCGACATACTCGCGGAGGCAAACGCCCTTGAGCCTTGGGAAAAACAGGCTTTTGATATAGAGGGCGGGATTGCCGCCATAGGATCCATACCGCTGCTGGACTGGCACTATATAGCTGTCATGTCGTACAGCCTGGCCGACTACGACACTTCCCTGACCTTGCTGTTCTTTGTCATGCTCGCGGTAATCTTGATAATAATCATCATATTCAACGTTTTCGTGGCCGGGTTCCTGGAATCATTGCGCAAGGCCTCGGAAAGCCTCTCGCAGATAGCCCAAAAGAGGGAGCAGGAGCTGATCGCGGATAACGAGATGCTCGACCGCCTCAACCGCATGAAAACCGAGTTTTTCCGGGATATGAGCCACGATTTCAAGACCCCGCTCACCGTCATATCGACGAGCATAATGAACGCGGCGGACATGCTCGACTTCGGGTTAGACAAGGACGAGATGAGGGAGAGCCTTGGCGTCGCGCAGCACGAGACCATGCTCATGTCCCGGATGGTGGACAGCGCGATGAAATACTCGTCCCTGCACGACAACGAGCAGGACATGAAGCCGCTGGACCTGTCGCTGCTCCTGGGCGAGGGCGCGGGCACATACCGCGCGCTGCTGGAACGGAACGGCAATGCCCTCTCGCTGGACATCCCCGGGCCGCTCCCCATGGTATACGGGAACGCCGACATGCTCTTGCATGTCCTTTCGAATATATTGTCGAACGCGAACAGGTACACGCGTGACGGGGAAATCGCCATCGGCGCGGCCGTGGAAGACGATATTGTCGCCATAACGGTAAAGGACAACGGCACCGGCATAAGGCCGGAGATGCTGCCGTATATCTTTGAACGCGGCATATCCGACAGCGGAACGGGATTGGGGCTTTCAATATGCAAGACGGCCATAGAGGCCCATGGCGGGACCATTGCGGCAAAAAGCGAATACGGGCAGGGCGCCGCGGTCACTTTCACCCTGCCGGCATATAAAGGGCAAGCCTTGGAGGTGCAGGATGAAGGAGAATAACGGATATCTGCTGCTCGTCGAGGACGAGCCCATCGTACAGGCCAACAACAGGAAGATACTTGAGCGGCGCGGCTATGCCGTGCGCCAGGCATATACGCTTGCCGAGGCGTGGGAAATGGTGAACGGGGAGGAAGCGCCCGGCGCCATCGTCCTTGACATACAATTGCCGGACGGGAGCGGGCTGGATTTCCTGCACGGGCTCCGGAAAAACTCGAATATCCCCGTGCTGATCCTGACCGCGATGGGGACGCCACAGGACATTGTCCGGGGGCTTGAAGCCGGGGGCGACGATTACCTGCCCAAGCCCTACGAGCTATCGGTCTTTCTCATGCGTATACAGGCGCTGCTGCGCCGCGCTTCCCTGGTTCCCGACACCCTCGAGGCCGGCCCGATAAGGATCGACACGGCTTCAAGCAAGGCCTATGTAAAAGGCGAGGACCTGGGCCTGCAACAAAAGGAACTATCCCTGCTCATACAATTCGTGCAGCGCCCGGGCGAGGTGATGGGCGCGGAATGCCTGTACGAAAAAGTCTGGGGCCAGAAAATGGCCAGGGACACTGGCGCGTTGAAAGTCGCGGTGTCGAAGCTGAGATCGAAACTGGAAGGCACAGGCTATACGATTGTCGCCTCAAGGAGCCAGGGCTATAGTTTCGAAGAGGAATGAGCGGCCAGGCGCGGACGGCGGGCCAAAGGTTAACTCTTGGAAACCTTCGGCTTTATCGCGCAATTGGGGTTTATATTATTTTCTGTACATGGAAATAAATAATGGGGAAGGAGAGAGTTATGAAGACTGATTTGAGGAGGATAATGGCATTTCTGCTGGCGCTTGTGTTCGCGTTCGCGCTTGCGGCGTGCGGCGGCGGCAAGGATGCGGAGGAGGACGACCCGAACCTCGGGCTTTGGATCGCGAAGGAAGGGGTGATGTGGGGCGAATCGATCGATGTTGACGATTTTTTTGACAACGGGGTCACTATCGAGCTCAAGGATAAAGGGAAGTTCACGGCCGATGTCGACGGCACGAAGGTCAACGGCAGCTGGACGCTGGAGGACGGGAATTTTGCCGCGAAGGCCGGCGTCGTAAGCTTCGAAGGCA
>Ga0082212_10013373_pt1 | contig 10267 bp, 10 predicted proteins | sample TergutNt197P3_FD_71548 | JGI IMG/M metagenome (GOLD analysis project Ga0082212, IMG submission 71548) | Neocapritermes taracua P3 segment gut microbial communities from Petit-Saut dam, French Guiana - Nt197 P3 | ecosystem: Host-associated > Arthropoda: Insects > Digestive system > Gut ...
AATTAAAAAAGCAGGGAGTAAAAATCGTTTCATGACGGTTTAATTTTATGTCAAAATACCAACAATAATCAAGTAATGTTTTATGTTTTTAAATAAGCAAAATATTGAAAACAGTTCCACTATTGTCCTGCAGCGACAGTGAACGCCAATCCTGTAAGTCCTTTTATTTCACGGTCGGTAAAACGTAAACCTCCCCCAAGGAAAACATCACGGTTTTTAGTTAATGCATCGTAGATTCCGCCCTGAAGATAAAGCCAATTCAAGGGATTATTTTTATCCGGGTTAAAGAAAGGATAAATCGTAGCGGTTCCTCTGAGGTTAGGGCGATGCCCTGTGCGGAAGTTAAAAAGTTCACCTGAAAGGCCAACCCATTGTATGGGCTGAACATCCACTCCAAAGCCGGCGCTGCTTTCCAAAAGGCCTCCGCGGAGTGTTACTATACCAAAACGGCGCGCTAATTCCGCATCCATCGAATACGTGTATTTAGTTTCGACTATATCTTCAACTGAAGAAGTACCGGAACTGGAAATGGTTTCAGTCCTGGTCCTGGTACTTATCCCTTCCGGCATGCCATTTACTCCTACCCGGTACCAGCGATCTCCGGACGCCGGTTCCAGCCTAATCGAAGCGCCTGCTCTGACATAAGAACTGTTAAAACCATAATTAACATGTGTATCAACCAGAAGTCCTATGCCGTTTGTCCTGTCTATGAAATCTCCAGCTCCGTCCAGTACACGCTGAAGTTTTATAACTGCCGCTTCTGTTTGTTCTACAGTGCCTAAAATTGAATTGTACAGACGCTCATCAAAAATAGCCTGTCCTATATTACCCCGTCCCTGGGCGATTTCATCGGAGATCATACGTATGTTTTCCATAGCCAGCCGAATCTCCAGGAGGGAAATGCCAATGTCGCCTTCTCTGAGTTCGAGAATCCTGTCGGTTCTTTCCGTAATAAAGGCTGCATTTTGCAGAATCTGAGTTATTAAATCCAGTTCTTCATCTGTCCGGGATTCAATCTTGGATGCTATGGATGCAATGGATTCGAGTGATAGCGCCAAAAGAACCATTTGATTCTGCTGAAATTCCGCAAGTATATCCGAAACCTGGGTTCCTATTTCTGAAACAGAGCCCATTATTGCGTTCATATCCATTGAAGCATCTGTTTGTATAATTCCGCCGGAAGGCAGCAGTGGACTTAACTCCGTACCCGGATCAAGACTTAAGATGTAAGTTCCAAGTATAGAAGATGCTTTACGGGAAATAACAGCATCTTCACGCACATCCACATCTTTTAGCAAGGCTATTCGTATTCGGGCATTGGTTTCTTCCAGATGTATTTCCCTTACTTTACCTACGGTAACTCCCGCCATATAGACTTTTGAACGGGTAGAAAGTCCTGTGGCATCCGAAAGTACAGCTTCGTAACTTTTTGTATTTACGGGCGAAAGTCCGTCCATGGTCATAATCATGTACCCAATTCCGGAACCGCCGACGATAATAAAGAAAAGAGCTATTTTTACGTAACGTGATATAATCATGGTTTAAAACCGCCAAGGGAAATTCTTAAAAAATCTTTAACCATAGGATGTTCTGATTTTTTCAATTCTCCAGGTGTTCCATTTGCAATTATATAACCTTGATCCAGAAATGCAATCAGGTCTGCATATTTAAAAGCAGCTAAAATATCATGAGTGATCATCACACAGGTTATTCCCAACTCCTTATTAACCCGCAGTACCAGGTTATTTATAGTCTCCGACAGTACCGGATCAAGCCCTGTAGTCGGCTCGTCAAAAAAGAGTACTTCCGGGTGTAAAATAAGCGCCCGTGCAACACCTACCCGTTTTCGCATACCGCCGGACAACTCATCGGGCCTTTTCGATTCTATACCGGGAAGCTCTATCCATTCAAGAAGTTCAGACACTTGTTTTTTTATTTTTACCTTATTTTTAATCCCTTGAACTTCAATAAGGGGAAAACTCAGGTTTTCCTCGACGTTCATTGAATCAAAAAGAGCGGCATTCTGAAAAGAATAACCAAAGCGGTTTCTAAAAGAAATTAGCTCCTTTCGATTTAAAGAAGTAAGCTCTGTTTCTTTATACCAAATTTTGCCCTTTTCGGGCTTGATCATCCCAATAATGGTTTTGATCAACACACTTTTACCGGTACCGCTTTGACCAATAACGGCGTAAAGCGATTTTTCCGGAATAGCAATTGATACGTCACGGAGAACATGGTTCTTTCCAAAAGCTTTGGAAAGATTTTTGGTCCGGATAATAGCTTCATTCACAGATAAATCACTTCAAGCATCATGGTGCTTAGCACATAGTCCGCCAATAAAATTGACACGGAAGCCGCAACTACTGCTTTTGTTGCACTGTCCCCTACGCCCTTTGCTCCCTGGGTGGTATTAAGACCATGAAAACAACATATTGTGGCGGTTATAAAGCCCATAACAACTGCCTTTACCATACCGACAATTATGTCCCTGGGATTAAGCAAATGAAACATATAGTCCAGATAATTGGCCGAATCAATGGAATGAAGAAAAATTGAGATTACATAAGAGCCTATGGCGCCGATTACATTTGCTAAAAGGGTAAGAACCGGAAAAACCAGCATTGAGGCTATCACCTTGGGCAGAACCAGATACTGGACCGGATCGATAGCCATGGATTCCAGGGCATCTATCTGCTCGGTAACCCTCATGGTTCCCAATTCCGCAGCCATGGCTGAACCGTTTTTTGCAATAAGCATGAGGGTTGTTATAATGGGAGCCAACTCTCTGGCCATTGCTAAACCCACCGCCGCACCGATACCAACTTCCGCCTGGAACATTTGCATCATTACTATCATTTGAAGGGCAAAAATTGCCCCAATAGAACCGCTGGAAAGCAGGATTATCAGTACAGAATCGACCCCAAGGTGCTCAATTTCGGCAACATACTGTCTGGGACGGAAAGGACGCTTAGTAATGCTTAATAAAAGCTCGCCAAGAAAAGAAAAGTACTTTCCGAGCTCTTCAACCTTCCAAATAATGCTTTGAAACATTGGAACAAAGTATACATCACTAAATAACCATTGACGAGAGGGGCAAAAATTATATATACTATAGAATGTAAATGTCTGCCATGGCAAGAAAAAAGGCTGGCGGAGCTTGGCTCCTTTTTTGGTTGGCTTTCTTAATAGGGGTAACTGTGCTCTTTATGGTGAATATGGAGCGTATAAAAGGAACCCTTAGTGAAACCAGGGTACTGGAAAAACTGTTTAAAACTGGTAAAACCAGTTCGGAAGAAGAAACTGCCGGTGATCTTGAGCGTCAAATTCAGGACATTGCCAATGCTGCAGCAGAAGACCCCAGCTTTGCCGGGAAGGGGAGTTTGGCTGAACAGGTTGCCCCGTCGGGAGACCCTGTACAGTCAGAGGGTTCAGTACAACAGGGGAGTCCGGCAGAGCTGAACTCTCAGTTACAGCAGGGAAACACGGCTTTGGAAGCCGAAACGGCTGTTGGGGTAGAACAAAATGAATCAAAGCCTGTCCAGGAAAAGCCGGGCTTGCCGGGAAAAACGGTTGAAAGGTCAGTTTATTTAATGAGGGTTGATACTGCAGGAACAGTTCTTTGGACCAGTGTTAAGCGGGATTTGCCTGCCAGCAACAGTCCATTATTAGACACGCTGGAGTCATTGATTAAAGGGCCTTCGGCCACAGAGGAAAAACAAGGGCTGATTTCCCTGATTCCAAAGAATGCAAAAATCCAGAATGCCATTGTCCGGGGCAGTACTGCATATATTTCTTTTAATGAAGACTTTTTATTTAATACCTATGGTGTGGAAGGTTATGCAGGACAGCGTAGACAAATTGTATTAACTGCGACAGAATTCAGTAATGTCAAGGATGTACAGATCCTTATTGACGGAAAGCGGGTAGATTATCTGGGCGAGGGCATTTGGATAGGAAGCCCTGTCAGCCGGAATATGCTTTGATTTTTGGAGGAGAACTTGCTGTCTGAAGAACTTTTTTCAAACCGTATTCTCGCCCTGTTGGATGTAATAAATGCAAATGGTCTTGGTCTTTGGGAAGTATCAGACGAGATTATAACTCTGGATCCAAAAACATCCGAAATTGTCGGCCTCGACGGAGAAAGCCGGATAAAAATGAAAGATATTTTTGAGATGATACACGAAGAAGACCAGCAGGAACTTAAAGATGTCATTGGCCTGATAACAGATACTCCCAATAAAAACGGAGTTGCCGAATGCCGGGTTTTAAACCAGAAAACCAATGATTATTCCTGGATAAGGATTATGGGAAAGAGTTACCTTAATCAGGGAAAAATGGTTATATTGGGTACCTGTCAGCTTATTGAAGGCAGAGCTTTGGATATTTTCAATGCAATGCTTAAAAACATTACCCATGAACTAAACAGAAAAGATGAATTAAACAAATGTGTATTTGACATAACCGAAATTCTCCTGAATGTTGATGAAGCAGATTTTGATGCAATGTTTCAAAAATGTTTGGAAATAATTGCCCAAGCTGTCGGTCTTTGCAGGTTGTATGTTTATAAAAATCATCTTGTTGAAGGTACTGTCTGTTGTACGGAAATTCACGAGTGGGTAGACGGTGTTGAAGTAACATTGGGAGAAGATTATACCAAGGATATCCCGATCCATACCTGGCCGGGCCTTGAGGAAGTATTAAGCGCAGGCAAAACTTACAATAAGCTGCTAAAAGATACACCCCCGGAAATTCAGGAAATGACCCCTAAAGGAATAAGCGCTGTTCTTTTTGCGCCTATCTTTCTTAAAGATCTGCTCTGGGGTTTTGTAGGCTACGAATGGAATGAAGAAAAAACCTTCAGCGCTGACGAAGAATCAATACTGTGTTCGGTTGGTCTTCTTTTGGCTAATTCACTAATCCGGAACGATTTAAACAAAAGCCTTTATCTGGCAGTAGATAAAATAAATACAACTACCATTAAAGCGGAAGTGCTGGAAAAATTCGCATATACCGATACTTTAACAGGTATTTATAACCGCAGGCATTTTATGGAATTGGCTCAGAATCCGCTGGATAAAGCCAAACGCATTGGCAAATTTTGTTATGCGATGATCATGGATCTGGATTTTTTTAAGAAAGTAAATGACACCTATGGGCATTTGGCAGGGGACGAAGTGTTAAAAAACGCTGCCAATGTAATGAAAAATACTCTGCGTTCCTATGATCTATTGTGCCGTTACGGCGGAGAAGAATTTGTTGTTCTTGTTGCCGAATCAACAAAAGAAGCTTCTATGAACCTGGCAGAACGCATACGGGAAGCCATTGTTGCCACACCTTGTATATATAACGTTTTAAAAATTCCGGTTACGATGAGTATAGGAGTTGCAGAGAGCTTTCCTGATTGTACAATAGAAAGCCTTATTGACAGGGCAGATAAAGCGCTTTACATGGCCAAAGAACAGGGTAGAAACCGGGTAGTTTTCTATACCGGTGAAGAAAAGTAAAGATGAGCTTGTTCCAAAATCTGACATTTTGGAACAGCCTAAAATTAGCGGCTAATCCGGCTGATACTTAAAGCTTTGCCTTTTTTATCAAGTTCAACTACAATTCCCTGAATTGCACAGTCTTGTTCTTCAGCATTGGCGCATTCCAGACGGCGGGCGATTTGGCTGCGTGTGCGGCTGATGCAAATATCCTTATCCATGCCAATTACTCCGTTCATTGCGCCTGACATCCCTAAATCGCTGATGTAAGCAGTGCCATTGGGGAGGATCCTTTCATCGGCAGTCTGAACATGGGTATGGGTTCCTGCCATAATAGCGGCGCGGCCGTCAAGGTAATAGGCCAAGGCTTCTTTTTCTTCAACAGATTCGGCGTGAAAGTCTACAACGATGGGAACATTGTTGTTTTCTGCAGCAATGGTATCAAAACAACGGAACGGACAGTCAATGGGTGTCATTAGTTCCCTGCCCTGGAGGTTTATCACTAAAACAGAAAGATCATTTTTGGATAAGAGCATCCAACCCCGGCCGGGAACTTCATCTGACGACATAACAGGATAATTTGCCGGACGCAGTACCGGTTTGCCATTTGGCTGTGCGGAAAATTCCAGTACCGGCCAGAATTCCCTCTTTTCCCAAATGTGGTTGCCGCTTGTAACCACATCAGCGCCGGCTGCGAGAATACGGTCAAGTGTTTCTTTTGTAAGGCCAAAGCCGGCGGCGGCGTTTTCTCCGTTCACTACGATAAAATCGGCTTTGTATTCTTCAATCAGGGCAGGCAGACGTTTTTCAAGGATTATAAGTCCCGGCTCACCTACCACATCACCCAGCATAATTATTATCATGATTCAATATGTGTTTCCCCAGCTTAATGCTGCTCCTATTGCAGTCGTATATTCGGCATTTTCCGGGTATTCAAACTGTACATGATACATGGCGGTAATTTCTTCCAGTACCTGCCGTCCTAAAAGGTTGCTGCTGCCGTTTCCTGTAACCACCACACGATCTGTATTTCTGTTTTTTGCGGCAAAGACCGAAAGCATACCTATTACCTGATAAACCATATTGATTAAAGCTAAAGCAATATCTTCGTTGCAGGCATTGTCCAGCATCTTGCCAAAGTTTGATGCAGTGCTTTCTTTATTAAGGAAGCTCAGGTCGCTTTCCATAATGTCTTCCATTAAAAGATCAACATGGTTGAGTTTTCCTTTTTCCGCCATCTGCATTATGGCGGAAAATTCCGATACAGCAAGAAGTTTTTTTGCCAGACCGAGAATTGTACCGCCTCCTACACCGGAACCGCCCATGTGGGAAATAACATCATTCTGAGCATCAATAATTACAGTGCCCGTTCCGATATTGGTGATGATTATATTATCCCGGCCTGCCAGGAACATTCCCCCAATGCCAATGGATTTAATTTCATCCGCCTTTCCTGTCGGAATACCAAAAAGATCATCCTTTAATTTTCCTGCGCCTGCGCCGGTAATCATAATGTGATGTATTTCACCTATTTTTATACCGTTTTCCACAATCATTTTACCAAAGGCTCCTGTGGCCGAGGTTACCGCATCCAGCGCTTTGGTTTTAATTTTATGTATCACCCGGCCTTTATCAACGGAAATCGCCTTGGTGGTTGTGCTGCCTATATCAATACCTACAATCATGCGTCCCTCCGGGCCGCGACGCCGTCACCGGCGAGCTAAAGGAAATTGATATGCGTCCGCCGCTGGACGCAGCGTGCGCATGAGATTATAGTATAGTTTGAAAATGCTTTTTCTGTAAGGAGCTTTTGTGCCTGCTAAATGGATAGTGCTTGGCCTTGCAATACTCATGTATGCTCTGATTGTGATCTTTCCCGAAAGAAAATCCTGGTGCGCTCTGGGAGCCGCTTTTATAATGATACTGGTTCGTGCAATCGGAGGAGAACCAGTCGGTTATCTTATACATGAAGCGGGTACAGAATTAATCAACTGGTATGTGCTGATGATCTTTGTGGGGAGTCTTGTTATTGCCGAGTTGTTTATCTATTCGCGCGTTCCTGCGGTAATTGCCGATACCCTTATCCTGAAAAGTCCCAATGCGGGTATCGCTATGGTACTGATCCTTATCATGACAGGTCTTATCAGCGCCTTTGTGGAAAATGTGGCAACGGTTCTTGTTATGGCACCCATAGCCCTTGCTCTGTGCACCAAGCTGAAGCTTAATCCCATGTATTTTATGACGGGCCTTGCTGTAATGGCTAACCTTCAGGGAACTGCCACTCTGGTTGGCGATCCTCCATCAATGATCTTTGCCAATTTTTCGGGTTATGGCTTTAACGACTTTTTCATTTATCATGGAAAACTGTCGATTTTCTTTCCTGTCCAGGTTGGCATGATTGTCGGCGCTTTGTACTTTTATTGGATCTTTGCCAAAGACGGCGGAAAAAAAGCGGAAGTGGAGCAGGAAAAAATCCTTTCCATGGTTCCTTCATGGCTTTTAATACTGATGATTATCGGTCTTGCCACTGCATCCTTTATTTACGGCGGCATTTCTCTTGCTGCGGGTCTTGTTGTAGTTGTCCTCGCTGTAGCAGGCATTGTATGGTACCACTGGATACGAAAGGAAAGCGCCGAAAAAGTCCGTGAACTTGTTAAAGGTCTGGATTGGGATACAACGTTTTTTTTAATCGGGATTTTTATAGCGGTTGGCGCTATTTCTTCAGTGGGACTCCTCGAAGACTTTGCTGCATTCCTCTTCCACATTATTGGCGACAATGTACTTCTGGGCTTTATCCTGATCGTATTAGTTTCCGTCATTATATCCGGCTTTGTGGATAATGTACCTTACATTATCGTTATGCTTCCTGTAGCCGCTACCCTTTCAAACGATCTTTCCCTAAGACCGGAATTGTTCATGTTTGGATTGCTTATCGGCTCCTGCATGGGAGGAAACCTTACCCCCTTCGGCGCATCTGCCAATGTAGTTACCGTAGGAATACTCCGCAAACAAGGCGTTAAGATGAACTTTGCCCAGTGGCTTAAAATCGGTCTGCCTTTTACAGTGCTAACCACGGTATTTTCTGCTCTGTTTGTCTGGGTTGTGTGGCGATAGCCTGTTGTAGCAACCCACTGCCAGCGTAATATTTATACACACTGCCTGATTATCTCTTGAGCTGTTTCAAAAAGTCCGGTTGTTATGAATTGTGCAATAATTAGCCGTTCTGCGCTATTCTGAACCCCAGGCTTCGTACTTTAAGCGCAGGTGAATCCCAAATACGGAAAGAAGCTCTTAATTGGCCCAGGTTGTTAAGGTAAGAGCCTCCCCGGTATATACGGTTTTTTCCTGTTGCAGGTCCGGCATAGTCCACTACCGGATCGGTGGGATAGTCGGCGTGCCAGTCCCAGCACCATTCCCAGACATTGCCGCTCATATCGTAAAGACCAAGCTGGTTAGGGCGTTTTTCCCGTACAGGGTGAGGGGCTGTTTTTGCATTCATGGAAAACCAGCAGAAGTCCAGAGGACTCGCCGACTCATCCCCTCCTGCAAAATAGACTCTGTCTTGAGGGCCGGAAGGGCCATTAATCCCGCCCCGTGCAGCAAATTCCCATTCAGCTTCGGTAGGAAGGCGGTAACCTTTGGATGCCCGGTTCCAGGTAACATTTTCTCCGTCAATAATATAAGCAGGAGGAAGATTATTAAGAGCGCTCAGGGCATTGCAGAACTGTACCGCATCAAACCAGCTGACAGAATCGACTGGATTATTGTCGTCTTTAAAAACAGAAGGGTTATCTCCCATTACTGCATTGTAAAGCCATTGGGTTACCGGAGTTTCAGAGAGTAAAAAGGAACGTATCGTTACTTCATGCACACGTTCTGTAACACGGTTTTCGTTGCTTCCCATAAAAAAATTACCGCCGCGGACGGAAATCATTACAGGTTTGACGGAGCTTGCTGAAAAACCCGGCATGACCAGACAGATTAATATAAGCACACAAAGGAATTTTGAGTATTTTATGCCATAAAATATCATGCCAACTCCTCCCGGTGCAAAATTATCCTGGAGATAAGGCCGTATTTTACCGCTTCTTCTCCGTTCATCCAGTAGTCTCTGTCGGTGTCTTTTTCTACCTGACTTAACTCAATACCAGTTTCCCCGGCAATAAGTATGTTGATCTTTGCCCTGAGTTTTTCCAGTTCCCGGGCATGAATTTCTATATCCGTAGCTACCCCGCGTATTCCCGAAAGCGGCTGATGAATAAGGTAATGACTGTTGGGAAGGCCAACTCTTCTTTCTTTGGGAGCAGCCAGTTGTATAATTGCTGCAGCGCTTGCAACTAATCCCATTCCTATAGTCCAAACGGGCGCTTTGACAAAACGTATCATATCAAAGATTGCAAAGCCTGCGTCGGCATCTCCGCCGGGAGAATCGATAAAAATTCTGATCGGCTTTTCATTTTCTTCATCCAACAGCAAAAGCTGGCGTATGGTCCTTTCCGCCAGGTCTTTGTTTACCTGCCCGGACAACAGGATGGTCCTGGTTTTAAGCATTCTGACGATAAGCGGATCGGCCGATTTTTTTTCGTCGCCTTCATCCTCTTCGTCATCCTCTAAAACACTTTTCATGACCAAGCTCATGTTTTTTTTATTGATAATTTTGTTATTTCTTTTCATCCTGAATACTCCTCTGTTTCTGTATATAATCTGGGAACTCTTTTATTAATATTACAGGTTATTTCATAAGGTATTGTATTAAGCGCCGAAGCCATTATCCCTGCGTGGGG
>Ga0082212_10013374_pt1 | contig 10267 bp, 8 predicted proteins | sample TergutNt197P3_FD_71548 | JGI IMG/M metagenome (GOLD analysis project Ga0082212, IMG submission 71548) | Neocapritermes taracua P3 segment gut microbial communities from Petit-Saut dam, French Guiana - Nt197 P3 | ecosystem: Host-associated > Arthropoda: Insects > Digestive system > Gut ...
TACGCTTTTGTTCTCGATACCGCTTGGTTTCATCGTTACCTTCGGCGCGATGTCAAAATACAGGTTGGTCCGCGCGCCCGTTAAGTTCTATATCCTGATCATGCGCGGAACACCGTTGATGCTGCAGCTGTTCGCGGTTTACTTCGCGCTGCCGGAAATCGGCATCAACATCAAGCGAATGCCCGCGTGCATCCTCGCGTTTTCGATCAACTACGCCGCCTATTTTGCCGAAATATTCAGAGGCGGAATATTATCGATCGAGCAAGGTCAGCACGAGGCGGCGAAAGTGCTCGGATTTACGCGCGCGCAAGTCTTCTTCCGCATTGTGCTGCCGCAGGTAACCAAACGCGTGTTGCTGCCCGTCAGCAACGAAGTGATCACACTTGTCAAGGACACCGCGCTGGCCACGTCGATTGCGATTATCGAGTTGTTCCGCATGGCCAAAAGCGAAACCAGCCGAACCTCGTCGGTCACACCGCTGTTTGTCGCCGCGCTTTTTTACCTGGTGATGAACACGGTCGTCACCGAATTTTTCGCGCGGATGGAGAAGCGGTTGGACTACTACCGCGTATAAGGGATGGAGACACTATGTTAACGGCAAGCGATATCGTAAAGTCTTTCGGTGATTTTGGGGTGCTGCGCGGCGTATCGATTGAAGTGCTGCGGGGCGAGGTGGTCGCCGTTATCGGCAAATCCGGTTCCGGCAAGAGCACGCTTCTCCGCTGCCTGAACCATCTGGAGACGATCGACAGCGGCGAGATCGCCGTGGACGGCGAGACGATGGTCAGCACGGCGGAGGGCATCGCACGCTATGCCGGCGCCGTCACACTGCGCCGTATATGCCTCAAGATGGGGATGGTGTTCCAGGGATTTCACCTCTTCCCGCACTTTTCCGTGCTGCGAAACCTGACCGAAGCGCAGGTTTGTGTCCTCGCGCGTAAAAAGCGGGACGCAGAGCGCTATGCCGAGGAGATTCTCGCCAAGGTCGGCTTGTCCGAAAAGCGCGATCTGTATCCGTTCCAGCTTTCCGGCGGCGAAAAACAGCGCGTGGCTATCGCCCGCGCGCTCGCGATGGATCCGGAGATTCTGCTGTTTGACGAACCCACCTCGGCGCTGGACCCCGGCCTTACCCAGGAGGTGCTGGCAGTCATTCGCTCCCTCGCCGCCGAGCGGCGCACGATGATCGTCGTTACCCATGAGATGGCTTTTGCCCGTGAGGTCGCCGATCGCGTGATCCTGATGGAGGACGGGACGATCGTCGAGGAGGGGAGCGCGAAGGCGTTGCTGGGCGACGATATGTCGGAGCGGATGAGAGGGTTTGTCGGATCGGTGTGAGGGGGAACGAGCAAAGGTCGTCCCGTATATCGCAAACAGGTATCAATTCGGTGGAATTTGGCATACTACTCTCCTTTCAGCAATTCAAGCGAAAGCGTGCATCAAAGCATTTGGATGCGAGCCAACACCCCTTCGGTTGCACATGCCCCGATAAAGGTGTATACTAGCGGCATACTAACGCATCTGGAGGGGTTATGCCGCTGTTGAAATACAAGTGTGAGGCGTGCCAGAAAACATTTGACACGCTGGTCTCCGTCGCGAAGATGGACTCCGTGCGCTGCGAGTGCGGGGGCGAGACCGGGCGCGTATACGAGGGCAAGTGCCTGTTTGGCATGCCCGGTTCTTCCGCCGGGCGCGATACGGGTTGTTCCGGGCAATGCGGCGGATGCGGCGGGTGTTCGTCCCATGCGCACTGAGGAAGCGTCCATGCCGGTACCCGATAAGCTGGTGATCCACGGCGGCCGCAGGCTGACGGGCGATGTGCGGATCGGCGGCGGGAAGAACACGTCGCTCCCGGTGTTGAGCGCGGCGTTGCTGTGCGACGAGCCGGTGCGCATTGAAAACCTGCCGGATATCAATGACATCCGTGTGTTGATTGAAATACTGCGCGGTCTTGGCGTGCGGATCACGCGGGACGGCGACGACGCCGTCGTGGATCCGACACGGCTGACCGGTACGAGCCCCCGTCCGGACCTGTGCCAAAAATTTCGCGCGTCCTATTATTTGCTGGGCGCGCTGCTTGGCAAAGTTGGCGAGGGGACGGTATCCTACCCGGGCGGGTGCGACTTTGGCGCCCGGCCGATCGACCAGCATGTCAAGGGGTTTCGCGGGCTCTCCGCGGAAGTGGAGGAACACGCGGATTTTGTTACGGCGCGCGCCAAAGCACTGCAGGGCGCGGAGATATACTTTGACCTGGTCACCGTCGGCGGCACGATCAACGTGATGCTCGCCGCGTGCAGGGCTTCCGGCAACACCATCCTCCACAACGCGGCGAAAGAACCGCATATCGTCGATACGGCCAACTTTTTAAACAGCATGGGCGCGCATATCCGCGGCGCCGGCACGAACATGATCCGCATCCGTGGCGTCGAGCGCCTGCATGGATGCACATACTCCGTGATTCCCGATCAAATACAAACCGGTACGATGATGATCGCCGCCGCCGCGACGCAAGGCGACGTATGCATCCACGGCTGTATTCCGGCGCATATGGAGTCGCTTTCGGCAAAGCTGCTGGAGATCGGCGTTCGCGTCGACGACCAGGATGATGTCATCCGCGTGCGCTCCCTCGGAGGCCATCGCGCGGTCAACGTTAAGACGCAGGTATACCCCGGCTTCCCAACGGACTTGCAGCAACCGATGAGCTCGCTGCTCACGACCGCCGCGGGCACGAGCATCGTTACGGAGACCATATTCGATCAGCGGTTCAAGCACCTGGAGCAGATGATCCGCATGGGCGTACGCGCCAACGTGCAGGGCCGAGTCGCGACGATCGAGGGCGTACCGGGCCTGATCGGCGCGCCCGTCGTCGCCAGCGACCTGCGCGCGGGCGCGGCGCTCGTTATCGCGGGTTTGATGGCCCAAGGTAATACGGAAATCGAAAATGTCGATATGATCGATCGAGGGTACGAGCGGATCGACGATCGGCTGCGCGCGCTTGGCGCCGATATCCGCCGGACATAAGGCGCGGCGGTTCAAGCGAGGGGCGTTTTTTATTATACCGGCAACTCCGGTACCGCTAAATTTTCCCGATTGATCCGATCCACCGGCGCCTCATACCATACGTCCGGCGTGTCGATCCTGCCCAAATCATCCCAGATGATAATTTTATAGTTCGGCTGGTTTTCGGCGTCGCCGTTGCGAAGCAGATGAAAGAGTCGCCTGTGGTAGAAGCCGTCCGGGTTTCGCGTGCGCTGGATGCGGATGCAGCCGGCGCTGGCTTTTGTGCCGAGCAGTTTTTCAAATTGTGAATATTGCCGCCTGCCTCTCGCGTCGAAAACGCAGGGGACTTCGTGCAGCAAGGATCCGCCGTTGTAGCGGATGCCGAGATCCGAGAAAATCTCGTTGGAAAAAAAGCCGCCCGGGTAGCTGACGGTGATGAACTCGCCCGGGATCGTTTCGCGGTACATGCGCTCTCCGTTCGCGCCGGGAAAACCGGTTGAGATGATCAGCTCCGTCACGCGGATGCCCGAAACAAACACGTACATCCGCTGCGAAAGCTTGTCCACGACGAGGCCGATTTCCTGATTCACTTCTACGCGCTGCAAATATTTCGCTTCGATATAGCCCTGTTTCAGTTCCCTCGCCTTCTCGCGATCTTCAGCGCTTCTGGGCTGGTAAACCAGGTCATAGTTGCTGAACGCCTCGACGAGGACGTATCCGTGCTCGTTTTCACTGCCGATCACGTGCAGGCCTTGTGAGAGGCCGTGTATTTGGGCGATGCGCTTGCCCGTTCCGTCCGGATTCTCCATCAGGTAGGTATGGCCGGAAGCGCCGATGTGGCCGTTGTTGTAGACGGTAATCGGTTGGGTCAGCATTTCCCAGATTGTCGCGTTGTCGGTTTCTCCGGGCGCCATCGTCCAGTAATTGCGGCCGTGCGCGTCGGAATAAGGCGGGGATACGGGCGCGACATCGAAATGAAACGCGTGTAGAAACGACTCGCCGCCGTCCGCCTCGTACGAGAGCAGAATCGAATACGCGCCGGGCGGCACGCGCTCGCCGTCGATTGTCGCGTCCCAGTTGAAACGCATCGGTCCCGCGCCCATTGTCAGCGACAGCATTTCCGTCTCTTGGCCGCCCCGCTGAGGGTCGACAATCCGGGTCGTCATTTTACCGGGGCTGGCCGCGACGAATTCGCACCAGATTCCCGAACCCGTCACCGAGGCGGTGCTCTGCGAAATACCATGCACCAGATCGTTCCCGGAACCAGGCGCGGGCGGAGTCCGCTCGCCGGGAACGGGATCGGGAACGGGATCGGAACCGGAATCGATGTATACATTGACGGCGTATTCGCCGGCCGGCACGAGGGTTCCGTCCATCGCACGGCCATCCCACGGGATGATGTTTGTCTCCGGATACAAATGAAAGTTGGTTGCCAGCGTAAAGGGCTCGTCCGTTTCCTCGTTCAGCAGCGATATGGTATAAAAAGCGCCCCGGTGTATTCCCTCCAGCGTGATGCTTGGGCCCGCGCCAGGCCGGACGACCGTGATGTGGCTTGTATACAGCGGCACATCCGCGCACGCGGCGCGGGCATACAGCGCCAGCGCGAGCGACAGCAGCATGAACGATACTCTTCGTATTGGTCGCACTCGTCTCCTCCATACTTTACTTGACATGGACGCCCTATATCATACGCTGTTTTGGAGAAAATTGCCAGCATTTTCTGCCCGAAAATGATGATGAATGCAAAACGCACGCAAAAAGAGCGGAACGTGGGCGCGGGGCGGGCAACTGCCGGCGCGGTAAGCCGGGAACCCCCGCGGCTGTTACTCCTTGTTCCCTTCCCGATGCACGATGACATTCCCCGCCTCATGCCGCCGCTGCATCACGCGCCGCGCTTTCCGGTTCGCCACCGAGTCGAGTACGACGGCCATATCATACTCGTCCGGGTACAGCGACTCCGCCGCCGTGAGCAGTTTCAGTCGTTTGTGCGGAACGAGGCGCTTTACGTCCCGTATCTGTACGCCGATCTCTCCGCGCGCGTTGGCCTTCGCGTATACAATACCGATTTGACGGCCCGGGTAAACCGTTACGCTGTCGCCGACGGAGAAACGCTGGCTGCGCGGGACTGGTTTTTCCTCCGGAGGCGGCTCGGCATACGCATTTGGCCGGACTTCCAGCAGCGCGGGAGGACGTTCGCTTGCCGCAAGGGCCGATACGCGTCCGCCGTAGGCAGCCCTCTCGGCGCGCCGGAGCATGTCTTCGGGCATACCGAGCTGTTTGGCGATGTGCAGCGCGCAGCTTTCCCCGGCAGCGCCTATTTCCAGCCGGTATAGCGGCAGCAGGCTTTCCCGGTCAAACGCCATGCGCGCGTTGATCAACCCTTCGGTGGTTTCCGCGTATTCCTTGATTTCCGGATAATGCGTCGTCGCGAGGAAAAGGCATCCGCTCGCCCGCAGCGCGTCCAGGATCGCGATCGCAATGCCCATCCCTTCGGCGGGATCCGTCCCCGCGCCGATTTCGTCAAGCAGGACGAGGGAATCCGGCGTCAGGCTTTGAAAGATCGAAAGGATGTTTTGAAGATGCGACGAGAAGGTTGACAGGTTGTCCGAAATGCTCTGCTTATCGCCTATATCGGCGAGCACCTGATCGCGCATGCAGAAACTGGAGCGGCTGTCCGCGGGAACGTGCAGGCCGCTTTGCGCCATCAACGAAAGCAGTCCGACCGTTTTCAGGGCCACCGTCTTTCCGCCGGTATTCGGGCCGGTGACGACGATGCCGGAAACCCCGCCGCCGATCGCGAAATCGAGCGGGACGGCCGTACGCTCGTCAAGCAGGGGATGGCGCGCCGAGAGAATGCGCATCTCCGCGTCTTCGCTGATCGCCGCGGGGGACGCGTTCATCGCCCGGGACAGTTTTGCTTTCGCGAACAGGAAATCGAGCGTCTCCATGTTTTGTATGTTTGCCTTTATTTGCGGCAGGCAGGTCAGAATATCCGCTCCGAGCGCGTAGAGGATCCGGCGCACCTCCGCGTCCTCCTCGACGCGCAGCTCAAACAAGGCTGTGTGCAGTTTGCCGACGGATTCCGGTTCGATGAAACATGTGCTGCCGGAGGACGACATATCCACGAGCGCGCCCGGTACCCGCGCCCTGTGTTCCCGCTTAACCGGGAGCGTTTGCCGCCCGTTTCGCACCGCGACAAAGCTTTCCGAAAACCAGTCCCGGTTCTTCCGGAGCAGCGCGGACAGCTTTTCCTTGATCTCATCATCGGCGGCGTGCATTCTTCGTCTCAGCGTATACAGCCGATCGGAGCTCTTGTCGTCCACCTGGCCGTTGCGGATACAGCGGTCTATTTCATCCTCAAGCGTTGACAGGTCGTGTATCGAGCCGCCGTATAGCGCGATTTCACATCCGGTGCTTTCAGCCTGCGCGAGATACCGTTTCATGCGCCTGCAGGAGGCAAGAAAGACGGATAGGCGCGCGATCTCTTCCGGCGTTAAAAGCCCCTCCAGCTCAACGAGCGCCAGCACGCGCTGGAGCTCTGTCATCATCGATACCGGCGGTGAGCCGCACGCGTCAAGGATTTGGCGCGCTTGCGACGTGTCCCGCATACGGCGCGCCGCGTCCTCCGCGGTCTTTGCCGGCAGCAGCGAGCGGCAGCGATCCTTGGCCGCCTCAGAAAGCGCGTGCCCCGCGAGCGCCTGTACAATGACGTTAAATTCCACCGCGGTTAAATGTTCCATCCGGATTTCCCCCCTTTACAAATAAAAAACCGTGGACGGACACGCCGCACAGATGTGCAGATTGCCCGCCACGGATACCCGGACGAAACGCGCAGTCTTTTCGGCGATGTCCGCAAAAGGAACACAAACAGGCGGGATACCCCGCACGATTCCCTTTGGCGGCTTGTATTAGATGGAAGCCACCCTATACGTTACCGATAAGACCGACACAAAAATACCTCCGATTTTCAGTTAGTGGGATAAGTATACCACGGCGCGCACGCTATGGCAACATCGGGTCTTCGCCCCGGAGCGTGGGGTCGTCCTGGATTGGCAGACTGTCCAGAACGGATGGCTTTGCCGGATCCGCCGGGGTTTGCGCGGATACCTCTTCATCCAGCATGGATCGGAGCAGCTCCGTCCCGAACTCAATCTGGTCTTCCCCGTTGTAACCGCGAACCTGCCCGACGCCGATGGATTCCAAATAATCCAGCGCCTCAACCGTATACGCGAACCGCATGGGGGCGCGCTTGCCGGCGATCGTCAGCGTCATTAAAAGGCCGGAACCCGTTTCCGCTGCGCTGAAGTTCAGCTTGAAAAGCTGCTTCTCATCATTGGCGTAGATGCGAAAATCCAAGTGCTTTTCGTTCACAAGCACTTGCCAAAGGCGCTCCCCGGACCAGACGATGCCGCCCAGCTTCTGTCGGCGCGCCTGCTCGCGCGGCGCGGCGGCAGCGACCGCCGCGGACAACAGGAACAACGCGCACAGCATGACCGCAATCATTCGCTTTCGCATGGTTTTCCTCCGAGTCGTTCTTCATAGGACGGAAGTCCGCCGTCAGTATAGCACAACGAAACGAACTCGTCAAAGGACCGCGGCGTGCCGTATCCAAATCACAAAACGGCAACACGCCCGCGCATGCGGTTCCGCGTTGCCGCGGGCGTCAGCGTGTTCTTCGGATGATCCAGCGGATTGCCGCGACGATCAGAACCGCGATCAGAATAAACGTGATTCCGTTGAGCAAAAACCCGAGGATCCCTCCGATGACGCCAAAGATCGCGCCGACCAGCCCGCCGATCAGACGGAATATCAACGCGATCAGTCCGCCGATCGCGCGAAAAGGTAACGATATTATGCTCCACATACGCTTCTCCTCCTTTTTTTGCCCAGTATAGACCATCCCCGGGCGGAATACAAAAAAGGCAGATTAGAATATGCTGATAGGATTCTAATGAACGCCGCGCGAAGCGTCAGGGGCGTAATACAGGCGGGCGGAGCGCAAACGGCATCGATTCAATCGCGATCGCCGTCCCCGAATTTATCCCGATGGCAGCGCGCCGCCGGCACTGGCGGCTTCCATATGCTTTTCGTTCCAGGCGAACAGCGCGACGGCATCCGCCCCGGCGTTTTGGCAGGCGTCGATGCTGTCCTTCAGCCTGTCGTCGTCCAGCAGGATAATGGGAACGGTTTGCTTGGGGCCGGCAAGCGCCGCGGCCGTTTTCGCTTCCGTGTACACGGCCTCCACGGGCAAACCCTGCGCCGCGGGGTTCGGCGGAACGCGAAGCCCTGTCAGCGCGTACAAAAACGCCTCTGTTCTGGCGGAATCCCGATAGATGCTGTTTAGGGCCGAAACGATCGCCTCAAACTCAATGTTTAAACAGGCCGGCCCTTCGGGCAGCCGGTAATGCCGGTAGATCATCGGCGAAAACAAGTCCAGAACGGAACGGAGCTCGCGATAGCTCTGCCCGACGACGGCGGACAGGGACGGCGTGAAAATATAGATGCCGGCAATCAATTCCTCCCGGACCGACTTCACGGCCCGCGCGTAATTGACGATGTGTTCCGTGGTCGCCCGCCGCCTGAACGCAAACCAATCCATCAGACCAATCAGGTGTTGATCCACGAACGTCGTCGCGTCGCCTTCCCGAAAACAGAGGCTGTATAGCGCGTATACGGCTTTTTGCATGCGGAGCGTATCCAGTCCCATGTCCGCGGCTTTTTTCATGCAGCCTTCGCAGAAACAGGTAAAAAAGGCTTCGGGGTTGTCCGCCGAGGCCGGGGACGCAAACCGGGCGCCGTCAATCAACACGCCCTTCGCGCCGGGACGCCTGACTATGGTTTGAATATCCCCGATGTTTTTGGCGCGAACCTTTTCGTTTGTCGGGCATGTGGACCCAAACCACAAACGCCGGTCGCCGTTGATGTCTACGGACAGATATTCATCTTTTTGAAATTCGTCCCGATACCCGAACGCGCCCGAACAATGATAAAAATCCAGCCCGTTTGCCGCCGCGGCTTCCATGGTTTCAGGACCGCCGCCCACAACGGTTGAAAAACCAAGGCTTTTTAATGTCTTTATGTTTTTTTCAGGCTGATCGCCCGCTCCGTACATCCATAAACGCAAAAGCAGGGCCCTCCATCGAAGCGGTTTACAGGTTCACCGGCAGGCCCGTCTCCATGGACCGGTTGCAGGCCAGCGTAACGGCCACCGACCTCATCGCGTCGCGGTACGGGGAGCGTATGGCGGAACCGTCGCCTCTTTGCACCGCTTCGATGAACGTCCGATCGCACAGCATGCCAAAGTCCACGTCGGAACGCGTGCGAAGTCCGATTTCGTTTTCGCTGCGGCGCTGCGTTCCGTCCCCCGCGACGACGCCCTCCACGGCCTCCGCCCGGTCTTTTGCCGCAAGCCCATATACGGCGACATCCACGCAGAGACGGTATTCCATGCGGCTGGAACGTGTGCCGAAGCTCATCTTGGAATCCCAGGACGCGCCGTTCTTTGAGTAGCACCCGGTCATCAGGTGGCAGAGCACGCCGCTTTGGAACCGCAGGATCGACAGGCTCACGTCGTCGGTATCATAGCCCGGGCTTTCGGCGTCGGTGACAAACCCGCGTCCGGCGACGGAATATACGCTGGCCACCTCGCCGAGCAGGTAGCGCAGCATGTCGACCTGGTGGATTGTCTGCTCGACCAACTGCCCGCCGGACAGCGGGCGCTTGTTCCACCACGGCGTATCGGGAATGCCGCCGACGCGGCCTCCGTCCACGACGATGATATCGTTCTCCCGCGTGAAACGGAGCGCGGCTTCGTTGATGTTATCGTACCGGCATTGAAAACCCGCCGCCGTGATCAAACCTTTGGCTTCCACCGCGGCCGCGATCTCTTCGGCCAGGGCCATGTCCAGCGCCAAAGGTTTTTCGACGAAGAACGGAATGCCGCGCGCGATCGTTTCCCGCTCGACTTCGCCGTGGCAGTAGGGCGGGATGCAGATGAACACGGCGTCGGGGCGTACGGCCGCATACATTGCCCGCACATCGGAAAAGGACTGTCCGCCGCCCGACTTCGCGGCAAACGCCTGCGCCCTTTCCAACAGGATATCGCAGAAGGCGACCATCTCGACATCGTCCATTTGCATAAAATGATCCAGGTGATACGTCCCGATGCCGCCGCAGCCGATCAATGCCAGTTTGAACATCGTTATTCCCCTTTCTGGTACGTTAAAATGGTCTGTGCCGCTTCGGATACCTGCCGGTAGAAATCCGGATA
>Ga0082212_10013375_pt1 | contig 10266 bp, 10 predicted proteins | sample TergutNt197P3_FD_71548 | JGI IMG/M metagenome (GOLD analysis project Ga0082212, IMG submission 71548) | Neocapritermes taracua P3 segment gut microbial communities from Petit-Saut dam, French Guiana - Nt197 P3 | ecosystem: Host-associated > Arthropoda: Insects > Digestive system > Gut ...
CATCTATCGTGTCAAGCTTACCCCAAAATGTTCTTGGGGCTTTGGGTTTTATGCCGGGCACCGAAAACCCCGTATAAGTATATGAATTTTCTCCGCTTGGATTATAAAGGCTTCAATAGGGATATGCCTGATGTAGATGACATCAAACGGACTATGAAAGATGCCCATACCGGTTATGTAGATTCGCTGATAAAGTTATTTGAACACAAAAATATGAGGTATAAGATAACTCCTTTACGAAGCATCGTATCGGGCAACGGATGGAAAATCAGATTTATCCTGAAGGAAAAAAGTGTCTTCGGTTTCTTTAGCGATCCGGATTATCTCGCACTTTATTTATATTTTAATGATGCAAAAAATATCAGCGAAATGGCAAGCCGACTTCAAGATACTGACCCTGAGCTTTTCGATTGGTTTTGCGATCAATTTCCCGAAAGATTATGCAAATGTCCGAACAATAGAACCGTTGTTTTTGGCACTGTCAGAAAACGCATTTGCGGCTTATCAAATAAAGCGGAAGTGGTAGACCCCAATGATGATGACATAAGAAAAAGCATGATGGTCTTAAAAATATTTCGCGGTATAGACATACTAGGCAATATTATGTAAAATAATGAGGAAGAAATATGTTTTATTCAACAACATACGTATCCCCCCTCGGAATCATCACACTCGCCTGTAATCATGATAAGCTTATCGGTTTGTGGACGGAGGGACAAAAACATCATGGGGGTACCATTCTTAAGCCCATGGCAGAAAACAATGACCTCTCAGTCTTTACCACCGCCAAAAAATGGCTGGATCGATATTTCGCTGGCGAAAAACCTGATCCTTCCCGGCTGTCATTGGCTCCTATCGGAAGTGATTTTCGCAGGGGAGTATGGAATATGTTACTTGAAATTCCATATGGTAAAGTCATCACTTACGGTGATATTGCCAAAAAAATGGCCGCGAAAATGAACCGGGCAAGCATGTCAAGTCAAGCGATAGGCGGGGCAGTCGGGCATAATCCGCTCTCAATCATCATTCCTTGTCACCGGGTGGTTGGTTCAAACGGCAGTTTAACGGGTTTCGCCGGAGGCATTCAAATGAAAATAAAGTTGCTTGAATTAGAGGGCACCGATATGTCGCGCTTATTTATTCCGACAAAGGGAACCGCAATTTGAATGGGGGGAGTCACGCATAGCGTGACATGGAGGGTTAGTATGCCAGAGTTACCTGATTTAGAAATCTTTAAAACCAATGCTTTTAACCGATTATCTTCAAAAAGGTTGATCGGAATCGAGGTGTTTAATCTTAAAAAGGTGATTACTCCTAAGCAGACTCTGATTGATCAGTTGGTTAATCGAGATTTGTTGAGTATTAATCGAATTGGAAAAGAGTTGATTTTTGATTTTGGTGATCAAAGAGTGATTGCCGCACATTTTATGTTAAATGGGAAAATGTCCATTGTAAAAGAAATTGAAACTTCTGAAAAAGAGATTGCCGCAATCAAATTTAAGATTTTCGCGATGCGCTTCGAGCAGGAATCCATTGTTTTTAGTGACAGGGATTATTTGTGCAATATCAAATATATGCCCCCGCGTGCAAAGACACCGGATGCATTTGATGATGCTTTTACATGGGAATATTTTCTTCGCATTGCCAAGCGAAAACCGATGATGAATGTGAAAGCGTTTTTAATCGACCAAAAGATCGTCAAAGGAATTGGAAATGCTTACGCTGACGAAATCCTATGGGATGCCCGTATTTCACCACGTTCGATGATCGGCAAAATACCTGAGGAAAATCTGAAAGCGCTTTATCATTCTATCCATTCTGTATTAACTGATGCCATTGATAAAATAAAACTGATTTCTCCGGATATTATCTCCGGAGAAGAGCGGAGTTTTCTTAGGGTTCATAACAAAGCACTAGAGGAAACAGAAACCGGATATCCAATTATCATCGAAAAAATCGCTTCAAAAACTACTTATTATACTAAGGAGCAGATTTTTTATTGAGGATAACCAATGCAGCGGTTGCGAAAAATGTGGTGGTTGAATGAAAATTATCCAAGATCATATTGATGGTGGCAAAGCTTTTGATTGGGGGCTTGCATCGGAAGATTATGCGAAATATAGGGATATCTATCCTGAAATTTTTTATCAGAAAATCATTGATATGGGACTATGCACGAGGGGACAGCGCGTTTTGGATATCGGCACCGGGACGGGGGTTTTGCCTCGCAATCTATATCAATATGGTGCAAATTTCATCGGCGTAGATATATCAGAAAATCAAATTGAGCAGGCGAAGCGACTTTCAAAAGAAGCCGGAATGGATATTTCATATCATGTTTCTTCTGCTGAATCGATTGACTTCCCTAGTCAATTTTTTGATACCGTGCTGGCATGTCAGTGCTATGTTTATTTTGATAAAAGCAAGCTTTTTCCCAAAATCTATGATATTCTAAAGCCGTCCGGGCATTTTTGCATCCTATTTATGTCATGGCTTAGTGAAGAAAGTGAGATTGCCTTAAACAGCGAAAAGTTAATCCTAAAATATAACCCATCTTGGTCCGCTCATAGCATGAAACGTTTCACCTACGATTTTCCCGAAGAAGCGCAGGGTTTATTCGAAGTGCAGGATTCATTTGCCTATGATACCCCGGTTACATTTACCCGCGAAAGCTGGCACGGACGCATGAAAGCATGTCGGGGGATCGGCGCGTCTTCATTGTCAGCAAAAGAAATTGCCGAATGGGAAAAAGAACACACTGAGTATTTAAAAAATGTACCGGAAATTTTTAAAATTCCGCATTTTGCGATTGTTCTTAACTTACTTAAAATAGGATAAATATTAAAAGCATTTAAACAGTTTAACCATTATATACGGAGGTTTTATATGTATTATTTTCTATCATTATTAACCGGGGTGCTTGTCGCTATTATGATTGTATTTAATGGCGATCTGGCAGGGCAGTATGGCTTACATAGTTCTACTATCATTATCCATATTGCCGGACTAATCGTAATCTCCACTGTGCTGCTAATTAAGCGGATAAAAATAGTACTGGTAAAGACAAAGTGGTATTTCTATATCGGCGGGGCAATCGGTATTTATACAGTTGTTTCTACGAATTATGCTTTCGCCCATATCACCGTCTCAGAGATTTTGGCACTGGGCTTGCTCGGGCAAGGTATTGCCGGGCTGGCAATTGACCAGATCGGATGGATGGGTATGCCCCAGCATCCGTTCAAGGCCAGGAAGGTTATTGGACTTTTATTGATTCTAGCGGGCATTGCTTATATGACCAGCAATTTTGCTATTCTGGCAATGTTGGCTGCTTTCACTGCCGGCTTCGCGATTATCTCATCGCGGACGCTCAATGCAAAGCTGGCCGAATTATCAAGTGTTCCAATGAGTGCTTTTTATAATTATGTCGTTGGATTAACACTTTCCATTCCCGTTTTTCTTATTTTAGGAAGGGGAGAAATCGACTTTTCCAATATCACTTTCTCACCAAATATTCTTATTTATTTAGGCGGCCCAGTAGGTTTATGCACTGTTCTCATATGCAATATTGTTGTCACAAAAGTACCGGCTTTTTATTTATCATTGCTTATGTTTATTGGCCAAGTTTTTACCGGCATCCTCTTAGATGCACTGATATCCGGAACTTTCTCCACACAGATACTAATCGGTGGCGCGCTTGTCGCGTCAGGACTTTGCATTGACCTCATCCTCGATAAAAGAGCAGAGGGTGGCTCTTAGCGACTCCGATAGCAAACGAAGCGTTGCTTCGTCGGAAGAATGACGTTTACGGCATTCTTCCCACATGAATCTTTGATTCATGTTGTGAAGTTTTAATAATTCTTAGACATGGTATTTTCATGTCTTAGAATTATTCTTCACACTGCTACCTGCTGCCCTTATCATAAGGAATACCCGCCGCCTTTGGTGCCATTGATTTGCGTGAAGTAAATGCAAGCACGATGATTGTCGCAACATAGGGTACCATTTTATATGCCGCGCTAGGAATCGATAAGCTCACTAAGAATGGGATACTGGTATATGCCACCGAAATCGTCTTCATTAAGCCAAAGAAAAACGCCGCTATCAGGATACGCCCCGGCTTCCATTGCCCGAATATCAAAACCGCAAGAGCGAGGAATCCATATCCCGCTACCGTCGCGTCAAAGGTAACAGCGGTAGGTATCACGAAAATCACTCCGCCGATACCGGCTAAGGCACCAGAAATCATTACCCCGATATAGCGCATTTTGTACACCCCAATACCGACTGAATCTGCCGCTTGCGGATGTTCGCCGCAAGATCTTAAACGAAGCCCAAATGGTGTTTTATATAGTGAAGTCCATGACACTGCTAAGATAGCAAATCCTAAATAAGTGGTAATATATGTTTTTTGAAAAAGAAAGGGGCCGATAATCGGAATATTACCCAAACCTGGTACCGATTCAATATAAAACTGATTTGTAAATGGAATTTGCTGAACCGTGCGAATCATCCGGGCTACATATATCGCAAAGGCCGGCGCAAACATATTGATCGCCGTGCCGCTGATAACTTGATTTGCTTTCATATGAACCGATGCATAAGCATGAGGCAGGGCGATGACGATCCCGGCGATGGCCGCGATCAATAAAGCGACTAATAATAGCCATTGACCATTGAGTGAAGCTCCCGAATTTTGGACGAAAAATATAAACAGTATCCCACAGAAAGCACCCATTATCATAATACCTTCTAAAGCGATATTTACCACCCCGCTCCGCTCGGAAAACATGCCGCCTAAAGCAACCACAAGTAAAGGAATGGAGAAAAACATCATCTGTTGAATGAGAAAAACCAAGACATCAAAGCTCATCGTCATCACTCCTTTCCGAATCATTATTTTCCACAGCTAAAGCCTCTGCTTTATTTTTTAACTTGGTATTTTTATTGCGTATGAAATATTCAATTGCACCTTTAAATAATAGTGCCAAGGCTGAGAAGTAAATGATAACTGCGACAATAATATCAATAATCTCCGGCGCAAAATTAAGCCGTTGCAGCAAAAATCCGCTTTGTGTCAAATAAGCAATCAGCAAGCCGGAGAATAAAATGCCGATGGGATTATTAAAGCCAAGCAACGCCACCGGAATGCCCATAAATCCTTCCCCTGCCAGTACGTCAACGACTGTAACTCCCCTGCCGGCACCGGCAAGTGCAAGCAATGCACCACCAAGACCGGCAAGACCGCCAGAAATGGTCATTGATAACATGATGCCCCTTTTTTCATTAATCCCGGCGTATTGAGCCGCTTCGCGGTTGTAGCCGCACGATTTCAACTCATATCCAAATTTCGTTTTCTCAAGCACGATATATACCATTATGCAAACAAAAATCGCAATTAGGATACCACTTCCCACACTGGAGGGGCGTATCGCGCCGCCCGTGGTCGTCGTGGAAAATAAATTATTAAGGCCGAGCGTTGGCAAATCTGCTTTTGCCGGAGTCCGCATGGTCATGTTTTTGAGTTGGTCATATATCCCTGTCGCCCGGATCAAATGATTAACCAAATACATACCGATATAGTTCATCATGATACAGGCGATGACTTCATGGACATTACATAATGCTTTTAGCATTCCCGGAACCAGTCCCCATAGCGCACCGGCTAAAATTCCCGCCATAAGCGCAGTGATACACAGAATCGGACCCGGTAAATGTGAAAGCTTAATTGCCGCCAAAATAGAAGCGTACATGCCAAAAGTAAATTGCCCCGAAGCTCCAATATTAAATAAGCCGGTTTTTCCGGCAAAGCCGACGGCAAGCCCGGTCATGATAATTGGAGTCGCATAATATAGTACTTGTCCAAAGTTAAACATATCGGAAAACCCGCCGGTCAAAATCGTAATAAAGCCATCAAGTGACTGGGAAGGATTCGATACGATTAAGATTATAAATCCAGCAAGCAGGCCTACCAAAACTGCCATTACAGATGAGAGCGCATTCATGTTGCTTAATCTTTTCATGCCGTTCTTTCTCCTTCTGTAGATTTATCATTTTTGATATTTCTTTTTGAACCTGACATATAAAGGCCAAGTTCTTGGAGTGTGACTTTACTCGGTTTAACGTCCGCAACAATCTCTCCTTCAAATATCACCAAAATACGATCGCTGACATTCATTACCTCATCCAGTTCCAACGAAACCAACAAGACCCCGGCCCCGGACTCACGTTCACAAATCAATTGTTTGTGGATATATTCGATTGCTCCGACATCAAGGCCACGGGTTGGCTGTACCGCCACCAGAAGTTTTGGTTTGCGGTCAATTTCACGGGCAACGATTACTTTTTGCTGATTACCGCCTGACATGCTCCGAGTCGGTGTTCGTCCACCTTCGCCACTTCGAATATCAAATTTATCGATCAGTTCATCCGCATATTCATATATTTCATTATAACGCAAAAAACCATGCCTTTGAAAGCGTGGCAAGTAATACGTTTGTAAAACCGAATTATAAGCCAAATTATAATCAAGCACCAGTCCATGGCGATGCCGGTCTTCGGGGATATGGGCCATACCTTCGTTGCTGCGTCGCCGGATTGATGCATGGGAAATATCCGTTCCGGCAAGTGAAATAAAACCTTCATTTGCAGGCATAATACCTGTCAAAGCATATATTAACTCACTCTGGCCATTTCCATCAATTCCGGCCAGACAGACAATTTCACCAGTCCGCACTTCGAATGAAACTTTGTTTATAGCCGGTTTTGCATTTGATTTGCTGCGAACTGTCAAATCTTTGACCGATAAAACGACTTCACCCGGTTTCGCCTCTGTTTTCTCGACAACGAGGTTAACCTTACGTCCCACCATCATCTCTGATAATTCTTCAATATCTGTCGCTTTCACATCAACTGTACCAATATATTTTCCTTTACGAAGGACTGTGCAGCGATCTGCGGCACGCTTAATTTCGGCAAGCTTATGCGTTATAAACAAAATCGATTTTCCTTCTTTTGTCAGTCCATGCATAATCTCAATCAAGTCATCAATTTCCTGCGGCGTTAATACCGCCGTCGGCTCATCGAAGATCAGAATTTCATTATCACGATATAACATCTTAAGGATTTCAACCCGCTGCTGCATCCCGACGGTAATATCAGATATATATGCCTCAGGGTTGATTGCCAAACCATACTGCTCAGACAGCTCTATTATCCGGGTTCGGGCTTCATCCATCCGTAAAAAGCCATGCTTCGTTGATTCCATGCCAAGGACAATATTTTCAAGTACTGTAAAATTATGCACCAGCTTAAAATGCTGATGCACCATGCCAATCCCTAAGCGCGTTGCGTCATTTGGCCCATTGATTTTGACAACTTCACCTTTTTTCGTGATCACACCTTCATCCGGTTGATATAATCCAAATAAGATGCTCATCAAAGTTGATTTACCCGCACCGTTTTCTCCAAGCAAGGCATGGATCTCACCACGCCGTAAATCCAGCGTTATATTATCATTTGCCATAATTCCGGGAAATGATTTAGTAATGCCTTTCATTTCGATTACTGTTTCCATAGGTAACATCTTTCTTTTAAAAGTCCCCCGTACCCAAGCGAAACCGCATGAGCACGGGGGTACTATAGTTACATTGATGTTTATTTATTCGAGATTATTGACAGAAACCGCGCTTGTTAAGATATCGTTCGGGCCAATACCAATGTTGTTATCTACTTTAGTCGAACCATTGGCAAGCTTGCCAAAAACCGCATCATAATCGCTTTGAGTAAAGGAGTTAAACCGTGAGCTAGCCATTGGTAACCCAATTCCGTTGTTGGCAGCACTAAACATATACTCTTTTCCGCCCGGAAATTTACCGGCATAATAATCGGCAAGGCTATCATAAACTGAAACACTCAAACCCTTCATCGCACTGGTAATAACGGTTTCCGATATGTCGGCCTGATCTAAGTCAACGCCAATGATTTTCGTACCAGCCTGTTCGGCGGCCGGGACGACAGAGTAAACAATACCGCCGCCGCAGACAAAGATAGCTTCAATGCCATCGTTATACCATGCCGCTGCCATCGTCTGGATTTCCGGAGCCGGTGCGAATGTTCCGGTGTAATGGTAGTTAATTTTTACTGTGCCGGCCGCTAAACCTAAATCTTGAGCAGCCGCTTCGGCACCCTGAATGAATCCATGACCAAAACGGATAACGGCGGGAACGGCCATTCCACCCATAAAGCCAAGATTACGATAGCCATCGCTAACCGCAGCATAGCCGGCTAAGAAGCCAGCTTGTTCTTCGGCGAAGTGTACGGCTACTAAGTTGTCGCCTATTTTGGAAGCAGGCATACCGCTGCTCCAGTCCCCGTCATTCGGGGTACCGTCAACCAGGACGAACTTCGTGTCGGGATAACGATCCTGAGCGACGAACAGGGGTGTCTCAAATAAATAGCCGGGACATACAATGACTTTCGCGCCGCTTTGGACGGCTAAGTCAATCGCATTAAGATAAGCATCATCGCCTTGGTCGGCAGGTTGATAATACTTGTGGGAAATATTGTTTTCTTTCGCATACTTTTCAAGACCTTCCCAAGAACCCTGATTAAAACCTCCGTCATCGATTGTGCCAAGGTCAGTAATTAACGCCAGTTCAAATCCTTCTGTCGAACTCGTAGCTTCATTTCCGGAATTATTGTTTCCGCAAGCTATGAGGGTGAAGACCATCGTAATGGTCAACAGTACTGCTAATAACTTTTTCATAATTTTCCTCCTGTATAAAATACCATATATTGTGGTTTAAAATGATTTCAAGTACAAGCATAACATAATTTTGACATAATATCAATTCCCAAAATAAAATAACATATGTTATATATTGTTGGTTCTTAAATTCCTAAAATACTCTTTAAGCACCATCGTACATTCCTCTTCCATCACGCCTCTAACCACTTCTACCTGGTGATTGAACTCCGGCATCTCAAGGATATTTAAGATCGATCCGGCACAGCCGGCCTTTGGGTTCATGCTGCCCATTACCACCACCGGAATTCTTGCTTGTACAATCGCACCGGCACACATCTGACAAGGCTCCAAGGTTACATACATGATGCAATTGTCCAAACGCCAGTCACCGATTATTTTATTGGCTTTTTTGATCGCAGTGATTTCCGCATGGGCAAGTGAGGTTTTATCGATATTTCGGCGGTTATATCCGGTGCCGATAATCTGACCGGGCTTTAAAGCTTTCGTATGCTTACTTACGGCGATTCTTTCTGCTTTCCGGCGGTTCTCAGGGTTTACGTATAGACTGCCGGCATATACGATTACACAGCCAATCGGCACCTCGCCCAAGCATGAGGCTTTTTGCGCTTGCTTGATTGCGGCAGTCATGTATTTTTCATGGGATAGAATCTTACTCATATTGCATTCCTCGCGGAATAGTCGCTGTGTATAGTAACCAAACTTGTGCTATAATAAACTAAGTATAATGAAAACTACTTATAATATCAAGAGAGCGACAGCTCAGAAAGACCGCCAATGAAAATAGCCGGATTAAATAAAACCACTCTCCTTGATTTCCCAGGCCGTGTTGCCGCGACCATCTTTACCTATGGCTGCAACTTTGTCTGTCCTTTTTGTTACAATCGCGATCTGGTATTGGAAGATTCTGCCAATCCAGAATTCCTCACCGAAAAAGAAGTGTTGGATTTTCTGATTAAAAGAAAAAAAGTCCTTACCGGGGTCTGCATCAGTGGTGGCGAGCCGACCATACAGCCGGGCTTGCCCGATTTTATTCACAAAATAAAAGAGATCGGCTACTTCACAAAACTCGACACAAACGGATATAAGCCCGATTTAATCAAACATTTACTAGATGAAAAATTGCTGGATTATATCGCAATGGATGTAAAGGGCACCGGTGCAAAATACCCTGTTAAGTGCGGCCTAAAAGAAATGGAAATCGATAAAATAGATCGTTCAATTGCAATCATAAAGCAATCCGGTATTGAACACGAATTCCGTACAACGATTGTAAAAGAATTACATACGATTGACGACTTAATTACGATCGGAAAATGGCTTGAAAGCAATAATTGGTATTTGCAACCGTTTGAGGATAATGATAACGTAATTAAAAGAGGCTATCCATCTTATTCGCGAACAGAACTATCTGAAATCAAAAATGCCCTGTTCGAACAAAATTGCCAAGTGAATGTCCGGGCGATTGATAATTACACGACTTGACACGACTTGACAAGCCT
>Ga0082212_10013376_pt1 | contig 10266 bp, 11 predicted proteins | sample TergutNt197P3_FD_71548 | JGI IMG/M metagenome (GOLD analysis project Ga0082212, IMG submission 71548) | Neocapritermes taracua P3 segment gut microbial communities from Petit-Saut dam, French Guiana - Nt197 P3 | ecosystem: Host-associated > Arthropoda: Insects > Digestive system > Gut ...
AATAACTGATGACAAAGAAATGGAGGCCGCCGCCTGCAACAATCTCGGGCTAATCAGCGAACTTAACGGCAGGCCCGAAGATGCCGCAGTCATGTACACAAGAGCCTGCGCCTTGGAGCCGAATAATGTTTTCTTCGCGAAAAATCTCGCTTCTTTGAGAAAGTAATTGCGGAGAGAGATTGGCCTGTGCCTGTTAAAAAATTCCCCTCTGCGGAGGGGTGGACGGACGGGGTGGTTCGACAGAGAGCATGATGCTTCGAGTCAACGTTAAGTAGTCACAGTTGTTTTCTCCCGCCGACTATTCATTTCGTCTTTAACAACGTCAGGGTAAATCGTTACCGAAGCTACAACATCACCTGCGCCTGTTTTGAGAATCCTGCCGGCAGGTTCGGGTAATATCTCTCCGTCTTTTTCCATGCCATATATGTGCAGGGCTAACGCCTCTTTTGCCATTTGCATGGCATGATCAAAATTTTCTCCGCAAGAAACGCAGCCCGGAACATCAGGAAAGTACACGCTGATTCCGGGGTTTTCGTCGGTTTCAAACACCGCAAGATATGTAAGTTTTCGCATAAAAGCTCCTATTTATTTCAGACCGGCTTGCTTAAATATACTGTGAACCGTACTTTTTTTCAAATCGCCTTTGTGGTTCGGGACCGTTACCCGACCTTTCTTGATCAGATGCTTAAGTTGAATATGAGAACCGTTTTGCTCATATTCAAACCAACCGTCATTACGCAGAAGTTTCAAAATTTCCTGTGCCCTCATATTTAATATACGTATATTTCATGCGTATGTCAAAAATTTTTCTGCGTTCCTGTAAAAAAAGTTTATTTTCTTCACTTCCGGCGAACGATTTGGGTCAGTTCATAAAAGTCGGAGGCGATCGCAATTTACAACCACCTCGTGCGAATTACAAAAATCCGCGACGCTTGTTCTAAAACTTAAAGGCAAATCGCCGCCGATTTTGCGGACAATATTATTATGGCAAAGCAGAACGCCCTCTTCATTACCGCCATATAAGGATTTTCCAGTTTTTTTTCAGAGCAAGTTTTTCCAACTTTCGGTCGGGACATACACAGTTGGGATGCCCTGTCGCGGCAAGAATGTGCCGGTCTTCAATCGCATCGCCGTAGTACCAGGCGTCTTCAAGGGAAAACCCGTTCTGCTTGCACCATGCCGAGGCCCTGTATAGCTTTTCCCTGCCCCAGCAATAGCGGCCTTTGAGACGCCCGGTGTATTTTTCGCCGTCAAGTTCAAGCTCGGTGCAAAGCACCTCGTCAATGTCTAAATGTTTTTTTACCCGGCCGCATATTGAACTTACTGAAGCCGAGAGAAGCGCGACAAAGGCGCCTGAGTCGCGGTGAAATTCTATTTCTTCTACGGCGTCGCTCCGTATGTATTTTGATATGAGTTCATTAAAGACACGGTCTGTGTAAATATCGTCCTCTTCTTTAAGTACGTTTTTCCACATAGCCGCCACAATGCGCATTGAGGTATGCTGCGAAACCAACCTCGACTTGCCGAGCAAAGCGGCCGCGAGCATATAAAATTTATGTTTGAGGCTCGACACATTGTGCGTGGTATTATATTTCCACATCAAAAAGCCGCTTGACGCTCCCAGAATAGTATGGTCGAGGTCAAAGAATGCTACGTATTTTTTATTCGTTTTCTGCATTCTCAAACAATATCTTTCGTTTTAGTAGTGTCTACTTTTTTTCTTAGCGCGCGCATAATTATTACCGTTTCGAAAGGCGATAATAAAGCAATGGATGATGTTATAAAATACGAGCTTTGTCCTACACGCGAGGAATACCCCGCATTGATTATCAAAAGCGGGGGCTCACAGCAGGCGCTCCACAGCCGCGTGTACCCGTCAAAGGAGTCCGCATCTATGGAAGCGGAACTTCAACCGGCAGGCTCCGATATATGCATAGTATTGGGCGTAGGCCTCGGATATCATCTTATACCGTTAAAAAAATATGCCGCGCTCTATAAAAAAATAATTCTGGCCGATATTCTTCCGGAAGTCCGCGAACTGACCGCTTCCGTAGAAATATGCGAATTCCTTTCCGGTACAGATAATATCGTATTCCTCGGCGGCCTTGCCCCGAATATGTTCCGCGAGACTCTCTCGCCCATGATAGACCTCGAAAAGGCGAAAGGTATAAAAATAGTGACGCATGCCGCTTCAATGAGAATTTTCGGCGCGTATTATACATCGCTTAAAGAAACGATAGAATCGTTGATAAATTTTAAAGCCGGCAATGCCGCTACGGTAAAAGCCTTCGGAGGATTGTACGCGCGCAACTGCATAAAAAACATTGCTCGTTTAAACAGGATGATGCCCGCGGCTAAACTTTTCGGCAAATTTACGGATTCATCCGCGCTTGTGATAATGCCGGGGCCGTCGCTTGAAACTTCTATGGAAACAATAAGTAAAATATCCAACGACATATTCATCATTGCGCCCGATTCGGCGCTGCCTGTCTGTGAAGCATACGGCTTTTACCCTGACTTTATAGTGTCGGTTGACCCGCAGGCCTATATAAGCGAACATCTTCTCGGTTTTTGGAACAAAGATATGCGTCTTGTAACATCGCTTTCAAGCTGGAATTGCAGTCTCGCAAATTACGCCTCGTCATGGCGGATATACTGTTCACTTAACAGCCATCCCTTTGCGCAGCTTATCGACGAACTGTTTCCTGAAACAGTAGGCGCCCTTGATTCCGGAAGCGGGAGCGTCGCGGGCGACGCGTTGCTTTTTGCCTTCCGCTGCGGTTTTTCGCAAATTGCCTGCGCCGGTTTCGATTTTGGGTTTGCGGGCGGCGTAACATATTCCCGCGAAAGCGCTTACCAAAGGCGCTACGCGAAAATTTTTATGAACCGCTTAAAAAGCGCTGAAACCTTTAATTTTGATTACATCATGAAATCATCAAAGGCTTTGCGCGAGGATGGACGCTTTACAAGACGCTCATTCTTGCAATACAGGCAAAGCATAGAGGCCGTCATCGAAAAATTTGCTCAACCTGAACTGATTCATATAAACCCGCCGAATCGGGCAATGGCAGGCTGCAAAGCCGCCGGAGAGGATTCCTTGTCGAACCTTAAAAAGTCCGATAAGGCGTCCATTCTTTCAAAAGCCGAACTTGGGGTAAAGCCCCTCGGTGAAATTCTTGACTTGAGCGAAATTAGCCGCGTTATAAGCAAAGAAAAAATTTTTACCGAGTTGATACGCCGCTCGTGCGGAGAAAATTCAAAGACAGAGCGTTACAGGGAATTGTTTGAAAGTGTCAGAAAAATGACGGTTTCTGTCTTAGTCTGAACTGTTCTTGTTTTGTTAGATTAAAATTTACTAAAAAACTTGACGCCTGTAGCCAAAAGGCTGTAATCCATACTGTCATATAGTGAAATTATAAATGGATAATCACCTAAAAAACATTTTAACAACTCTTTCAAAGAAAGAAGTCAAATTTGTAGTATGCGGAGGAGTAGCTCTTGCTCTCCATGGGATAGAACGCGTAACCATGGATATTGACATCTCTGTTTCAATGGATAGAGAAAACCTTCAGGAACTTATATCAACATTAAAAGAGCTTGGCATGACGCCAAGAGCGCCTATCCCTGCGGAATCACTTCTTGATCCTGTAAAAAGAAAAATTATAGCGGAAGAAAAAGGCGCTCTTGTATTCACTTTTATTGATACTGAAAATCCATACAAGCAGGTCGATATTTTTCTCGAAAGAGATGATCTTTATTCTCATCTTGTTAAGGATGCTGTTGCTGTCCAGATTCAAGATGTCATGATTAATATTATTTCTATTGAAAATCTTATCGATATGAAAAAAGAGATAAAGCCGCCAAGAGGAAAAGATATTCATGATATAGACGAATTACAAAAATTATTAAAGGTTAAAGATGGATAGTAAAAATTTGAATGACGAATATGTCTTGTTTCGCGAAAAGATTTCTAAATTAAACGCCGGCGATTTTGACGGGCATACATGCTTCAAAGAACTTACGCCTGAGCAAAAACTCGATTGGCTTGCAGAAATGGTTGTTTTTTTGCATGAGTATAGAAATAAGGCATGAAATTGAATTACCTTAAAAAAATTTATAACTCCTCGCCGCTAAGCATTTCATACACGAGCCGATCTAAATCATCACGAAATACTTTCCAATCAGGTTTCTTAATCCAATTGATAGCTTCAAATTCACTTTGAGGGATTCCTTGAATAATATCACAGACTATTGGTATTTCTATACCTGCTTCTTTTTGCCGGGCATCCCGAATGGCCTGTACCCAATCTACTTTATTATGAAGAGCTATCTCTCTAATATCAGCTACATCTTTTCCCGCAAAACGAAATAACGCCGTCAATTTATTGGAAAGTATATTTCTAATTGAATCGGTACGATAATAAAATTCTGTTTTAATTATCTCCCCAAAATGTGAAGCTACATCATTGACAAAATCAAGTTTTAATAAAGCATCTGATTTGCCCCATCCGACTTTAAAACTGGTAAATGCTTTTGCACTGTAAAAATCAACTTCAGTATTCCAAAAAAAACCGGCTTCTTTTAATTTGCTCAAAACCTCCTTAACCTGAGCTGAATATTCATCATCATCGTTGACAAAGAAATCAAGATCATCGGAATAACGATGATGGTAATATGCACGGCTAAGCGTTGTACCACCGGTTAGAAAAAACCGGACGCCACATTTGCTTATAGTGTTCATCACCCCATCTTGTAATGGGTAGAGGTTCTCTTCGTAATACTGCGAGGGCGAAATCAAAATGAGACCTCCTGCTTTTGGGCCAGATGCGCTGTGCTATTTCCGGTGTATAAAGTTTTTTTACTGCTTCAATCCCCCAAAGGGCTGTTACATAGTGCCAAGGGAGTCTCTCCAATGAGCGTACAAAAAGTTTATCACGGGTAAACGCACCTGAAGACTCAAGTCGTCCTTCTATGACATCCAGCATATCTTCAAATTTATCCAGATAATCCCAATTGAGAGATTTCATCAACTCTATTTTTTTGTCATTTGTCAAATCTAACATAATTACTTATCCGTTTGCAATATTTTTTCAGCTTTATTCCTTACTTTTTATCTGTTATTTTCCAATAACCGCCAAAATCAGCTCCTTTCCTTTCTAGCAAACCCGCCTGCTTTAATTTCTCTATATGTTTTTGAACAGCCGATGTATTAATATTCAACAAGTTAGATAATTCTTTTCGTGAAATTTTAGGATTATTCGAAATTATACTGATTATTTTTTCTTGTATCTCCGTTAGAGTCATATCACTTGTTTCGTCTGTCTGACCACCTGTCTGACCACCTGTCTGACCACCTGTCTGACCACCTGTCTGACCATTTTCAACTTCTTCATTTCGCCAAAATATAACATTAAAATCGTTTACACTTTCAAAGTCAGGCGAACGCAAACCTTGCTCCAAACATTGTTTCACAAGCATTTCTGTCCCAGTGCCTACTTGTTCTATTGATCCATATAAATATAATGGTCTGGCTATCAGCGGATTAGTCGGAAACGATTTGTGTTTGCCTTTTAACATTTCAGGTGTAAGACCATAAGGCAATTGCCCCGGATTCCATATCTCAAGCCGGTTATTGTATAAAGTTACTTGTACACTCCCATTGCTTGTATAATCTCTGTGACACACCGCATTAACGATTGCTTCTGTAACCGCCAACAGAGGTAATTCGTGCGTAACATCCGCCAAAACATTTTTATCGCGCCCACTAACTTCAGCATCAATACGCGACATCACAAAACTGACAGTTTGGTCAATAAGTTCAAACAAATCGCCTTCATAAATATGAAGCGAAGGTATAGGTCTAACTGTTTCATTTCCATAGTATTGACAGCATTTTACACAAGAAGATACAATGAATTTTTGCGGTTGTTTACTAAAAAGCAAAAGTGCAGCATTGGTAAGCAGACCGTTTTCCATTAAGTTCAAATGCAATAATACATCAAGATAATCGGATTCGTCAAACGGGAAATTCCTTTTAATTTTTGCCCTGCGAATAAATTTTTTAACTTTTTCTGTATCAATATCTTCCAATGTTGCTTTTCTGTTTATTGTCGCATCAAACGGAAAAATCCTGATCAATTCTTCTTCTTTGAGATAGCGAATCAACGAAGCATATACTTCTGTTTTCAATTCCGGAAAATCCTCAAACGATTTTCTAACTACCTGCTGTTCTATCTTCGTTATGAAATTCTTTTCTTTTTCCTCTCTTTTGGCTGTATTTTTTAGATAAATAAGCCGGGTTTTATTCAATTTTGCAGCAAGATTATATTCTTTTTCGGTGGGAGAAATGTCTTCTTCGCCCGTATTTCCGTAATACTCGCCAAGAAGTCCGATATAAATATCGCAACGCTCAACCTGCTCCAAATAAACTTTTGGGGCTGATTCGTTTTTTGCCTCCGTTTTTTCAAAAATAAACGGTTCGAAAATTTGTCCCAAAAGCGCATCTGTTCGAATATAATCGTGTAGCATTGCCCTTTCTTCGGCAAATTCCGACTGTATGCTGCTTATGAATATTTTTTTCTTCTGCATGGTTTTTGTAAATTTTTAGTGTTGTTGAGATAAATAGTGCTGATTGATAATTTATACATTACCAATATCATTATAAAGTTGCAACATATTTTTCACCTGCACCGAAATATCATATCTTTCAATAGCATCATTACGAATTTGACCTGTTGTTAACTCGACTCCATCTTCAAAAAAATTATTTATTGATTCTGCTAAAGCATCGACACTTATTTCATTTGAAATATATCCGTTCTTTTTATGCTTTATCATATCAAGCATTCCCCCGACAGGAAAAGAAATAACGGGAGTCCCGCTCAACAATGACTCTATAACCGTATTCGGTAAATTGTCCATAAGCGATGGAATAACAAATACATCAGCCGCAGAATATACAACATTCATGAAACGCAGATCGCGAATTTCACCTAATTCGGTAAGATATTCATTGTCTTGGGAGAATGATTTATTGCCTACACTACAAACAATAAAATCAGTAGTTTTCATTTTTTCAAAAGCCCTCAATAAATAATTCATGCCTTTGCGGTTGTTGTTTATATTGTCGGAAACGAAAAGAATAATTTTCTTGTCTAATGGCAAATTTAGTAAATCTCTGCAAAATGCTTTATCCAAAATTCTGAATTGTCTTGAGCCTATTCCATTGGGAATAATATTTATTTTCGCCAATGGAAACATTTGACTATCCACTATTTCATTTTTCATCCAATTACACAGAGCGACAATATTCAATGACGTATTTTTAAAAATTTTACGTTTAATGTTTTTGTATTTTTCTTCAATTATCAATTCATAATTGTTAAATTGCCGAAGGATTGGCAAGCCATTATTATCCGGATTTAAAAATTTTTCTGCACAATGCTCCACGCCCAAAAAAGGATTCTGGTCGTGAAAAGTCCAAACAATTGGCTTTTGGCATTTAGCAAAAAAAGTTTTGTAATCCAAAAAATTGGCAACCCAATGTAAATGAATAATATCTGCTTCGCGGAAAAGTTTATTGTTTGTTATATCAATATCATTTTCAGGAAAACTTATCATTTCTAATTCATTGAAACGTAAGTCTTGTAAAATTTGCCGCTCTTTTTCATGCTCCGGAATAATTTCTTTGTATAATCCGAATTCTTTTAGAATTCGTTGAATTTTTCTTTTCAAGCGATCGGGGAAAGTTCTTTTTTCTATAATCTCAGGTTCATACACATACACTTCAGGAAAATTGTTATTGGTTTTTTCCATAACCAATACTTTTGAATCGATTCCCGAATGTAACAGACCCTCGTGCAAACGCAAACAGGCATTTGCCGCACCGCCGCGGTCATATGTGTTTATGTGCAGGATTTTTAACATTATTTTTTTGCCTCTATATAACCAGAATCCGGCTTATAAATACTCCCGTCCGGCTCTGTATCAAGATTATATTTCCCCCAATTTAAAATAAAACTACTAAAAGCGTCTCTCTCGGTAATATCACGAAAACCTATTGAGTTTAAAAGTTGCGATAAACTATATGAATCATACATCCATTGATGGATTTCTCCACCAAGCCTGAAACGGCCTATTTGCAATGCTTTATATTCGTTTCCCAACAACTTTTGTATGAAGTATTCTCTATTGAATCTTTTAAGAACGGACATTTTTTCTTTCCTTTTCTCCTTCATTTTATCTTTATAATGATTGCTTCCAAACTCTATTAGTTTATTTCCTTCTACTCCAATGCGCTTTATTATAAAACCTTTGTTTGGTATAGATTCTCTAAAGAAATATTCAGCCATTTCACCTCCTGAAAAATTTCTTATCGTTTGGTCAAATAGTTCAAGCATTATCCAATCATAATCATTTATATATTCCAAATTATTGTTTTTTAATTCATTAAGTAAACGAATATAATTCAGAGCAATCTGTTCCAAATCCGGAAATGCTATTCTTAAGATTCCTTGCGGCCTGAGAACCCTATAACATTCTCTGATAAAAATAGGACCTTCTTCTTTACTAAAATGTTCTATAACATGCGAATGGTATACTACGTCGAATGTTTCATTTTCAAACGGAATTCCTGTGCGTAAATTGTATTCGATCACATTGCTATCGGAAGAATGAAAATCAACATTAATCCACTCTTTATGAAAACGATTGCCACAACCTAAATTTAATAACTTCATTATAATTCGTTGATAGTTGATATTGGTCTTTATTTGAATTCCAGTTTCTTCTTTTTCCGGCTTATTTTTTTATATTCATTTTTGTTTATAAAAGAATACTCATCTCCATGCTCAGAGACGGCAAAACAATAATATCCATTTTGCTTTAATATTTTCAATGATTTTCTTAGTAGAAATTTTTCAGTTGGAAGAAAACGCTCATGAAATTCAATTGCAATTTGACCAAAAACAATATTTTTAGGGAAATTCTCAATTAGAGCAAATTCGCTCCCTTCAATATCCATTTTTAAAATATCTATATAGGTATGCTGATGTTCCTTAGCAATATCTTCCAAACTTTTCATTTGAACAAAGATAGTATTTTCAAGAGATATGTTTTCGTGAGTAAAAATTGAACCACTCACATGGGTTTCATTTTTTGGCAAATAAAACGGCTTCTTCTCTGTTTTATCTCCTATTCCATAAGGAAAAAATAAGAAGCCATTCGGAATTTTTTGTTGCTGTATCCAATTTATTGACTTTGGCGTTGGATCAAAAGCAAATATTTTGCAATGAAATTCTTCTAGAAGAGCCTGATCAAACGAAATATCTTCCCCAACTCCAGCAGAATATATAATTCTTTCTTGATCTTTTTTAAAGGCTGAAATGAGCATATCAGGGCATATAAAAAATCCGCCATAATTATTACCATACCATTTATATTGACATTTTATTTTGAGTTTTGAAGTTTTCTTTCGATTTGTATATTTTAAAGAAAGTGCTTTTGATAATAAATGGCGTATTTTTTTGTAAATTAAATAGAAAATTTTTAAAATGAAATATTTTTTTATAAAATCTTTTAAAATTATACGATATGATCTTTTGTTTCGCTTTTTATAAAACCGCATTATCCTTTTTAATGCTGTTTTGTTCTCTTCTAGTAGAATTTGGTCTAATTCTATTTCTTTTTCACAGATGATGTCGGTTTGTAGTGATGTATCATCACTACAATTAACCCCTGTAGCATCAAGTCCAATATTTTTTGTAAAACTTGTAGCTGGATTTAAGCACAATCCATTATTTTTAAAAACAACCACATACCAGAAAATTGCCCATGTATTAATTTCATTCGACTTATTTAATATGATCTGATTCCAGTGATCCGAGGTGTTATTGATATTAAACCGGTATATGTCTTTCCTTGTAAAATTTTCTGTTAGTTTATCAATATTTTTTTCAAAATACCGCCATCTGTCTTTCCAAGTAGCCCAGCCCCAGCAATTCATGGTGCACCAAAAAAATGCTTCGGGTAAACCTCTAGGATCAATAGGATAATTCCATCCGCTGATATGCCAGACTTTTTTTGCATCAACAAAATAATCAAGTGCATTGTTCATGTATTTCAAGAACCAAGGACTTGTAACGATGTCGTCTTCCAAAACAATCACTTTTCCGTATTGGTTTATAATATCTGTAATTCCTGAAATTATAGAATCTGCCAATCCTTTATTCTTATCTGATTCTACAATATGTACTTCCTTGCACCATT
>Ga0082212_10013377_pt1 | contig 10265 bp, 3 predicted proteins | sample TergutNt197P3_FD_71548 | JGI IMG/M metagenome (GOLD analysis project Ga0082212, IMG submission 71548) | Neocapritermes taracua P3 segment gut microbial communities from Petit-Saut dam, French Guiana - Nt197 P3 | ecosystem: Host-associated > Arthropoda: Insects > Digestive system > Gut ...
TTCCCTCAACTGGCCGCGATTGGGAAAAACTGAAAACGCCCTGACCAGTTCTTCAAGACTTACGCCGGCATTGCCAAGGGCGAGTCCCAGCCCGTTGGTTCCCATGGAGCGGGAAATTGAATCAAAGCCAAGATCAACAAGGTAGTCCTCGAATGAACGAACCCCCAGCCGTTCCAGCAAATACACCGCCGGCACATTCAACGATGAGGCAAGCGCCACTCTGAAACGAACCGGCCCGTTAAAGCGTCTGTTGAAATTAGCAGGACTGTACGCCTGGCTTGAACCAAAGATCGTGGGAATATCGGGAAGTATATCATTGGGAGCGAATCCCTTTTCAAGAGCCAGCGCATAGAGAAAAGGTTTTAAACAGGAACCAGGTTGATTTTCAACTAACACGCCGTCAATCTTCCCGCTTATCGAATCATCAAACCAGGAAGCTGAACCTGCGTAAACGAGTACCGAACCATCGGCATTGTCAATCACCAGAATTGCCCCGTTACTGACGCGGTTATTTTCCAATAGAGACAGTTCTTCAATGAGCCGTTTTTCAGCGTAAGATTGAAGTTCCAAATCAAGAGTTGTGCGTAACGGCGCTCTGTTTTTGTCGCCGCGTAATGCAGCAGCCCGTTCGGTGAAATGAGGCGCAAAAAAGGGATTTCTGGCCGCATCAAACCGATCAGATGCCGCTTCACTCACCGCTGCGGCCAGCGCCGCTTCAGTCACCGGAGAGCCACAGCTTTGCGCAAGGGCTGCTGCCGCTTTGAGCGCTGCTTCGGGATTGATCGCCGGATCGTACAGAGCGGGACGCCGGGGAATAACCGCAAGCAAAATCGCCCTGGTATCATCCAGCTCCGCGATATTTCTGCCAAAACGCGCGCGAGTCATGGCGGAGATTCCCTCAATGTTGCTGCCAAAAGGAATCCCGTTAATCCACAGTTCAAGAATCTGTTTTTTGGAAAGCCGCGCCTCAATCCTCAGGGCGTCAAAAGTTTCGGCAAGTTTTCCTTTAAAGCCCTGCCTCCCTGGTTTGACAAGCCGCGCAAGCTGCATGGTAATTGTTGAAGCGCCGGAAACAGTACGCCCGGCGGAAATGTTGCGTAACGCGGCGCCCGCAATTGCCAGCGGATCAACACCGGGGTGGAAATAAAAGCGGCTGTCCTCGGCGCGAATAAATATCCGCAGCGCGCCCGGCGGAATATCCTCAAGCGGAACCCAATCCCGCTTTACCCCGTCCTCTGCCGGAAACACCCGCAGCGTCTGCCCGTTTCGATCAAGAACCTGGTAACCGTAAGACCGTTCGCGGTAATTTTCCAGTTCGGGATACGGAATAAGACGCAGAACAAGCCACGCCAGAAAAAAGCTGGCGAAAATTATCAAAATAGTTTTTACCAGCCGGCGCGGCCCCGAACCGAGACCCGACAGGATTCGAATCAAAGGGTCGCAGATTCTTCTCTGCATATCTCAATTTAGATTGTTGTTCCAATCACTGCAACTATGCTATAATGAGGATCAGTTATAACCAGACAGGAGAAAACAGATGGCAAAGATACTTGATATTGCGGACAAAAAAAAGTTGATCGAGGCGAACTGGCGCATAGAAGAGCTGGACGAAGTGCCGTTTTTAATTGAAGTGGGCCCCATGCACATGGCAACGAAAAAGTTTTACAACAACCCCGATGCCGAAATTGAATGGGCCGAAGATCATGCCCGCAAACGCGAAGGCGTATATGACTACGGTTTCCCCAATATCAAACCCAATCAGGGAATCAACATCGTGGCCGGCGCTTTTGGCTGCGAGTGCAAACCCAATGACGAAGCCGATCCCTGGGTTGAGTGCCTTATCCGCGAAGAAAATGTCGATGATGTCTATAAATTGAAAGTTCCCGATCCCGTCAACAATCCTTATTTTGAGCAGGCATGGAAACACGTTGAAGCCCTGCAAAGCAAATCAAAAATTCCGCTGAGGGTGATCAACGTTCCTTCGCCGCTGGTAACCGCTTCCCTCGTTTGGGAATACACTTCATTCATTGAAGCCACGCTTGTCTACCCCGATGAAGTTCACGCCCTCCTGGAAAAAATCACCGAGGCGACCATTGGTTACGTGAAAGAAATGTTCAAACGTATCACCAATCTCTACGGAGTGAGCCACGAGTTCTGGTATGTTCCAAAAGAGATAGGCATCCGTGTCAGCGACGACACCGCGGCTCTGCTTTCACCTAACTTGTACCGTGAATTCGGCGTCAAGTACAACGCGATGATCGCCAAAGAATTCGGCGGCATTGTGGTACACTCCTGCGGCGATGTGGGAAATGTGGTGGAAGCAATGACGGAAATACCCGGTCTGCGCGGCCTGGACTTTACCATTCCGCAGGTGCCTGACTGGTCAAAAATCCGCGATGCTGCAGCGGGAAAAACCGTTCTCTGCCTGCGCCACTTTTACTGGGATCATATTGATGACGGCGTAACGGATTTGGCCGAATACTCAAAGAAACTGATCGATTTCTTCGGGCGCAAGGGCGTGTTTATTCAGACCTCAACTCCCACTCAGGGGGAAGCTGTTGCGTTAGGCGAAAAACTGCACAGAATGCTGTCCAAGCAGTGACTGTTATCAGAGTTAAAAGCGATATATTTTTCAATCATAGTATTGATAACTAATTGAAAAGGCAGGATGTACTTATGAAAAAAGCAATTATTTACCTTGCAGTTGCATCAATGTTGATAACTGCGTGTCATACAGCCGATAATGACTTTAACATTTCCGATTCATCCCTCTCCTATTTACGCGGTGTGAATTTTTCAACATGGTTTGAATCTCCTTCTCCACGCGCTATTCCCTTCACGAGATTTACAGAACAGGATTTTAAAAACGTTAAAAGCATTGGTGTTGATATCATTCGTCTGCCCATCAATCTGCACAGCATGACAGACGGCGCTCCCGATTACCGCCTCAATTCACTTTTTTTACATTTTCTGGATCAGGTTGTTGGTTGGGCGGAAAAACATAAAATATATCTGATTTTGGATAACCATTCATTTGATCCTGTAGCCGCTACCGATCCCGATATCGAAAATATTTTAATCCCTGTGTGGATACAGATGGCTGAGCGTTATAAAAATCGAAGCAAGTATATAATGTATGAAATTCTAAATGAGCCTCACGGTATTGATGCACAGTTATGGGGAGAAATTCAGGGCAGGGTTGCCGCGGCTATTCGCGGGATTGATACTGTCCACAGTATTATAGTTGGAGGGGTTGATTATAACTCCATAGACAGACTTTTTGATTTGCCGGAATATGATTTTAACAATATTATTTATACCTTCCATTTTTATGATCCGTATCTCTTCACCCATCAGGGAGAAACCTGGGGTTCTCCGCCGAATTTAAGAACGCTTGCCGGAATGCCTTTCCCCTCGGACGCCCATGCATTGCCGGAACTTTCGGAAGAGTTAAAAGGAACATGGGTAGAAGGTTCTATTAACTATTCTTATATGCAGGACGCAACTGTGCAGGCTATGGCAAAACAACTTGATAAAGCCGTAAGCTTTTCTCAGGAACGGGGCGGCGTTCCTCTTTTTTGCGGCGAATTCGGCGTACACATTCCCAATTGCCTGCCGGAAGATCGGGTACGCTGGTATCAGGAAACTACACAATTACTCGACGATCGGCGCATTTCCCGTACAAGCTGGGATTATTTCGGCGGTTTTGGCATATTCAAAACGGATCAGGGCGGCTCGTTTGACAGTGATCTGAATGTTGATGTAGTTAAAGCTATGGGCTTTTCGCCGCCTCCCCAAAAACCGGCGGAAACAATCCGCAGCAGTTTTACGATATTCGATAATTACCCGGCTTCCCTCGTAGATATAAGCCATTGGTCATGCGATTTGGATCTGTATTATCAAAATGGGAACAAGTTTGCAATAAGCTGGGGAAACGCAGAGAGGTATGGCACTTTTTCCCTCAATTTCAGGCAGAAGATTGACTGGGATTATTTGCAATTAAACGGTTATGCGATAACATTTACGGCAAAAACAGCTAACGACGCACGCTTTGATGTACGGTTTCTTAACCGTGAAGACTCTTCAAGTATCCCATGGCGCCTTTACGCAACAACAGACATCGCAGCGGATGGACAGTGGCATACCGTACGAATCCCGCTGTCAGAGATGCGTGAGCAGGGTGCATGGATCAACGCAACGGAAGAGTGGCGCAACCCCGAAGGAAAGTTCTCATGGACGGATATAGTCAGTCTTTCCTTTGTGGCCGAAGAGCATGATCTCCACGGAGTTACCGTCTTGTTCGATACCATTAAAGTGGAGAGGTAATTATTACTATACTTCCTAAAGAAACCAACGCCTTTTTTTCAAATCCCCGAAAACGTTCAGCGCTGCGTATTTTTATAGAAATTCCTTTCTCTGCGCCCTCTGTATCTTCGTGACCTCTGTGTGAGGTTTTTCAAAAAAAAATATCATTTTTTTTCTCTTTAACTAAAGCGCCGCGCATATACACGCCGTATAAGGGTAGGAGCTTTTATACTTCGATTTATAGAAGTCTCCTGCATGCTCTTGTGAGCGTGAATAGTACGGCTTTCCGCCGCAAAAGGAGATATCCGATATGCAAGTAAACAAACATTACAAGAACAGCGTTTTTTCATCTCTTTTCAATAACCCCGATGCCCTGCGGGAACTATATTCCGCCATTGAGGGCGTCCCTCTGCCGCCGGATGTCAGCATCGACATCAACACCCTTTCTGATATCCTCTATATGGACCAGATTAACGACATCTCTTTTACCATCGACAACCGCCTTGTAGTGCTTATCGAACACCAGTCAACCATCAACTCCAATATGCCCCTCCGCCTGCTTATGTACATAACGCACGTATACGAGAAGATAATCAACCGAAACAGACTGTACCACTCAAAAATCGAGAAAATCCCTTCGCCTGAATTTATCGTACTTTACAACGGGAAAGAGCCTTACCCCGATCACAATGTACTGAGGCTGTCCGATGCGTTCAGGAACATTGAAGGCTTGAGGGAAAGCAAAGCCGCTTCGCTGGAACTGGTGGTTCAGGTGTACAACATAAACTACGGCCACAATCGCGAACTGTTGAAAAAAAGCGGAACGCTTAACGGGTATAGCTTTTTTGTGGAAAAGGTGCGAGAATACGAGAAAGAGCTTCAGTTTGATGAGGCAATGAAGAGCGCGATAAAATACTGCATAGAGCACAACATACTGAAGCAATTTTTGGAAAAAAACGGATCGGGGGTTTTTAATATGTTGTTAACCGAATGGAACCTGGATGATGCGAAAGTCGCCTGGCGCGAAGAAGCTCGCGAAGAAACTCAAGAGGAAATTGCCCGCAACGCGCTGACTGAGGGGGCTTCCGTTGAATTTGTTCAGAAAATCACCGGTCTTGATATGGAAACCATATTAGAAATGAGGAATTAACCTATAGCACTCTCTTCAGTTTAATGCATCTTCACTCTATTCTGACGAGCTCTCCTGATGAACGGCCGAAAATCTCCTCCTCGTACATGCACTCCGCCGAAGCGGGCGACGTGGGATAAACGCCGGGCATTACCGCGCGGAAACGGAACTCGATTTCCTGTTTGCCCGCTCTGAAGAAATTCCAATGGTAGCGGGCTTCATCGTCCATGATGAAGCGCAGGGGCGGCGTCCGGTACTGTTGATCCCATGTCTCTGTTTCGCCGTCTTCCGAAGCGGGCGGGACAGAGGAACTGGTAACAAAGGTTGAATCTACAATTTCCGCGCCCGATGGGATTGGAGCGCGAAGAGCCACAAATGTGCGATCACGCGAACTGGAAAGGACAACTCTGCGGGTATAGGTTTTGCCGGCGGTAAGCCTGCCGTTATTTACGGGGTTGCCGTCTGAATCAAAGGTTTCGACAAAGACGCATAGGCCCTCGTCGCGGGCGCCCGCCAATTCCGCAGGAATACCGTAGCGGAGGCTTGCGGTATAGTAGAGTCTGCCCGAACCGTTACGCTCAATACGCAGAGGCAGCAGGGTATCGCGGGAAAGATCGGCTAGCGGCTGTTCGGAGAAAAGACTGTTATACGAAACCGGAGCGCCGCCGTAATCTTTAAATTCCGCCTTGATCAGCGAAGCGCCGCCAAGAGAAACTCCCGCATTCAGCGGTTCGGTACCTGTTCTCCATTCGGCAGACTCTGTATCGGCTGCTGCGCCGAAGGCAAGTACCGCCCAGAAAGAGGAAACAGTGTTACCCCACACTCCCCGGCGCTGCCGCTCAATCAGGGAAGAGGCAAGCCGGGTTGTCATGTCGTCGCCAGGGTCAAGTGAATGGAAGAGCATAAGCGCCAGGGCGTAACGGTCTGTATCATAGCCCCAGTAACTCTGACGCTCGTACGTATCGGTAAGATCGAGGCTCCTTGTTCCGGGACGGATAAAGCGTCGAACCCTGTCGCGGGCAGAAGCAGCAAGATCCTTCTGATTCAGTTCCAGTGCGGCAAGACCGGCAAGCGCCCACCCGGCGATGCCCAATTCATCTCCGCGCCGTAAAAAGGCGCTGATCTCCGCGCCGATTTTTTCACCGTACATGGCCCTGATCCAGAGCGAGTAACCCCTGATGAAAGGGTCGCGGTTTGCGAGGTGCATTGTGTTGCCGCTAACAGTGGTTATGTAAGAAATGAGCCTCTGCGTGTTGAACGCAGCAGGAACATCCCACCCTTTGGCCTTTGCCAGCGCCGCGATATGCGCTACTCTAAGGCTGACAAATACATCGCCAAAAGAGCCGCCCGGCCAGTAGGGGAAAGAGCCGTCTCCCGACTGAAATTTGGCAAGTTCCGCAAGCTCATCTTCAACGAACTTTTGCGCGTTCCAGGAACCACCCTTTCTGAGCGGAGAATCCAGATCAAAAGCATCCAGATAATCGCCAAAAGCGGCGATGGGAAGAAGCCGGGCGGTTCGCTGTTCAAGGCAGCCGTAGGGATAATCCAACAGATAACGCACCGCTTCTTTGAGTGTCGCAAGCCGTGAGGCCGAGAGGCTGACCGCCACATTGCCGGTTCCTTCGGGAACCAGAGAGGGCAGAATCATCCCCTCTTCAATAAAGGAATCATCTCCGCCCAGGTTGCCGATGGTTGTTACCGTCTCGGTCAGAGTCGGCCTATCAACCAAAATGGTTCTGATGATGCGCTCGTTAACCGAGGGCGAATTGAGGGTAAAGGCAAGCTGCGCTGTCCCAACGCCAAGGGCGGCGACCCTGAACTGCACTTCCGCCGACGCGCCGGGGAGTATCTGCACGGTTTTGGAGTCCGCTCCGTCAACTTCAAGAACCGTATCCCACAGACTGTCTGTGTTAGCTGCAACTGCAGCGGCAAGAGACACCTTCGCCTCTACTGTTTTATTCTCAAGATTGGTAAGAATGAGCGAAACTGTTCCGGTGTCCCTCCAGCGGAGTTTGCGGGGCAGGGCGGCAACAGCCGTGAGAGGCGCACTAACCCGTAAGTCTTGCTCTTTGATACCGAAATTATTCAGTCCAACCGCAACCGCAGTACAGCGGTAGGTCGTAAGCGAATCGGGCAGGCGGAATTTTACGGTTACGGCGCCGTCCGGGCCGGTTAAAAGGAACGGCTCAAAAACCGCAGTGGGGCGGAAGTCCTTGCGCTCTTCGATTTTTGCCGCATCTTCTTCACTGTCGCCGCCCTGAAGATCAGAAAGACCGTAAGTAACCGGATCGATCAACAGGGAGCGGCTGTCGGCGCCGCGCACGCCAAGGGGAAAATGGCTCGGATCGTAAAAAAAGCGAACCGGATCGGGAACGTGATAATTGATTAGGTCAACCACTCCCCGATCCACGGCCATGAAACTTACCTCGGTCGAAGGAGCGGGTTTTCCGTTCAGACTGACTTTCAGCCGCACTTCCGCTTCTTCCGCCGGACGAAACGCGCCTTTAGAGGGTTCAATATCAATTTGATAGTTGCGGCTCTCATGGCTGATATAAATTGGCGTAACGCCGAAAATTCCCTTGGGTTTGTCCAGATCAGGCTCGTAGTAGGTATTCTGCGGCGGGCCGGAACGGACAGTGTAAGACGAAACGGCCGCGTACACAATGGGAAGATACGACTCCTCAATGGGAATGTCGATGGTGAGTGCTGAACCTTCAAGTTCGATGATCCTTTGCGAGATGATGCCTTCCCGCTCCAGGGTGAGAAGGTATTTGCCCCTTTCCAGCGGAGAGCGCACCAGAATCTTTGCCGTTTCTCCCGGAGCGTAACTGTCCCTGTCCGTTGTCAGGCTGATAGCGTCCACATCGTCAGAGCCCCAGCGCACCCAGCCCGCGCCGCTCACATAAAACCGGAAACGGGTAGCGGCTATCCTTTCTTTCTGATCCTGCCCCTGGATACGAACTTCCCACAGGCCGCTTTTGTCGGGCGTAAAATTGAAAACTCCCGAAATAAAAGCAGCTGCATTCCGGCCCGAAGGCGCTTCGATTTTCACGCTGCGTTCTTCGACTATTTCTTCAACCCGCTCCCAGATCAGATTGATCCTGCCGCCGATACCCGCCTGTTTGGCCTGTTTCCACTCATGACGAACCAGTTTTATTGAAAGATCTCCGGCGGCCGCAGAAGGAAACCATGCACCGCCTTCGGGGGAAACCAGCGCCCAGCTTAGTGCCGCGGGTCTGCCCGCGCTGAGGAAATACGCCGAAGGGTCAGCAGCGGCAAAGGGCGGGACAGCGCCTGTCCCGCCGCCGCCGGCGTTAGCTGCATTTTTCAGTGTACCTGAGTCTACCCGTGCGGCAATGTAAAACGAAGAGGGATGCACCAGCACAGAATCGCGGCCGGTTATTTCCTGACGGGCGGCGTCCTGCACAGAAGCCTCAACACGGTAACTGTAGGCCGCGCCTTCAATGCCGTCTGTGCGCGTCTCGCTGTTTATTGTCGTTTTTCCGTCTGGGCCCAGACTGCCTTCACCCTGTCCGATATAGGATCGGCCGTCGTTGAGTTCCGGCCCAAAGCGCCAGTTACGCCAAACGCCGCTCCCGGAGGCCGCGCCGGGACTGAACCAGGCCGGTTCCCGTGTTATGAACCAGGTATACGGCGCTCCCGAAAGCCCGCCGCCCGAAAGCCAGGAAGCGGAAAGGGCGGCATTGAGTTTATCTCCCTGATAATGAGTTACATCGGGAAAACGCACCGATGATTCAAAACGAAGCCGTTCAAAGTTGGCAACGGTAAAAGAAATTGAGGTTTGAGTTACGCGCTCATCATTGGAAACTGCGCCCGTTTTTGCACCGCGGCGGTAGGTGATCCGGTACTGACCCGGATCGATATTTTCAGGCAGGATGAAAGAACCGTAAGAGCCGCCGTTTGCAGTGGAAACGCCGTCAAGCGAAGCGATCACAGGCGCCTGATAACCCCCGGTACTCACTTCGATCTGGTACTGCCCCTGATACGCTTCATAAATTCCCCGCCTGAGACTGCGGTCAATGCCCCGGAAAGTAACTGTCTCGCCGGGACGGTACAGGCCGCGATCCGTAAAAAGAAAGATAACCGGCCGCTCCTGCTCCACCGTGAAGGGGCTTGCCGCCGCATAAATTCCAAAGCGCCAGAGGTTGTGGCTGTCATTGGGAATGAACTCCGCCTGATCTTTTGTATTGCCCTGCCCTTCGATCACACTGATGCGGAATCCATTGGCTTCGGTATTGTTAATATTGTATATACCCTCGGATTGAGAAAAACGAGCGGCGAAATCACCATCGCGGAAGTTAAAAACCGCCAGCCCCTGCGCGTCTGTTTTCCCGCTGACAATTATCTTATCCCCTTCCAGCAGTTCCACCTGGGCGTTTGCCGCCGCAGTCCCATCTGAAAGATGAGATGCCCAAACAAGAACCATGTTATACGCATACCTCACCGTTATTCCGATATTCGTAACCTGTACCGTAAGCCAGGCATTACCGGGATAGAGCTTTCCGTCCCATGAAGATTTGATCTGGTAATCCCATCGCAGAGCCGCACTGCCCTTTCCTGACGAATTGAGGAATGGCGAAAGGTCTTCCATAAAATAGCGTTTGGAATTTGCGGGTAACTTTGAAATATCCATACCGGTCAGGTTTCTGGACGGAAGCACTTCATAGGGACTGTTGGCTGCGGCAATTCCGGTGCGCATTGAGGCCGGATTCTGCGCCTCCCACACAATTTTGGGCGGAAATTCAGCTTCCAGCATCCGGGAACCCTGATTTTGAATATACACATAACTGTTGGCTTCGCCGACTTGAGC
>Ga0082212_10013378_pt1 | contig 10265 bp, 8 predicted proteins | sample TergutNt197P3_FD_71548 | JGI IMG/M metagenome (GOLD analysis project Ga0082212, IMG submission 71548) | Neocapritermes taracua P3 segment gut microbial communities from Petit-Saut dam, French Guiana - Nt197 P3 | ecosystem: Host-associated > Arthropoda: Insects > Digestive system > Gut ...
CGTTAAATGAGCCATCAATTAAAAGCGATTTGGTTAATCTGCCCGGACCCGAAATATCCGCAACACCTCTTATCAACACAGCCTGAGGATTATCTTTCGCTCCCGTAACAATATTCATCAGCCAATACATTCCGTAAATGAGATATACATACAAAACCCCTCCCTCCTCAAACATTACTGCGGTGCGGCGGGTTTTGCCTTTTGATGCGTGGCACGCCTTATCTTCCTGCCCGCGATAAGCCTCAACTTCTGTAATTTGATGCCTGACAATAGTTCCATCGGCAAGACGTAATACAATATCTTTGCCAAGAAGTTCGGGCGCTACTTCAAGAACATCTCTTGTATAAAAGTTGCGAGGAATTTTTTGTACTGGCATTTTTCACTCCACCCTTACCCCAAGCGCCTGCAAATCACCAAAAAACTCCGGATACGATTTATCTACGCTTTGCGAATCTCTTATGAAAACTTTCCCCGATGCGTTAATAGCAGCAGTAGCCAATGCCATTGCAATGCGGTGGTCTTCGTGCGATTCAACATTGCCGCCGGTGGGTTTTCCGCCGGTAATCTTCATAGTATCGCCTTCAATAACTATCTCAATTCCAAGTTTCGAAAATTCGTTTACAATGGTTTCGGCGCGGTTGCTCTCTTTGTGAATAAGCCGCGAAACTCCTTTTATAACCGTTTCGCCGTTGCAATATGCCGCAAGAGCCGCAAGCGGAGGAAAAAGGTCGGGCGAGTGTGTGGCATCGAAAGTAAACGATTTAAGCGGTGATTTCTCAACAGTAACCGAGTCGCCTGTAATACTCATCTTTGCGCCGACTGATTCAAGGGCAGTCAGAATGTTTTTGTCGCTTTGAAGGCTCGATTGCTGCAAACCCGTAACCGTTATCTTGCCGTTAATCGCTCCCGCAACCAACAAAAATGCACCACCGCTCCAGTCGCCTTCAATAGTGCAGTTACACGTAATATATTTTTGATTTCCTTTAATAAAAAACGTGGAATAATCCTCATTAATAATCTCAATTCCAAAATCATTCAGTATTTGCAGCGTCATATCGATATATGGCTTGCTTTTCAGATTGGCAACTGTTATTTCGGAGTTGTTTTTTGCCAGCGGAAGCGCCATCAGCAAACCTGTAAGCAACTGACTGCTCAACGAACCGTCAATTGTTATGCGTCCGCCTTGCAACGGACCGTGCACCGCGATTGGCAATAATCCGTTGGCTGACGAGCATTTAACTCCGAGTTCGGCGAGTGCATCGGTTATTATCGTCATCGGTCGCTTTCGTAACGAATTTGCGCCGGTAAGCGTTATTTCTTCGGCAAAAAGTGCGGCAATGGGTGCAAACATTCTCATTGCCAAGCCCGATTCGCCGCAGTTAAGTTTTCGTTCTTTCAGGTTTCCGCCGCCTTCGATGATGAGTTTATCGCTGTGAGGCTCAATTTTTGCTCCAAGTCCCACCGCTATGTTCATTGCTGCCAGCGAGTCGTCGCAATACGAGGGGTTGCTGATTATGCACTTGCCGTTTGTCAGCATTGCCGCCGCTATTGCCCTCTGCATCACGCTTTTTGATGCCGGAGCATTTACCGTTCCGCTTAATATCGAAGGTTGAATACATCTTTCCATAATTCTTCAGTATTATTTTTTCAAATATACATCTTTTTTATAACTGCCGAACAAAGTTACATTCTATTCATTCATTTTTCGATTATAGTTGATGATTTTTTTACAAACTATCATTCTTTTATGTTCAACGTTTATACTTTTATCGTCATTGCGAACACAAAGTGTGAAGCAATCCAGAGTAATAATATAGATTGCTTCGCTTTGCTCGCAATGACGTATAACTTTTTAATCATCATTCATTATTTTCATTTGGCAGTTGATAGATTCCTGATGGATTGCCTTAAAAATACGGTCGATGAGTTCGCTGCTGAGCGACTTTGCCGCACCTTTTTTTGTAGCGCGCTTGATAATTTCGTCCCAGCGAACGCTTTGAAGCACAGTGATGTTGTTTTCTTTCTTATAGAGACCGATTTTTTCAACAACTTTCATACGATTTTCGAGGAGGTCTAAGAGATGTTCGTCATAAATGTCGATTTGCTGACGAAGTTCGCCAAGAATATCAATAAGTTTTGGGTCGGCGGGGTCGGGGTTTCGCAAAATAAGGCGGCTGAGCAACTCGTTGAGGTCGTTGGGCGTGATTTGCTGCTCGGAATCGCTCAGTGCGGCTTCGGGATTGATGTGCGATTCAATCATTATGCCGTCAAAGTTGAGGTCAAGCGCCTTTTGAGATATTTCGTGGAGGAATGCACGCGAACCGCCGATGTGGCTGGGGTCGCAGATGATGGGTAAATGCGGAATTCTTCGCCTTAATTCGATAGGTAGCTGCCAGTTTGGCTGATTGCGGTAGATTGTTTTTTCGAATGCCGAAAATCCGCGGTGGATTGCGCCGAGTTGGGTTATTCCGGCGCGGGCAATTCGCTCGAGTGCGCCAATCCAAAGGTCGATGTCGGGGTTAATCGGGTTTTTGACGAGCACCATCACGTCAACGCCGCGAAGTGCATTCGAAATGTCCTGCACCGTAAGCGGACTGACGGTGGTTCGTGCGCCAATCCACAGCATATCAACGCCGTACTTGAGGGCTTCGTAAACGTGTCGCTCGTTGGCAACTTCAACGCCCACCAACATTCCTGTTTCGTTTTTCACTCGGCGAAGCCATTTGAGCGCTTCGCTGCCGACTCCTTCAAACGAATCGGGGTGTGTGCGGGGTTTCCATACTCCTGCGCGGAATATTCCGATTTTGTTTAATGCCGATAATTGGCGGGCGGTTTCCAAAACCTGCTCTTCGCTCTCGGCGCTGCAAGGTCCCGAGATAATGAGCGGACGACCGGCAAATCCTTTCCACTCTTCGATGCCCGAACTGATAATTTTTTGTGTGCTCATTGCTTAATTTAATATTTTTCTGATGTTGTTTGCTTCTTCCATTATGTTTTTCAGCCCTTCAACGTCATTGTTGACGATTAATTTTTTAAAAGTATTCATTTTTTCGATGTAGGTGTCCATTACCTCTATAATATAGTTCGAATTTTCGAGAAAGATTGGCGCCCAAGTGTCGCCGGCGCTTTTTGCAAGCCGCACGGTGCTTTCGAATCCGCCGCCTGCCAGCGCCAAGATGTTTTCTTCTTCACGTTCTTTTTCAAGCACGCTGAGCGCAAGCGAAAAAGATGTGATGTGCGAGATGTGCGACACGTATGCAACGCTGATGTCGTGGTCGTGAGAGTTCATATACACCTTTTTCATATTGAGAGTGTTCAGCATCGCTTCGACCGTTTCGAGAGCATCGGCATCGCTAAGTTCTTTGTCGCAAATGATGACATTTTTGTAATCGAACAGTTTGCCAATTGCCGCCAGCGGACCGGAATATTCGGTTCCTGCCATTGGGTGCGCCGCAACAAATCGCCCGCGAGCCAAATGGTTTTCAGATGCTTTTGCAACACCCAACTTGGTTGAACCCATATCGGTTACAACTTTCGAAGTGCCTTTGATTTGGTCGAGAACGAGCGGCAGTATTTTGCTGTTTGCATTGACGGGAGTGGCGAGAATGATGAGGTCGCTTTGGGCAACGGCATTTTCCAGAGTGTCGATTTCGTCAACTAATCCGGTGAGTTTTGCAATATTGCGGTGATGCAGATTTGCTTCAACGCCGATTATTTTACCGGCAAATTTTCTTTTCCTCAAATCGACTGCAAGCGAGCCGCCGATAAGTCCTATTCCAACGATTGTGATTGTCATTTTATTAATTGTTTTTAGTTTATATTTTTATGTCCCCCTCTTGAGGGGGTAGGGGGAGGAATCACATCTAACCTGTCCTCCCCCTCACCCCCTCCAAAGGGGGATATTTTGTAACTTATTCGTTCTTTTGCTTCGGTTAATCGTTCTTCGGAGGCGCACAGCGAAATTCGTATGTAACGCTCGCCGTTTTTGCCGAAAATAAATCCGGGAGTGATGAATACGTGAGCATTCAAAAGTATATCTTCTATCCATTCTTCGCACGATTTAATGTTGTCGGGAATTGTTCCCCAAACAAACAGTCCTGTTTGCGATGAGTTGAATTTGCAGTTGAGCAGTGTCATTATATCTTCGGCAATTTTTCGCCGTTTCAAATATACTTCATTGACCGTTTCGTACCACGATTCAGGATTATTAATAGCCTCAACTGCTGCCGATTGCATTGCGAGAAACATACCCGAATCCATATTGGTTTTAACTTTGAGAATTGCGTTTATATAATCTTTGCCGCCGGCAACCATACCGATGCGCCACCCTGCCATATTGTGCGACTTGCTGAGAGAATTGAGTTCGACCGCAACATCTTTTGCGCCCGCAACAGACAGAATACTAAGATAATCGTTGTTGAGAATGAAACTGTAAGGATTGTCGTTGCACAGCAATATTGAATGCCGTTTTGCAAACGCCACCAACTGTTCGAAAAGTTTTGCAGAACCCTTCGTTCCCGAAGGCATATGAGGATAATTGAGCCACATAAGTTTGACTTTCGAGAGGTCGCTTTTTTCCAAAGCGTCAATATCGGGTAGCCAGCCGTTTTTCTCGGTAAGGTCGTAGTTTCGGACAATTCCGCCTGCTAACATAGTTGCCGATGAATAAGTTAAATAGCCCGGGTCGGGAGTAAGCACCTCGTCGCCGTAATCGACAAACGCCATACTTATGTGCATAATTCCCTCCTTGCTGCCCATCAGCGTAAGGATTTCTTCGTCAGGGTTTAACGCAACATTGAAATATTTATAATACCAGTCGGCATAAGCCTTCCGCAGTTTAAAAATGCCTTTATAACTCTGATAACCGTGCGATGTTGGTTTCATAGCCTCGGCAATAAGGGCGTTTATGACGTTTTGCGAAGGCGGCTGGTCGGGACTGCCAACGCCAAGGTTGATAACATCTGCGCCTGCACTTATCATTCTGTCAATCTGTGCAAGTTTTTGCGAAAAGTAATATTCCTTTACCGCTTCGGTTCGTTGTGCCGGTTTAACTATCATATTGCATATCTCCTTTCTTGTAAATTCCTAATATTTCGAGGTCGTTGGTATTATCTCGCAGTATCCTGCAAATTATTTCCGATGTGGTATCTTTTGGCGTTTCAAGGTCGCAGTAAAACATATATTCCCATTCGCCGTTGAATTTCGGAACAGATTGAATTTTCGACAGGTTGATATTCCGGTCTGCCAATTTCACTAAAACCTTCGCCAAAGCACCCGATTTGTGTTTGGTTGAAAAACAGATAGACATCTTATTTCCCGAATTAAGCCCCTGATGACCTGTTATCAAAAACTTCGTGTAATTCTGTTTGTATGTTTCGATGCCGGAAGCAATTACCTCAAGACCATACACTTCTGCCGCCGCTGCCGAAGCGATTGCCGCTGTGCCGTAAAGATTTTTCTCGCTGATTTCTTTTGCGCTCAAAGCGGTATCCTCACTCTCAATAAGCGTCCATTCGGGGTGCTCTTTCAAATAATCCATACATTGAGCCAGCGCGATAGGGTGCGAACATACTGTATGAATTGCATCTGTTGTCTGCCCACGCAAAGCCACAAGATTTTGAATAATCCGAAGATTTTGTTCGCCTAAAATCTTCATACCCGATTCGCGAATAAGAGTGTAGTTTTGCAGGATACTTCCCGAGCGAGCGTTTTCTATTGCCAAAACAGCGTAATCGGCTGTACCATCGGCAACTGCACTTAAAGTCAGGTCGAATGACGAGCAGGGCACAATTTCTATATCTTCGCCTTTAAAATACTGTTTTGCAGCCTCTTCGTGAAAACTGCCTGTTACTCCCTGAATTGAAACCTTCATCACTTAATATTATAAAATAAAAAGAGTCCCTTTTGGGGACCCTTGCAAATTATACGTATTTAATATCTATACAAAAATCCCCCTTTATCTCTTTTTGAAATAAAAATAAAAGTAAAAAGGGCTATTGTATATAATATTCATTTTCCTCTAAAAATTTTTTGCAAATGTAATAGTTTTTTAAACAAAACAAAAAACTGTTTAAAAAAGTTTTTATTTTTAAAAACAATTATGAGAATATTGGTTTTTAAAAATTATATAATTTCGAATAAATTCATAAAACAGGACACTACTGTCCAATAATGGACACTTTTTTCATTTTTAAAAATATTATATATTTGATAATTAATTATTTAACATGTTTGGCACAATAATTGTGGTATAGTGTAAAAAATATTAATAACGCTAAAAAATTAAATAAATGGACAGGCTAATTGAAAAGAAAAAATGGCATCATTTGGTTTTATTGTTAATGTTGTTCTGCTATTTGCCGAATCATACATTGGCGCAGGTCATTAACGGGCGAGTTACCGATGTCAATGGCAGTCCGGTAAGTTATGCAACGCTGTTTATCATGGAATTGAAACAGGGGACTCTTGCCAATGAAGAGGGATATTACGAATTGAGAGTTGCCGAAGGTGTTTATAACTGTGCGTTTCAGTGTTTGGGGTACGAGACCGAAAACCGAATAATCACGATAGGTGCAGGAACCAACACCCATAACATCACTTTGCGCGAAAAAGCCTACGAACTGAAGGAGGTCGTGGTTTCCGGTACCGGAGAAGACCCTGCTTACGGTATTATGCGGCGGGCAATTGCCATGGCTCCTTATTATTTAAATCAGGTATCTGAATATAAAGCCGATGTATATCTGAAAGGTTCGTTTCAGGTTATTAAAATTTCGGCGCTTCTTAAGCGTTTGGCAAAAGACGAACTGAAAGACATCAAAGATGGCAGTACTTACGTGGAAGAATCGTTCAATGAGGTTGAATTTACCGCACCCAACATATACAATCAGAAAGTATTGAGTAAAACAAGCACTATGCCCGGCAAGAGTGTCTTCGGCGGAGGATTAATTACTACCAGCATATACGACCCCGCAGCATTCTTTGATATTATCATTTCGCCGCTTTCAACCAGCGCTTTTGCGCATTATAATTTCCGATATGAAGGATTTATTAAAGAGGGAGACCGCTTCATCAACAAAATCAAAATAACTCCGGCGCACAAAAGCAAGCAGTTGCTGTCGGGTTATATTTATATTGTTGATAAATACTGGAATGTGCACAGTATTGACGTATCGGGCGAGTTTGTAATGGGAACCGGTTTTCGGATGCAGGTCAACTTTGGAGAAGTGAATGAAAATATTTGGATGCCGATAAGCCACCGAATTGATTTCGACGGATCGATATTGGGCAACAAGGGCGTTTTTCAGTATGTGTCATCGGTAAAATATAACCACATTGTCGAAAACACCGAGATACGCAAACCCGATGCTCTGTCTCTTGCCGAACAGCAGCGTAAAGCCATGCAGCAATCTCAGGCTCCGCCGTCTGCCTTGGCAGAAAAGCCGGAACCTCAGAGTAAAACAAGCACAAGGATTGAGTCGATAATGGAAAAAGAAAAACTATCGAACCGAGATGCTTACCAGTTGGCGCGGCTAATGCAAAAAGAAGCCGAAAACAATGAAAATAAGTCGCTTGATATATCCGAAACATTCCGAAATGAATACAGAACGACAGTGGATAGCGCCGCCAACCAACGCGATACGGCTTATTGGGAAATGATACGTCCGGTGCCGCTTAGCCCCGCCGAAATAAAAAGCTATCAGGAAAAAGAAATCAAATTAGCGGCAGCGCCGCAACATAAAGACATTCTGCCGTTTGAAAATACGATTTCATCGCTATTTTTTAGACGCAATTACCAAAAACTTTACGAAAACAACTTTGTGGAAGCGTTCAACGGTATCGACATTGCCAACGGATTGCGATTGAATGCCACCGTGAAGTATTCCCGCCGCGTAATGCTCGACAACATCAGCGATTATTCGTTCTTTTACCGCGATGAACGCGAATATACGCCCAATATTCCCCTAAATGCCGAATTGGGTGATGTGCCGATGCCCAATCATACCGGCACAACGTTTACGCTGAACCTCAGTTATACACCTCGCTATTACTACCGTATCGTCAACAACAATCAGAAACGTTATGTAAAGTCAGATTTCCCAACCTTTTCTGCCACGTGGAGGAAAGGAGTGAATGGGCTACTTGGCAGCGACAGCAATTTTGATTACCTTGCCGTTAGTGTTCGGCAAAGCATTGAAACCGGATTCATGCAAAAGTTCAGTTACATGGTTAGCAGCGGTGCGTTTATCAACCGTAAAAGTCTGTTTTTCCCCGATTTCAAGCACTTCAACATTGTGGAAATACCTGTTACTTTGAGTTCAATCACCAATCAGTCGTTCAACCTGCTTGAATATTACCGTTACAGCACTTCCGACAAATATCTCGAAGCCCACGCATATTACGAAACGCCGTTCTTACTGTTGAAATTCCTTCCGTTTTTTAACAATCGCATGTTGTGGAAAGAAGGCGTACAGTTGAACTATCTGCACTCTAACGGAATCTCAAATTACACGGAATTAGGCTATACTATTGGCGGTTTGATATGGCATACAGGCGTTTTTACAGGCTTCGAAAATTTCAAATATCGCAGTTTTGGCATCAGGCTTTCGCTTAGAATGAACAATCAATAACAAATGAAAACTCGTTGGGTTACACAAGTAAGAACAAAATAGTGTGAATACAGATGCAGTTATAAAGCTTATTCCCCTATTATTTTTACGAGAACACGTTTGTTTCGTTTTCCGTCAAATTCGCCGTAAAAAATTTGTTCCCATGTGCCAAAATCTAATCGCCCGTTAGTAATGGCGACAACAACCTCGCGCCCCATTATGGTTCTTTTAAGGTGAGCATCGGCGTTATCTTCAAAACCGTTGTGCCGATACTGCGAATGCGGTTTTTCGGGCGCAAGCTTTTCGAGCCATATTTCAAAATCGTGATGTAAACCGCTTTCGTCATCGTTAATAAACACGCTCGAAGTAATGTTCATTGCATTTACAAGCGCCAACCCTTCTTTTATTCCCGACTCATTAATACATTGCTGTACTTGCCCTGTAATATTTACAAGTGATCTTCTCGTTGTAGTTTCAAACCACAATTCTTTTCGGTACGATTTCATATTTTTTCATATTTTAAAACAAATTTACACGAAAAAACCGAATTTTTCTAAGTCTGTTCAATGAAAATTTATCGTGAAATTATTATTTTAACCGACTAATTAATTTTTTTATTAAATGAAGCAAAAGAGTTTGTTTGAAACCGTAATCAGATATTTTGAGGAGACAATGCCCGTTGCCGAGCCTGAACTTAAATACAGCAGCCCTTATGGTTTGATTGTTGCGGTTATTTTGTCGGCTCAATGCACCGATAAAAGGGTAAACATGATTACCCCCGGCTTGCTGAAACGGTTCCCAACGCCGCAAAAAATGGCAGAAGCCGACATTGCAGAGGTTTTTGAATCTATAAAGAGTTGTTCGTACCCAAATAACAAGGCCAAACATTTAGTGGGGATGGCACAAAAACTTGTTGAGTTATATAACGGCGAGGTACCCGATGGAGTGGACGAATTACAAAAGCTGCCCGGAGTAGGCCGAAAAACGGCAAATGTAGTTGCCTCGGTGCTTTTCAATAAGCCTGTTTTGGCTGTCGATACGCATGTTTTCAGGGTGGCGGCCCGTATCGGTTTAAGCACAAACGCGCTTACTCCTTTTGCCACCGAAATGCAGCTTATGAAATATATTCCGAAAGAATTGGTGGCAAAATCACACCACTGGCTTATTTTGCACGGGCGATACACATGCACGGCACGAAAGCCAAAATGCGAAAAGTGCGGGTTAATCGGCGTTTGTAAATATTATAAACATGAACAATATTAATTTCTAAGTTAAAAGATAAATATTTCCATTGCATTTTTTGCTTGGATTTGATCAATTTGTACTCCGATACACACAAAAGCATATGACGTGAATATCTATCATTTTGGCTGTTTTACGGCAAAATACCGTCTTTATACATTCGTAAATCATATTTTTCGTTATTTTCTTGCATGTTACCGAAAAGTAACATATCTTTGCGCCCGATTGGGAACATCAATTTGGATTATGGAAAAAGGAATCAGGATAGAAAAAGACAGGGCAGCGACCGAAAAAAGGTTGCTCGAAACCATTGGACGGATGATTGCCGAAAAGGGATTTGAAAAAATAGGCATCAATGCGGTTGCTGCGCAATCGGGTGTTTCAAAGATATTGATATACCGCTACTTCGGTTCGGTG
>Ga0082212_10013380_pt1 | contig 10264 bp, 7 predicted proteins | sample TergutNt197P3_FD_71548 | JGI IMG/M metagenome (GOLD analysis project Ga0082212, IMG submission 71548) | Neocapritermes taracua P3 segment gut microbial communities from Petit-Saut dam, French Guiana - Nt197 P3 | ecosystem: Host-associated > Arthropoda: Insects > Digestive system > Gut ...
GAGGTGTGCACCACAGTGGTGGGGTCGCACCACGATGAGGTTGAGTGTGTACCACGATGGGGTTGGGTGCGTACCACGTGTGACAAGTACGTGCCTGTCCCCCGCGTGACAGTACGAACCTTTCCCGAACCTGTATCGTCCCCCAACCTGTGTCGTGTCTCCTTTTCCGTCTCCCTGCGCGAAGTCGCAGGGTCCAGACAACAACAGTTGTTCAACTGTGGAGTCTGGATTCTGCGACCACGCGCAGAAAGACGGTGCTTGGGTGCGCAGAAAGACGGTGCTTGGGTGCGCAGAAAGACGGTGCTTGGGTGCGCAGAAAGACGGTGCTTGGGTGCGCACCACGAACAGGGTTGGGTGCGCACCACGAACAGTGACAGTTGGGGACGGTACTGTTTTGTCACACTGCGGCTGACACGCAGACGGAGGTGAGCACCACAGTGGTGGGGTCGCACAATGAGGTGGGTGCGTGCAAACGATGGGCGAGACTCGTTCCCCGGGTAGGAGTCGAACCTACTTCGCTAATCCTGATTCAAAGTCAGGCGGGCCCTGCCGGAAGACCAACCGGGGAATGTGCTCAACCATTCTACTGGGGATGACCCCCTCTTGGCATCTTTACCTCTCAGTGGACGGCGAATGTCACGACAAAGGGGACGGGGCGTTTGTCACATTCCTTCCACCCTGTGTCAACCGGGGACGGGGCGTTTGTCACATTCCTTCCACCCCATTATGACCCTGGACATTGAAACACCTCTGGGCGAACAACATTTGTTTTCTGGATGTGACAAACGCCCCGTCCCCTTTGTCGCTGGATGTGACAAACGCCCCGTCCCCGGTTGACACATTAGGTGGTCATGACGGTGGCGACACTGGAGACGACGTACTCCATGTTGTGGGCGTTGAGACCAGCGATACACAGGCGACCCGAATCCAGGCCATAGATATGGAACTCTTCACGAAGACGACCCATCTGCTCCACAGACAGACCCGAGTAGGAAAACAAGCCCTCCTGGGTGGTGATATAGCTGAGGTCATGGGTGATACCCGCGGATTCCAAACCCGAGCGGAAAGCTGTTCTCATCGTCTTGATACGCTCACGCATGTGGGCGAGTTCACCCTCCCACTGGGCATGCAATTCAGGGTTGGCGAGAATCGAGGTGACGATCGCTGCCCCCTGGGTGGGTGGGTTCGAATACAGCGAGCGTACGACAATTTTTGCTTGAGACAGTACGCGCTGGGCTTCATCAGCGTCGGATGCTACGAAGTGGATTCCACCAATCCTCTCCCCGTAGAGGGCAAAGTTTTTGGAGAAAGAATTCGCCAGGACGAAAGACAGACCAGACTCAGCGAACAGGCTCACCGCGTACCGGTCCTCCTCCAAGCCATAAGCCAACCCCTGATAGGCCATGTCCAGGAAGGGTAGGAGGTTGCGCTCGCGTACCACCTCAAGAACACGCGCCCAATCGGTGTTGGTGAGGTCGCAACCGGTGGGGTTGTGGCAGCACGCATGCAAGACAACGATCGTACCCGGCTCGGCAGCCGACAGATCCTCGATCATGCCGTCAATGTTGACACCGCCAGTGAGGGGGTCATAGTAGCGGTACGTACCGGTGGTGAATCCTGCGCGAGAAAAAATCAGCTCGTGATTCTCCCAGGAGGGGTCCGACAGCAGAACCTTCGACTGTGGTGAGGCCAGGGCCAACAACCCAGCACCTACACGCAAAGCACCCGTACCCGCGACCGACTGCAAGCTCGCAACCCGACCCTCGGTAATTGCTGTACTGGTCGAACCAAAAACCAGTGACTGAACAGCAGTGTTGAAATCATTCATCCCCGACATGGGCAGGTAGCTACGGGGACGGGTTGTCTGGGCGAGCGCAGATTCGGCTTGGTGGACACACGACAGCAGGGGAACCTTCCCGTTCTCGTCGAGGTATACCCCTACACCAAGGTTCACCTTGGAAGGGGATGGGTCCGCTTGAAAAGCCTCGGTCATTCCCATGATCGGGTCTCTCGGCGCCATCGCGAGAGCAGAAAAATGTGACATTGATACTCCTGTTTAACTCCACAATCTTAGACAGTCAGCGCCCATCAAGCGAACCGTGTCCGAAGAGGGGACGGGGCGTTTGTCACACGACTGTGGTTTCTGGGTGTTTTGTCACACTGGCCCGGCAACAGTCACGTACCTCAATCCAAGAAGGAGTTGAGGGTGCGTGCGATGTCGCGAGCAGCATGGGGGCGAGCCAAACCCAGACTCGCGCTCGCCATCTCTTCGTGGTACTCCGGGTCCTCCACCAGGGAACGAATATCCTCCACCACCCGGGAAGGGGTTGGGGAAAAAGTTCCTGCCCCACCATCGAGGACATAATCGGTGTTGCCGACCTCTTGGCCTGGCAGATAAGAATAGATGATGATCGGCAACCCACAGATGAACGCCTCAGACACCGAACCCGGGCCCGCTTTCGTCACAAAGATGTCGGCTGCTTTCATATAACGTGGCATGTCAGGAACAAACCCATAGATAAAATGCGGGATCTTCCAGTCGTACTCCTGGAGTTCACTGAGCAGGGACTCGTTGCGCCCACAGATCACCGCGAGACTCACCGGCAAGCCACTGTTGTCAATGGCGCGCGCCACCCGACGTACTGGGCCCATCCCATCGCCACCACCCACCAGCAGAACAACCGGCGAACCCCAACCCAGCTCCTCTTTCAGCTCCTGCTTGGTTTTCTCCAGGGCAGCGAAAGCCGGGGAGACGGGCTGACCAATGACCTGCATCTGTTTGCGTGGAATCCCCAAACGAATTCCGCGATTCTTGGCCTGAGTGGTGGGTACGATGATCAGGTCGGCGGCCGGGGAATACCAGAAAGCGTGGGTGGACACCATGTCGGTGACCACGGTGACAAACGGAATAGGGTCACGTCTCATCACCCGGGGAATCACCGTGTTCGCTAAAGGGTGAACCGAGACAATGAGGTCGGCTGGGTTATCGTCGAGCAGTCGCCCAACCGCCTTGCGCACATAGGGGTACGACAGGTTGTTGGCGGCGCGCGACCTCATAGGGCCATTCATGGATTCATAGGAGACCTTCCAGGTCATTCTCAGGCGCGACAAGGGAGGATAGAGTTCCGGGGAATGGCGAAAAGGAGCAGGAAGGTACCTCAAAAAGTCAACCATCTGGGTGTCATACTTTCCGGGGTATTCTCGGTGGACAGCCTCGATCATGGCATTGGTCGCGGCCCGATGTCCTCCCCCGGTGTCCGAAAAGAGAAACAGTATCTTCTTGCCCATGTGTCTCCTCACCGGGTCTCGTCCACTAACTCAATTCTAGAGTACTATTCCAGATGTGTCTGAGAGTGTTACAAGGGGACGGGGCGTTTGTCACACCCATCACCGGGAACTCTCGTTACATAAGCACGGGTGTGACAAACGCCCCGTCCCCCTTGTTGAGGATGAGTCATGGCGCGCATGATCGCAACCATCTCTGGTGGAGTGGATTCTGCTGTGGCGGCTGCGCGCGCACAGGACGCTGGACACGAGGTCGTGGGTGTCCATCTCAATTTGGCGAGCGCCACCACACAGGGCCTGGGGTGTTTCTCCCCTGATGCTGAGCAGGACGCTCAAGCAGTCGCCGACCACCTGGGGATTGACTTTGAGGTGTGGGATCTCACCGAGGAGTTCGACCGCGATGTGGTGGACCATTTCGTTGGCCAGTACGCTGCTGGGCGTACCCCGAATCCTTGTTTGCGCTGCAACGAGAAGGTGAAGTTTTCTGCTGTCTGCGATACTGCACTGGCCCGCGGATTCGATGCGGTGATCACTGGCCACTATGCTCGCCTCGTGACCGGCGATGATGGCCACGTCGAGCTTCACCGTGGATCCGATTCCACCAAGGATCAGAGCTATGTCCTGGGGGTCCTCACCCAGGATCGGTTGCGCCACTGTCTTTTTCCTTTGGGCGAGTCCAACAAGAATGACGTACGCCAGGAGGCGCGTACCCGTGGAATCCGGGTTGCCGACAAGCGGGATTCTTTTGACATCTGTTTCATCCCTGATGGGGACACTGCAGGGTTTCTTCGGCAACGACTCGGGTCCCGCCCCGGTGATATTCGTGACGAGTTGGGGGGTGTGGTGGGGCAACACGAGGGCTCCTACGCGTACACCATCGGTCAACGCAAGGGCCTCAAGCTGGGCAACCCTAGAAGTGATGGGCGGCCACGGTATGTCACTGGCGTCGACAGTGAGACGAACACGGTTCATGTGGGGCCACGGGAGAATCTCGCGATTTCTTCGGTACGTGTGGTTCACCCGCTGTGGTGTGATCAGGGCCCTGATGAACCCTTCCATGCGGGGGTGCAACTGCGGGCTCACGGTCGCGAGATTCCTGCCTTGGTCACCCCCGATGGTGATGCGGTGAGAATCGACTTGGAGAGACCCGAATACGGGGTAGCTCCCGGACAATCTGCTGTGATCTACAACGGAACACAGGTGATTGGGTCCACTGTGATCGACTCCACCTCGTAACACGGGCCCGGTCCTTGGTCACGCGTGGTAGCGACGCCTGAACCTGTGACTTCGCGTGACTTGGTGCCCGTCTCTCTGCGGAGCTAAGCGACTCGCAGGTCCAGAAATCACAATTGTTTGACGGTGGAGTCTGGGTTCTGCGACTTCGCGCAGAATGACCCGGTTAAGTACGTAGGAGGGTCCGGTTGGGGACGCAGGATGGTCCGGTTGGGGACGTAGGAGGGTCCGGTTGGAGACGCAGGATGGTCCGGTTGGGGACGCAGGATGGTCCGGTAGGGGACGCAGAATGACGGGACCGGGGATGCGCGGGACCGGGGATGCGCGGGACTGGGGATGCGCGGGACTGGGGATGCGCGGTTCGCCGTACCCTACATCATGACGCGACCGTCGGAATCCAGTGATTCGTGGGAACCTGGTTGGGAAACCAGGACCATGATTCCGTCGATGAAACCCCACAGGTAACCAAAACCGAACGTACAAAACGTGACAATGATTTGGGCAATACCCAGACCAACAAAACCACGATAGAACCGTCCAACACCTAAAGAACCCAACAAGATTCCCAGCACACCGGCAGTCACCTTCGACTTGTCGCTGACAGGAAGATTGCCGTAGGGGGTTTGGATCATCTGTCCGGGAAGAGTGCGGCTCACCGCCATGGGAGTGTACGCGGGAACAACAGGATACTGGGGCATCTGGGAATCGTTAGGATACTGGGGCATCTGGGAATAGTTGGCCTGTGGTTCATAGGGGGTGTACGAGGCAGTGGGGGCTGGAGCCACCGGTTGGGTTATCGGTGGGGCCGGGTTTTCGTATGCTGGTGGTGTGTACACCGGCGCGGGGGTGAATCCACCCATCACCGCGTCCGTACTCTCGAAAGGATCAACAAAACGCGGAGCCGGGGATGTGGGTGAGAAACTGGCTTCACCCAAGCCGAGGTCCTCTTCAGCAATCTCAGCGTCCACGATGTCGGTGAGTGCCTCTTCCGGCGCAGCAGCCATCGCCATGTTGTCCTGACCGGTGGTTCCATTGTCTGCCATGTTTCCTCCTGAATAATTCTTCCTTCTATGATACCGGTGTTTTGGCTTCCCGATGACACTGCTCAGGGTTATCTGAGGGTACGATCGGGTGCGAATGCCCGGGGTCGCAGAAACCATGAACACACCACTGGGGGACTCATGGACCCTGTGACTTCGCGCAGGGAGATGGGGGAGGGTTCACACGTCACCAGGGCGTACTCACGCGACACTAGGGGCGTACTACAACTCACCTAGCCGTTGAGCGGTTTTGTAGGCTGCCCAGCCGATGGGGATACGGATCCAGTAGGTGACCAAGCGGAACAGCAACACGATCGACGCGGCCACACCAGGGTTGATGCCCAGCGACACCAGGGCAGCAGATTCGGCGACCTCGATGGGACCCATCCCACCGGGGGTGGGCACAGCCGAACCAGCAGCCGTACCAATGACATACACCAGCGCCGCACCCAGGAAAGAAATCTCCCGACCGAAAGCAAACACCGTCCACTGCAATGCAGTGACAAAACACAACACAACAATGAGGTTCCCCAACAAACCCAGGGCAAGACGGTACGGGCTGGAGAACAGCTCCACCAGCCGAGGCCAGGTTTGGCGCAAAATCGGGGTGACGCGAGTGAGCATCCACTGGCGCGAACGCGGAATAATCACCATGGTTGCGACCACAACCGCCACAGCAATCAGCGCGATGAGAACCCCGGGGCTCATGTGAACCGAGGCGAGTTGGTTGGTCCCGGTGATCGCGGTCAACACAGCCAGAACAAGAATAACAACCACCACATTCGACACTTGGATCAAAGCAGCAGTGGCTGCCGCGACAGGAGCGGGCACCTGTTTTCTGGTGAGTACGCGCATGTTCACCGCGGCGGGCCCCAAACCGATGGGTGCAGCCACAGCGATGAAAGCAGCAGAAACCTGGCAGAGAACAGCCCTCCAATAGTTGAGTTTCACCGGGGAGAAAGCCATCAACGTCAAGGCCGCACCCAGGAAACCAATAGCCCCCACCACGAAAGCACCCACCGCCCAACGCCAATCAGAGTTCCTGACCGCATCCACGATCTCAGCCAAGTTGAAGGAGGTGAGCACAACAATGAGCGCCACAGTGATCAGCCCGATCATGATGAGGGTACGCGCCCCCACCCGTACTATCGTCTCAGGCTCAACAACAGCATCAGGATGGTGTTCACGCATTTGGTCGCGCAACAACTCAAGGGTCTGTTTCGGGTGAGCCATCAGGTCCCTGGTCTGCTTGGGGACCGCCGGAATCTGCAGGAGCGGACCCAGGCCCACAAGGTCCTCTTCCTTGAGTACGCGCCCCGCTGAGGCGAGCACCCTCTCAGGGGAAACCTTCGCTGACATGAGAGCCATCATCTGGGTGAGATCCATGCGTTGAGCCAGGTCAGCACTCGCCACATCACCGGCCTCCCAACCGAGCACAGACACCACCCGGCGCCCATTGGGTGAGATACGGAAACAATCAGGGGTCACCACGCGGTGGGCGATACCACTGTTGTGGGCGTGACGGATCTGGGTCCACATAGCATCCAGCAGTTTGTCTTTCACCATGTCGGGGGCGAGGTCCGCGAAAGAAACAGATGCGGGGGTAGCCTCGCGGATGATGAGCATCGATTCTTCCGCTTCAGCAATAGCGAGCACCGCGGGGGTACGCACACCCGCGGACCTGGCAGCGTACGAAATGAGGGCTGTCCGCTCGGCTGTTTGACGCAGGGAGACGATCGTACGACCCTCCACGGCTTTGGAACGTAGATAACGCCAAACACGATTAAGGATGCTCATCATCTGTCTATCCCCGTCGAGGACAATGACATTGAGCATCCGCCCGGACTCGGTTTGCATCACATAGAGCCGGTGGTCACCAAAGAATTGTGGACTTTGCACCCCGGGGGTCTCCTGGGAGCTTTCCACGACTTCCACCATGGAGACACGGTTCAGACTGAGTGGCTCGAATCCTGCACGCCTGATTCCTTCCACGAGTGCTTGGCCGTACGCTCGCTGAGAGGCCACCCCAAACGCGTACCGGCTCGCATAACCCGCCAACCGCCCCAGAAGCAGGGCGATCCCCACACCGGGGAGAGTCTGGGTCGAGGTGATGACTGCGACAATGACTGAGATCCACACGAGGTTCCATGACCAGCTGATCGAACGGCGACTCGCAGGGGTGGCCACCGCGGTGAGCAGGGCTGTGATCGCTGCGATGTGTGGAGGGATAGACACCACATCGGCGCCCCCCACGCGTACTGACAAATCAGCGAGAAGGGACCGCGGCGCCACAGCGGTGATCAAAATAAGCGAGGCTGCCGCTAAAATGAGTCCGGTGATCCCGCCCACGAGCCCGCGCAAAGCAACCATAGGGTGGCGGCGCAAGAGCAGATCCAGACCGACCGCGATCGGCGGGAAAAGGATAACGAGAGTGTCCAGGACGGCAACCGGGACGAAGAGGAGTCTCTGGAGGAGAACGGCGAACCCGCGGACATCCTGGCTGATACCAGCGGTGGTGTTGTGGGCCACCACAACGGCGACACAAACAAGAACCACCCCACAGGCGCACCCCACCACACCAACCAAGTCGGATGGATTGCGCACCAACTGGGCTGGCTTGTCTTGAATGCCCACAGTTGAAGGCGCCACAGTGGTTTGTGTCAGCTGGTCATCAATCGCCATATCGGGATTAAGTGTAGACCCGTGTGCATCTAGTCGGGGGGAATGTCCCGCGCCATGGTGTGTGACAAAAGGGGACGGTACTGTTTTGTCACACTTCAGTGGGGGTGAGAGAGAAATCGAGTTCGAGGTGGTGCATCCCGTTCCAGGCCATGTTGACCAAATAGGTGGCGACCTCCTCCTTGGTGAACTCGGGGTTATCCAGCCACCATTGGCCGGTCATGGCGACCAGACCAGTCAGGGCCTGCGCAATGAGGGGTACGGCTTTCGGGTCGAAACCCATTTTCTCGAATTTGGGGATGAGCAGGCCCTCCACGCGTACGATCACATCATTGAGAATCGAAGCAAAACTCGAGCCCCCCACCTCTGAAGAGTCGCGCATAATGATCTGGAAACCCTCCGGATGGTTTTCAATGAAACCCAACAGTGCCAGTGAACCGCGCTCAATAAGTGCGCGCGACCCTGCATCAGCGGTGACCGCATCGCGCAGGGAATGCAGCAGGGTGTTCACTTCACGGTCCACCACCACCGCGTACAATCCTTCTTTCCCACCAAAATGCTCATAGATGACCGGCTTGGAGACCCCCGCCCTCGTGGCGATCTCCTCGATCGACGTACCATCGAATCCTTTCTCCGCGAAACACAACAGGGCAACGCCAATGAGTTGGTCACGGCGCTCCGCAGCAGACATGCGTCGTCGAAGATTCTGTTCAGTCATCGGTTCTAGTCTCGCCTATGAGAGTGTTCATGATCAAACTGGGCGTGACAATCGCCGACGGACGGAGGTGTTTTTGTCACGAAAGCCTTCGCGTCCACAGAAAACGGTCATTATCACCGTTTTCTGTGGACACGAAGAGCACAACGGGGTGATGGGTGATGAGATGGGCTCAGAAACCGAACATGGGGGGGTTGGGCAACAGTTCACGAGCGGGTTCGTCGTAGGACACCACAGAGATCTGTCCCTGGTCGACTGAAAAACCGGTGATGGATGTGAGTGAGCACTGGCGTTTGCGGGGGTCATGGAACAGTCTGCGCCCAGTGGCACGCAGGTGGGCAACCCAAATTGGCAGCTGGTGGGAGACGATGACCGCCTGACCGTTGTCGCCAACAATCTCAGCTGACTCACGGATCGCAGTGAACATCCGCTCAGCAATCTCGGCGTACGCTTCGCCCCAACTCGGGCGCAAAGGGTTGAGGACCAGTGGCCAGTTTTTGGGGTTCTTGATGGCTTTGCCGGAGGCACCCATCACCTGACCAGCGAACTTGTTTCCCGCTTCAATGACCTGATCATCGTGGAGGATCTCCAGGTCAGGAAAGAGTGCTGCCACGGGTTCCATGGTTTCGCGCGTACGCTCCAAGGGGGAACAACGCAGATGGGTGATCGGCAGATCCGTGAAAAACTGGGATGACTTGGCTGCCATATCACGCCCCAATTGGGTCAGATGGAAACCAGGCAGGCGCTCATAAAGAACACCAGTAGGGTTATCGACTTGCCCGTGACGCATCAGATAAATGATGGACATTGTTCTCCCTGCGAGCCTGAAATGGTCGCTAAGACTCGTACTAGCGACCTGCTCGACGACGCTGAATACGCGTCTTCTTCAGCAGTTTGCGGTGCTTCTTTTTCGCCATGCGCTTGCGACGCTTTTTGATGACCGAACCCACTGTTGACCTTCCTTGAGGGAACCACGTGTGTCGCCGAGTAGCGACCGACTATTGATCCTACCTTGTCCGCGGTCATGAACCAAACGCGCGTGACAGGGGGACGGGGCGTTTGTCACACCAGGGACAGGTGCCGAGTCACACTTAACGCCGTCTGCGCAAACGTCGCAGGGTCCATCAGCTCCAATATCCGTTGGGGGCGGGGTGGATTCTGCGACTTCGCGCAGAAAGACGGGGTTGGGTCGCGCAGACCCTTTTATGGGTTTTGTCAATCAGGGGTGGTGTGTTTCAGAGTCCTAGGGGTGTGAGGTGTTTGTGGATTTCGCGGGCGATGTAGCGTTTGAGGCATCGTCTGATCTCGGCGG
>Ga0082212_10013381_pt1 | contig 10264 bp, 8 predicted proteins | sample TergutNt197P3_FD_71548 | JGI IMG/M metagenome (GOLD analysis project Ga0082212, IMG submission 71548) | Neocapritermes taracua P3 segment gut microbial communities from Petit-Saut dam, French Guiana - Nt197 P3 | ecosystem: Host-associated > Arthropoda: Insects > Digestive system > Gut ...
ATAATTTTAAACATTATTATTATTTTAATTGTTTTTATTGCTTTAGTTCATATTATTCATATCCTGACATTAGACAGAATCATTGAATACAAAGAAATATCATTTTATTCAACAAATATTCCGCCCGGCATGAACGGCTATAAAATCGCTTTTATTACGGACACTCACAATATTTCCGACAACCGCCTGCAATCAATTGTCGCCGAGCTTAATAAAAGAAGCATTGATTTGACGTTACTCGGCGGTGATTTTTCAATGCAGATGGCCGAAATGCAAAAGCATATAGAAATCCTGTCAAATATTAATTCAGCTGACGGAATATACGGAGTTGACGGCAATCATGATTATCCATACGCGCTTTCTGCGGCAATGGAAGAACACGGTATGACATTTCTATCAAATCAAGGTCTTTATATTCGGGAAAATTTTTTCTTAGCTGGAGTGGAATTTTGGAGTAAAAGCAACCCAAACTCTGATATGATAGCCGATACTATAAATGGTTCAGTTATTGAAGATTTTGTTTTATTGCTTTCTCACAGTCCGTATATTGCAATGGCTCAAGACACCGCCGGAATTGATTTGATTTTAAGCGGTCATACTCATGGAGGGCAAGTTAACTTTTTCGGAATATGGGCACCGTATTTTACTTTCACCAAAGGCGTAACCGAATACGGACATAGATTTAAAAGCGGCTGGGCAAAATCCCGCGATAATGTTCCTGTTTTTGTAAGCAACGGCACAGGGGAATACGCACCCAGAATTTTTGCCCGTCCGCAGGTTATTTTAATAAGCTTGTATAATGAATAATAATAGAGGATTATTTTATGAAATATTTAGTTCTTTTATGCGACGGCATGTCCGACTACCCGCTTGAAAAACTCAGCGGACGAACCCCCATGCAGGCGGCGAAAAAACCCAATATGGACAAGCTTGCGGAAACCTCCGAGCTTGGTTTGGTTAAAACCGTGCAAGACCACATGAAACCGGGCAGTGACGTTGCGAATCTGTCAGTCTTAGGTTATGACCCCGATGTGTATTATTCCGGCAGAAGCCCGCTTGAAGCGGGCAGTATCGGCGTTGATATGAAACCGACCGATGTTTCTTTACGGTGCAATTTAGTGACGTTGTCGGACGAAGAAAACTTCCTTGACAAAACCATGCTTGATTACTGCGCCGATGATATTTCAAGCGCGGAAGCTAAAATTTTAATCAGCCATATTCATAATAACCTCGGAACTTCGCAATTTTCTTTTTACAGCGGCGTCAGCTACCGTCATCTTTTAATTTGGGACAATGGTGTTTTAGATGTAGGTAACCTTGTCCCGCCGCATGATATTCTCGATAAAAAAATAAAACCATATATCGTTGAAAATGCCGATAATAAAGCACTTTTCGCGCTTATGGAAAAATCCTGCGCTTTATTGAAAGAACACCCCGTAAACCTTGAGAGAATCAAAAAATGTAAGAAGCCTGCGAATTCGATTTGGCTTTGGGGCGAGGGCGTTAAGCGTGAATTCCCGTCTTTCAAGGATAAATTCGGCAAAAAAGCCGCTATGATTTCGGCAGTTGATTTACTAAAAGGAATCGGGAAATTCACAGGCATGGAGGTAATTAATATTGAGGGTGCAACCGGTTATCTTGATACGAATTTTGCCGGAAAAGCAAGCGCGGCAATCAATGCTTTAAAAGAAGGCGCAGACCTTGTTTATTTACATGTTGAAGCCCCTGACGAGTGCGGACACAGAGGTGAAATTGAGGGAAAAGTTAAAGCTATTGAATTAATTGACGAATTAATTCTTAAACCGTTCTTAGACGCTTTCATTAATAAAGAGATTAAAATCCTCATCTGCCCCGACCACCCAACCCCGCTCCCGCTCCGCACACACACAACAGAACCCGTGCCTTACTTGATTTACGACAGCGGAAAACCGCAGAAGGGCGCGGAATCTTTCACAGAAGAATTTGCAGAGAAAAGCGGTAATTATATCGGAAAAGGTTATATGTTGATGGAAAAATTTTTGAGGTAATTTTAAATGTTCGACAATGAAAACAACGTATTGCTTTTTGATGAGGAGGAAGAACCCGTCATTGCTGAGGAAATTCAAATTTCCGAGCTAATTGACGCGGAAATCAATACCATTTCATCAGAGCTTGAAAGTCAGATTGAACCTGAAATTATACCGGAATCTGTTCCGCGCTGTATTCCGAACCCTACGCGGAAAACCTTAGCGGAACGGTTTCCGGATACCCGTCCGTTCGCCATGTCTGCGGGAGCATCACTCATTTTCATGGCTGTGGTTTTTTTATGGGCTTCTTTCGTAAGCGGCGATATAATCGCGGTTTTCCGCCTTTCACCTGTTATTCTTTTCTTTATGGGTGCGGAAATTTTACTGCATATTTTCATCAAGAAAACGTCATTTACTGTTAAACCTTCCGACATTCTTTTATCGGTTGTTTTAATCACGCTTACCTTTCTGCTTTCGCTTGCCTCTGTGTCCTTGAACGAAAGCGGCGGAAGCCGCACATTAGCGCAAACCCGCTTTGAAAACCAGTTAAAAGCCAATATTTCAAAGGATTTAAGCAACTTCTCAAATTTAAAAGATGTAGAAATCAATGTTCTTTTACTTGAAGAAAACGCCAATACATACCGAAACTTAAAAGACATCAAACCTTCTGATAATATAACCGTTTGTTTTTATTTTAATTCAATTCAGCAGTCACTTTATGTTTTCGCTTCCGATTGCCGTAATATTCTCGATACTTTAATAAGATACAATCTGCCTTTCGAAAAAATCGAATTTTATTCCGTAGATACCTATAACCGTCTTGAATTCACGGTAAATTTGCGCTTTGCCGCTGATATAACTGTCCGCGAAATCGCTGAAGCAACGAATTATTTTATCGGGGATGAGGATTTTGACCTTGTTCTTTTTGATTAATAGAAATCCGCCGGTTATTAATAACCGGCGGATTTTGTTATTTGAATAATTGTCCTTCTCCGCCCATAAGCGCGGTTAATTCCTCAATCCGTTCAATCGGGAACGGCGGATTGCTGAGCGGCTTTAAAGCGACAGACATTAACTTTAAAGGGTTATCGTCAGCGGCACAGCGGTTAGAGCTGATGTGCCCGCATTGTTTGCAGCGATGAATAATTGCCCATTCGCCGCCTTTTCTTACCCAAACCCCGATTGCTTCCATAACGCCGCCGCAATCCGCTTCGCGGTCGCCCGGCTTGTTATCTAAATGCTGGCTTGAAAGGCAGTTTGAGCAGTGATTCCTGTGTTCGCTTGCCGCGCCGTCCGGAATGTTGAGCCGTCCGCAGACCTTGCACATAAAGCTGTCGTCACAGGCGTTTTTCCGATAATACCCTTTTTGGTATTGTTTTCTTTTATTTTCCCTGTTCAAGGTTTCCTCCTGAAAGTTGAAATTGTTTTACTCAACTTTATGGGAGGTTTGTATTTTACTAATGCAAAATAATTAAATTAAGCAAACCTCCCGGCTTACTGCTATGACCTTAGATTTGATTTTCATATAAAATCTCCTTCCCTCATTATTTAATATTATAATTAACCGAATAGGTTAAACATAATCCCTGCCGCAACCGCCGAACCGATTACCCCGGCGACATTCGGACCCATCGCATGCATCAGCAGATAGTTATTCGGGTCGGCTTCCTGCCCGACCTTCTGTGAAACCCGCGCTGCCATCGGAACTGCCGAAACCCCCGCTGAGCCGATTAGCGGATTAACCTTCTTTCCGCTGAGAACATACATGATTTTCCCGAAAAGCACGCCCATCGCCGTTCCGATTGCAAAAGCACCCAATCCCAATCCGATTATCATCAATGTTTTTAAGTTCAGGAAATTCGCCGCCGTAGCCGTCGCGCCAACTGTGATACCAAGCATAATTACAACAATATTCATCAGCTCGTTCTGCGCCGTTTTGACAAGACGGTCAACCACGCCGCTTTCCTTAATCAGATTGCCCATCATCAGCATACCGACAAGTGGTAAAGCGTCCGGAATAATAAACCCAACCATCACCGTAACAATAATCGGGAAAAATAATTTTTCTTTCTTGGAAACATGGCGTAACTGCGCCATTTTTACGGTGCGTTCTTTTTTAGTGGTTAATAATTTCATAATCGGCGGTTGAATCACCGGCACTAAAGCCATATACGAATATGCCGCCACTGCAATAGAACCCAGTAGTTCGGGTGCAAGCCTTGTGGTCAGCCAAATCGCCGTAGGTCCGTCCGCGCCGCCGATAATTGCAATGGAGGATGCTTCCGGAAAAGTAAATCCCAGCGCATACGCGCCGATAAATGTAATAAAAATCCCCGCCTGCGCCGCCGCGCCGAGCAGAAAGCTGACCGGATTCGCAATTAAAGGTCCGAAATCCGTCATACTGCCGATTCCGAGAAAGATTAATAACGGGAAAATCTGCAATTTAACACCAAGGTATAATATATCAAGGAATCCGCCTTCCCGCAGAACCATGCCGAAATCTATATCCTTTGCCGCGAAAAGCTCCGGATGAAACATATTGCCGCCCGGAATATTCGTCAAAAGCATACCGAAAGCTATCGGCAGAAGCAGAAGCGGTTCATATTTCTTCGCAATCGCTAAGTAAATCAATATAAAAGCAATGCCAATCATTACAAAACTCAACGGTTCTGCATTCGTAAAAACCGAATTATTCCATAACCCTTTAATTGAATCAATAAAAACCTGCATTTACCACACCCGCCCTTTCATGCCGCTCATGCTTTCGCTTACGCCTGCGCCGCCCCAAGCGGAACGCCGCGTTTGTTTATCCCGCTTTTTAATTCCCACGATTCTTGCTTGTTTTCCGTTCGCCGCGCTGAACGCGCTTACCGCCGCCGTAATCACCGCAATAATTTCCAAATCGTCCGGTTCGGGTACGTCAATATTCTCCGGAACAGGTTCAGGTTTTACCGCGGGTTTAGTATAAACGGGTTTTTGAAGCGTAAATGATTTATTAACCGGCATAATCGTCGGTTTATAACCGATTGTCGCCAATTTACTCATCAGGAAAAGCATCCCTATCAGTAATATCAAAATAATAAACACAACCGCGATTCCGGTCGCAACCGTAGAAAGTGCCATATTCCAGTCCATGAATCAAACCCCCGTTTATTTTGCAGTTATTTAATATTATATAGTATATTGGTAAAAAATTCAAGTGTTTTGGGATATTAAAATAAAAATATGTTTGTAATATCAATCTGTAGGGAACGCCCTACAAATTATGCGACATCACCGCAAAATTAGGCTTATCCCCGAACCCCGCGATAATTTCAAACGACATATCCCGCACCGTAATCGGCATTACATAAACATGCTTCTCCGCCGCAATTGTTACAAATTTATACACATTGGGATTGTCAATCAACAGCGCGTTTTTCTCTTTCATAATCAAAACCTGAAAAACATTCGATATGCAGTCGAGAAAAGCGCACAATTCACCGTATCGGGTGTCGTTGCGTTTGCGGTGGAAAATATTTTCAATCCCGTCGTTGAAGCTCTGCATAACTTCCTTTTCCCCGCAAATCCCGAGGAAATACCGGCGCGGCTCGGTAACAACCTTTTGAATCGCCGCGCGCCTTGCAAAGTAGCTTTTGGCAGGCGTCGCCTTGTCAAGCTTGATGTTCGTCCCAACAAAACGAAGTATGTATTTTAATGCAATATTCATGTACTCATTGGCGTATGTTTCGCCCGTATTGACATGCGTACCGATAATAATATCAAAGTCATGCTTTAAATTCCTTGACACCTCCGGGCTGTTCAGCGCGTAATAATTCCGCATTTTTTCAAGCAAGGGCGCGACTTTATCAGGCGTCAGAATCCCCTCAACAATCAGCTGGTCGAAAAAGGCAGTGTTCAGCACCTGCTGTTTCATAATGGTGAATTTGAATTTTTCATCATTCACCCCGCCGTATTCGGACGCTAAATCGCCGAGCTTCTCATCAATGGAGTTCTGAAGCATTTTAATAAATGCAATTTGGTTTTCTTCAAGAAAACTCCCCGCATCCTTTTCAAGCTTATTGAAATTCTTCCGGACAACATTCTGCCGCGTCATAATCTCATTCAGCTTTTCCGCTTTCATTATACCTTCCTGTACGAAATATTTACCCGCAAAATAATCAATCATGGCAACCCCTCCGCTTTTTATTAATCAATTTTTATTTTCCATAAAACATCCGTATAATTGTAATGGGTGGTTAACCCTTGCTCTATGCTGTTTTCATCAAGCGTTTTCCCGAATATAAAATAAATCTCCCTCTGATACACCGGAACAATAACCGCCCTGTCAAGAACAGCGTCAAGACTGTTTTTATATAAATCCAAGCTTAAAGAAGCGTCAGCTACCGCGATTCTCTGGTCAACATCTTCATCTTTCAGCCCGAAAAAATTATCTTCGCCGCCGGTGCTGAAATTCCTGTCCAAATACGGCAGAACCGAGCTGTTCCACGCCGCGCACCACATGTCCGCTTCTCCGCTCCTGACCGCTCTGTACATATTCCCCTGAGAATCCACGTCTTTAATTTCAAGCGTAATCCCTATGGATTTCAATGCGTCAGCCGCCATTGTTAAAAGCAGGTAGGACGGATGTCTGCCTGTTCCGCCGCCTGTTATGTAAATGTCGTAACTCCGGTCAAGCTCTTCCGGAAATTCTTCAATCGCCGTTCCGGCTTCATTCAGTACACAACCTGCCGCTTCAAAATACACCAGCGCGGCTTGTTTGGCGGCTTCAAGCCGCCTTGTTTCGGTCATTTCCGGCGAATAAATATTCCCGCCGTTTGTTTTCACCGAATACGCTTGCCTGTAACCAACATCCCCCGCTCGCGGCGCGGTCCACGAAACGCCGGAAACAGGATACTCCGCAACCTTAGCCGCTTCTCCGTAAAAATCTCTGATTGAAATATCTCGGTATGCCGCGAAAATCACCGCAAAGCCCTTACGGAATAACACGCTTGCATTGCTTTGGTCTTCATCATCTTCTTCTGTTTCTTGACCGAAGCCCATGCGGTCTGCGTTCATTCCGATATACCCGAAGGTATCATATAACGCTTCCTGCATAATAATGCCTGTATTGCTTGAATTCCCCGCGTTGTATGAATCTATTTCATCCAACACCTCACGCGCCGCGTAAACCGCCGCAATGTCTAACATGCCAGACGCCGCGCCGTAAATTAAATCATACGGGTCGGTTTCCCGGAAGCTTATTCTTGCGGTTGCGGGTACGCCTTTATAATAGTTTTCGTTAGCGGAAAGTGCGGCGTTAAACCCGTCAAATTCAATCAATTTATACGCGCCCGCGCCAAGCGGAGTCATTCCCGCCGCGCTTTTGGAGCGGATTCCGGAAAGGTCACCCCTGATAAACCCGTATATGCCGTTATCGTAATCATAAAGCTCTGTGTTTCCGTAATAATGCAAAGGCGCGACCGGAAATACAAAGGAATAAACCGCAGACGGCATATTCCCGTTTATACTAACCTCAACTTCATAATCACCGATTCTGCTGATTCCGCTGATTGTCGCCGAACCTGTGTTGTCGGCGTCCGCGGCGGCGCATTTTTCAATAAACAATCTTGTGATTTCCTGAACCGGATTATCATATTCGCTGATTCTTTCCGCATTTATATAGGCTTCAATGTCGCCCTCATAAAACTCGTAAAACTCTTCAAAAAAATCTTCAATCGTCGGGAATTCATTTACTAAATTCCATTCCCTGCCCGAAATAAAGGAAGTAAACGGTCCGTAAATCGCATCTAAATCCTCTGAAGCGGGCGCAATTTCTATGAAATCAGCGGTGCGCCATATCATCATTGCCAATGCCGTTTTCATCCACTCATCCGACTCTATATCACCGCCGGTTGAAATAAGCGCGGCGTATTCACCGTAGTTTTTAACGCTGTAGCTCACGATTGCTTTAACGTGAGAAATCCATGCTTCCCTGTAACATTCCGAAAACAATTCATAAAGTTCTTCCGTAAAATCATCATTTTCAATTTCGGGTTCAAATTCTTCATCACGGTACAATTCAAAGCATAACGCGGCTATTTCGGCATATTTTCGATAAACTGTGCTGTCAGCGTTAGTTCTGTAATAATCAAGCCCCGTAACCGGCAGTCTGCCAAGCCCGTAATCCCCGTCGTAATCCGCATCGCAAAGCGCGTAAAGCGTAAAAATTAAATCATCGGCGGTAAGCGGCTTCCCGTCGCTGAAATAAACATCTTCTCTCAAATTAAAGTTAAAAACAGTGCTGTTTCTGTTTGTGCTTATTTCAATATCAGCAATACCTTTATATTCATACTCAACGCCGTCAAAGGTTCTTTTTTCTCCCGAAACCGCATTTTGCACAACTTCTCCGCGCCTGTCAAGCGTTACGAGCGGAACATTAATCACACTCATCACATCGGCGTCGCCCGCATTTTTGAGGTAATCGGTGAAAAACGGCGAAAAAACTCCGGTCATGCCGGTTGTTCCGATGATGATTTCATTTCTTTCACTTATTTCTTCTGTTTCTTCAATTTCTATGATTTCTTCTGTATTATCGTCAGTTTTACTGCAAGATAGCGGGATTGTCAATAAAAACGCCGCCGTCAGCGCGAATAATATGTATTTCATTGCCATGCCTTTCTTTTATTAACGCTTTAATAAATTATATTATAACATAAATTCATTAACTCGTCAATGAATTTATGTTTTGATTGACATTGAGCGTTAAACATGATAAAATAGAATAGGATTCTTATTGAAAGGCGTGACAGGAATGGAAAAAAACGGCACGGAGGTAATTCCCGAAATGGTAAAAGTAGATTCGGACGAATTAAATAAGGAACAGATGAAAGCGTTTCAATCGGGTAAGCCGATTGAATTTTCCGGCGGTCTTTCCGAAGACGCCATGGCAGATATAGCGGCAATGGACGCAATGGATTTAAGCGACCTGCTCCCCCCCGAACCCGCTTCCCCCGAAGAACCGGGGCAAACCGTTTCTATGCCGGCTGAACCTGCCGGTTCAGAAAATCAGGATAATTTAATCAGCGAATCCGGCGAAGTAGAATTTAATCCTGATATTCATTCGGAAGAAAAAATCATTATAAAGCAAGGCGTAACCGAGCTAAAAAGATTTGAAATTCCGCGCGCTGTTAAGAGAACAATCCTTGTTGTTTTCGCTTTAATCGCCGCATTCGCGCTCGGATTCTGCGTGCATTTCATTATGGCAAGCGAAATATTCCCCGGATATGTGAATGAAACCGGTTATAAATGCGCCGCCGCAACATTAAATATAATTCCGAAAGATAAGGAATTTATGATTTTTGACATTTATGTAAAAAAAGATGCTGAAACCACCGAATGTATCGTTTTCGGTGTGCTGTCCGAAGCAGTGAATAATTTTAATCCCACTTATTACCGTTTTATTATAAATAATTCCGATTCGGAAGACACAAATGTTTACCTTCCCTTTGACCCCGAAAAACACAGTGCCTATAAGCAGGGCTCAGACCAGGAACGAATGGCGGCTGACACCATGATGAGTTATTATAACGCATTTCTGCGTTCGGTCGATGAAATAAACGCCGGAAGCGAACGCTGGCAGAGAGCGGATATAGCGTATATTAAAACAAGGTTGGCGAAAGAAAAATAATAATTAGGAGCGGTTCAAATGAACCGCTCCTGCTTTATTCATCGCCTTTATTTACATTAATAAATAAACTTGGTTTTGACGGTTTAAATATAGCGTCCATTACCCGCTTTGTTTTATGCGAAACCGGTACTCCGTCCGCGTCCGTAGGTATGTTTTCATCCGAAAAGCCGTCCCTGCGTTCAAATCCGCGCAGTATATCCGTAAAGCCGATTTCGGTTGTTTCTTCTATTTTCTGCGATGCGTAAATTCTTGCCGGACGTTCTTCGCGCTCTTTGGGTATATTCAAAGAAATAGCAGGCGCGGGAATTTCCCGTGCGACGGGGATGTCCCGTGCGGTTGGAATTTCCCGTGCGGTCGGAACATCTGCGGATTGAAGTGCTTGCGAAAACGCTGAAACACGCGGCTTCTGCGGTTCTGTGCGTAGAGGGCGTTCCTCGCGGAGGGAGCGGTTCGCTTCTTTGGTCATAACCGATTCTTTCCCGTTCCGTGCGGCGGGGATTTCCCGTGCAGTCGGAATATCCCTTGCCGAAACCGTTTTAGCCGGCTTCTTTGGGCTGAATACTTTTACGTATTCCTCCGGTTTTGCCGG
>Ga0082212_10013382_pt1 | contig 10263 bp, 8 predicted proteins | sample TergutNt197P3_FD_71548 | JGI IMG/M metagenome (GOLD analysis project Ga0082212, IMG submission 71548) | Neocapritermes taracua P3 segment gut microbial communities from Petit-Saut dam, French Guiana - Nt197 P3 | ecosystem: Host-associated > Arthropoda: Insects > Digestive system > Gut ...
CAAGGAAATAAGGTATTTTTTCATATTATTATGAGATGAAAATTCTGCGTATAAAATTTATTCCCATTCAATTGTTGCGGGCGGTTTCGTGCTGATGTCATAAACAACCCTGTTAACTCCTTTTACTTTGTTAATTATTTCGTTAGAAATATGTCCCAAAAATTCATACGGCAAATGCACCCAATCTGCTGTCATTCCGTCAGTTGAGATTACTGCTCTAAGGGCTACCGCATTTTCGTAGGTTCTTTCATCGTCCACAACGCCAACGGTTTGAACAGGAAGAAGAATAACGCCGGCTTGCCACACCTTGTCGTATAATCCATTCTTTTTCAGTTCTTCAACAAAAATATCGTCTGCTTCTTTCAGTATTTCAAGTCGTTCGCGGGTAATTGCACCTAACAGCCTTATTGCCAAGCCGGGACCAGGAAATGGGTGGCGATTGAGTATAAACTCCGGCACACCAAGCGCAGCACCAACTTTTCGCACTTCATCTTTAAAGAGAAGTCTAAGAGGTTCAACAACTTGCAGGTTCATTTTTTCAGGAAGTCCGCCTACATTATGGTGCGACTTGATAGTTCCTTTCGCCGAAGCCGATTCAATAACATCGGGATAAATTGTGCCCTGCGCCAACCATTTTACGTCTTTTACTTTATTTGCCTCTTCCTCAAACACTTCAATAAAAACTCTTCCAATGGTTTTTCTTTTCTTTTCAGGGTCGCTTATGCCGTTCAGTTCGTCAAGAAATCTATCTACTGCATTGATGCCCTTAACGTTAAGTCCAAGACCAAGGTAAGAATTTAATACCTTCGAAAATTCATTTTTTCTTAACAGTCCGTGGTCAACAAATATGCAGGTAAGATTTTGACCAATAGCCTTATGCAGCAAAAATGCCACCACCGAAGAATCAACGCCTCCCGACAATCCGAGAATTACCTTGTCGTTTCCGAGTTGCTTTTTAAGATTTTCAACTGTGGCATCGACAAACGCCGCCGTAGTCCACGTTTGACCGCATTTACAGGTTTCGACTATAAAATTTTCAAGATTTGACGATAGTTCTTTGTCGGTAGAAGACTGTGTTTCACAGCGTAAACTCAAAACAGGAATTGCCGACAGCTTGGTGGCAAAAGCCGTTTCGTCATTCACAGACGAGGGGTTGCCCGACAAAATAACGCCTTTAACGCTTGGGTCGGGTTCCGGAAAATTATCAAACGGATAGATTTCACAATAAACATTGAACTCTCTTATTCGTCTGGCTATTAGTTGAGTATATAGAGAGCCAAAATCGAGGATAAAGATTTTTTCTTGCAAGGTAAATTATGTTTTTAAAAAATTAATTATGCCTCAAAGATACTACAATCTTTTTTAATACTCCGAAACGGCTTTTAATTCTTCGATAAGTTGTGGAAAAAATTCAAATCTAATCTTCAATACCGCTCGAAACTATCTCATAACTCTTTCCGTCAATTGCGGGAAATGTGCGTGGAAACACACTTTTTGCTTCATCAACCAAGGGATTAATATCCTTGTAGCGCGATGAAAAATGACCAATGATAAGAGTTTGGGCTTCAGCATTTTTAGCCGTAATTGCGGCATCTTTTGCGGTGGAATGAAAAGTGGATTTTGCAAGTTTTTGATTATCACTCGCAAAAGTGGCTTCGTGATATAAAACCGTAACTCCTTTTACAAAAGACGATAATTTCGAAAAATACCGAGTATCGCTGCAATAGGCGTAAGACAGGGGAGGAGCAGAGGGCAAAGTAAGAGTTTCGTTTTTTATAATTTCCCCGTTTGGCGCAACAAAATCGGCTCCTTTTTTTATCGCCAAAATTCGCGATACGGGTATATTATATTTGTCAATACACTCTTTTATAATATTTTTGTCTTTCGGTTTTTCTTTGAAAAGGAACCCAAATGAAGCGATGCGATGTACAAGCGGAAAAGCGGTTACTGTTATGCGTTTATCTTCGAGAATAAGTTCTGGGGCTTTGTTTTTGAGCGAGGTGAATTTTATCTCAAACCCAAGTTCAATATCAAAATCGCGCAGATGCGAGTTCAAGATGGCATCGTAATTTTCGGGTGCATATATGTTAAGCGGTGTTTTTCTTCCCAGCAGGTTCATGGTCGATAAAAGACCATAGATGCCAAAAACGTGATCGCCATGTAAATGACTTATAAACACGTGGTTAATTTTAGTAAATCGAATGCGGTTTCTGCGAAGTTGCAGTTGAGTTCCTTCGCCGCAGTCTATTAAATACAACCGCTCATGCACGTTAAGCACATGAGCGGAGGGATATCTTTCGGAAGTGGGCAACGCCGAACTGCTGCCGAGAATTGTTAGTTTCATAGCCGCCATTATTGCGGTTTATCTATTCTGCAATTTCCTGTTTTTCTGCGGTTTCTGCTACTTCTGCCACTACTTCTTCTATCTTTTCAACAACAACTTCTTCTACCTTTTCTACAACCTCTTCTACTTTTTCCACCTTTTCAGTTTTTTCAACTTTCTCAACCTTTTCAACTTTCGCTGCTTTTGGTTTCTTTGTAGATTTACTTGCTTTTTCTACCATTTCTTCTTTTATCTCTGCAAGTTGCGTAATGTCGCCGAGAGTGGTTTTTTCCGAACTTGTTTTGGCAGTAGTTTTTCTTGACGATTTTTTAGGCGCAGTGCTTTCTTTTTCAGTTGCTTCAGCCATTTTTTTCTTGTCTTCGAAAACTTTGCTGTGAGAAAGGATTATTTTCTTTGAAATTTTGTTGAATTCAATAACTTTAAACTGCAACTTATCGTCAACTTTTGCCATCGTACCGTCTTCTTTTACAAGATGTTTGCTGGTAACAAATCCTTCAACGCCATAAGGAAGGGCTATTACCGCTCCTTTGTCAAATACTTCCATTACTGTTCCTTCGTGAACGGAATCAGCCATGAAAATACCTTCGAAAACGTCCCATGGGTTTTCTTCAAGTTGCTTATGTCCAAGGCTTAACCTGCGATTTTCTTTGTCAATTTCAAGTACAACAACTTCAATGTCGGCATCAATTGAGGTAAATTCGGCAGGGTGCTTTATTTTCTTTGTCCACGACAGGTCGGATATATGTATCAGTCCGTCAACGCCTTCCTCAATTTCAACAAATACTCCGAAGTTGGTAAAGTTTCTGACCTTAGCCGTGTGCTTTGAGCCAACGGTGTATTTTTCTTCAATATTTTGCCATGGGTCTAATTTCAGTTGTTTGATGCCAAGCGACATCTTTCTTTCGGCTCTGTCGAACGTAAGTATAATAGCCTCAACTTCATCGCCTACATTCAGAAATTCCTGTGCGCTGCGCAAATGCTGCGACCACGACATTTCGGATACGTGAATAAGTCCTTCAACGCCCGGAGCAATTTCTACAAATGCGCCGTAATCAGCCAATACAACTACTTTTCCGGTTACTTTGTCGTTAACATTAAGGTTAGGATCAACCGAATCCCACGGGTGAGTTGTAAGTTGCTTGAGTCCCAATGCAATTCGTTTCTTATCGTCATCGAAATCAAGAATAACAACATTTATTTTTTGGTCGAGGTGAACAATTTCTTCAGGGTGGTTTACTCGTCCCCACGAGAGGTCGGTTATGTGGATAAGACCGTCAACGCCGCCAAGGTCGATGAATACGCCATACGAGGTAATATTTTTAACGGTTCCTTCAAGAATTTGTCCTTTTTCGAGTTTTGCAATAATATCTTTTTTCTGCAGTTCGAGTTCAGCCTCAATAAGTGCTTTATGCGATACTACAACGTTTTTGAATTCGTGATTGATTTTTACAACTTTGAATTCCAGTGTTTTGCCTACAAACAGGTCGTAGTCGCGAATTGGCTTAATGTCAATCTGCGAACCCGGCAAAAACGCTTCAATGCCAAATACATCTACAATCATACCGCCTTTTGTACGGCATTTAATATAACCTGTGATAATTTCATCATTGTCAAGCGCCGAATTGACTCTGTCCCATGAATGTATTGCGCGGGCTTTTTTATGCGAAAGTAAAAGTTGTCCTTTTTTATCTTCCTGACTTTCAACATAAACCTCAACTGTATCGCCTACTTTCAGATTGGGATTATAGCGAAATTCATTCAAACTTACAACGCCTTCCGATTTGTAACCTATGTTAACAACAACTTCGCGGGAGGTCATTTGGATAACCGTTCCCATAATCATTTCGTTAACTGCAATGGTCGATAACGTTTCGTCGTACAACGCTTCCTGTTCTTTGTATTTTGAAGATTTACGCGACTCGTCGTTTTCAAAACGCTCCCAGTCAAATTCTTCAACTACAATGGGGGTTCTGCTTCCTGTTTTTGTTTTTACCTGTAATTCGCTTCCCGAATCGGTATCAACATCAACGTTAATTTCTTTTTTTGTTTTGTGTTCTTTTGAAGTAAATCCGTAATCGGCTTCAGTGGCTTTTTTTGCGGCATTTTCTACTTCCACATTTTCAGTGTCATCGGCATTTACGGTTTTTTCAGATTTTACTCTTGTTCTTTTTGGGGGTGTTTTACCGTCGGTGTTTTTTACTGCAACTTCTTTTTTTGCTGCATTTTTTTTGCTTTCAGTCATAATTTAAACTTTAAAAACTAATAATTAATAAGTTAGACATTATTTTGTTGTATAAATAGGGCACAAAGATAAGGCTTTTTTCAGAATTACATAATTATCAGTTAGTTTTTGTTTGCGAAAACACATATTTATGTTAAAAAACTATTTGCATTCAACGGTTTAATATTTTATTAGTTATAATTATTTGCTTCGTCCATTTCCTGAAGGTACGAATATAACTCTTTTGCCTGTTTTGTAATAGCAACGCGCCCCGATTTTGCAAACTGAAATACGCCGTAGGGTTTGAGCTGTGCAAGCATTTTGGCAATTTCGTCGCGCCGTCCGGTTTTTTCGATTATCATATATTCGGGCGTTACATCGAGTATCCGCGCCTGATGCTGACGTACAAAATTATCAATGGCGCTTCCGCTCATAAGCGATTTGGTTGATACTTTGAACAGCGCTATTTCCTGATAAATGATTTGCTCGGAGGTGTGGACAAAGACTTTAATAACATCGATGAGTTTTTCCATTTGCCGAGCTATTGTTTGTATCATGTCGCTGCCGGTGGTTATAACTATTGTTAGCAGATATACGCCCTGCACGGCTGATTCGGATGCCGTAAAACTTTCGATGTTTATTTGCCGCCGCGTAAGTATGATGGTTACCTGCCCCAAGATGCCTATGTGGTCTTCGGTAAAAAGCGATATTGTGTATTCCTGTTTCATTTCTTTTAATTGAATTATCTTGTAACTATAATCTATTTAAGTCTGATTTCCGATACTCCGTCTCCGGGAGGTATCATCGGGAAAACGTTTTCTTTGTTTTCAACTTTTATTTCGAGCACAAACGGAGTTTTGGCAGAAATCATTTCGCCGATGGACGATTTTAGTTCTTCGCGTTTTTCAATTCGTTTAGCCGGTATGCCGTAGGCTTTTGCAACTGCCGAAAAATCGGGATTAACCATTGGCGTTGCCGAGTAGCGTTTGTTGAAGAACAACTGCTGCCACTGGCGAACCATGCCGAGATAGCTGTTGTTGAGAATAATTATTTTAACGGGAATGCCGTATTGCATAATTGTTCCCAGCTCCTGCATTGTCATTTGAAATCCGCCGTCGCCGATGAAGGCAATAACCTGCTTGTCGGGACGACCGAGTTTTGCGCCAACGCTTGCCGGCAGTCCGAAGCCCATTGTTCCCATTCCGCCCGATGTAACAAGCGTGTTGGGATGATTAAACTTATAATACCGCGCGGCATACATCTGGTTTTGTCCCACGTCGGTAACAACAATTGCTTCGCCTTTGGTAATGTCGGAAACTATTTTTACCACCTCGCCCATTTTAATTTCTCCGCCTGCGGGTTCGGTATCTTTTACTATTACCATATCGTGTTCCGTTTTGTCGCGTATCCGAAATTCGCGTATCCAGTCTTCTACCGACTTTTGTTTAACAAGCGGCATCAGATGCGTAAGAGCCTCTTTGGCGTCGTTGTGAATTTCAATATCTACCGTAACGTTTTTGTTTATTTCGGAATTGTCAATTTCGATATGAATTTTCGATGCCTGCGGCGCATATTTGCTAAGGTTGCCTGTTACACGGTCGTCGAACCGCATTCCGATGGCAATAATAAGGTCTGCCTCATTTGTCAGCATGTTGGGCGCATAATTGCCGTGCATTCCAAGCATCCCTGCATAGAGCCTGTGATTGGCAGGAAATGCCGACAGCCCCAGCAGCGTGTGCGCAACGGGAATACCGGTTTTTTCGGCAAACGCCATCAGTTCTTTTTCGGCTCCCGAAAGCAATACTCCGTGTCCGGCAAGAATAAGAGGTCGCTCGGCATGATTTATCATAACCGCCGCCGACTCGATTGCTTTATTCTTAACAGGCAAATTGGGATTATAACTGCGGATGTAGGTGCATTTTTTATAACCGAATTCGCATTTTTCGGTTTGCGCATCTTTGGTTATATCAATCAGCGTAGGACCCGGTCGTCCGGTGCGGGCAATATAAAAAGCCTTTGCAATGGCTTCGGGTATATCCTGCGCTTTTTTTACCTGATAGTTCCATTTTGTAACCGGCATCGATATTCCTATTATATCGGCTTCCTGAAAAGCATCGGAGCCGATAAGGTTCGAAACCACCTGCCCTGTTATGAAGACGACAGGCACCGAATCGAGAAACGCATTTGCAATTCCGGTAACCAGGTTTGTGGCTCCCGGACCCGAAGTGGCAAAGCAAACGCCTGTTTTTCCCGAAACCATACTGTAAGCCTGAGCAGCATGAGCCGCTCCCTGTTCGTGCCTTGCAAGAATATGTTTTATTTGGTCTTCATAGTCGAGCAGACGGTCGTAAAGCGGTATTATTTGTCCGCCCGGATACCCGAAAACAGTATCTACTCCCTCTTCAATAAGAGAGCGCAGCACCGCATCGCCTCCCGAAATTTTGTTATTGGTTTTAATAACAGATTTAGTTTTCATATTTTTTTGTTTTTGCTCTTTTCTGACTATTTTTCACTTTCAATTGTTCCAAAACATAAATATTCAAGTTTTTCAGTACCAATATTACGCATACCATGTTTTTCATTGTTATGTATGAATACATATTGTCCGGCAGTTACTTGATGTTCAATATCGTCATTATCGGTTAATATACCTGTACCTTTTTCAATTTTCCAGATATGTGGAAAATTATGTGTGTGTGGTGGAATGTAGCGATTAACATCTAAACTAATCAGCCTTAAAACAATTTCATTGGAATTATCGTACTCACCAATTAATAATTCCTTTATAACACCATGTCTTTCAACAATCTCTTCAGATGGGATTTGTTCCCTTGTTTTAATTTTCATTTTTTATGCAATAATTTCTTTTTGTTAATATAAACAGACATTAATTATACCCCGTCGTACTGTGCGGTATAATCACAGACATATTATTATACCCCGTAGCTCTCTGCGGTATAATCGGGAAAGAATTATTATACCCAGCTATACTGTGCGGTATAATCTCCATCATATTATTATACCTCACTATGTTCTGCGGTATAATCCGAAGCAGGTGATTATACACGAACGTATTGTGCGGTATAATCGCAGGGATGTATTGCCTGTTATTATTAGTGTTTTTATTCATTATGTCCAGAGTGAAGTAATAAACATTGGTGTTTTTTCTTCGCCGGCAGTAAACCCGCATTGTTTGTAAAAATCAATTTCCTTGTCATACGCAATTAATACTATTCGCAAATAATCTTTGTATTTTTCCGAAACCAGTCGGACTAACTCTTTCCCAATTCCTTTTCCCTGATATTCTGGATTAACCAACAAATAATGCACATAGGCGGTCATAATGCCATCATCCAAAGTATTTATCAGTCCTATCAGTTTATCATTATTCCAAGCCGTAAATACCGAACCGGAATTTTTCATGGCAACAGCAAGTTTTTCGGGATAATGTCCCGACGACCATTCGACAGATAAAAACAAGTCCTGTAACTCTTTTGGACTAAAAGTCTTCGTGTCTTTGTATGTTATATTGGCATTTGTTGGTTTTACTGGTGTCCATAGTTCGTAATTACCATTTTCGTCAAAAAATTCAAAGTAAATTCCATGACTTTCATCGGGCATAAATCCTTTTGCCGGTATTTCTTTGAAGAAAAATTCTGTCCATGCTTCAACTCCTGTCATTCCTTTCGGTACGGTTGCAACAGCAAAATGTCCTGTCGGAATTTCTACATCAACCGCATCGCCTTGAAATTTATTCGTTGCAATTCCCAATAAATAGCAATATTGCTGATGAGTTTCATCTGTGTACCACATTACCCCGTATAGACACGACTTACTCTCCGGAATTTTTCTCAATTCGTTTTCATGTTTATTCCAAAGTTGTCCTAAATCATAGTCATTGTTTTCCGCATTAGTTTCTGTTACGTAACCACAAACCTTAAAATTTTCCCTATTTTCAAATCGTATGTACATCTCTTTTTTTAATATTCAATTTTCTACTTCATTGTCCATTCGTTAGACACTTTATTATTCATCAAGCATTAAGTTTTTCTTTAATTTCAATGTTTTAAGTTGATCTCTTTGTATTTCAGCAATACTTTTATCAGGCGTTGGTTGATTTTCCGGCAATACTCCACCTACTCGTTCAATAGTTCGTCTCACTTCTTGTCCAACTGTATTGTGTGTTACAGACGCTGCTTCTAATCCTTGTATTTGCTGTACTCTGATTTTTTCTTCGGCAAGCGATATTCTAAACAAATTGGCTATCAATTCCTGACTGTTCATATAATCAAGAATTTTTTGTTTTGGAGACAAGCGTTTTCTATCGTGAATATCTTGTACGGTTTCCCCGCCGTAAAGTCCCATGTAGCCTGCATTTTGAAAATGAGCAAATTCTTCTTCCGTAATTATTCCTGCGTTGTGAGCGGCTTCGGCAAGCATTTGATTCCATTGTTTAATGTCGCCGCGAATAACCAAACGTTTATTATCTTCGTCTAACTGATTAAAATAATCGGCAACTTCCTGACGCCGTGTTTGGATAGCAAAATATGTTTGTCCGGTGGCAATGATTTCCTTGCGGGGGTCGCCATTTTGGACAATCAGATAACAGGCGTAACGGGAAAGTTTGTAATCAATAATGGACTTCGTTTTGGTTTTCCTGACATCAGGAAAACCAATTTTTGTATCTTTGGTTTTGCTGAGGTCAGCAAAACCTATTTTTTGAGATTTTGACGGCATTGCGACCGTTTTCCTGACATCAGGAAAATGGTCTGTAATATTAAATCCACTGTTTCGACAGGCAAGCATAGCACGGTCTATAACTTTATGGAAATTTTCCCATTTTGCATATTCCAATACAGGTGCCAATTCACGGGCAAACCAATATTCATTACCTGACTCATCAGTATGTTTGATTTGCTCAAATCCTTGATATTCTTTTGCTATTAGATTACTCATAATTTATGTTGTCTATTGCTTTATTATTTAATAATCCGTACAGCGCCGGTGTCAGCCGAACTTACAAAAGCCGAATAGATTTTTAATGCCTGCGATATTTCACGTTTTCTCGCCACGGGTTTAAATGCTTTTTCGCCTTTTTGCTCCTCGCTTTTTCTTCTTGTTTGAAGTTCATCATCAGACAGTAAGACATTTATAGACCGCTTGGTTATATCTATTTCAATTGTGTCGCCGTCTTTAATAAGTGCGATGTTTCCTCCCGATGCTGCTTCGGGCGACAGGTGCCCGATTGACAATCCCGATGTGCCGCCTGAAAATCTTCCGTCTGTGATAAGGGCGCATTTTTTGTCAAGTCCCATCGACTTCAGATAAGAGGTTGGGTACAGCATTTCCTGCATTCCGGGTCCGCCTTTTGGTCCTTCATACCTTATTATAACAGCATCGCCCTCTTTTACTTTTCCGTTCAAAATTCCGTCAACGCCTTCTTCCTGCGACTCGAACACAACCGCTTTCCCTGTGAATTTAAAAAGCGATGTATCAAAACCGGCAGTTTTTACTATACAGCCTTTTTCGGCAATGTTTCCGAACAAGACAGCAAGTCCGCCATCGGTGTTATACGGATTGGATATATCTCTGATACAGCCGTTTTTACGGTCGGTGTCGAGTTCATCGTACATTGTGTTTTGTGAACCCATAACCAAACTTCGCTTCCCTGCCGGGCTGCTTTTGAAGTATTCAAATG
>Ga0082212_10013383_pt1 | contig 10262 bp, 14 predicted proteins | sample TergutNt197P3_FD_71548 | JGI IMG/M metagenome (GOLD analysis project Ga0082212, IMG submission 71548) | Neocapritermes taracua P3 segment gut microbial communities from Petit-Saut dam, French Guiana - Nt197 P3 | ecosystem: Host-associated > Arthropoda: Insects > Digestive system > Gut ...
ACGTCAATTCCTTTGTCAAATAAAATATGCACAATACTAATACCGTAAGAAGCCGCAGGGCTAAACACATTAGTGTGCCGTGTAACCTTGTAATCACTTGATGTTTTTGAAAACCAACGAAGCCTAAAATCTTTCCAACAACCATGAAAATAGAATATATCGTTCTCATTTACTGAAAACAATTCTTGTAAATCGTTATCAATAATAATCAGCGTGTAGTCTTTGAAAACAATTTGAAAATAAAAATATTTTATGTGTTTACAATTCTCGCGGAAATTTTCAAAAAACGTCATGTTTTAAATCCTCTTTCATGTTTTCTATTCGATAACCGTGTATCAATAATCTTTTTTACAGCTTTATTTTCACTTACACCGAACACCGCTTGTACTGTTAAAATATCTGTTGGCAAGCTGTTCAAAGGTAGAAATATTATTTTCCTGTAAAACCTTTAATGCTCTTTTTGATAATCCAAGTGTTTCAATACTCGCTGTTTTTTCAATCATAAAATGCCGCCTTTCGTTTAATATGGTTTGATTTTGAATATTAATTTTCAATTATTGATAATAACACTTTTTGTCTGCTACCAACCTAACCAATGATAACCATAATGTATTCCGTCAAATTCCGAAATAGAAAACCTATGATGCCATAATACTAATTTACCCTCGGAATCTGTATTTTTTTTATATTTTAATACTTCATCGTTTTTAAATTCATCTTCTATTGGAGCATAATAAACATACAAACCCTCTCTTTTCACTTCTTCCTGTTCTAATTCTCTTATCCACATATAGCATTTAGTTTCTTTTATAACTTTATAATATGATACAAAAGCTCCTACCTGTTCTTTTAAAATCATTATCGTTTACTCCATTCTAATTTAATTTTTTTGAATATTAATTTTCAATGTGCATTTCATTCGTGAAAAAGGTTATGTTCTATAATAACATATAAAAACACAACCTTTTTTACTTTTATAAATTTTTTTAAATATTATTTTTTGTCAATCTTTTTTATCTTTTTTCCATTCTTTTTTAACATGGTCGTATTCAGGCGGCGCACCTCTTTGACGATTTACCCGTTTTGCCTCTCCCTCTAATGCACTTTTTTGATTTATTAAATCTCTTGCACCTTTAACAGCATTAATACCCATGATTACATCTGCGGCTGTGCCTATTACGCTTGAATCTGATTGAGAAGCTAATCCGCCGCCAGATTGAGTAATTGTTCGTCCAGTATAATTACTTTGAATCTTACCTGTTACTGCTGCAATTATAAGAAAAACTATAAAACCCCCGAATGATAACCAAAAAATTTTAAAATTTTTATCTTGTTGTGCAAGCACTCTGTTCTGTATTTCTTGATTTAACTCGGAATTTTCTTTAAGCCATTTTTCTGTAAATCCGGGCTGTATTTCTTCTATTTTTTCTTGAATTTGTGAATCAGACTTATACTGATAGTCTTTAATAGTTGAAATTAATTCTCGTCTTTGACTATTTAATTCACTTTGTTGGTTATATAATTCATCTATTGACTCATCATCAAATGTTCCAAATAAAACTGATACCATTAAAACCAAACAACCAACTGATAGCAATGCAAAAATCACTTTCATAATAACACCTCTTATAATTTATTTATATTTTTTATTCCCATTTTTTCTTATCGTGATTATATGTTGGCGGAGTACCTCTTTGACGGTTTACTCGTTTTGCTTCACCTTGTAATGGACTTTTTTGATTTATTAAATCTCGCCCTGCTTTAACAGCATTAATCCCCATGACTACATCTGCGGCTGTTTCTATTGCACTTTGAGAACCTAACTGAGAACCTAATCCACGAGATTGAGTATATGTTCCGCTATATTGAGCATTTGATTTATAAAATGCCGCTCCCACTATAAAAAGAACGAAAAAACCAAGCATAAATATGCCAAAAAATTTAAAGTTTCGAGAACTTTGTGTGTCTTTTGCTTCTCGTAATTCTTGTAATGCTTTGTCCCATTCTTGAGCAAATTCAGGATATTGTTCTTTCACTTTTTGTTGCCCGTCACGCAAACCATTTGTATGAACAATACCTTGAGATTTTTCTTTTTCCATAATAATATTTGCTAATTCATAATATTGTTCCCACATTTCATCAGAACGAGCATTTAGTTCTACAAAGTCATCGTTAAACATTCCAAACAAAAATAATACCGATAAAATCAAAGAACAAAACGATAATAAAACTGATATAATGCTTTTTTTCATAATAAAAACACCCCTTAATTTATATTTATATTTTTCTGTAATCCGATTATATCATGCTTTTTATATTACTTTTTTACTTTTATAAAATTTTTTGATTTTTTTTGTTTGGAAATATAAAAAGATTAGAGTTGTCAAACCCTAATCATTTTATTTTTATAAATTAAATCCGTTATTTTTTAGATTATTTTCAAAAGCCTCAACAGCTTCTATAACATTGTCAAATATAGAAGTAATAATATTTTCTTTCTCTTTATCGCCGTTAAATTCTTCTTCGGACATTTCATCAAAATTTATATTTTCAGGACAAACATTTTTAGATATTGGGCTTGTTCTATATCTCCAGTTTTTATCAATTACAGAAAATATATTTTTACATTTTTCAAATTCTTCTTTCGATAAATCGCAATTATTCACAACAGCAGTTAAACTTATCTGCTTTACATTACTAACATTAATTTCATAGCAAAACATAAAATTCGTTTTCCACATACTTTTTGGCTCACTTAATTTAGGAAATAATTTAAGCGAATACGGCGTATTAAATCTAACTATTTTTTGATTCGAGCCGTTTTTATCAAAATCAATACTTTCTGCGGAGTTAGCTTCACGTTCAAATTTTTCAACTAATTCTTTAAATATTAAGTTCCGAATATCAGGTTTATTTTCAAAAATTAAGTCTAATGCTTGTCTGTGCTTGAAATAAATTTTTGCACAGATTTCTTTTAAATTTTCATCTCCCATAATATGATTTTTCACCCCGCTTATATAATCTTCTATAATCATTTTTTCTTTTGCGCCTATGATTAATGATTTAGATAACATATTTGTTTTTATAATTTTTATTAATTCCCTGTATGATAAGGCTACCCAATTTTCAAAATCAATCGCTTCATATCCGTCAGGAGTTAAAAATATAAATAATTTATTATGATTAGGATATTCTTTATCAAGTATTTTCCTGTATCGTATTGTTTGCTTGCTGTGTTCTTCTGAAAATATTTTATTTTCAATACAAATCACTTTTTTTTCGTCATTCGACACAATTAAAACATCTATATCATACTTTTCACGGTAAACATCAAAAGACTGATAATCCCATAAATTAGCGTCTATTATATTAAATGCTTTATCAATTTTATTATTATCATGCTTTATTACATGGCAAATAACGTCTTTTAAAATTCTATCGCCGAAAGAATGACTTTCCTTTGGATTAAGCAACCATGCCAAAAAATTGCTATGCCGTATTTCCATTTTAGACATTTTTAATATTTCAAAGATATTTATATCATCTATCCACGGCTTTAACCCATTTAAGCACTCTATATCCAATAAAAAGTTTTTTAATTCTTTTTTTTCCGTATCTGTCATATCATTATCACCTGCCATATAATTTTATTTTTTTGTCTTATAAATATTATGCCCTGTTTACCTTAATCATTATCAATCGTTATATTTTTATTATGCTCTGATTCCTGTTTATCAGCAGAATCATATTTTTTATCAGAAAATTCTTGTGCGAAGTATAGGCTCTGTAAGATAGCAAGGGCATAATTTTTATTTAAATTATTTAGCTGTGAAAAAATTAATTTAAATTCTTTTATTTCTTTGTTTTGCGGTACATACACACAAAAGCCCCCTCTATCAGTTTTTATCATTCTGCTAAATCGTTATATACACATTATAACAAAGGAACTTAAAAAAGTCAACAATATTTTTGCGATTGATACGCATTTTTTTAACTTTTTTGTGTTGACAAATCAAAAAATGTGTTATATACTAATATTGAAAGATAATCTTTCAAAAAAAGGTGAGTGATTGAATTGTTATCAGAAAGAATTAGGGCTGTAAGAAAAGCCCTCAAACTAACGCAAGCTGAATTTGGCGAAGCTCTCGGAACTACTCGCGACGTAATCGGAAACTTGGAATATGGGCGGTCAGAAGCTAAAAAATCATTTTTAGATTTGATTTGCACTATTTTTTATGTTAATTCTGATTGGTTGCTGAATGACACGGGAGAAATGTTTAAGCCCATGCCCCAAACTAATGAAGAATCAGAAGAAGCGGCACGGATTTTTGATAAATTATCGCCTACTCTCCGAAAGTACGCATTACAGCAGATGATAGGACTGTTAGAAGTCCAAAACACCGAAAATACAGATAATCAAGAGTAATTTCAAAAGTGGGTTATCCCACTTTTATTTGATGTATCTCTATTGTAAATTAATTTTCAAAATGACAGCTATATCGGCAATTCTATACTCATACTCTGGATTTAATTCCGTAAAATATAATAAAGGCACGATTAAACCGTCTATCTCTGTTTTATATTCCCTTAACGCAGAAATTATAATATTATTTCTATTTACATCAGGAAAAACCGTATTAGCAGGGAAAAACAGATAATCAGTTTTATTTATAATATTTATAGCCGGACTGACTACTGAAAATATATTATTATCTTTATCCGACACAAAATATTTTTTTAGCTTATTATTTTTATTATCATGCACATCTATAATTTTTACAACATGAATATCTTCTGATAACTTCGGATAATCTATGTTTTTGTCAACGTCATTCTCAAATTCAGTTGCTTTTATCGGCTGAAATTTAAAACTTTCATAGTATTTTATTTCCTCTAATTCTAAAAGCCTTTGCTTATGATATTCATTGATTTTTTTATTTTTCATAATTTAATTCCCCCTTTTATGATGTTTTCATTATATCACACGAATAGCGAGTGTTTTTTACTTTTAGGATTATAATAATAAAAACTAAACCGCCGATAATGACGTTTTAGCTTTTTTGTTCAATTTATACAAACGGGACAGCTTCAATCGTTCTCATCAGCGCAGAGAAATAAAAAACTATACAAATTTTTTAGCTTGCTCTATTGCTTTATCATCAGTTAATTTGGGATTCTTTTTTATTAATATCATGGCTATACTAATTTCGCAATCATCTATATCGTGATTCCAATGTGCAAAAAACAATGCTTTATGTGTTTTTATATAATCTTTAATAATATTTACGTCTATTTCTCCGAATGATTTTAAATTTTCTGCTCCCGATTCAATTTTAGGCTCGCCATAAAAAGATATTCCAATTTCTTTATTATCTTTTATAATAAAAATACATTGTGAGTTATAGCCTATATTTCTGTCTTTTCCAACAGAATCAACCCAAATATCAAAAGGAAGCCCCGATTTATCTTTTTTAATTTTTGACATTTCAAACGTATCATTCGCTATCATAATTATCTTCCTTGCCATTTTCAAAAATAGATTCAATATCCGTCCATGTTAATTTTGTTCTTATGCCTTTTTTATGATTTTCTTCGTCAATATCAAACAACTTGTCACTCAAAGTATAATCTTTTTTAACGTATTCACTAATGATTTTTAAAGGTTTTTCCCATTCAGGCAGGTTGCCTGTAAACCGTTCAGCACGTAATAACGGAGAAAAATTAGGGAAGTGAAAAGATAGATGTTTCAATGCCCCAAAGTAAATTACGCCATTTTTGTTTATACATAAGCAAGTCGGGGAGCAACAATCATGCCTATTATCCGCAGATACCCATATAATAACGGCATGAAAAACATTAACAAACGGTCGCATATCAATCGTTATAATATCGCCGTATGTATAAGGTACAGGCATAATAAGATTATAATTATCACCGAAAAAATAATCATATTCAATATCATTTTCAGTCGCGTCCATGTACTTTTTTGCTTCCTCCCATGTATCAAATGGTCCAAGTGTTGTATTTAAATCATCACGTTGCCGTTGAGTGTGTTCAAACCCCCATATTATCTTGTCGTTCCCTAAAAACCAAGTAAAAATATCAATCAAATCGCCGTTTTCAGTTAAGTCCCAACGTGCGATTTCATACCAAGAACATATATCATTCGATATTTCCTCGTCATATTCATAATTCTGTGTGTTTTCTTCTTCTATATATGCGACAGCTTTTTCAAACATAGTAAAAGGCGTAGCGGATTCTTTAACAAAATCTCCGAAAAATTTATCGTTATCCCAAACATCTTCGTCAATATAACATTCCGTCAAAATAAATACGCTCCCTTTTGGAGTACGTTTTGTTTCTTCCAACGCAAAAAATGCCTGTTTCGCCATAATATGGGGATTATAAAAGTTGTCAGAATCATCAAATGTATATTTTTCTGAAATTTCTTTTAATGCCTCTGCTTTATCTGCAAGACTGGCTCGTGACTGTGCAATCATGTCAAGCCATACCCACATATCGGGATTAGCTTCGGAAGTTTGTATATATTCTCGTATTTCTTCTGATTCGAGAAATTTTAACGCTTCTTTTATTATCATGTGTTCTACCTCTCTGATTCTTCAAAATCAAGCCTATTTTCCACAAGGAGATTTTCAAGTATGCAACACCCATGAACATCAATAGGCAAGTTATTATTAAGCTGATGTTCTAAAAAAATTCTGCATTGCATTATTAAGAGTGCGGGCAATCCGATTTTATCATTTATAAATAAACTTACATAATGCAAAAGTTTTTGATTGCCCTCTAACTTCCCTCTGTAATATTCGTAACAATCGTTATTATGAGTATGGTCGCTGTATAAAATACCGTCATTTCCAACGAATAAGCCTGAACCCTCGCTTATATAACTATCACACCCATATTTTTTCAAATTTTTTTCGATTTGTTCGGGATAATCGCTGTCAATCCAATCAAGAACAAAAACATCAGATGTATCATTTTTATTATATCTTTTTATCAAAATATCGCCCCTCTTGAATGGTGTCGGTATATCCACATAAACAAACTCGTAGTAATCACCCGCCATTTTTTTATCGGCAGAATTTATTTTTGTCGTAAGTTCTTCATGTATGCTGTTAAAATTATCTTTGTGCCTGTTCGGAATTGTTGTCATATCAGGATAATTTGCGATTAATTCACGCCATGCCTCACGTTTTTTATCTGCTGAAAAATAACTGTGTCCTATTATAATCGCCATTTCAAAAGTATTCCATGTTTTATTTATTTTTCTGCAATAATCAGCTACATCATGGGAACGTATAAAATTATATATATCCATAAAATAAATGCTCCTTTTCTTTAATATTTTCATTCACAATCATATTTATCTTCCTTGCCATTTACAAAATCAAGCCTATTTTTCAATCACCTCTGACGAGTTCTCATTAGATTCACGAATGAGAGCCTCTTCAAAAGTTTCGCCATAATATACCATAGCTTTTTCACGAATAATATTACCATTAATATCTTTTCTTTTACGAGTATGCTGTTTTGGTATTAATTTTTCTTCATAGGCTTTTTGATATGCCTTTGCTCTATCAATAGGGTCAATTATTTGTTCAATAATTTTATCAATCACAATCATATTTATCTTCCTTGCCATTCTCAAAATAATTAAAAATAATATCCTTAAATAATTTATCTAATACAACAGAATCTAAATTGTTATGCTCTCCGTCAATCTCATAATATCTTGAATTTTTCAGCACTTGCTTTGTATAAGCATGATTAATTATAGTGTCTTGCAGTCCGATAATCGTTGAAACATATCTTTTATCTATGTTATAAATATATTTACCGAATAAATCAGCATATTGTTTTTCATGCTGTTTAGGAATATCCCCCAACTGCGGAATATATACAAACGGCAATAAGCAGGGATTAGTCACGATAACGGGAATGTCTAACTCTGCACCTAAACATACAGCGAAGAATCCCCCTAAACTCGTTCCTACTATTAATTTTTGAAAATTATTATTCAATATAATTTTATTTTTGAGCATATTAAAAATACTGATAGGGGATTGAGAATTATAGTCTAATTGCGGAGAATCAACGGTAATATCATTATTTATATTGCATAATACGTTATAGTTTGTATTGCTTGAATCTCCCATGTAACCGTGAATATTTAAAATAAACATAATAATTCTACTCCTTTTATATTATTCTTCTATATCATAAAACCTTGTAAATCTCTTTTCAAATCCAACCTCAACCTTGCCTATTGCTCCATGCTTGTTTTTGGCGAAGATTATTTCCGCATGGTTAGGATTATCTACATTATTTTTATAATAATCGTCCCTGTATATAAACATAACTATATCTGCGTCCTGTTCTATCGCTCCAGAATCCCTCAAATCAACAAGCATAGGGCGTTTATCGTCCCTATATTCTGGTCCTCTTGACAGCGTTGCACAAACTATAATTGGAACATCAAATTCTTTTGCCATAATTTTAAGATTACGTGAAATTTCAGCAATTTCTTGATTACGATTTTCAGGCTCTCTATCTGATTGAATTAATTGCAAATCATCTATTATAATCAAATCAAGTTTTTTTAACTGTCTGATTTTCGTTTTCATTCCTGTTATGGTTATGTTCGGCGTATCGTCAATATATAAATCACATTCTGAAATTCTTTCTTCTGCTCCTATAATTTTTTCCCAATCTTCATTGTTTAAATTTTTTGTTTTAAATTTAAAAATATCGACAAATGCTTCGCTTGATAAAAGTCTTGAAACTAAAAATCTTTTTGATAATTCAAGAGAAAATATCTGCACGGTTTTATTTTTTGAAACGACATTAATTGCCATATTCATAGCAAAAGCTGTTTTTCCCATGCTTGGTCTTGCTCCTATTACTATTAATTCTCCGCCATTCATACCACCTATAACATTGTCAATAGACGAAAAACCAGTTGAAAGTCCTCTTGTTTCAGTATCTTTTAAATCGTCAAGTACGTCAATCAATATATTTTTTACATGAGAATTATTTTGTGGCATTATTATTTGAGCAAGTGAAAAAATCATCTGTTCGGCTTTGTCAATTATAATATCGGTATTTGCCGTATCTTCTTTTGCCATTTTTACTATTTCGCTTGAAACATCAATTAATTTTCGCCGCATTGATTTTTCTTTTATAATTTTAATATATTCTTTTATGTTGCCGATAACGGGTACGTTATCCGAAAGACACATCAAATATTCTTTTGTCTTATTCCGCGCCGTATTATCATAATGAGCATTTTTTGAAACTATATCTTCAAGCAAAGTTATTAAGTCGAGTGAAGTATTTTTAAGATATAATGCTGTCATAGAATCGTAAATTTGCCTGTGTTCGTCTGAATAAAAATCATTGGCAGATAAAGTTTCGGCAACTTCTTCATATACTTCGGGCGAAATTAATATAGCCCCTAATACAGCTTGTTCAGCTTCTAATGAACATGGATTATTATTCATATTTTTTTCTCCTTAATATTTATTATAAATTGTATTTTATATACTTTTTTACTTCTTAATCCTTGCATTTATATTTATAGAATCTCAAAATAAAAATAATGCAAGTCCGACCATTCCAAAAAATGTAATCCTAAAGTTCCATATTGTGGAATGTAATTATAATAATTATAGTCATACTAATACACACAAACAACAAACAATGCTTTTTTGACTTCAAATGCCTCTCTTTTCAATTTTCGAAATATAACATCAATATTCTTCATAATCAAAATCTGGAATATCATAGATACTTTTTATACTAATTTATTAATATCAAAATATTGGTTGCAACATATATTATGAATTATTGTTTTAGAAAACATTGTAGCAATATTTTTATCAAAATGCTCTGTTAAAGATGTTTGCATATCAACTATATTTACTACTATTTCAAGTTTTTCATTATTTTCTAATTGTGCAAGCATAGTTTCTTCTGAATGAAATAAATATCCACTTTCACATGATATTTTTATATAAAATTCTTTTGTTGTCTGTTTTTTCCTAAAAGGCATATCAACGATAATTTTGTATATAAATTCCATAGTTATATCTCTTGTTTTATCTTCGTTTATTTTATATAACATATCATCAGTTAATAATTGATTCTCTGGGATTAGATTTAATAATTCTTTTATAACTTCAAAATAATCATCTTTTGAAAATAATTTATTTAATATAGAATCTTTTTTTACTTTATTAATT
>Ga0082212_10013384_pt1 | contig 10262 bp, 6 predicted proteins | sample TergutNt197P3_FD_71548 | JGI IMG/M metagenome (GOLD analysis project Ga0082212, IMG submission 71548) | Neocapritermes taracua P3 segment gut microbial communities from Petit-Saut dam, French Guiana - Nt197 P3 | ecosystem: Host-associated > Arthropoda: Insects > Digestive system > Gut ...
TTATAGACTTCGACTACTTCGCTCGGCTTGTTGAGCATAAACCCCGGCTCGAATTCCCAAACGACATCGATTCCCTCTTTGGCGGAAGCCTGTGCTACGCTTTTCAAGAAACTGATGATTCCCTCTTTGCATGCCTCGAAGGTCATTCCTTGCGGCACAATCGGCGGAATGATTGAATCGAACCGGATCGTTCGGAATCCGCAATCGACCATCATCTGTTTGGTCTTCTCGAAGTATTTCATGAACTCCGGCAGATTTTCCAGAGGACTCACCTGATAGATGTTTGCCGTGTAGCAGGCGACTTCGAGACCGCAATCTTTGATTTTCTTCGCCAACTTTTGCCGGTCTGCAATCGTGGGATAGTCCTCGTAATAGGCGTGTGGACGAAATCCTCCGACGCTGATGCCGTCGAATCCGAGCCGGGCGACTTTTTCCAACACTTCGTCCAGCGGGACAGGATTGTTCTGATACGGACCAAAGCAATACGCCCAACTTCCAATGGAAACCTTCTTTTTCATGATCATTCTCCTTTCTTTCTTGTTATCCCTATGAAGACTGCCCGCAGTTGCGATTGACCTGGGATTTGGCAGCCGTTCCGGCGGATTCCGCCTTCACTCCGATATTTTTACCGAAGTCTTTGACTTTTTCAACCTACCCCCGATTCGATTGCCGTCCAAGATCGAACATCGTGGCTTCGTTGCTCTTGTTCTGGGTTGTGGTGTATTGTCTTTTTGGAGCAAAAATAATTCCCATTTTGCTTATTTTTCCTAAATTTGCATAAAATTTCCATATATTCACAAAACGGAAAAAACAAATTGGAGAAACTTTACCGATTCTGCCGATTATGGCGATTGTAACACCTAGAACTGTAACACCTAGAACGCTCATTCCCCCAAAAAGAGCAGATACAATCATGAAAAGGCAACAACTTTTATCAAACGTTATACTGGGAATTCTCCTCCTCGCCCTGCCGATGACGGTGTTGGCGCAAGAAACCTTCGACTTTACCGGCGTATCGGTGGAAAACGTAGATGCGACCATTAATTGGGAAGTCGCCACTGTAGGTGTCAATCTGTTTGCGGGAGTGCAACTCAGAACAGATGATGACGTTCAGTGGTATAGCGGAACAGATTGGGAACCAATTACTGGTATTGCCAACGCCGAGTCTCATAATATTTACGATCTCACCGATGCGACGATCAACATTACCGGTGTGACTCCCTTTGATCCACAAGAAATCGTTGTGGCAGTGGCTACCAATGACCATACAGGAGACTTTCTCCTCTGCGACATTTTGATCAGCGGCAGAACGACTGCGGATGAACTCATCGGATTCGCCTATGTTGGCAACGGCGGTTTTGACGGCAGTATCGACGGTGGGACTATCACTGTTACCGCCGACAAAGGTCAAGCGTATGGTGCTATGTTCTTTGACACCAGTACTAAGAAATATGCGAATCTCGGTGGTTCAGCAAACATCCAGTTCGGAGCCATCGCGGTTACAAGCAATGATAACGAAGTCTATGCTGGCGATAATGTCATGGGTGTTGCTGGTTTTGCGGCGGGTGCGGTCGGCAGTGGCGTGACCATTGATCTCACCAGTATTCTTACCGAAGGAGAAGGGGCAATAGGTGTACAATTACTAAACGGGACAGGCGATGCGAGCGATGTGTTTGCCGGTACACTGAATGTCAGCGGCACCATATCGGCAACGGCAAGAGCGAGCGATGCTTACGGTGTCCAAATCAAAGGTAATGTTGCAAACGGTGCCGAAATCACAATCGGCGGTGATATTGCCGCTGATGGCGGCAAGACAGGTACCAGCGGCGCAGCGGGTTTTGCTGTGTGGGGTAAGGCCGATGGCAACATTGAACTCGGTAACATCACCGCCGACGGCAACTGGGCAGTTGGTGCCCATTTTACCGGTGATGTTGATACAGGTTCAGCAGTAACCATCGGTAATGTAACGGCGACATCCCAAAATTACGAGGCGAATGGACTCAAGATGGATGGTACGAACAACGCAGGGACGGTTACCATAGGAACAATCACGGCAAAATCCACAGCAACGACCAATGGAGCAAATGCCTTTGGTATCCAAACTAACGGGATCGCAAACATTACCCTAAAAGGGGAAATCGAAGCCGAAGGTTGGGGAAATGATACTTCCGGTATTAGAAGCCATGGTGCTTCTTCCACCACCACGATCACCCTCGAAAATAGTGTTGAAATCACTGCAAAACGCATCGGAACTGGACAAACCGGGAATTGGAATGGGGCGAGCATTTGGACGGATGGTGCTTTGGACATTAATCTTGGCGGAAAGGACTTGACCACCACCAACGGCGTGAAGGTCGATAGTGGTGTCTTGACCATTACAGGTGGCGGAAATGCTATTCTGGGAACCGTCATTGCATACGAAGGGGTCTCCTTTGGCGATGACATTGCCGCTGGCACGACCACTGTTACAATCAACCAGAACAGTACATTTGGCGGAACAGAAAACAAACTCTATGCCAATGCAAAACTTGAACTCGGCACAGCAGCCACAGGAACAAAACTTACGGACCTTGGAATATGGACCGATGACAGCCGTCAGGATAACCGTCTTGTCGGTAGTGGAAGTACTGAGTGGTTTTTTAATGGCGATGGTATTATTGAGGCGAGGAATTCGTTCCCAAACTTAAGCAGTATCAGTCAAGTGTTTCTTGCGGCGGCGACGATTCATAATCGATACACGGCTCTCAATATGGTGCGTGATAAATTCATTTCCAATCCCGCCCGATGCGGCTCGGCATACCGTGGGCAAGCCACCTGTGAGCCTTGTGGACCAACTTACAATATCAATTACAATTACCATCCGGTACAAGGGGGACAGTCTGCTCTATACGGACACATGTCCGCACAGACAAATCGGCATACTTGGGTCAATTACGTGGGACGGTTCGATTTCTACAAAGATGGAAACCTCGGAACCAACTGGAAACTGCGGTCGGATGGCGGTCAGATCGGTTCGGACCTGTATCGGACGAGAGATAGTCAGTTCGGAGTGATCTTCGGTTACGAAGATGGAAGAGCAAGCAATGCGGCTGACAGCGTGAAGTCGGAAGACATCTACACAGGACTTTATGCCGCCCAAGTTCTTTCGAGCGGTGCCGATATGCGGCTCATCTATAACCACGGCTGGCAAAAGTTCAAGACGTTACGCGATGGTGCAAGTCAATGGTACTACGCTACTGCTGCGTTTAGAGGACGCACTCAGGAAATCAACGCTGAATTCGGAAAACGTCAGCATAACGGTCCCTTGAGTTCGCGTCCATTCATCGGTGCGGATGTCTATCTGAATCATCTTGATGCGGCAAATGAGACCGACGATGAGTTTATCATCCATTACAGCAAGATGGACATGACACAGGTATTTGTGCGGACAGGGCTTGATCTTCGGTTCAGCCACGACTACCTCACTGTCAATGCCGGTGCATTTTATGCATATGAAGTAACCGATCCGAAGTTCGGTACAGACACGTCGCTGGGCTGGATGCAAGGCTCGAAATTGGGACGGTCAATGGTGGCGTTCAACGTCGGCGGTTCGTGCCTGCTGACCGATGACTTTATGGTGTTCGGCGGCTTTGAGGGACAGGTGCTGACAGATCGTGCCGGTGATTGTTTCCATGGCATCGGTCATGTCGGTGGAGCATGGACGTGGTAACATCAAAAAGAGCCGGAAACGAAGGTGTAGCCGCAGTCCCCGGACTACGCCGACTTCGCTTGCAACAGGCGATCCGTGCGATAAAATCCCAATTTTTCGAGGGCTTTGTATACGTCTTCCAACGTTTTTTCGCCGAAGTTGGCAATCTGCAACAGGTCTTCACGTCGGCATGCTAGCAGATCGCCGATGGTGCAGATTCCCTGTTCGTCAAGACAGTTGGTTGTCCGAACGGAGAGACCGAGTTCGGCGGTGCTCCATTCGAGTTTTTTTTCCAACTCCTTTTGTTCAATATATGACTTATCCAGTGGGATTCGGGTATTGCTCACGAACGTTATCCTCCATGCATTAAGTGTGAAAAGAGTGGTCTGTACCGGCTAGCGGACAGAGTCGGGATTTGCCGAGGCAGTCTGGATCACACCTGCGTGGGCGGGTGGAAAAAACTCCCGAATGACAAAGGTGCTGCCCAAACCAATCATAAAGGCAACAAACAAAAATCCCCATTGCACCGGCGACAAACCGTGCTGGCGACTCGAAGTATGTAAATGCTCCATCTGAACTTCGTAAATTGGAAAAGTATTAAACCAGGGAAACTCCCTGACTACGCCCCAGTATATCAAATTTTGGAATTAATGCTAGACCGATAGTGAGGAAATTTGGGAAATTTGGGAAATTTTTACCGATTTTATTGTAAAAATTCGCCCAAAATGTCAAATTGGATAAGATAGGAAAGGGCGAATGTTCAGCACCGAGCACGAATCGGATAATCGGATTCCGAGTCCCCTCCCACTCTTGCTTTTTTTCGCAAGGTTGCTACAACACGAGCGGTGCGGAAAACAACCTACCTTCGGATACAAAATTTTCCGCCAACCTCGCGATGGAGAAGGACGATTTCCGAGACCGGAGAATTGACTCACACAAACTGGCACAACAGAAGAGTCATGGGGGGGATGCCTCCTCCGGGCATCGGGAATTGCTCTTGAACCGGTCGGCAACGGTCGCCGGTGCAAGAAAAAAGGTGTTGCGCGATAAAAATCAATAACAATAGCAATAAAAAGGAGACCGATACCTCTTTCGACAATGATAGTATTTTGACTGTTTTCAAGAGTCTACCGGTGCCAAATGGACATTGTATTCTTCCGCAACGGAGTTCAGTTCCTCATCGATTCGGGCAAGCCGGGCTTCGATTTGATTGTCAATGATTCCCTGCGGCGTTTCCAAAATACAACCCCCCGGTGAAATAGAGGGATCGCCAACGATTTCCGTTTGCATCGACCGGGTCATCTCTTGAATCACCAAATCAATCTGCGGCTGCAATGCTTCGTAGTCCTTCATATTGAGCCGAATCCGCATCGAGGTACTGCCCGTGCCGAGTTCCAATGCTTCACGCAATAGCCGGAGCGGAATATCCGGCATTTCCGTCAGTTGCCGGTCAATCACTTTCGCAGCAATGGCTTGAGAAATCTTCACCGCACTCTGCTCCCACTGCTGCAAAAACGTCTGCTTTGACGTTTCCAACCGGTCAACCATTTCCGTCAGGGCGGGCAACAACGTTTCCAATTTTGTCCCCAGTTGAATCTCCGCCTCCCGCTGAACCTTTTCGGCGTAATCAATCATCGCCTTCATTTCACCATCGGTGTAACCTTTGGAATGTCCTTCATCATAACCGACTTGCTTGCCTTCATCGTATCCTGTCTTTCGGGCGGTATCTTCGTTTTGCTTTAATTGGGCTTTCAGTTTGATGGCTTCACTTTCAAGTTGGTCTTTCCGATTCTTGAAATTTTCCTCTTCAGCTTGAAGGCGCTGACGTAATTCGTCGAGTTGCGTTCGGATGGTTGCGGCTTCCTGCCGCGCTTGGGATCGTGTTTGTTCTACATCTGCGGCTGATTTTTCCCATTCGGCGGCGGCGGCTTGTCGGACACGTTCTATCTCGCTACGAGTATCGGCAATGATTCGCGCAGCCTCCCCATTGATTTGCGCAATGTACTGCGTCGCTTTATCTTCCAAGTCCACAAAATTAAAGGGGGCTATGCTGTAAGCAACTGAATTTTGCTGTACCGACTGAGGGAGAGCCATTTTTTCTGCCGAACGTGAGGCAATTTCCGATAGAATGGTACAAAAATGTGCGCATTTTGGCAATATCAATTCCTATGCCCAACCGCTCTGGCTAATCCAACGCAATACGTTTGAGTAACCAATAGGTAAAATAACCGACGACAATCAAACCGACTCCGAAAGCCGTGTAGCCCACCAGTTGGAGATACGGATCAAAAGGTTCGCCTGGTCCTTTCACAAATCCGCTGACAAACTCCGAATATTCCGACATGCCGAAAATACTGGCAATGACGTTAAGCGGCAGAAAAATGACCGACAAAATCGTTAACCATCTCATTTGCAGATTCAAATTATTGTTAATGACTCCCGTCCGGGCATCCATTAAGCCGCTGAGAATTACCGAGTAAATTTCTGCTTGTTTATAACATTGTGCATTATCGACGCTCAAATCTTCCAACAATTCGTTATGTTCCGCAGTGAAGCCGATCTTAGCCGAATAGCCTCGCAATCGGTCGATCAACGTGCTATTCGCAGAAATTGCGCTCATATAGTATGTCATGCTCTGATTCAACTTGAACAAATGGAGTAACTGTTTGTTGTCCATCGTTTTGCTGACTTTTTCTTCCAGTTCATTGACGAGCATGCTTATCGTCCGAATATGGCTCAAGAATTGCGAGACCGACCGGGCAAGTAAGCGAACCAAGAGTTCGGGTAAGCCGCCAATGATGTTAGACATATCCTTGCCGCGGTCAAAGAGTGTCGCATCGTCGCTCATGACGGCAATCAAATGATCCTCAAAAAGATAAAGTCCTATGGACGACACACGGAACAAAAAGTTGTCTTCCGCCGAGTAATGTTTCGGTCGTTTGAAAATGACAGCGACATGGCTCGGCTCAAATTCGACTCGAGAAAGTTCGTCGGGATCGAGCGCACTTGCCAAGGTATGTTCGTCGAGACTCAGTTCACCGACGAGATACATACGTTCCGTCTCGTCGGGGTCGACAAATACTTGAATAATGGAATTCGCATCTTCGGTAGAGACAAGTTGACCGCCAACAATATCGTAATTCGTTCTCATAAGCGCGGATGAAAAAATGTACAGGATATTTTACTCGAAATGGTAAAATATGATACGTTGGCAAAATTTCTGTGACTCTTGGAGGAATCGACAGATGAGCGTATCCCGCTACTCCTTCGGCACATCAATGAAAAAACCGACACCGCACCAACAGCCATTCCGATCGCTACGAGCCATATCGTAACCGTAGTAAGTGTGGCTCTTCCTTGCAATCGACCAATGTGCAGAAGAGGTCCGCCACAATCTCATGCATGCAATAGCACCTTCGAACAAGTTTTCCCCACTTCGGCACTGGGCACAGATTTCCGAGGGGGAACCATCGCCCAGTACCTCTCTGACCTTGGAACTCCGTGTGCTGAAATTGTGATGCCCGATCACACCTCTTTCCGCCTGAAATAAAGCGTGATCCGTTGCTGTTTGCATCACGACAGGTATCGGCTCTCCCTCACTACTTAACGGCTTGTCAGGATGGATACGAACGGCATACGTCAACGTCCGTTGAGTCAGTGTTCCCGGAGGCAGACTCAGAAATGTATCGACATGGTTTGCCGAGGGACACTCTTGCCCTCCCCGCAGGAATGGTAAAATACCAACGACTTCTCCGTAGTAGGGCATATCCCGACTGGAAAAGTCAATCACCACCAAGCCGGGATGTCCGAGCATGTGCTCGAAACCTGGTAACGAATAGATGGGCATTTCCACCCCATCCTCGCCAGGGACTTTGGCATCTATCGGTAATTTCAGCAACAAATACGCACTCAGTCCAGTGCGGACGACATCATCGTCCAGAATGACGGTATCAAATTCTTTGCAAACGGAGACGACCGGTAGAGGAATCAATGCTTCCGGCAGTTCCGTGTTGCCGTTCGCATAAAGGTAAATCAGGAGTCGCTGCGATGAAGTTTTTGCTGTCCGTATGGCATCCTCATAGTTGGTTTCCCAGTGAATTGTGGCGGTATGCCTGGGAATAAATTCCGGTGAGGTTTCCTTAAACGGTGTCGTAACCGGACGATCTACCGTGTAACGTTCTTGTGCAACAGAATGTACCGAAAGAGCGGCACAAAACAGCAAAGTGAAAATAATAAAGTGTTGTTTCTTAATAGTCATAATCATTTTCTCCAAGATTGAATTTTGTTAATTTGTAACGGTTATAACGATTTTAACGATTGTAATTATAACGCGTTGGATTAGGTACGCAAGCCGTGTACATCAAAAAAAGGGGTTTTTCGAAAATTTTTCCCTCGTTTTCGAACGAAAAACGATACCTATTTTGCCCATTTTTTCTTTTTTGACATTTGCTCGGTAAAAATGTCATTCAAACTTTCACACACCGGTTGCGTTTTAGCACCGATTTGTTAGAATTTCCCTACATGGTAGCGGACACAGTGAACCATCCAGACAGTGAAGTGTTGAACCGAAAGCGGGGCGTACCGGCAGGGCTCTGGGTGCGCTGTCCCGGTTGCCAAGCAACCATTTTTCGCAAAGAAGCAGAAAGGCGGCTGAACGTCTGCCCCGATTGTAGCAATCATTGGTACGTACCGGCACGTCAACGTATTACTCAACTCTTTGATGTCGGCACTTTTGAAGAGTGTGACGCTCATTTGACTACTGCCGATCCGTTGCAATTTAGTGATCGTCGCCCTTATCCTGACCGGATCAAAGCCGATCAGATCGCAACTGGTCTCACGGAAGCCGCCGTTACCGGTATCGGTAGCGTTCGGGCAAGGCGAATCGCTTTCGGCGTTACCGATTCGCATTTCATCATGGGAAGCATGGGTTCGGTTGTCGGTGAAAAATTGTCGCGGATTACTGATCGGGCGCGGGAGGGGAAATTGCCACTGGTTCTCGTGTCGGGTAGCGGCGGCGGCGCACGCATGCACGAAGGTATCCTGTCGTTGATGCAGATGGCAAAGGTTTCAGCGGCACTGGCACGGTATCATCAATCGGGCGGCTTGTACATTTCGGTCATGACGAATCCAACGATGGGTGGGGTGGCGGCAAGTTTCGCGATGCTCGGCGACTTGATTTTTGCCGAACCGAAGGCACTCATCGGCTTTGCCGGTCCGCGAACAATCAAGGCAACGCTTCGGATGGAGTTGCCAAAGGGATTCCAAACGAGCGAATTTCTCTTGGAACATGGCTATGTTGATCGGATTGTACAGCGGCAAGACCTCAGCATGGAAATCGCCAGAGCCGTGGACTACAGCGGGTTTTAGTTTAGATTGTGGAACAACAATCCGGGAACAGAACGTAGCGACGTAGCGAGCCCCTGTCGCGCAAGCACTACCGGTTACTCAACAGTATGGCAATCCATCGTGTTTTTTGATCGTTTTGTAACACGATTTTCACGACCATCGTGAGTGGTGCGGAAAGGAACATACCGACTGGTCCGAGCAGCCAACCCCAGAAAATCAATGAAAGCAACACAACCAAACTCGAAATGCCCAGTCCCTGCTCCAAGAATCGCGGTTCGACACCGATGCCGAACGCCGTATTCACAAAAATTAACCAAGCCGTTACCAATAGTGCCGTGGTGACTCCGCCGTCAATGAGTGCCAGCAGAATCGGCGGGATGGAAGCAATCACCTGTCCAATATTCGGAATGTAATTGAGAAAAAACATCAACAATCCCCAAAGAATTGCATACTCCACACCGAGAAACCAAAGTCCGATAGTCGTTGCCAAGCCGGTCAAAAAACAGATGATCGTTTTGATCTTCATGTAGCTCCACGTATCGTCCGCAATTTTTTTGAAGTACTCGTTGGATAAGTCCCGACCACCGAACGCTTCTTTAACCTTATTCGGCAACCGGGCGGCTTCCAAGAGCATGAAAACGAGCATAATAAGTACCAGCGATGAAACCGTTGCAAGATTGAGCAACGTATTGATACCAAGTTGTACGTAAGAGATGAGCGTGTTGACGTGAATGATGTCACTCAACGAGAGTTTTTCCCGCGCTGGCGGAGACGGAGTACCGGCTAAATGAAAATCTGTTGCCGTCTCTTTTTCTTCTGCGAGCCACTCTTCTGCGGTTGAAAGCACAAACAACGTTCCATCCTCCTCTGCTGCCGTCTGCTGTCTGCTGTCTGCCGTCTTATCTTCCTCGCTCTCTGACGTTTGCGACTCATTGTCCTCGTTCTCACCGATAGGATTTAATTGCTGAATCGACTCACCGATGGCACTCATTTTATCGGCAACGTTGTTGATCCAAGTGTCGATTGTGGTATAACCGACCGTTACTTTTTCCTTATAGACCGGCAGTTTTGCGGCAAAGCGGGTAAGCGAATTACTGAAAACGAGAACGACTCCGAGTCCCAGCAGAAAGACAAACGTTGAAAGAACGAGAATGGCAACGACATCGGATAATCCTCTCTTTTTGAGCCAACGGAGCGGCGGTGTGAGAATCAAGGCGAAAAAAACGGC
>Ga0082212_10013386_pt1 | contig 10260 bp, 16 predicted proteins | sample TergutNt197P3_FD_71548 | JGI IMG/M metagenome (GOLD analysis project Ga0082212, IMG submission 71548) | Neocapritermes taracua P3 segment gut microbial communities from Petit-Saut dam, French Guiana - Nt197 P3 | ecosystem: Host-associated > Arthropoda: Insects > Digestive system > Gut ...
ATTGACAGGAACCATGAAAGGAGTACTTCAATGCACGAACAGGGCGGTATTTCCGGCAGAGAACTCGACGAATCGCGCAGCCGGCAACTGCAGGGTCAACTGTCGGAAGAGAACATGCGAAACGCTGTTAATAACATGCAGATACAGTTGGCGCAACTGAATGAATCGATCATTGATATGGAATACCAGCATACGGAAAAAATGAACGAGTTCCGATCACAGGTGCGGTCGATGGTCTCGCAACTGAAAGCAAATATCCAGTCGTGGGAGATGAGTTATGCGCTGATGTCGCCTATCGACGGCAGAATCACATTTACGCGCTATTGGGTGAGCAACCAGAATGTATCGGGCGGCGAGGAGGTTTTCACGATCATACCTTCATGGGAATCGCAGCTTATCGGCAAGGCGATGCTGCCGGTAGCACGTTCGGGAAAAGTGAAAGCCGGCCAGCAGGTCAATATCCGTCTGGATAATTTTCCGGACAATGAGTTTGGCATGTTGAAAGGCGTCGTGCAAAACATCTCCCTCGTTCCAACTACTTCGACCAACTCCACCTGTTATGTTGTGGAAATTGATTTGCCGGAAGGATTGCATACGAACTACAAAAAGGAACTGCCCTACCTTCCGAACATGCAGGGCATGGCTGATATTATCACTGAAAACATGTCGCTGCTGGAGCGTTTTGTGATGCCGCTACGCAAAATTTTGAAAAAAAATTCATAAAAAAGTTGTACGTATTAAAAAAGTCCGTATCTTTGCAGCCCCGTAAAGTGGAGACAGGAGAAATTAGTAAAATTAAATAGTAGAGAAATGCCTACAATTCAACAGTTAGTAAGAAAAGGTAGAGAAAAATTGGTTGTAAAGGGGAAATCGCCGGCGTTAGACTCAAGTCCGCAACGGCGGGGCGTTTGCGTTCGCGTTTATACGACCACACCGAAAAAGCCGAACTCTGCCATGCGTAAGGTTGCACGTGTCCGCCTGACGAATCATAAGGAGGTGAACACATATATTCCGGGAGAAGGCCACAATCTGCAGGAACACTCCATCGTGATGGTGCGCGGCGGACGTGTGAAAGACCTGCCCGGCGTACGTTATCATATTGTTCGCGGTACATTGGATACGGCAGGTGTAGCCAGCCGGACACAACGCCGTTCCAAATACGGCGCAAAACGACCGAAAGCGGGAGCAAAAGGCATGATTGCCAAAGGTATGGCTGCAAAAACGCCCGTAAAAGGCAAGAAATAATGAGAAATTTATGTGAGTATTATCAATAATTATAAACCTGTTTAAGTTATTTGGAAATTTGATTTTTATGCGTTTGTGAAGGTTGAGTAAACAGTTCGGTGGAACCGTTGAAGACACGTTATATCAACAACCAAAAAACAAGAACACAATGTTGACAACAAAATGAGAAAAGTAAAGCCAAAAAAGCGCCAGACCCTGCCGGATCCGGTGTACGGTGATACAAGGGTTACACGTTTCGTAAACCACTTGATGTATGACGGTAAAAAGAATATCGCATTCGAGATATTCTACTCTGCATTGAAGAACGTAAAGGTAAAATTGCCGAATGAAGAAAAATCCGCGCTCGAAATCTGGAAATCGGCGCTTGAAAATATTACCCCTCAAATCGAAGTGAAATCCCGCCGTGTCGGTGGGGCTACTTTCCAGGTACCGACTGAGATCCGACCGGATCGTAAAGAGTCGCTTTCAATGAAAAATTTAATCTCTTATGCGCGTAAACGCGGCGGCAAGTCCATGTCGGATAAGTTGTGCGCCGAAATTGTTGATGCTTTCAACAATCAGGGCGGCGCGTACAAGCGTAAGGAAGACATGCATCGCATGGCTGAAGCAAACCGTGCATTCGCCTACTTCCGGTTTTAATACGAAAATGAATGAGTAAAACTGACGAAATATTACAATACACGCGGAACATCGGCATCATGGCGCACATCGATGCCGGTAAGACCACCACTTCCGAACGTATACTGTTTTATACCGGTCTGACGCACAAGCTGGGCGAAGTCCATGACGGCGCTGCGACAATGGACTGGATGGCACAGGAACAGGAACGCGGTATTACGATTACGTCGGCTGCAACTACTACTTTTTGGAATTTTAACGGGGAAAAATACAAGATAAACCTGATAGATACCCCGGGACACGTAGATTTTACGGTCGAGGTGGAACGTTCGCTACGCATACTGGATGGCGCAGTAGCCACATTCTGTGCCGTCGGCGGCGTCGAGCCTCAGTCGGAAACTGTCTGGCGTCAGGCGGATAAATATAATGTGCCGCGTATCTGTTATATAAATAAGATGGACAGGTCGGGCGCCGACTTTTTTGAAGTGGTGCGCCAGATCAGGGATATACTGGGTTCGAAGCCATGTCCTGTCCAGATACCTATCGGTTCGGAAGAAAAATTCAAAGGCGTCGTCGATCTGATTCAAATGAAGGCTATCTTCTGGCATGACGAGACGATGGGCGCCGAATACAGCATGGAAGAGATACCTGCCGATCTGATGGACGAAGCATTGGAATGGCAGGACAGGATGCTGGAAACAGTTGCCGAATTTGATGATGTGATCATGGAAAAATATTTCGACGATCCGTCGACCATTACAGAAAACGAAATACGCGCCGCTATCCGCAAGGGTACATTGTCCATGGCAATTAACCCCGTGATATGCGGCTCTTCTTTTAAAAATAAAGGGGTACAGACGTTGCTCAATGCCGTTTGCGCCTTTTTACCAAGCCCGCCGGATACACCGGCTATCGAAGGATGCGACCCGGATGATCCGACCCTGATGATTGAACGCAGACCTGTTGCCGGGGAACCGTTGACGGCGCTGGCGTTTAAGATTGCAACCGATCCTTATGTGGGACGCCTGTGCTTCTTCCGCGTTTATTCGGGCGTAATGCAAGCTGGATCGTATGTATTGAATGTGCGTACAGGGAAGAAAGAACGCATCTCGCGGCTGTTCCAGATGCATTCCAACAAACAGAATCCGATGGAACAGATCGGCTGCGGGGATATTGGCGCAGGGGTTGGCTTCAAGGATATCCGGACTGGCGACACCTTATGCGATGAGCGGAAACCTATCCTGCTCGAATCGATCGAGTTTCCGGATCCGGTTATCGGCGTTGCCGTAGAGCCTAAGACGCAAAAAGATATGGACAAGTTGAGCATCGGACTGTCGAAACTTGCCGAAGAAGACCCCACGTTCCGCGTTGAATCGAACGCGGAGACAGGTCAGACGGTGATACAGGGTATGGGCGAGCTTCACCTTGAAATAATTGTGGACCGCCTGCGTCGTGAGTTCAGTGTGGAATGTAACCAGGGACGTCCGCTTGTTGCCTATAAGGAAGCCATTACACAGACGGTGAACTTGCGCGAGGTGTACAAGAAACAGACCGGCGGTCGCGGTAAATTTGCGGATATCATCGTAAGCGTCGGACCGGCCGATCCCGATTTTGAAGGCCGTTTGCAGTTTGTTGACGATGTGAAAGGCGGTAACATACCGAAAGAATTTATCCCGTCGGTACAGCAAGGATTTACGAAAGCCATGAACAATGGCGTGCTGGCCGGATATGCGATGAACAAACTGAAAGTTGTCTTGCAGGACGGATCGTACCATACGGTCGATTCCGACCAGTTATCTTTCGAGATTTGCGCTATTCATGCGTTCAGAAGCGCCTGTGTAAAAGCAAATCCCGTCCTGATGGAACCTGTCATGAAGATCGAAGTGGTGACGCCCGAAGAAAATATGGGCGACGTCATAGGCGACCTGAACAGACGTCGCGGACAGGTGGAAGGCATGGAGTCGAGCCGGACAGGCGCACGGATCGTCAAAGCAAAAGTACCGTTAGCCGAGACATTCGGATATGTGACGGCTTTGCGCACCATCACTTCCGGACGCGCTACCTCGTCCATGCAGTTCTCCCATTATGAGCAAGTTGCGTCATCTATTGCGAGACAGGTGCTGACCGATCTGCAGGGACATGTTGAACTGATAAAATAATTATAACATACAATATGAGCCAAAAAATCAGAATCAAATTAAAATCTTACGATTATTCGCTGGTCGACCGTTCATCGGAAAAAATCGTAAAAACTGTAAAGGCTACCGGCGCTGTGGTAAGCGGTCCTATACCGCTGCCTACGCACAAACGTATCTTTACGGTGAACCGCTCAACCTTTGTAAACAAGAAGTCGCGCGAACAGTTCGAGTTGTCGTCTTATAAAAGGTTGATAGATATTTACAGTTCAACCCCCAAGACGGTCGATGCGCTGATGAAGTTGGAGTTGCCCAGCGGGGTGGAGGTAGAGATTAAAGTGTAATTCAATTATTTAATTAAAGGAAATGCCAGGATTATTAGGAAAAAAAATCGGAATGACATCCGTTTTCAGCGCCGAGGGAAGGAATCTTCCATGCACTGTTATCGAAGTAGGTCCTTGTGTTGTTACGCAGATTAAAACAGAAGAGAATGACGGTTACAAAGCTGTTCAGTTGGGTTTCGAAGAGAAGAAAGAGAGACGCACGACAAAGCCCGAAGCCGGTCATTTCAAAAAAGCAGGCGTGACACCGCAAAGATTCTTGGCCGAGTTCAAGAATTTTGAAGCCGAGTATAAACTCGGCGATGTGATCACCGTGGATTTCTTAAACGAAGTTTCGTTTGTTGACGTGGTAGGTACATCAAAAGGTAAAGGATTCCAGGGCGTTATGAAACGTCATGGTTTTGGTGGGGTAGGTGAGATCACGCACGGTCAGAGCGACCGCCAGCGTAAGCCGGGAAGCATCGGCGCCTGTTCTTATCCGGCTAAAGTATTTAAGGGTACGCGTATGGCGGGACAGATGGGCAACGCCCGTGTAACTGTTCAAAACCTGCAGGTGATTAAAGTATTACCCGAACAGAATATCCTGATGGTAAAAGGTTCTGTACCGGGATCAAAAGGTTCAATCTTATTAATAGAAATTTAAGTTATGCAACTGAATGTATTCAACAGCAAGGGAGAAGATACCGGACGGTTGGTGACGCTGAACGATACGGTATTCGGAATTGAACCGAACGATCATGCTATTTATCTGGATGTGAAGCAACACATGGCAAACAAACGCCAGGGTACGCATAAAGCAAAGGAAAGAAGTGAAATTACGGGCAGCACGCGCAAACTGATACGCCAGAAAGGTGGCGGAGGCGCACGCCGCGGCGATATTAAATCCCCCGTGATGATTGGCGGAGGCCGTATCTTCGGTCCGAAACCGCGCGATTACAGTTTCAAACTGAATAAAAAAGTGAAAGCCCTCGCACGTAAGTCGGCGCTCACATACAAAGCGCAGGAAAATGCGATTACGATTGTGGAAGATTTTACCTGGGAGACGCCGAGAACGAAAGATTTTATTGCTTTCGTGAATGACCTGAACCTGAAAGGCAGGAAGACATTGCTGGTGTTACCTGAAAACAATCAAACGGTTTTTCTGTCGGCGCGCAACCTGAAAACAGCCAATGTAGTAACTGTTTCCGAACTGAATACCTACAAAGTGTTGGATGCGTCCAACCTGCTTTTTACGGAACGTTCGCTGACAATCATTGAGGACAATTTAAAATCATAAGGAGGAATCGACTATGGGAATAATCATTAAACCGATTGTAACAGAGAAACTGACAACCATTACCGGAAAATTTCCGAACCGCTTTGGATTCCGCGTTTCTCCGGATGCGAACAAGTTAGAGATCAGAAAAGCCGTTGAGGCATTGTATCAGGTGACTGTTGTCGATGTGAACACGATGAACTATTCCGGCAAGTTCAAGAGCCGTTATACAAAATCGGGCGTCGTCAGCGGCCGTCAGGATGCTTTTAAAAAAGCAATAGTAACATTGAAAGAAGGAGAAACAATCGACTTCTTCAGTAATATTTAAAGAAAGAGATGATACGTAAATTAAAGCCCACAACACCTGGGCAAAGACACAAAATTATCGGTGCATTTGATAAGATCACTGCAAGTGTGCCGGAGAAATCTCTTGTCGTAGGTAAGAAGAGTTCGGGCGGACGCAACAATACCGGAAAGATGACGATGCGTTATCTCGGCGGCGGTCACAAACGCAAATACCGTATTATCGACTTCAAGAGAAGCAAGGATGGCGTTCCTGCAACAGTGAAATCAATTGAATACGATCCAAACCGTACTTCGAATATTGCCCTGTTGTATTATGCCGACGGAGAAAAGAGTTATATCATTGCTCCGAACGGGTTGGAAGTGGGCCAAATAGTGATGTCGGGCAGCCAGGCAGCGCCCGAAATAGGAAATTCGTTGCCGATGCAGCAGATACCCATCGGTACGATTATCCATAATATTGAACTTCGACCCGGTCAGGGCGCTAAAATGGCGCGTTCGGCAGGCGCTTTTGCGCAGTTGACGTCGAGGGAAGGCGCTTATGCAATCATCAAGATGCCTTCGGGAGAGATCAGGAAGATATTATCTGCCTGTAAAGCGACAGTAGGTAGTGTGGGCAATTCTGACCATGCACTTGAAAAATCAGGAAAAGCCGGTCGTTCGAGGTGGCTGGGGCGTCGTCCCCGCAATCGCGGCGTTGTAATGAATCCGGTTGACCATCCGATGGGCGGTGGCGAAGGCCGCGCCTCGGGAGGTCATCCGCGCTCACGCAAAGGCTTATATGCTAAGGGCTTGATAACAAGAGCCCCGAAGAAGGCTTCTTCACGTTATATTATTGAAAGAAGGAAAAAGTAAACTGATTAATTGAAAGAAAACTATGAGTCGTTCATTAAAAAAAGGTCCGTACATTAATTTAAAACTGGAAAAGAAAATCCTGACCATGAATGAATCGGGCAAAAAGACTGTCATAAAGACCTGGGCGCGCGCTTCCATGATCTCTCCGGATTTCGTAGGCCATACAATTGCCGTCCATAACGGGAATAAGTTTATTCCGGTGTTCATCACCGAGAATATGGTAGGACATAAGTTAGGGGAATTTTCGCCGACGCGTATATTCCGAGGCCATGCCGGTAATAAAAAAAGATAAATAATAGACTATGGGTGCAAGAAAAAGAATATCAGCAGAGGCAAGGAAAGATACGTTGAAGAGCGTGTATTTTGCAAAATTGAATAATGTGCCGAGTTCGCCGCGCAAGATGCGTCTGGTGGCGGATATGATTCGCGGTATGGAAGTGTCGCGCGCCTTGGGCGTCCTGAAATTCTCGAATAAGGAAGCTTCGGCAAAAGTGGAAAAACTGCTCCGTTCGGCTATCGCCAACTGGGAACAGAAAAACGAGCGTAAAGCCGACAGCGGCGAACTGTTTATTACCACGATCAAGGTGGATTGCTCCACGACCTTGAAACGGATGCGTCCGGCTCCACAGGGTCGAGGCTATCGTATACGTAAACGCTCCAACCATGTAACGCTGTTTGTCGACACCAAAACTGTCGCGAATAAGGATATTGAAAATAATATGGAAAGTCAAAATTAATTGCAGATGGGACAAAAAGTTAATCCGATAAGTAATCGTTTAGGAATTATCCGCGGATGGGATTCCAATTGGTATGGCGGTAATAATTATGGTGATACGATACTGGAAGACAGTAAAATCCGTAAGTATTTGAATGCCCGTCTTGCAAAAGCAAGCGTGTCGCGTATTGTAATAGAACGTACCTTGAAGTTGATAACCATCACCGTGTGCACATCGCGTCCGGGTATCATCATCGGTAAAGCAGGCTCTGAAGTGGATAAACTGAAGGAAGAGTTGAAAAAGATTACCGACAAGGAAGTTCAGATCAATATCTTTGAAATAAAACGTCCGGAACTCGACGCAGTGATCGTGGCGAATAACATTGCCCGTCAATTAGAAGGAAAAATCGCATACCGCCGTGCAGTGAAGATGGCTATCGCCTCGACGATGCGCATGGGCGCCGAAGGTATTAAGGTGCAGATTTCCGGCCGTCTTAACGGCGCTGAAATGGCTCGCTCGGAGATGTATAAGGAAGGTCGCACACCTTTGCATACGTTTCGCGCAGATATCGACTATGCTTTGGCTGAAGCGCTGACGAAAGTAGGACTTCTGGGTATCAAAGTATGGATATGTCGCGGCGAGTTATATGTCAAAAACGACCTGGCACCTGCTTTTACATCCCAAAAAGAATTTGGCGGCGGTCGCAAAGGCGAAGGTCGCGACAGGCATGAAGGCGGCGGTCAGGGACGCGGTGACAAACCTTTCAGAAGAAGACGCGGCGGTGGCAGCGGTGGTGGCGGCGGTGACCGCGATAACCGTGGTAATTATGGCGATAACCGCGGTAATAACAGTAATAGTCGCGGTAATAACAGTAATAATCGCAGTTATCAAGGTGGAAATCGCGGTTATCATGGTCAGAATCGTTAATTAGTAAAAGTCAGGAATTATGCTACAACCAAAAAAAGTAAAATACAGAAGGCCTATGAAGGGCCGCGCGAAAGGTTTTGCCCAACGGGGTAATCAGTTGGCATTCGGTTCGTTCGGAATCAAATCATTAGGTACAATATGGCTTACGGGCAGGCAATTAGAGGCTGCACGTGTGGCGGTAACAAGATATATGCAGCGTCAGGGACAGGTTTGGCTTCGGGTATTTCCCGATAAACCCATTACCCATAAACCTGCCGATGTGCGTATGGGTAAAGGTAAAGGCGACCCGGAAGGATTTGTCGCACCGGTAACGCCGGGCAGGATGATATTCGAGGTAGAAGGCGTCTCGTTTGATGTTGCAAAAGAAGCCTTGCGTCTCGCAGCGCAAAAACTTCCCGTGACAACCAAGTTTGTCGTGCGCCGCGATTACGATATAAAATCTGAAAATGTGTAGGAGTTATGAAAAGTGAAGAAGTAAAAGGTCTTAGTACCAAAGAATTGAGAGAGAAGGTGGATGCAGAAGCAACTGCGCTTGTACAACTGAAAATTAATCATAGTATCTCGCCGTTGGACAGTCCTGCAAAAATCAGACAATTACGCAGAACAGTCGCCCGTCTGAAAACTGAACTTTATCAAAGAGAACATCAAACAACTAATGTAACAAACTGATGGAAACAAGAAATTTAAGAAAAGAAAGAACCGGCGTCGTGCTAAGTAACAAGATGGATAAAAGTATCACCGTGGCAGTAAAATGGAAAGAAAAACATCCCATTTACGGTAAGTTTGTCAACAAGACAAAGAAATATCATGTTCATGATGAGAAGAATGACTGTAACATCGGCGATACGGTGAAAATTATGGAGACCCGTCCTTTGAGCAAAACGAAAAGATGGCGATTAGTTCAAATCATTGAAAGAGCAAAATAATTATGATACAACAAGAATCAAGATTAACAGTTGCGGATAACAGCGGCGCGAAAGAAGCCCTGTGTATACGTGTGTTGGGAGGAACCCGTAGGCGCTATGCCTCTGTAGGAGATATTATTGTTGTCACTGTAAAACATGTGATTCCGGCGAGCGACATCAAAAAAGGTGCCGTCTCCAAAGCGATTATCGTCCGTACGAAAAAGGAGATACGCCGTCAGGACGGTTCGTATATACGTTTCGATGATAACGCCTGCGTATTGTTGAACCAAGCAGGTGAAATTCGCGGTAGCCGCATCTTTGGCCCTGTAGCCCGTGAACTGCGTGCTACAAATATGAAAATAGTATCTTTGGCGCCAGAGGTATTGTAAAAGTTAAAAGTGAAAATTTTATATTGTGATGAGTAAATTACACATAAAAAAAGGCGATATAGTCTATGTAAATACCGGTGAAGATCGAGGCAAGACCGGACGAGTACTTAAAGTGCTTGTTGAGGATAAACGCGCCATTGTAGAAGGTATGAACAAGGTGATGAAACATAGTAAGCCGAACGCAAAGAATCCACAGGGTGGACGGACAGAGACAGAGCTTTCCATTGATATATCCAACCTGAATCCGGTGGACCCTAAATCGGGTAAACCGACACGCATCGGACGGAAGATAAATGAGAAAACGAATAAATTAGTGCGCTACGCTAAACGATCAGGGGAGGAATTGAAGTAATGAGTAAAGCTACATTAAAACTGGATTATAAGGAACGTATCGTTCCTGCCCTTAAGAAAGAATTTAATTACAAATCGGTGATGCAAGTGCCGGTTTTGAAGAAGATTGTAATCAATCAGGGCATTGGAATCGCTACCGCCGACAAGAAAATTGTTGACGTCGCGGTCGAAGAGCTGACAACCATAACAGGCCAGAAAGCGGTGTCGACCCTCTCGAAAA
>Ga0082212_10013387_pt1 | contig 10260 bp, 5 predicted proteins | sample TergutNt197P3_FD_71548 | JGI IMG/M metagenome (GOLD analysis project Ga0082212, IMG submission 71548) | Neocapritermes taracua P3 segment gut microbial communities from Petit-Saut dam, French Guiana - Nt197 P3 | ecosystem: Host-associated > Arthropoda: Insects > Digestive system > Gut ...
TTTTTCCGAGCAGTTGCCGCTCCTGCCGCCAGGACTTCCCGAACTTCGTTCGGTTTTGCCGAAAGTTCCTGCCGACGATTCCTCGCTTCGGCAAAATAATTTTCGGCAAGCACCACCAACTCTTTTTTGACGCTTCCGTAACCGAATCCGCCTTGCCGGTAGGTTTCTGCCAATGCCTTCGTCTGTTCTTCCGAAGCGAAAAGCGAATAGAGAGCAAACAGATGATCTCCTTCGGGGTCCTTCGGCTCTTCCATCGGTCGGCTATCCGTCGTGATGCCCATAATTTTTTTCTTTTGGGCTTTCAAATCTTCAAAGACTTCGACGGTATTGCCGTAACTTTTGGACATTTTTCCGCTGCCGTCCAAGCCGGGCACTTTCGCCGCATCTTCGACGAAGTAGCCTTTCGGCATCACGAAAGTTTCGCCGAACACATGATTGAACGCACCGGCAATGTCCCGGCAAACTTCGATGTGTTGTGCCTGATCTTCACCGACCGGCACGAAATTGGAATCGTACAGCAAAATGTCGGCAGCCATTAGCACGGGATAAGCAAACAATCCCGCATCGGCAGTCAATCCTTTCGCTTTTTTATCTTTGTAAGCGTGGCATCGTTCGAGCAAACCCAGCGGTGTGGTGGTCATCAGAATCCAGCAGAGTTCGGAGACTTCGGGAATATCCGACTGCACAAAAAGTGTCGCCTGATTCGGATCGAGTCCGAGTGCCAGCAGGTCAAGTGCCGCATCGAGCGTGTTCTGCTCTAACTGCTTCCTTTCCCGTACCGTTGTGAGTGCATGTAAATTGGCAATGAAATAGAACGCCGATTCTTTCCCATTTTGCAGGGCAATGTACTGTCGGATGGCACCGAAGTAATTGCCCCAATGAAATCGTCCCGTTGGCTGAATACCGGATAAAATACGCATACACACCATTTTACCCCATTTTGCCAAGGGGACAATGATTGCCCCGGTAACGCCTTATTTCAGGTCATAGCACAATAACAGCCCCTGGTCGCGAATGTACATTTTTCCGTCGACGATCACGGGATACGACCAACTGCTCTTATCGCTCCGGTCAGGTTGGTTAAATCTGCCGAGTTCCTTGTATCCGGTCGGTGTCGCTTCGATCATGGCAATCGTTCCATCACCTCTTTCGCTACGGAGAATCAATGTGCCATCGACATACGTAAGTGAACCTTTGCCGACACCTCGGTTTTCCCAGACGGTTTTACCGGTCTTCGCTTCAATACAGACGACCTGCTGGTTGTTCGTCATCAGGTAGAAATGATCGCCTACCGTAACGATTCCACCGTGATGGCATTGAAGTTCTGTACGTGCACCATCGAAATCTAATGCCTTGAAATCATTTCCTTCCTTCGTAATGCGGTAGAAAAAAGCACCGACGTTGTATGAACAGGATGCCATGACTACGTCGCCACTGAAGGCAGGGTCGGCACAGACGGCAGTTCTACCGGGGAAGTTCGCTCCCCAAAGCACTTTTCCATCGGTCGGTGAAATACCGGCAATCGTGGCACCGGTCAACAATAAGTATTGCTTGACTCCGCCAATCGTGGCAGGAACGACCGAGGTGTAAGCCGCTGGGTCTTTGATTTGAGCCGAACGCCAGAGAATCTTTCCGGTCTTGTCGAACGCTGCCAAGGTTCCGGCATCGCCGCCGACGGGAAGCAGAACCTTGTCGCCGTCAATAACTGGCGACTGGGAATATCCCCAGGCTCTTCCGCCGCCGCGCCCGAAATCTTGGGCACCAAACTCTTTGATGATATTTTTGTTCCAAAGTACCTTGCCGTCTTTGGCATCAAAAGCGGCGAAGTCGCCGTGTTGTCCCAGTACGTAGACTGTCTCACCATCACATGCCGGTGTTCCAAACGGTCCGATTCCCTGATTGCCGCCACTGTACCCTGATTTGGCGAACGGAGTTTTCCAGAGTTCCTTGCCGTCGGCACGATTCATGGCAATCAGATAGCATTGGTCGCCGTGATCGCCCAGCGTGTACATCGTGTCGCCGTAGAAGCAAAGATGGGAATAACCAATGCCGACGGTATTAATTTTCCAAAGTAGTTTCGGTCCTCCTTCGGGCCAGGACTTGGCAAAGCCAGTCGAGAAAGCGTGATTGTCGCTATTGGGACCGCGGAACTGGTTCCAGTTCGGCTCCTGGGCGAGGGCGACAATACTAATCAAAAAGAGAATGCAAAGCGAACGAACGAGGTGATTCATCAGATACTCCTATTGTGAATGGGAACTAAATTGGCGGTCATTATACACGAAACCAGCCCAAGTGCCACCCATGAGGAGAATGAATCTTCTCCGCTGGGTGCGTCAGTTGGCAAAAGAGACAAAAGAGAATACAATAAGGGGGAACATAGCACACGCAAAAGTTTTGTTGAACGGCTGAATTTATGTTTGGAGGCAATTATCGAGGACCGGGTTCTTGGAAACCTGCCTTTCAATTCAAGCAACATAGTGTTTTACCCGGCTTCGGTTTGACCTTGGGGTTTACACTGACCTATCTCGGTCTGCTTGTCATGTTGCCGCTCACCACGCTGGTGATCTGCACTGCCTCGATGAAATTCGACGACTTTTATAAAGTCATTTCGGCACCACAAGTCATTGCCGCCTTCAAATTGTCCTTCGGGGCATCGCTCGTTGCCGCCTGCATCAATGCCGTCTTTGGCTTCATCGTCGCCTGGACACTCGTTCGCTACATGTTTCCCGGTAGGCGATTTGTCGATGCCCTCATCGACATTCCCTTTGCGATGCCGACCGCCATTTCGGGACTTGCGTTGATGACCCTCTATTCCCCATCCGGTTGGATCGGCTCTTGGTTCGATGTTCTCGGAATAAAGTTTGTGTCCACACCACTGGGTGTTATTGTGGCTCTGACGTTTATCGGCTTACCTTTTGTCGTTCGGACACTTCAGCCGGCATTGGAAGACCTCGACAAGGAAGTGGAGGAAGCCGCCGAATCGCTGGGAGCATCGAAGTGGCAAACGTTTTACAGCATTATTTTTCCCTCGGTTTTTCCCGCCTTGGCAACAGGTTTTACCTTGGCTCTGGCGAGGGCGTTGGGAGAATACGGATCGGTGATCTTTATAGCGGGCAATATCCCGATGGAAACGGAAATCGTGCCGGTGAAGATTGTGCAACAGTTGGAAGGATTCGACACTCCCGCCGCCACAGCGATTGCCGTCGTCATGCTTGCCGCATCCTTTGTCCTGATGTTCTGTATCAATCTGATCCAGTGGTATGCCCGAAAACGGTAAAGTTCACTCGCCGACATTTGCGGCGTATTGAATAGAACGGTCAATTTTGACAATCGAAAAATCCTTGTCACCTGTAACCTGCAAGTTGGTGTTGCACGTATTGCCAAAGGGGATGGATCAGGGTGCCGAGCGACGTGTGATCACCTGGATGTTTTGAAGTACCGGCTCCTGAATATCCTTGACCGTCATCCGACGTGTTTCAAGGTCTGCCCTTTCAAAGTTTTCATGATCGAGGAAGATATAAGCCGCCGTTCGGAATAAACGATCACGAAGTACCGGTTCATTCAAACGCGTTGCCGATTCGACTGCATCATCCACAAAACCGTGTTCCATTTGCGAACGAACGATTTGTTCAATTTCCGAATCCCGCATGCGCCAATCAAATATGTCGATATTTGTGGATGTACCGATGAATCTTCCACAGACATCGTCAATCGCCAAACGGTACACCATAGGAATTGCATCTGCTGAATTCATCGCTTTTAACGTGGGAATCATCGATAGCAACAGCAAAACCGATTTTTCATAATCAGACATGCGGGTTGAAATTTCTAGTACACGATCAAACAACATTTGCGCCGATTTTGTCCGCCCTATTTGTACCAGTGCCCGCGCAAGATGCACACAAGCATAACTCTGTTGTTCCTCACTTTCCAATGAATTGATGAGTCTCAGGCACTCAGCAATCAATTTTTCGGTTTCCTCAAAAGCCTGTGCGTTGGTCGCTTGTGTGAAAAGCGGCATCGCCCCTCCAGGAAGGTTCAATCTTTGGAGGTTTGAAGTTTCCAAGATGTTCTTCGCCACGATCAGTTGAGCAAACAATACTGCACCATCCGCCGGTGTAGCAATCCTTCGGCAAGAATCGAGTGCCTGCGACCAAAGTCGTTTTCCATCTGCTCTGTCTTCCTCGGTTCGCAACCGTCCGGTAAGGTACATCAGCAGTTCTGTCAAAATTGCCGTTTGCGTAAGCGGCTGGCGAGTAAGTTTCACTACCACCGACAAAATCTCTTGTTGAATCTCCCGTCGAATCGTACGATTCGGGTCATTGGTGTCGTTGAACGCTTGGTAGAGGAGCAGATATTCCCGGCTGATTCTGGTTCGGGCGTTGGTACGTTTTTGTACGTCGCGGATCCCATCCGCCGCTTGATTTGCGAGATGCAGTAACCCTCGTTGAATCAAGCCGATGCAATACTGTTCCCAATCCTGGAGATCTCCCTCTGGAATCGCGAGTCCAAGAGTTGTGAAATCTTCGCGGCTTGCCTTCTCTTTGATAACATTTAACAGGCTCCGGCATTCCGCCGCCACTCTGCCTTGGGGCATCAGAGTGAACGTCTTTTCAGCATCGTCAGGGCGGTTGATCCGTATTTGTTCCCGAAGTAAAAACGAGCAGACGTACTCCCGAATCTCCGGTGATTCAATGCTCGAAATCGTTGCCAATGCGTCACTGAAAAAGCGAGCAATGATTTGAAGACGCGCAAGGTCACTCTTCTGATTCGGATTCAACGTCGGTGCAACAGTCGAGAATGTTTTTTTTGCATCGGCAAAGGCACCGATACCGATTTGCTGTTCTCCAATCCGCAGCAAAAGTTGAACACGGATGTCCGGGTCAACAAATTTCTGTGCAGCAACAAAGGCCCTCTTCAATATCCTATCGGCATCTTGAAAACGTTTGACCGATTGATAATTTTGTGCGATGGCAAGCAATGCTTGGATCCATTGTTGATCGTTTCGCGAACGTAGCGGCGTGGGATCAATGTCCACGGTTTCAATAAACATGGGTTCATCAGATGTTGTCCAATCATCCGTCGCCAAGTCGGCTTGACGAACTTCAGGATTCGTACGCGGAGGCATGTTCAATGCCGCCCGAATGGTCGGTGATTCTGGGTCGTCGAGAAGTTTGAGAACTGGTTGCTTGACTCGATCATCAAGTATCTCGCTTTTGACGAGGCAATGCCGAAATATCTGATGTAGTTCCCCATCGCACATTAAGCGGGAACCGGCGATTCGTAGCAAGAGAGACGTTTGAACATTGATTTCTTTGTTGTCAGAAAGGTACTGGAAAATTTCATGGGCAACCTGCTCTGCGGGATAGGGGGATGTCGGCGGCTCTATCGGCGGCTCGGCAAGAAGATCGAGCATCGCCGGTTCCACCGGCAAGACGCGCGGCGGACGTGCCGTGTATTGTAAAATGAGTGCCCAAGCCCGCGACAATTCGACAGGATTGTTAATCTTCTTGGCGGTTTCCAATGCCGCTGATGTCATACCGACCCGAACCTGTTCACCGACAACCAAGCGGTACGCTTTCATCCGTTGATCGATACCTAGGATGGGAATGGTTGCCAGTTGACAACGAAACAGTTCTTTAAGTTCCTCTCCGTTGCCGAGGCATTGCAAAACGGTAACGGCACCAAAGAACGATTCTTCATTAAGCGTCGAATCCAACTTAATGTTAGCTTCGTTGACCAATCGGTTGTATTGTTGCAGAGCAACGAGAGCAGCCGGAGTTTTCCCCAAACGGACGTACATTAACGCCTGGGAAACCAGTGCGCGGGCACGCATCGAAACGATCAAATAAGTGTTTCCAAGTTGTTGTAAGTGATTATTCAAGACGATGTCAATGTCGTGCTGAGCGAGCACCACCGCAATGCTGGTTGCGGCTTGCGCTCGAGCATACGGCGAGGGAATGTTGAGCGATTCAAAGAGGGTTCGATTGGCGAATCTGCGGAGACGTTGCTGGCGAACTTGCTCCGTTCCCAAAGACTGTTGGGCGGTCTCGATATCAATGAGGATACGATCCGTCCAATATGTGTCGCTGTCTGCTTCCAATGAAGAATAGTCGGGATTCACCGGATCAACATATGTTATCCGGCGATAAACAGTTACTCCTGACAAAAACAGTAGCAAAACACAAATGGTTGCGACCGTTCCCCCAACGAGGTACATTCGGAACAGAGTTCTGCGAATACTTTGGGCAGTGATCGACTCCGAACGACCTTCCGAAATCCTGGCACTATTTTCAGAATATGAATCGTCTGCAAATCGTCCCCCCATCCCCAACATGGTGTTGGGTGTGCTAACTCCCGGTTGTGATTGCGGTTCGTTGCTCAAGATTGAGGGATGTTGTGAAATATCAAGGATTGCGCTGATTACTTAACTACCGGGACTTCGGTTTCTCCTCTCTGAATGTATGGCACTCGGTTCGGCTCCGGGCGTACATTGGTATCGGGTATTTCCCTGACCCATATATTACGAAACTTGATTTTGTTTCCGTGATCCTGCAACCGAATAGGTAACGTCGGTTCGTGGGCTTCATAGACCGACGGACGATGCCAGAATGTCGTTCCCAAAATTTGGTGATGATTGACCACGAGAACACCATTTTGGAAAACGGTAATGTAACCGGGACGAAGCACGTAAACGACCTCGTCTTCGATTTTCAAATCGGGACGGTTAAACACAATGTCATACGTTTGCCATTCTCCCGGTTTTCGGCAAACGTTCACGAGCGGCGGAACCTGTTTGTAAATCGAGGCACACTGACCATCGTAGTACGTCTCGTTTTCATAAGAGTCAAGAATTTGGACTTCGTAGGGTCCAAAGAAGACGCCACTGTTGCCGCGTCCTTGACTCGTGCCGGATACTTCGGAGGGCGTGGCGAATTCAAGGTGGAGTTGAATGCTACCGAATTTCTGTTTGGTAGTAATGTGACCCTTTCCTGGAACGCAAACGAGTTCGCTATTCACGATTGTCCATTCTTTATCCCAGGCGGACATATCTTTGCCATCAAATAGAACGATGGCATCGGACGGCGGGTCGCTCGGTTTTACTGCGGGGGTGATCACCTTTGGCTCTTTCCAGGGGATTCCGCTCCGATAATCCTCAGCGGACAAGGCGGCGAAGGTGAGGGTAACAACGACTAATACTGTGAAAAAAATTGCTCTTTGCTGCATGGAAATCCTCTCTTGGGGTTCATGGGTGGAAAATAATGGCACCTCTGTTGTTTCGGACGGGAACCAAACACAGACCAACGTAGCAAAAAAAAACACAATTTCAAGAGGGGAATCAGTCGGTAGAGATGGGGCATGTTGGGAATTATGGCACGGAGACCGGAAGAAACGGACGAGAGATGCCCCTCTCATTCGTGTCCACTAAGTTGTAACTGGCGGACCTACGCTCACCGCTCGTTGCGTCGTATCACAACTCACTTTCGTCGTCGGCGACTTGCCAAACCGACACCAGCCAAGCCGAGGCTGAAAACCACGAACGTTGCAGGTTCAGGAACGCTACCATCGCCACCGCCACCGTCGCCACCACCACTGCCATTGCCGCTATCACCACTAGTAACAGTGAACAGAATCCCGTCATTCCAAGCATCGGCATTGAGGGATACTGTGTCCGCTCCCCCCCAGTCAACGTTGATAGCAAGGATGTCTTGCAAGCCTTTGATGGCATTAGACGCAAGACCGAAGAGCGTACCGAACGAGAATACGAAGAGGTCCTCTTCCACAAGTTTCACACCATATTTCCTAACAAAACCAACAATCCAGTCATCAAAATCGGTAAACTCGCTTGCTATGAGCATCGCGGACAAGTTAAGATTGAGCGTCTTATATCCCAAAAAATCAATGCTGTCCGACACTCTGATATCGAAGCCATCAACGAAGCCAGTAATGGTCATCATACCATTGCCGTCACCTGAAAATGCAAGATTTCCAACGTTTCCCCAGCCAATGCCGGAAGCATCACCGACAATTGTGAGGTTGCCGATAGAACCACCAAAGTCATTGAAGGTTCCACCGTAGTAGGTCAGATTATCAATCTCGGAATCTGCGTAATTGTTAAGAGTATTGGTATATTGCACGACAGTGTTGATCGTGCCATAGTTCTCAACGTTGATCTTCGTGTCATCTGTCATTCCCCATTCGTGCATACTGGTACCGTTAGTTACAACATCGTTCTGCGACAGAATCAGGGAGTTGAGAGTTTTGCCCGGTGTCCCCAGGGTTACTTTATTGCCGACAACCGTAGCAAAGTCCCTTTTTTCACCCACCACCAGGTTGTAAGTATCAACCGAGACATCGTCCCCAGTACCTTTGGCATTACCGTTGTTAGCGGCTGTAGCCCAAAGGTTGGTAATGGCAAGGGTTCCGTTGGTGTTGTTGATGGTCCCTCCCATGGCGTAGAAATCGGCAATGGTCTTTGCCGTAGTATTATCGAAGTTCATCACGTTACCGCTTTGACTGGCAACTTTGCCGAAGTCATTGATGCCTGTCGGTTGCGTCCATGGTCCGTCTGTGGTTGTATCCCTGGGTGGCGGGGCTGGATCGTGGTTATAACCGACCATTTGCCCGTCACTGGGATAGTACCAATATCCCCCGCTCAATGGTGCGGGCACCCATTCTGCATCTTCACGCAAAGTAGTCTTGGTATCCTCTCCCCAGACTTCTGGCTGGGCTTGTGTGATTACTGTTCCAGCAATCACGAGTGCTACTATAAGGGCAATGCTTGCTAAAAATCGCATAAATTTTCCTCTCTGCCAAAAAAACGACACACCCGGCTAACCGCCGCCGAAGTGTTGTCTCCTTCACCGATGTGGTAAAGTTGCACCGACATCAACGTTATCATTCCTGCAAAAATTGCGCCAATTTTGACTGTTCTGCATTTTGATTTAGGTTTTAGTTTGCAAATTATTATATTCTGAGGGGTTACAATTTTTTTTTGTTTTTTGGGAAATGTTGATTTTTGCAAATATGTATTATTTTGCACATTTGCGGTGTGTCGTTTTGCATCGTTTTTTTGTGTTTTTTGCAAAAAATGTATTATTTTGACACATAATTAACTCGTTTCTCAAAACCATTGACAAACGCACAAACTCACCAGCGGTTGTGCCTATTATAGTCCGAAAAGGTGAAAATGTCAAAATAAAAATGGCTCAAAACAGAAATTTTTGCGAGTCCCCTGTTTTGCCTATCCTGCCCATTCTTTGCAAACGGAATAGTTGCATACCCGATTTTTCCTGTATCTTGTCTTTTTCCCTTCTTGCGTTATACTAGAAGGGGTGCATTTTCGGGTTTTGCAAGCGAAACGCCAGTATTCAGCACGGTTTTATGGATTTTGAACGCATTTGGGACAACATCGGCGACTTTTTCAACGCTCTGACACGAGGAATCGAGTCCTACATCACCTCGCTCTTCGGGTCGTCTAATGCCCGATATATCAAGAAGTTGCAGCCGCGAGTCGATGCCGTTAACGCTCTCGAACCCGAAATGCAGAGCCTTTCCGACGAGCAACTCAAAGCCAAAACCGAAGAATTTCGGGAACGGTTGCGAAAAGGGGAAACGCTCGACGACATTCTCATCGAAGCCTTCGCTGTTTGCCGGGAAGCCGGTCGCCGGGTGCTCGGACTCCGCCATTACGACGTGCAACTCATGGGGGGAATGGTGCTCCACAGCGGAGCGATTGCCGAAATGATGACCGGCGAAGGAAAAACCCTCGTCGCCACTCTGCCCGCCTATCTTAATGCCCTCGAAAGCAAAGGGGTGCATGTCGTTACGGTCAACGATTACCTCGCCCGACGTGATATGGAGTGGATGGGTCCGCTCTATCTTTCGCTCGGTGTAACCGTCGGTGCCATCCAGAGCAATATGCCAGCCGATGACCGGCAAAAGGCGTATCAGTGCGACATTACCTACGGCACGAACAACGAATTCGGCTTCGATTATCTTCGCGACAATATGAAATTTGCCGCCAAGGGAGACGAAAACTATCCGCCGCAGTACCAGCAAGTGCAGGGCAAACTCAACTTTGCGATAGTGGACGAAGTCGATAACATTCTCATTGACGAAGCCCGAACGCCGCTCATCATTGCCGGTCCCGCTCACGATGATGTTACCCGATATGGTCGTGCCGATAAAATCGCCCGACAACTCACCAAAGGCGTGGACTTTGAAGTCAAGGAAAAAGAGCACACCGCTAACCTGACC
>Ga0082212_10013388_pt1 | contig 10260 bp, 5 predicted proteins | sample TergutNt197P3_FD_71548 | JGI IMG/M metagenome (GOLD analysis project Ga0082212, IMG submission 71548) | Neocapritermes taracua P3 segment gut microbial communities from Petit-Saut dam, French Guiana - Nt197 P3 | ecosystem: Host-associated > Arthropoda: Insects > Digestive system > Gut ...
TATTTCTACGGCGATTACTTGAATTTTTTCGACGATGGCCGACACTTTGGACGATTGATTCGCGCTATAGCCGAGTAAGTATGAAACCTATTATTTCTGACGGGCAAAGAAAATGGAAACGAAAATAATCGTATAAAATAAAAAAATATGAAACGAAAATATACTCATAATAAAGCGTTGATAATAGGTGCAGTTGCACTATTGCTGTCGTCGTGTGGCGGGACAAACATGTCTACAGATAAAAACGTACTGATACCGGTTAATGCAGGCGGCACTTACGTTTATGTGAACAACCGTGGTGAAATCATGGAACCGGAAGTAAACGTCACTGAAACTTCTGCCTTTTATGGAAATTATGCGGTTGTAGGCAAGGAAAAGAAAGGATTTATCGACAAGAGAGGGACACTGGTTATTCCCATGCAATATGCTGAAGCGACGGTTTTCAGCGACGGTTTAGCGTTTGTCAGGGAAACCCGTAATTCGACGGTGACGGCTATCGACACGAAAGGCAAGGAAGTGTTCCGCCTGCAGGACAGTAATAACGCGCGTCGTTTCAGCGAAGGCATGGCTGCCTTTCTGGATAACAAAAAGAACAGGTGGGGTTTTGTCGATAAAACGGGAAAAGTTGTTATTGAGCCGCAATATGAAGAGGCAGGTGATTTCTCTTGCGGACTGGCGGCAGTCGGTTCGAGAGACGCCTACGGATTTATTGACGCCAAAGGCAAGCTGACAATTGAGACGCAGTTCAGTAGTAGAGGTTTCGGTGTAAATGATATTGAAAAGGTAAGGTTTACGGATGAAGGGTTCTGTGTTGTTGGCATTGGCGTTGGACGCAACACACTGCAGGGCGTCATCAATAAAAAAGGAGATTTTATCATTCAACCCATGGAATGTTCATATATCGAAGCCGACAAGGGCGGTTTTATCGTCAATACCGAACATTCCGGAGGTACGGAAGCCATGTATTTTGACGTTAATGGGAACATCTCAATTGTCGGTTTTGAGTATCTATTTCCATTCAATGGCGGTAAATACACGGTGGCCATGCCCAGCATTGAAGACGAATTTGTAATCATCGACCGAAAAGGGAAAACCGTAGCTGAAATTTCATTCTCTCCAGTTTTTTTCATCTCATCATTCATGGATGGAATGGCTGTTGCTCAAAACAGTGGACACGTGGTTGACGGACAGTCGATAATCAACGAAAAAGGCAAAAAAATCGTTGACGTGGACCGTGTTTATGTGGCCGACGATTACGGGACGTACTCCGAACAGAATTACTTCAAACTCCGTTAGTCAATATGAATTTATTAAATTATTTTAGCATATGAAAAACTTAAGAATTATTTTAACTGTATTATTTGTCGCGTCATGTACCGGCGAAGGGATTAAAAGCGAAGGCTTTGATGAAATTGACATTTTCAAAATTGATAATCTTGAAATAGAATCTTACCTGCTCTATATTCAGCATGTGAAAACCGACCTTGGAAAACTGGGGTTACGCGGAAACGTAAAGTCAATGGAATACTCAGAATCGGACTGGGAATATAGTTTTTTTTTAGATAAGGAAGGAAGATTTAATGAAACAAGACGAAATCACATCGGTTATGACCCATACATACAGCGTTTTGTGTATGATTCTAAAAACGGACGGCTGCTACGCATTGATGGGGAAGAGGTTGCTATCATGTATAAAGATAATAAAGAGACGAAGGAAAAACGTACATTCTCTACCCCGATCGAATACGATGAAAAGGGAAGATTGAAGGATGCCGAATATGATCAAACCGGTGTCTTACTGCGATACTATGCGTTATCATACGATTCGAATGGAAATATTGTCGCGTTGAACGAAGATGTGTCTTATGGAAAACATTTTCATTATGATTCCAATGGCGCTTGCATTAAATTAACATATTCCGAAGAAAGCCATGATGATGATACTGTTAATTTTGAAAGGGAATTTACATACAATTCCAACAGAGACATTGAAACAGATAAATGGACTGTAACTACAATTCCTCCACAATATGCCAAAAATGAGAAACCAAAAACTGTAAGATATTCCATAAAATATTCGTACGAATATGACAGAAATGGAAATTGGACAAAAAGAACTGCAATAAGCGACCAATCGAAAACACCTGTCATACAAACAAGGAAAATCGAGTATTATTAAAAAACAGAAAGGCGATTTGCACAATCTATTCAATCATAATAAATCCAGCCCATTTTTCCGGCTGGTCGGGATACAGATGCCGAATTTTCAATTGGGCTTGGCTGAATGCTTTCTTTTTATCAAGTCCCTGCGTCCATAATGAATAGAAGGCGGTCATCAACTCGACGGTCTCCCTGTCCGGCGCTTCCCACAAACTGACAATCAGGGTTTGTACGCCTGCCATCCGGAAGGCGCGCTGAAGACCAAAAACGCCCTCGCTATCGTTAATATCGCCTAATCCGGTATTACAGGCGGAAAGGACTACCAGTTCGGTTTGCGACAGATTCATATTCGATATTTCATAGGCGGTCAGTATGCCATCATCCATGCCGGTCTCAACGTCTCCGCCTCGCCAGACATGATTGGCGCCCGAAAAAACTAAGCCGGTACGCATTAACGGATTAGCTGACAGCCTGTAAATATTCTGGTTGGTTTCGCGTGCCAAAAGAAATTTATTTTCTTCGTACAAATCGCTTTTTTGCAGGGGTAAAAAGAATCCATGCGTCGAAATGTGAATAAGACGTGGCGAAGGAACGCCGACTTTTGCTGAAATAGACTTGAAAAACGTTTCGGTTGCACGAATATCTGTATATAAAGATGCTTTCCAGTTATTGCCGGATAAGAGTTGTTCGATGACCTGGACTTCTTTCAGGGAGCCGGGCAAGTAGGTGAAGCCCTGTCCGCGTGTCGAATCCATGTAGTCAAGCATACTGCGTGTCAAGTTCGTAAATCCGGACGTTTCCTGACGTTCAGGTACCAGGCTGAGTTCATTCATGGAGAGGCCGTAATCGCTTCCTCCAATAAGTACGGCATGACCGGTTGCGTTTGGTGGTGTTTCTGCAGTTTTTATACGGATTACGTCCTTCGTCGAAAGCACATTATGAATCGTGTAGTCATCGCACAGGTACCGGATTTCTTTTTTTATTCCGGCAAAAGAAACAGCGTGTAACAGCCCCGACGGCGCTATATAAATACCGGTAGCGCCATGCAAATGATTTTCAATCGGTTGCCAGATGGCTGCATACAGTGCGCGTGGATTTTGCCCGAAACGACGGATCGCTTCCTGAAGTCCCTGTGCATTGCATAAGGGAATCATCAAAGGATACGGATTATCGGCGTTAAGTAATAAAGCGCTATAAAACGTATCCAGTACGCTTGATGTTTGAACATCAATATATTGATAATTTATAAATTCAATGGCGACTTCGTCTTTATTCAGTGCTTTTTGAATTTCCGGCCATTCCATCGAAAATTCTGACATGAAACGGTTATATGCCCCATATTCCAGGGTAAGTTTTTTTTCTTCCCGATTGATATATTCCTTTTGACTGTTCAGGTATTCCGCCATTTGTTCAAGTTCCTCATCCTCGCTGTTCGAAAGAAAATCATATAATACCGCTAAAGATTGAATGTCAAAGGTTTTCATTAGTTCACTTTCAAGATTGACAACAGCCTCTTCATACGATTTGAGTAAACGCAACAGTTCGTCGCCTCCATTGTCGACAATAGATTGCCGGATTAAGCGGGCGGAGTTTAAAAGCAGGGATTTCGAAAACAGTTCGTAGTTGTATATGAAACAGGAAAGGGTAGGATTGACGTCTTTGTACTGGTAGAGGAACGTCTTGAAAAAGTTGGCACAGTAGGAAAGTGAGTTCCAATAGAACGCCTGTTCTTTTTCCGAAAGGAACAAAACTTTTTGCACGATCTGATTTTTTATCAGTTGAAATGTTTTAACATAATTATCAGTAGCGTTTGTAATATTAGCCGACTGGTGTTTTAAGAATCCTAAATCGAATATTGCCTTCAAATAATACGGATGTCGTTCATCCACGCATGAAAGCGCTTTGTTATACAGAATTTCGGATTTCTCCGACTGATGGGCTTGATAATAATAAAAAGCTAAATTTAGGAGTGAAAGGACATATTCAGGATGGTTTTCTCCCTGTACAGCCTTTCGTTTTTCGATAATTTCCGTCATGATCTGTTCGTATGTCTTATCATTATATAAAATACCGGTTAATGGAAGACTGTCAGGAAACAACATACTTTTATCCAATAATAGAGTTACATAGTTTTCCAGCGACAGCAGGTAACTCGGATGCGATTCATAAAGCAGGTTTTTTAAAATAGAAATTGTTTTTTCCATATAGTCCAACGCTTTGTCCAAGTCGGATTTATGATCGTAAACAAGACTCAAATTGGTTAAAATGGCAGCATAATTGAGAGATATTTCTCCTATTGTTGATTCTACCATGCTGATCGCCTGATGGAGCAATATTTCCGCCTGTTCGTAATTCGACATATCCATATAATATTTGGCTAAAGTATTGATGGCATTGGCTACGCTTGCATGCTGTTCTCCGTACAATGCTTTGCGCAAATTTAATGACTGTATCAGGTATTGCTCTGCTTTTTCATGTACGCCGCTTGTTATATATACCACTGCCAGACTGTTTAACGCATTAAAATAATAGATATGCTTTTCTCCGAAAATTTCTTTCGTTAATTGCAGCGATTCCAGAAGAAGAATTTCTGCCTTTTCATAATCGGATGTAAATAGATATGCGCCGCCTAAAGTAGAAAGTGCAACAGCATAGAAATAATGATTTTTATCGTACAGGTTTTCAATGATGGAACAAACTTGAAGAACCGATTCTTCTACTTCACGGGTTTTTCCCAAAATTGCTCTAAAATTACTATATGCCAGCAAAGCCTCTGCATAGTCTATATGATTCTCTCCAACGAGTATCCGAATAATATCGAGACAACGCATGTGATTTTCTTCGGACTTGTCAAAATCATTGATTAAAAAATAATAAGACCCTAACGCCAACAGTGAATTGGCATATTCCAGCGACAATTCGCCCGCTGATTTCAAACGTATTTCAGCCGCCTCATGAAGCAGGGATTCGGCCTTATCAAATTGACCTGCAAATAAATAATAATAGCCTAAATTGCGTAGTGATTCGGCATAGTCAACATGCGCTTCACCCAATTCCCTTTTTCTGATTTCAATCGCTCTGTCAAGCAATTCTTCAACATCGCCGTATTGCTGCCGTTCCATGTTCAGTCTGGCGAAGTTATTGAGCGTCTCGGCAAATATTATACTTGTCTGCCCGGATTCTTTGTTTTGCATGTCGAGCGCTTCTGTAAGTAATGCGTCAGCCTTATCAAATAATCCTTCTTTCAGATAGACTTTTGCCAAACCGTTTAATGTCCCGATATGTGCGGATTTATCCTGTTGCATAGATAAGTCGTACAATTCAAATGCTTTCATAAAAGTGGCTTTTGCTTCGCCATACTGCCCTGCTTTGAAATGATCTTTTCCCTGTTGATTGAGTTGGCGAATATCATGTTGAGCGTTCGTTTGCGAATATGCAAAAGTTAAAAAAAACAGGCTCAAACAGATAAGAAAAACGGTTTTTTGCAATTTATTCATAATTATTTTATTTATTCATCCAATATCATATTCGTTCAAAAAGAAAGGTAGCGGTGGCAATACCGACATCTTTATGTAATATATATTGAGTTTGTTGTCGAACGCCAAAGGTAACGATTATTTTTTGCAAAAACCAAATTTCATTTGAACAGGTACTTGTCATCGGTAGGAGCGAAGCAATCAGGCGTTTTTATTTTTCTGGATTGCTTCGGCGTTACATGCCTCGAAATGATGTACTTACTGTTGTTTTTTTTGTTGGAAAATTTGTTCATTAGAAAGAAATATTTCTAACAGGTGAAGCGATAAATTTCGTCATTGAAATGACGTTTTTTATATAAATTTCGTCATTTGAAAAACTTTTTTTATTTTTGCAGGGAATTTCATACGAAAAAATATGATTATGATTACAAGAAACCTGCAACAAAAAATTATTGAAAATTTGAAACCAAATAAAGTGGTAATGATTTTCGGAGCGCGGCGCATCGGCAAAACCATTTTAATGAATCAAATCGCCAAACAACATATTGGAAAAATACTTGTTTTGAATGGTGAAGACTACGATACGCTTGCGTTATTAGAAAACCGCAGTATTGCCAATTACCGCAATTTGCTTAATGGAGTGGATTTGTTATTGATAGACGAGGCACACAACATTCCCGAAATCGGCGCTAAACTCAAACTGATGGTTGACGAAGTTCAGGGCATTAAGATTTTAGTTAGCGGTTCCTCTTCTTTCGATTTGTTCAATAAATCGGAAGAACCGTTGGTGGGGCGTAGTTTTCCTTTTCATCTGACCGCATTTTCTCAATCGGAGATTTCTCAAATAGAAAATCGCCTCCAAACGCAACAAAATCTGGAACTCCGCCTGCTATACGGATCATATCCCGAAGTAGTTTTGATGGATAGCAACGAACAACGGAAAGAATACCTGAAAAATATCGTAAACGCTTATTTGTTAAAAGATATATTAATGATTGACGGCATAAAAAACGCTTCTAAAATGAAAGAACTGTTACAATTGATAGCGTTACAAACAGGAAGCGAAGTATCCTATGAAGAACTGGGACAACATCTGGGTATGAGCAAAAATACGGTTGAAAAATATCTTGATTTGCTCTCAAAAACTTTTGTCATATTCAGGCTTGGCGCATTTAACAGTCGTTTACGAAAAGAAATCACAAAAGCAGGGAAATGGTTCTTCTATGATGTCGGCATCAGAAATGCACTTCTCGGAGCATTTAACCCGTTGTCGATGCGACAAGATGTAGGGGCGCTTTGGGAAAATTATCTGATCGGCGAGCGTATGAAAAAAAACCTGAACGATCGTATTGATAAAACGCTCTGTTTTTGGCGCACATACGATGGACAAGAAATTGATTTAATAGAAGTTAAGTGTGATGAAATTCTTGCTTTTGAAATGAAATGGGGTAATAAACAACCTCAAGTCCCTGTTGCATTTTCAAAATACTATCCTATTGCTAAATATCAAGTGATTAATAAAATAAACTACTTGGAGTTTGTTGTATAATTTTTTTTATGTACGTTTGTATCCTCATAATAATAACCATTAAGCATGAAAAAATTATTTGAAACTTCCAAGATGAAGGAAATAGATCAGTATACAATTGATAATGAACCTATTTCCTCCATAGATTTGGTGGAGCGTGCCTCCGCAGTTTTTGTGAATGAATTTTGTCGCCGGTACACTTCACGTCAGAATCGCATCCATGTCTTTGCCGGTCAGGGAAACAATGGTGCGGATGCGCTGGCTATTGCCCGGTTGTTGATTGAAAAGAACTATAACGTTTTCACCTATCTGATCAATCCGAAGGACTTCCTCTCGGATGAATGTATGATAAATAGAAATCGACTGCGTAATGAAGATAACCGGCAGTTTGTTGAAGTCGTCTCGCCTTTTACTCCCCCCAAGTTAGAGACGCAGGATATTGTTATCGACGGGCTTTTCGGTTCGGGCTTGAACCGTCCGTTAACAGGCGGTTATGCAAAAATCGTGGATTATATCAATCAGTCGCCATCGACGGTTGTAGCTATCGATATCCCTTCCGGATTGTTTGGCGATGATAACAGGGACAATGATCCTCGATCTATCATTCAAGCCGATCTGACGCTTACTTTCGAATTTCCGAAACTGTCGTTTCTGTTGCCCGAAAACGCGGTCTATGTCGGAGAATGGAAGGAACTCTCGATTGGACTTCATCCGGATGCGTTGTTGAAAACCAAAACATCCTACGGGCTGATTACCGATGAGGATGTCGCCTCACTGATCAGAACGCGCGAGCGGTTTGCCCATAAAGGCGACTTCGGTCATGCTTTGCTTGTTGCCGGCAGCACGGGCAAAATGGGTGCGGCTGTGTTGGCGGCAAAAGGTTGTTTGCGCAGCGGCGCCGGTCTGTTGACCGTGCATCTTCCCGGTCGCGGCGAAGTAGTGATGCAGTCCTCCTTGCCGGAGGCAATGATCGACATGGATAAAAACGCCGATTGTGTGACGGAACTGACCGACATCACCCAATACGACGCCGTAGGTATCGGACCGGGTATCGGCAAAGCTGATGAAACCTTGGAACTGCTCAAGAAACTATTGGATACCGTCAAAACAAAACCGCTGGTGATCGACGCCGACGCGCTGAATCTGATTGCCGAAAACAGCGAGCTGATACATCACTTGCCGGAAGGGACAATCCTTACGCCGCACCCCGGCGAGTTTGACCGTCTGGCGGGCAACAGCGAAAGCGCTTACGAACGGATACAAAAAGCCCGCTCCATTGCATCAGAGCAAAAGATTTGCGTTATCTTAAAAGGCGCCTATACGGCAGTTTGCACCCCGACAGGAAAAGTGTTTTTCAACACCTCCGGTAATCCGGGCATGGCTACCGCCGGCAGTGGCGACGTGCTGACCGGTATAATCCTGGGACTGCTTTCACAAGGATACCGACCGGAAGAGGCTTCGGTCATCGGCGTCTATCTGCATGGCGTTGCAGGCGACCTTGCCGCAGCCAGCTTTTCGGAAGAAAGCATGATCGCCGGCGACATCATAAAGATGCTAAACACCGCCTTCAAACAGATGCACAATAATGGCATCATTTGATACGGGTTATAACAAATACGCTTTTATTCGATTCCTAACGGGATTTTGATTTGTTCGATTTTTTCGGACGCTGTTTTTTCGGCGGCAGGGATATCATCGATCGATTTTACCGGTTCGTGCACTTCGATGTAGAACTTGATTTTCGGTTCGGTTCCCGATGGACGGATGGATATTTTCGAGTTGTCCTCCGTGTAATATTGAAGCACATTCGATGTGGTCGGCATATTGAGCGGGAAATCTTCGTTTTCGATAAAACTGTATCCTTTCAACGATGCGTAATCACAGGTCACGGTTACTTTCGACCCGGCTATTTCGGTTAACGGATTTTGGCGGAAATTCCTCATCATCAGTTCAATTTCATCCGCGCCGCTCTTGCCTTTCTTCACCACCGAAATGCCGACTTCTTTTGAATAACCGTACTCGACATAGATACGGTTTAAAAGACTAAAAACAGTCAGTCTCTGATCCTTTGCCCATGCGGCAATCTCCGCCATGATGCAGCAGGCTGAAACGGCGTCCTTATCGCGTACAAAATCCTCGCACAGGAAACCGTAACTCTCCTCACCGCCTCCGATATACTTCATTTTTCCTTCTTTTTTACGTATGACGTCGGCGATCCATTTGAAACCTGTATATACATCGTAGCAGATAACTTCATTTTTTTCGGCAATGGCGCTAATCGTTTCGGTTGTTACGATTGTCTTGATGATATATTCATTTCCGGTCAGTTTATTTAGTTCTTTCCATCTGGTTATCAGGTAATAAATAAACAGGATGGCTGTTTGGTTACCGTTCAGCAACACCCATTCGCCGGCATCGTTCTTAACGGCAACACCAAAACGATCTCCATCCGGATCGGAGGCAAGCACAAGTTCGGCGCCTGTTTCCTTCGCTTTCTCCACAGCCATTGTCATTGCAGCCGGTTCTTCCGGATTGGGTGACTTGACAGTTGGAAAGTCACCGCTCACCACATCCTGTTCGGGTACATTTATTATATTCGTGAATCCGTACCGTCTCAAAGCCGCCGGAATAATTTTTACACCGGTACCGTGTATAGGCGTATAAACGATTTTCAGCGCATGATGACTGGCAATGGAGTCGGGTGATAAGGAGATTGTCAGCAGTTCGTCGATGAAGGCCTTGTCGGTCTCATTTCCAATCATTTCAATAAGTAATGGATTACCGTCGAATTTAATCTCGGAAACAGCGCGAATCTTATTGACTTCCGCAATCGTGTTCTTATCATGCGGTGCAATCATTTGCGCGCCGTCGTCCCAATAGGCTTTATAGCCGTTATATTCTTTCGGGTTATGGGAAGCCGTCAGGATAATACCGCTTTGGCAGCCGAGTTTACGTATCGCGTAAGATATTTCAGGCGTCGGCCGAAGGTTGTCAAACAAGTATACTTTAATATGATTTGCCGTAAAGACGTCGGCGGCGATTTGGGCATATTCGCGGCTGTTGTTCCGGCAGTCATAACCGATAACAACTTTTATT
>Ga0082212_10013389_pt1 | contig 10260 bp, 6 predicted proteins | sample TergutNt197P3_FD_71548 | JGI IMG/M metagenome (GOLD analysis project Ga0082212, IMG submission 71548) | Neocapritermes taracua P3 segment gut microbial communities from Petit-Saut dam, French Guiana - Nt197 P3 | ecosystem: Host-associated > Arthropoda: Insects > Digestive system > Gut ...
CGCCCATTATATGTTCGACTGCCGCTATACCCTGCGCCATCGCGGCGTGGGCGAGCATATTACGGCCGTTGCAGTCGCCAATGGCGTAGATACTCGGGACGCTTGTACGGAAAAACTCATCGACCTCGATAGCGCCGTTACTCAGCTTGAGACCCGAAGCCTCAAGCCCCAAGTCTGCGGTATTCGGCCTGCGCCCTACGGCAACTAGGATATAGTCTGCTGTTACATTGTGCGGCGCGTTTTCCCACTCGAAAACAGCCGTAAGCCCCGGGGACGCTTTTTTTACGCTTTTTAAGGCGGCGGATGTATAAATATCCACGCCGCCGGATTCCAGAGTTTCCCGCAGGCAGGCGGCGACGTCGGAATCTATCGGTGGCAGTATCTGCGGCAGCATCTCAAGTATCGTGACCTTTGCGCCCAACTCGCTGAAAAGCGTAGCGAATTCGACGCCTATTACGCCGCCGCCGACAATGACTATGGACTTCGGGATTTCGCTTAGCGAAAGCGCGGCAGAGCTGTCGATGACCCCGTGGAGCTCGTTACCCGGGAAGTTCAGTTTGGCGCTGACGGAGCCTGTCGCCAGGATCACGGCTCCCGCAGAAATCTCCCCGGCGCCCCCTGCGCCGATTTTTACGCGCCCTCCGGGTAACAGCGTCGCTTTTTCACGCAGCACCTTAACCCCGTTGTGGCGTAAAAGGGCGTCCACACCGCCTTTTAACCTCGCGACCGTGGCCGTCTTATGTGCCTGAGCCTCCTGCCAGTCGACCGAGACGTCCGGAGCGTTGACCCCCGCGACGGCTTTTGTTTTAAGTTTATTATAAAACCCGCTCGTGTGTAATAGCGCCTTCGTGGGGATGCAGCCTACGTTCAGGCATGTGCCGCCCAGCTCGTGCTGCTCCGCCAGCGTCACCTTTGCGCCGAGCTGTGCCGCCTTTATCGCCGCCGCATAACCTCCCGGCCCTCCGCCGATGATAACGATCTCTTTTTCCATGCAAACTCTCTCCGTTAAATACACTCTTAATAAACAACAATTTTACACTATTCTATCAATTCAGTCAAACATTTATAAGTGTAATAAATATCGATTTTCAGAACATATTTGTTATACTAACTATTGATTTACAGAACTTATGTGTTATACTATCTACAATATTAAAACCGGGGCGCATTAGCCATATCAGGAGGCGTTACAATTGAATAGCGAACTTATAAAACTGTTTATCGACATTCTGGGCGAGGAAAGCGTAATAACGGACGAGGACGATTTATTCTGCTACTCTTACGACGCTACGCCTAATGTGGCGTCCGCGCTGCCTGACGTCGTGCTTATTCCAAGGACAACGCAGGATGTCGCGGACATAGTCAAAATAGCGGCAAAAAACAAGATACCGGTTTATACGAGAGGCGCGGGCACGAACCTGTCAGGCGGCTCGATACCTATAAACAACGGTATTTTGCTTTCAATGCTGGAATTGAACCGGATAATAGAAATAGACCGGGAGAACCTCACGGCGACAGTGGAAGCCGGCGTCGTCATCCAAACGCTAAACGACGCGATCGACCCTGTTGGCCTGCTTTACCCGCCCGACCCCGGAACAGTGCAGACGGCGACTATAGGCGGTTCGGTAGCCGAGTGCGCCGGCGGGCTGCGCGGCCTTAAATACGGCATCACTAAAGACTATGTGATGGGAGTGAAGGCCGTCCTTGCCGACGGCAGCATAGTGAGTTTTGGGGGCAAGACTGTCAAAAACGTGTCGGGGTTTGACATGAAAGCTATATTTTGCGGCTCGGAAGGTATGCTTGGCATAATAACGGAAGTTCTTCTCAAACTGCTTCCAAAACCGCAGTCAAGGCAGTCGATGATGGTCGTATACTCCGACCTTGACAGCGCCGCAAATACGATCAGGGATATAATTTCGGAGAAAATAATACCCGCCACCATAGAGATACTCGACAATACGACGATAAGGGCAGTGGAAGAGTATAGAAATATAGGGCTGCCTGTAGAAGCGGAAGCTATACTGCTCATAGAGGTCGACGGCGCGGAAGCGGCTGTCGAGGCGGAGGCGAAACTTGTAAAAAGCATATGCACGGAATGCGGCGCGGATAAGATCATCGTGTCCGAGAACGATTCAAAAAGAGATGAGATTTGGGCTGCGCGGCGGGCTGCGCTGCCGGCGCTCGTAAGGATGAGGCCAACGTCGATACTGGAGGACGCTACAGTCCCAAGGAACAAGGTTCCCGAGATGATCCGCGCTGTGCGCGGGATCGCGGAGAAGTATGACATTCAGATAGGCACGTTCGGGCACGCGGGCGACGGGAACCTGCACCCCACCATACTCACGGACGAGAGCGACGCCGATGAGATGGAGCGTGTGAATAAGGCGATCAAGGAGATTTTCGAGAGCGCCTTGTCATTAGGCGGCACTTTGTCCGGCGAACACGGGATAGGGATGGCAAAAGCCGAGTTTATGCCGCTCCAGTTCAGCGAGGCTGAGCTGGGCATTATGAAAAGACTTAAAGACGCTTTTGACCCCGAAAACATTCTGAATCCGGGAAAGGTTTTCAACTAAAGTGTGCGGCTATTCAGAACACCACTCAATTCAGGCGTTGCATCCACATTCCTTTCGCTCATGTTTACATCCATGTGCTCAATGAGCGCCGCTCCGCATCCATGCTCCGCTATCGGAATGTAAATACAACGCCTGAACGGGTGTTCTGAATATCATCCAATAAGTAACTAAAGTGGAAGAATAGGGAATTGCCAATGAAGTCTGTAATTGAAGTTAAACAGGAGGTTGCAAGGTGTACCCGTTGCGGCAACTGCCAATATTATTGCCCGTCATATGTTGTGAACCGCGTGGAGAGCAGCGTGGCGAGGGGCAGGCTCCAGTTGGTAAAAAGGGTCCTTGAGGATCAGGCGGACGCCAGTGAGACTTTTGCCAGACGGATCAATCAGTGTTTGTTGTGCGGCGTCTGCACTCAAAACTGCCCGGCAGGGATCCGTACGGAAGATATCATAGAAAAAATGCGTGTCAAGTGCGCGGAAACTATGGGGCCTCAAAAGGCGATGGAGCTTGCCGCGAGAAACATCAGCGGTACAGGCAACATTACCGGCGATGAGAGGGAACACCGCCTGCTGTGGTTTGAAAAGATGGATGAAGGAGCGGTAAAACACGGCGTATCGGCGGAATACTTGTATTTTGCGGGGTGCGTTTCAACGCTGTACCCGTCGTCATACAGCATCCCGCAATCATTTGCTAAACTGCTGAACAAGGCGGGACTAAACTGGTCTGTTATGGGCGGGGACGAAAACTGTTGCGCATACCCGCTTATGATCGGAGGGATGCCGGAAGAGGCCGCGCGGACTATGATACAAAACGCAAGCGACGTAGCGGCGTCCGGGGCGAAACACCTTGTCACAACATGCCCGTCCTGTTATCATATGTGGAAAGGCGTCTATCCCTCAGTCGTGCCTGAAATGCCCGATGTGAAAGTATATCACGCAGCTCAGCTTTTGTGTCTGCTTGTAAAAAACGGGTCGCTGAAACCGGTTGAAACAGATTGCACGGTGACATACCACGATCCCTGCGACCTTGGGCGCAAAAGCGGGGTATATGACGAACCGCGGGAGATACTTAAAACGATCCCGGGCGTTAACTTAGTGGAGATGAAGTTCAACCGCGAAAACTCTTTTTGCTGCGGAGGCGGAGGGAACCTTGAAATGACTGACGCTGAACTAAGCGGCAAGGTAGCGCAACAAAGGATCGGGCACGCGGAAAAGACCGGGGCGAGTATCATCGTCACATCGTGCCAGCAATGCAAAAGGACGCTTGCGGCAGGGGCGAGGCAGAAACGCGCAAAAATCAAAGTGATGGACTTAAGCGAGTTTATTCTTAGCGCTGTTGAATGAAAGCATTCTTGTAGATGAGTGAAAATGAGAGAGGAGCGAATTTTCTATGAATATCAATGGTTTAGAGTTTGCAGAAGACCGGCTTTACGACAGGGAACACGTATGGTTTAAAAAAGAGGGCGATAATCTGCGCATGGGTATCACTGACTTTTTCCAAAAAATGGCAAATGAGCTCGTTTTTATTGAGCTTCCGGCTGTCGGCAGGGAGCTTGAGCCCGGGAAGCCTTTTGTCTCAGTGGAATCGGGAAAATGGGTCGGCCGCGTGAAGAGTACAATTGCCGGCACGGTCGTGAACGCCAACGGCGAGCTTGCGGATTTCCCATACTTACTCAACGATAGCCCGTATGACGAGGGTTGGATAATAGATATTAAGCCTGCTGATATGGACTACGCGGCGGATATGTTTGACTTGAACGATCCGAAGCAGCTTAAAGATTACGAGGTTTTCCTTGAAGCGGAAAGAGTGAGGATAGAAAGCCTGTCGAATTAGGGACTAAAGTTCATGCCTATCTTAGGCAGCCACTGCAATCACGTTCCTTTCCGCGATGAGGCGCATCCATGCGCCAAATCGCGCGCTCCGCATCCTTGCTCCGCTTGCGGAACGTAATTTGCAGTAACTGCCCGTAGGCATGAACAGCAAACACAAGAGTTACAATCAGTGAACTTGGGGGAATGACCTGAATAATGGATATCGAAAAAAGTATACTGCTGACAGAAAAATCTTTCAATTTTGATTTTCTGAACAGCATTTCAATGAGTAAAAATGGCAACGAGAAAGTACAGACCTGCATCCAATGCGGAAGCTGTACCGGCAGTTGCGTCGCTGTGGAGGGGATGGGGGTCAGCCCCAGGCAGTTCTGGAGGCGTATCCAAATGGGCATGGAACCCGAGGCTATGGAGTCCATGGATTTTTGGAACTGTACGACATGCGGGCTGTGCGATAAAAGATGCCCACGGGGTATCCCTATGAGCCAGTTGATGCTGAGCCTGCGCGAGAAATACGCCTTGGAGGGCGGGGAGATAAAAGGGGTATCGCAAACGATGGAAAACCTGAAAAAAAGCGGGAATATCACCGGCGACGACCCAAAGAACCGCTTATTATGGCTTGACAACCTTGTGCTGTCGGATAACGACCGGCAGAAGCTGTTTCGCAAACGATCCGAGACAGTTTATTTCGCGGGGTGCGTCGGCTCGCTTTTCCCGCAGGTTGGCGGGATACCGCAGTCGCTTACAAAGCTGCTTATGGGGATCGGCGCCGATTTTTCGCTGATCGAAGACGAACTTTGCTGCGGATACCCCGTTATGGGCGGTGGCCGGGATACCGGCGATCTGGCAGAGTACGCAGAGCGTAATATATCAGCGGTTGAAAGCAGGGGCGCGAAGACGCTTTTATTGTCATGCCCCACATGTTATTACATGTATAAAAAGGTCTACCCCGGAATCTACGGGAAACCCTTTTCGTTCGAGGTTATGCACTACTCGGAGTATCTGGAAAAAGAGCTGCCGGACAAATTCGGGGATACTTCAAACGAGACTGTAGTCACATACCACGACCCGTGCGACCTCGGGCGCAAGCTCGGCATAACCGACCCGCCCAGAAATCTTCTGCAGCGCCTGCCCGGAGTCACGGTCAACGAGATGCGGTTTTCCGGCGTTGAGGGTAAATGCTGCGGGGGCGGCGGCAACCTTGAAATGGCAAACCCCGGACTTTCGGCGGATATTGCGGCAAAACGGGTAGAAGACGCCCTTTCCACAGGGGCGGAGTACTTGCTGTCGTCTTGCCAGCAGTGTAAAAGGACTCTACAAAACGCCGCCCGTAAATCCCGCGCGAGGATCAAGGTTTTAGATATGCTTGAGTTTATTCTCATGCGTATGGAAGCTGCGGAAAAGGGGGTGGCGAAATGAGCGAAATCAGCGAAACGAACGAGATAAGGACTGGCGTCTATGTGTGCCATTGCGGCAGCAATATAGGCGGCGTCGTGGACTGCGCAAAGGTAGCGGCAAACGCTTCGAACCTTGATAACGTAGTTATATCAAGGGATTACGCGTATATGTGCTCCGACCCCGGCCAGAAGCTGATAAAGGACGACGTCAAGCAACTCGGGTTAAACAGGATCGTGGTAGCCTCCTGCTCGCCCAGGATGCACGAACCGACTTTCAGGACTGTTACCGCCGAGGCCGGGCTGAACCCAAGTCTAATGCAGATGGCGAATATACGCGAACAGGTTTCGTGGGTCACGGACGATACGGACGTCGCCACCGATAAGGCAATAGACCTTGTGCGCGCCGCCGTGGGCAGGGTCGCTTACAATATGCCTGTTGAGGAACATGAAATAGACGTCGAGAGGTCGGCGCTTGTTTTAGGCGGCGGGGTCGCAGGTATCGAAGCGGCGCTGACTATAGCAAAAGGCGGGTATAAGGTTTATCTCGTTGAAAAAAGCCCGACTATAGGCGGCGTCATGGCCCAACTGGACAAAACGTTCCCGACGCTGGACTGTTCGGCCTGCATACTGACCCCCAAGATGGTGGACGCCGCCAGGGAGCCTAACATCGAGCTTTTGACCAATTCAGAGATCGAGAGCACAGACGGGGCGGCGGGCAACTTCACAGTGAGGATCAAGCGCAGCGCGCGGTACACTACAGCGGAGTGCAGCGGCTGTGGCGCTTGCACTGATGCTTGCATATTAAAAGACAGGATCCCGGACGAGTTTAATTATGGTATAAGCAAACGGTCTGCGGCTTATATACCATTCCCGCAAGCCGTGCCTCTCAAAGCAGTCATCGATAAACAGAATTGCCTGTTTATCAAAAACGGAAAGTGCGCGAAGAAATGCGTTGAAGCCTGCGAGAGGGGCTGCATAGATTTTGAGCAAAAAGACGAGATAATAGAGATAAAAGTCGGCGCCATAATCGTCGCGACGGGGTTCAAACAGTTCGACGCCGGCCGCTTGTCAAAATATGGGTATGGGCGTTACCCGGACGTCATCGACGGGCTCCAATTCGAGCGCCTGACAAACGCGTCGGGGCCGACAGGGGGGAAGGTGCTGACGTCCAAAGGGGAAAAACCGAAAAGCATCGCTATACTCCACTGCGTCGGGAGCCGTGACGAGAACACTAACAAGCACTGCTCGAGGGTCTGCTGTATGTTTGCCCTCAAGCACGCGCACCTCGCAAGGGAGAAAACCGGCGCGCAAGTATATAACTTTTACATGGACATGCGCGCGTTCGGCAAGGGTTATGATGAGTTTTACAACAGGATCCAGTCTGAGGGCGTGCATTTCATAAGGGGAAAAGTAGCCGAGATCACTGAAAAGGACGGCCGTTTGCTTCTCAGGGCGGAGGACACGCTGCTGGGGAATATTATAGAACTCCCCGCGGACGTCGTCATCCTCGCTTCCGGCTTAGAACCATGCGAAGACTCTGTAAAGATATCTGAAACACTTCACATAAGCAGGACAGCGGACGGGTTTTTTATGGAAGCGCACCCCAAGCTGAACCCTGTCGAAACGCCGACGGCGGGAATATACCTTGCCGGCTGCTGCCAGGGGCCGAAGGACATCCCGGATACAGTATGCCAGGCGAAAGGTTGCGCCGGCGACGTCCTGAGCTTGCTGAACCGCGGCAAGGTCAAGACCGAATCAACGGTCGTATCGGTCGACGCCGATATATGCAAAGGGTGCAGGCTGTGTGAAAAACTGTGCCCTTATGGAGCGCTGACGTTTGACATTAAGGAGAAGATCATGACGGTTGAAAGCGTAAAATGCAAAGGTTGCGGGACATGCGCCGCCGCTTGTCCATCAAGCGCTGTTTCTCAGCAGCAATTCACCTCCGCGCAAGTTTTCGCGGAATTGGATGCTCTGCTGGCAGGTGCGCAAAATGATTGAGAATAATGAGTTCCGGCCGAAGTTAGTCGGTTTTTTATGTAACTGGTGCTCGTATGCGGGCTCCGACCTCGCGGGTACGTCAAGGCTGCACCACGATATATCAGTCAGGGCAATAAGGGTGATGTGTTCCGGCAGAGTGGAACCGGCATTTGTATTAAAGGCGTTTGCGCAGGGCGCGGACGGCGTGATAATCGCGGGCTGCCACATTCCGGCCGATTGCCATTACACAAACGGCAATTTTAAAACGCTGGCAAGGTATGAGACATTCCTCCCCCTGCTTGATGAGCTTGGCATAGAGAGGGAGCGGCTCGCGCTGCATTGGATCTCAGCCTCCGAGGGCGAAAAATTCGCGTCCGTGATGAACGAGTTTTCCGCTGCTATAAGGAAATTAGGCCCGCTTAAAATCGACAAAAACAAGCTGTGTAATGTGAAAGTACATCCTGACGAGCCTTTTGGCGAGTGCCCCGTGATAAGAAAGGCTCAGGAGTTTGCCGCCTGCGAAGCGGCGTCCTCGGGTATGGTCGATTTGGACGAGAGGAAATCGCTGGATCTGCCTTGCAGGGCTATGGAGCCTTCCATAGTATTTGACCCAAACAAGTGCGTCCGTTGCGGCAGTTGCGTCGAGTCGTGCAGCCTCCAGGGCGTCGAGGCTATACGCTTGGATGAAAACGAGGGCGTTGTGATCGACGAGTCAAAATGCGTGAGGTGCGGGCAATGCATCCTGAGCTGCCCCTTGTCATTTCCTGATAAAACTATAAAACACCTGTGCGATATGCTCGATTGCAACATGTGCCCATATGCAAGGCCCGTCGGCGCGGTCACTGAAAAGGACGACGTGCCTCTGGTCGTCAGCGCGCTCAAGGACAAGTCGAAATTCCTTGTCGCCCAATTCGCCCCGTCGGTGCGCGTGACTATCGGGGAGGATTTTGGGATACAAGCGGATGACAGTATGATCAAAAGGCTTTACAAGGCGTTCCACGAGATAGGGTTCAACAAGGTATGCGACACTAATTTTACAGCCGACCTCACCATAATGGAAGAGGGCACGGAGTTTTTAAACCGTATGCAAAATAAAGAGGGCAAGCCTATGTTCACATCCTGCTGCCCCGCGTGGGTCAAGTTCGTGGAAACCAATTATCCGCAGCTAACGCCGAATTTGTCCACGGCGAAATCACCGCAGCAGATGTTTGGAGCAGTCGCCAAGACCGCCCTTACGAAACAGCTTAAAATAGACCCGGCGGATATATTTGTCCTGTCGGTCATGCCGTGTACGGCTAAAAAGTACGAGCGCGCGCGTCAAGAGATGTGCGGCGCGTCAAAACATTGGACAGGGAAAGGCCTTGATGAAGGCGGATACCCCGACGTCGACGCGGTGCTGACAACAAGGGAGTGCGCAAAGCTGCTGAAGCTTTTCGGCCTCGACCTTGCATCAACGACAGAGGCTGAACCGGACGAGCTGCTCGGCGAGTACTCAGGTGCGGCCACTATTTTCGGGAGAACCGGCGGGGTAATGACGGCGGCGCTAAGGACCGCGTATGAAATAGCGGCCGGGAAAGAACTCGAAGATATGGAACTGCCTGCCCTTGGAACGATAGATGGGATAAAGGCAGCGGAAGTTCAAGTAGGCGACAAAACCCTGAAAGTGGCTGTGGCGTCTGGATTAAAAAACGCCAGGGAAATCTGCGACAGCGTTATAAGCGGCGGGGAATACTCAAAATATGATTTTATTGAAATAATGAGCTGCCCGGGCGGCTGCGTGGGAGGCGGCGGGCAGAGCATTTCCACAAACAGGGTCAAAGTGGCGGATAGGACAGAGGGACTGAACAGGGAGGACCGGGGGATGGCTTCCCGGAAATCACACGAGAATAGTTCGGTAAGCGAGCTGTATAAAGACTTTTTCGGCAAACCATGCTCGGAACTGTCACATAAGCTCCTACACACACATTATCATGGCGCCGGCAGCGCAAGCCATGAGCCGTCGTTACCGGGGCCGGATCGATGAAGTGGAGATTGCTGGACACAGGGGTGCTCGACGCTCCCCACAATATGGCGCTGGAGAAGGTGCTTTTAGATTCGTGTTCCAAAGGCGCCGCGCCAAATACCCTACACCTTTTGGAGTTTTCCCCGTGCGTACTGCTGGGGTATAGTCAAAAAGTCGACGATGAAGTGAACGTGGATTATTGCAGAGCTAATGGGATAGAAATAAACCGCCGCTTAACGGGCGGCGGCAGCATTTATATGGATGGCGGCACGCTTGGCTGGGAGATCGTCGCTAAAAAAAGCACGCCCGGGATACCGGGGAACCGCGAGGATATGTTCAGGAAGCTCTGCGGCGCGGTCGTACTCATGCTTGCGGAATTCGGGCTGGAAGCCGCTTACCGCCCTCTCAATGATATTGAGATAGGGGGCAGGAAGATTTCAGGCGCCGGTGGTTCGGAAAGCGATGATTCTTTCATTTTCCAC
>Ga0082212_10013390_pt1 | contig 10260 bp, 8 predicted proteins | sample TergutNt197P3_FD_71548 | JGI IMG/M metagenome (GOLD analysis project Ga0082212, IMG submission 71548) | Neocapritermes taracua P3 segment gut microbial communities from Petit-Saut dam, French Guiana - Nt197 P3 | ecosystem: Host-associated > Arthropoda: Insects > Digestive system > Gut ...
GGCGAACGCGGTTACGACGCAGGAAAAAAAAATCAATGGAATCAAGCGTCACTTCCTCGTTGACGTGTTGGGGTTGATCCTGTTTGTTGTGGTTCACACGGCGAATATTCAGGAGCGTGCCGGCGCGAAACTTGTGTTGGCGAAGGCGTCGCAGTCGGACCTGCCGCGACTGCAAACAATCCTTGCCGACGACGGTTACTCGGGCAAGCCGATGGTGGATTATGTTCGGGACAAACACGGCTGGCGATTCGTGAGTGTCAAGCGAACGGAGTTGCATCAGTTCAAGGTGATGCCGAAGCGTTGGGTGGTCGAGCGGACGATTGGTTGGATGAACAATTTTCGCGGCCTGAGCAAACATTACGATTACGATTCAAAAACCGGCGAGTCGAAAATTTACCTTGCGTCGATTTTTTACATGAACAAAAGGCTGACAACAAAACCCGACGTTCCAAAATGGAGCCTCGAAAACGAGGAAAAATTAAAAACAAAACTCAAAAATATTAACAATATCACCTAAATTACGACGGCCTCTCTTAGAGCATCCGCAACGAGGGGTTGCCGTCGCCGGAAGTGGCGAAAACATTCTTGCGCGAAGCGATAATCTATGTAGCTGACAAGATTTACGGCAATCCGAACCTGACGTTGCTCGGCCAGATCATCATGCGCGAGCATTTTTCGCCTTCGTCGGTTTATGACATGCTGTACCGGCAGTATTTCGTGAAGATCCTCGACGCACTGGCATTTTTGATCGCGGCCATCACCGGCGACAGTGACCAACGCAAGGTGTCGTTGCAAGCATTTTCGATTTTCGGACAGATTTTGAGCGTGGCTTATGAACGGGAAATGATGAAACGCTACATCGGCCTGGACGGTTTCTCACCGGAAGAAGCCGACGAGTTGAAAGAATTTGTGATTGGCAATGTGTTCGCGCAATTAGGAGTTCAATCAGTGCCGTGACGGTCACGGAGCGGTCGATTTGTGTTAGCCGCGTCACCCTTAACCGTTGCAATTCGTTCAATTGGCAAATCACTACACTTTTTCACGAAGGCCGGTCAAGATACTTTGCTTAACATCAATAACCCTCGTTTAGCGAGGTTTTTACATTGGAACCTATTATGACTAACGTGAATACGAAAAAAGCATTTAGGGATTTTACAGACAGGTTAAAGTTAATAGTTCAAAAAAGACCTGATCTTATTACTCTGACCTTGAGTAACATTTTCACAATGAGACTCATAGGTAATAAAACTCATGGCGACCTTGCAGAAATTGGAATTGCCGAGTTTGTTAATCAATTCATGTATGACTTTCGATCTATTCACGTTGGAAAAGACCTCTACCGCGCAAAGTCTCAAGAAGAAGATATTACAGTTACAAATGAGATTACAAAAGAAACATTTCCAATTAGTTTGAAAGCGTATGGAATTGGGCCTCTTCAGCTTTCTACTGACAAAAATTCTCTCATGTTCGAACGATTGCAAAACGAAAAAAAACGAAAGATAGAAGGAGATTTGATTCGAACTATCCTCAGTGAACCGAATTTTGCACCATTTCATCAAGTCAATGTTTTACCTCTGATCTATGACGAGGAGAAGCAAAAATGCAATATCATGGTTTTTGATTCAGAAAAGGCAAGTGAGGCTGTTGCTTATATTGCACTTGAGGATGGAACAGAGAAAAATACGAAAGGAAAGGGACGAAAACATCCTGTATATCGTTTTTATGACGGTTCGAATCGTTATATTTGTGAAGTCAGATATGGAGGGGCAAGTGCGAATGCTCTTCAACGCGGACTATGGACTCATTCAAAAAATGGAGTTGAGTATTTTGACAGTATCACATCTGGGTGGATAGATTATTCACACAATAAAATTTTGGTTCAACTATTTTCTCATGCGCTTGTTTCACAAGTATCTGCGCACGAACTGTCACTGGAAATTCTCAAAGAGAACATTAATTCTTTAAAAGACAATAAACGGTAAATGCAGGAGACGCAATGATGGCACAACAAATTCTTTTTGAAAATATTGCGATTACAACAAAAAATCCCCCCACCGAGGGCATCAAATATGCCGGTTCAAAGTTGAAACTGCTGCCGCGTATTTTGCAGTTGGTTGGCCGGACGGGTACCATGTCGGTTTTAGACGGGTTTTCCGGCTCGACACGGGTGTCACAAGCTTTAGCACAGTCGGGATATCGCGTCACGGCGAATGACGCGGCGGTTTGGTCGAAAGTGCTTGCGACATGTTATTTGAAAAACGAAAAGGAGCCGAAGGAATACCAATCGTTAATTGATCATTTGAACGCCGTACCCCCGCAAGATGGTTGGTTTTCGGAGCATTACGGCGGGTTGCCTAACGATGGTTCCTCAATCCAACGCGACGGATTGAAAAAACCGTGGCAACTGCGAAATACGCAAAAACTCGACGGGATACGTGAGGAAATCGATCGTATGCAATTAAACGAGGTCGAACATTGTGTGGCACTGACCAGTTTGATGCTTGCACTTGATGAGGTGGACAGTACGCTGGGTCATTACGTGTCGTATTTGGCCGATTGGTCGCCGAGGTCGTACAAGTCGCTGGTCTTGAAGGTGCCGCAACTTTGGATCAATAGCAAACAACACACGATTTTGCATGAGGATATTTTTGACGCGGTCAGTGACCGGACGTTTGATTTGGCATATTTCGACCCGCCTTACGGCTCAAACAACGAAAAGATGCCGCCGTCGCGGGTGCGTTACCTTTCGTATTATCACGTTTGGACAAGCGTTTGCCTGAACGACAAACCGCAACTGTTCGGCAAGGCGAAACGTCGTGCGGACACGTCGGACCTTGACGCAGCGTCGATTTTCGAGGAGTTTCGGCGAGGTGAGAACGGTCGGTTCCTGGCCATGGATGCCATTGATCGATTGATTGCGGCTGTTGATGCAAAGTACGTGTTACTTTCCTACAGCAGCGGAGGTAGGGCAACGGCTCAAGAACTCGCCGAATCACTCGAGCGCAACGGCCGCCTTTTGGAAACCGTCGAAATCGACTACAAAAAAAACGTCATGGCCGAAATGAAATGGACGGGCCAGTGGCTCCGCGATGCCGAAAAGCCGAATCGTGAATTTTTGTTTTTGTTGGAAAAGTGAGAGTGCCAAACAATGTGTGTGGGAATGAAACAAAGTGCCGTGGATAAAGCGCAGCGCAGTTCCCGGATGATGCCGCAATGATTTTACGTAATGGCAATTTTCACACGAAAAAATACGATGCAATTCCTTGAACTGAAAATTCCGCCGCCGGTCTTGATGCCGCTGGCTTTTGCGATGATGTTTGGGCTGTGGCATGGTCAATTTTGCCCTCTTTCAAATCCGTGGTCGATTCCGATGGCGGTTTTGCTTGGTGTGATCGGTTTGATTTTCATTTTACCGAGCTTGTTACGCTTCAGAAAAACAGACACAACGATCGTGCCGACACATCCCGAAAGAGCAACCCGGCTGGTCACAAGCGGCATGTATCGTTTTTCACGGAACCCGATGTATCTCGGGGCAACACTGATTTTGCTGGCAATCGGTCTTTATTTTGATGACGGATTGGCATTGCTGCCGGTTCCTTTGTTTGCGGTTTATTTGCATTTTTTCCAAATCATCCCGGAAGAGCGTGCGTTAGACCGGCTTTTTGGCGAAGAGTACAGCGATTATAAAAAACGCGTCCGACGCTGGATATGATGAGTCGGGAGTGAGGAGCGTCACCCTGGGGCGCACGATGGTTAGTTCCGTTAGACATGCAATGGCTTGTCGCGTGAAGGACATACATGTTGGAAGATGAATCGTCCTGCAAGGACGAAATTTCGATAACCCCCGACTTGAGTCGGGGGTAGTGACCTCCCTGAATCATTATCGCCCCAACGGGGCGTAACAAAGTCGATGATAGAACGCATGAGCAGCTTTCGGCAGATTCTTTATCACATTATTTTTCGCACAAAGAACAGTGCCAAGACGCTTCCGCTTACCGTCAGTGAAGAGTTGTATGCTTACTTATGGGGAATCATCAAAAACAAGAAGGGTAAACTTTTTCGCATCAATGGCATGGAAGATCATATCCATCTCCTGGCGGATTTGCCTCCGACAATCGCACTTGCCGACTATGTCCGCGAGATCAAAGGAAGCTCTTCTCATTGGCTGAAAAATAATCCGAATTTTCCGGCGTTTGACGGATGGGCGGAAGGATATGCTGCTTTGACTTATGCCTGGCGGGACAAAGAGATGATTATCGACTACATTAAGAATCAGCGTTTACATCACAAACAAACCGACTTTATGACAGAGTATCGTCAACTGCTGGAAGAACACGGGATAATGATTGACGAAAGATATTTCCCGTAGTTTGAGTTACGCCCCGTTGGGGCGAAAAGAATGGGTGGGGGTCGCCACCCCCGACTGAAGTCGGGGGTTATCGAAATTTCGTCCTTGCAGGACGATTTTTGCGGCAACACCCAATAACGTGTGAGGTGAATGAAACAAAGACAACAATGAGCCGGGGAGACACAAGCCGGAATGGAGCGCAGCGCAATGACGGGATTCAGAGCCGCGCACAAAGTAAGCGGATGAATCAGAGCCGCGACGGTCAACGGAGCGGTGGTAGTTGTTTTGTGCCGCCGGCGCAACAATTCGTTACAAAAATTGATACAAAAAGATGAAACGTCAAGAAACGAATCCTCAATCCAGGACAATTGCAAAGTTAAAAATATGATTCTTTTGACAGGATTTACAGGATCGTCAGGATGCTTAAATTCATGGATAATTCATGATTATTGTATCCTGAAAATCCTGTTTATCCTGTCCAAAAAACGACTTTGCAATTGTCCTGTCCCCAATCATAAGAAACAAAGATGAAACGTCAAGAAACGAAACCTCAATGTTTATGTCCAAAACATCAATGTTCATGTTTAAAACATCAATGTTAAGGTCCAAAACATCAATTTTCGTGTCAAACTCGCCTTTTGAACGTCAAAATCGGTAAAGAACGAACCGCAAACCGTTAGAATCACATCTTTCGGCAGAAACATTATTGGCCGGAGTACCGGACGAGTGATCCTGATATTCCCTATTCCGATATTCCACATTCCGAACGGGATTCAGAGCAGCGACGGTCACGGAGCGGTCGGTTTGTGTTGCCCAACGAAAACCATTATTACGAATGACAAAAAGAATGATTTGTTGCCAGTATGAAAAATCGGAAATGTCACATCTTCCGTTCGAAAGAGTCTTGTACTTGGATTTTTACGACGGTCCTCTGGCAGGCTACGCTTTGTGTTCCGTCTGTCACAAATGCTTCCATTTCAAAATATTGAAATGGGATACATACATGTTTTGTAGGGTTTTCGGCTTTGCACCGATTGAAATGGATTTTGATCGTATCGAGAAAGATATGCGGCAATGGGCGGAGAAAGTACAATTTGTCATTGCGGAAAGAAAAAATACAGGTAATGATGATTTGCATTTTCCTGAATCAACGGAATATGTCAAACAGATTGAGCATGTTGCATTAAGCCTTGAATTTACTCATCTTTGTGTAACACGAAGCTATCTCAATCAAGGATACTGGCGAAAAATGGAAGACGCAGACAAAGAGGTAACGAGTGATGACGATTGGTATGAGCATCTTGGTGTCGTGTATGATTGTGGTAATATGACTTTTCACTTGGAAAAATTTCATTCAACATGAATCCGGTACTATCCCCCATCCGCGTCACAGGGTGACGCGGCTAACCCCAACACCCATTCGACCGCTCCGTTACCGTCGCGGCTCTGATTTAACCACCAAACCCGAACGAACCACGAGGACGAAATGATTTCCCCTATTCATCGAGAGGATTTTTCACGAGAGGATGATTCGCAAGAGGATTTTTCGCGAGAGGATTCGCCATCCGACAGGCCGTTGCGGCTGGGGCTGGACATCGGTTCGACTACGGTCAAGGTCGTGGTCGTGGACGACGGCGGGCGGGAGATTTTGTGGGCGCGCTACACGCGGCATTATTCCGACGTGCTCAAGACCGTGTATGAACTGGCGTCGGAGGCACTCGATCATTACCCCCGGCGTCATTTCACCGTGGCCGTGACGGGTTCGGCGGGGATCGGCGTTTCGCAGAAGCTGGAGTTGCCTTTTGTGCAGGAGGTCGTGGCCAACGCGAAGGCGGTCGAGACCTTTCTCCCGCAGACCGATGTGGCCATTGAACTGGGCGGCGAAGATGCGAAAATCACGTTTTTCGGGAACTGCATTGATCAGCGGATGAACGAAACTTGTGCCGGCGGGACGGGAGCGTTTATCGATCAGATTGCCGTTTCGCTCAAGACCGACGCGGCGGGCGTCAATCAGTTGGCCGGCAGGCACAAGACGATTTATCCGATTGCCGCGCGCTGCGGCGTGTTCACCAAGTCGGACGTGACCATGTTGCTCAACGACGGCGCGACGAAAGAGGACGTGGCGGCCAGCGTGTTGCAAGCGGTCGTTGACCAGACCATTGGCGGCTTGGCCTGCGGTCGGAAGATTCGCGGGCATGTCGCATTTCTCGGTGGGCCGCTACACTTTTTGCCCGAACTGCGGCGGCGGTTTTCCGAAACATTGCGGCTTGATCCCGCGCATCAGTTGCAACCGTCGAACGCGCATTATTACGTCGCGATGGGGGCCGCGTTACTCTCGGCGGATTACACACCCGTCACCGCCGATGAGTTGCGGCAGCGTTTGCGGCACGTTCATCGGCAGGGGGACTTTCGCGAGACCGGACGAATGCGACCGTTGTTTGTTTCGGAAGACGATTACAGTGAATTTGCCGAGCGGCATCAATCGCTACGTGCCAAGCGCAGAGTGCAAAGTGCAGAGTGCAGAGTGCAGAGTGGTGAGGAATGTGGAATAAAACACTCTGAACTCTGCTCTCTGAACTCTGAACTAACAACGGAGTCTATGCGTGAAACCGAGGCCCTTTATCTTGGTATTGACTCCGGCTCGACGACCACGAAGGCCGTGTTGATTGATTCACAAGACCGCATCGTCCGCTCGTGGTACGGCTCGAACCAGGGCGATCCCGTGCAAACGGTGTTGGGGATACTCGGCGATATTTATCAAGTTCAAAGTTCAAAGTTCAAAGTTCAAAGTGAAGGGTGCAGAGAACAACACTTTGAACTTTGCTCTTTGCACTCTGAACTTCCACGCATCGCCGGCTCCTGCGTGACCGGTTACGGCGAAATGATTCTCAAGGCTGCGCTTGGCATCGACGACGGCGAGGTCGAAACGCTGTGCCATTATCGCGCGGCGGCGTATTTCGTGCCCGATGTGTCGTTCATTCTCGACATCGGCGGCCAGGACATCAAGTGCATTTATACCAAGAACGGTTACGTAGATAAAATTGTGCTGAACGAAGCCTGTTCGTCCGGTTGCGGGTCGTTCATCGAGACCTTTGCACAATCGCTGGGCTATAACGTGTCGGACTTTGCACAAGAAGCGTTGTTCGCCAAGCATCCGATTGACCTCGGCACGCGATGCACCGTGTTTATGAACTCGAAGGTCAAACAAGCGCAAAAGGAAAACGCTTCCGTGGCCGACATCTCGGCGGGGCTGGCCTTTTCCGTGGCAAAGAACGCACTGTACAAGGTACTAAAGATTTCGGACGTTTCGGAACTCGGCGAGCATATCGTCGTGCAGGGAGGAACTTTCAACAACGCGGCGGTCTTGCGGGCACTCGAATTGCTGATCGACCGCGAAGTATATCGCGTTGACATTTCCGGCATGATGGGAGCATTCGGTGCCGCGCTCATTGCGAAAGAAAGAGCGGCGTTGCGAGAGAAAGAGCGTCAATCCGGTCACTGCGCTACGCTCCGTTCCCGGCTACCATTACAAACCTCGACACTTATCACCCAAGAGGAACTCCCGCATTTTACGACCACGACCACGCAACGACGTTGTGCCGCCTGCTCGAACAAGTGCCTTATCACAGTGCATGATTTTTCCGGTGGTAAAAAATTCATTTCCGGCAATAAGTGCGAGAAGGGACTTGGACGCACAAGCAGCACGTCGAAAACCAACTTGTTCCGCTACCAATACGAGCATGTGTTCGATTACATGCCGCGCGACATCACAGACGCACCGCTTGGTGAAATCGGCATTCCGCGCGTGCTGAACATGTTTGAGAATTACCCCTACTGGTTCACGCTGTTCGACCGGCTTGGGTTTCGCGTTGTGTTGAGCAGCCCATCGACCTCGACGTTGTACAACAAGGGACTCGACAGCGTGTCGTCGCAAACACTCTGTTTTCCGGCGAAACTCGTGCATGGTCACATCGCCGATCTGATCGAACGCGGCGTGCGGCGGATATTTTATCCCGCGTTGCCCGTCGAACGCGCCGAATTTAAGGAATCGGTTTACAGCTACAATTGCCCCGTCGTCGGTTCGTACCCCGAAGTGGTGCGGCTGAACATCGATGAAATCCGCGACAATGGCGTTGATTTCATTGCCCCGTTTTTGCCTTGCGATGATTTTTCAAAGCAACTCAAGCTACTGTTGCCGTTGCTGAAACCTTACGGTGTTAAAAAACGGGCACTGCGACAAGCTTTTACCGCCGCAAACGAAGAGCAACTGGCGTACAAGGCCGACATTCGCCGCAAAGGGGAGGAAACCGTGGCCGCACTGGCTGCGTCGGGCGACCCAGCCATCGTGTTGGCGGGCAGGCCGTATCATCTCGACCCGCTCGTTCATCACGGCATTCCCGAACTCATCGCTTCCGGCGGAGCGGTTGTCCTGTCGGGCGATTCGATTGCCCATTTGGGACAAGACCTGCTTTTCCCGTTGCAAGTCGTCGATCAATGGGGTTATCATGCGCGATTATACCGCGCCGCGACCTTTGTTGCTCAATATCCCCAGGTGCAAATGATCCAACTGACCTCGTTCGGCTGCGGTTTGGACGCCGTGACCGCCGAACAGGTGGACGAAATCCTGACCTCCTGCGGCAAGGTTCACACGCTGCTCAAAATTGACGAAGGCACACAACTCGGAGCTGTCAAAATCCGTGTGCGCTCGCTGCTTTCGACGATGAGGAGATGAAGTCAGGAGTTATCCGCGTCGCCCTGCGAGGTGCCTGACAGTGCGGTCAAATCAGTTCCCGGCGGCAATCCCGTCAAAGAACCGCTCTTGTTCGGTGCGGTACGATTCTGGCAACGGGTCATTGTGGTCGAGCCCCTTCATGCGGTGGAATATTTTCTTTTCGCTTGGGCAGGCTTTAAAAAGTTCGACGCCCTGTGCAAACGGGACGACCGAATCGGCGTCGCCGTGGCAGTGCAACAGCGGACCATTGTACTTTTTGATACTGCCAAGTGAATCAAGCTTGTAGTGAATGATCGAAACCGGTGCAAGCGGCAACCTTGCTTTCGCCATATCGGGGATCGACGTGAACGTGCTTTCAAGAATCAAACCTTTCGCTCCGGTTTCCGCCGCCAGGTCAACGGCCACCGCACCGCCAAGCGACCGTCCGCAATACACGAGTTCGTCCGGTTTGAGTGATTCGCGTTTGCAAAGCCAGTCCCGTGCGGCGCGACCGTCTTTGAGAATGCCCGGCACGGACGGTTTGCCTTCGCTTTTGCCGTAACCGCGATAATCGTAAATCAACACCGAAACGCCAAAACGCGACCGCATCTCGTCCGCCGCATAGCCCCAGCCGCTTAAATTGCCCGCGTTGCCGTGACTGAACACCACCCAGGCTTTCGGCTTCTCCGCCGCAAGATACCATGCGTTGATCTTGACATCGTCTGACGTGATCAGCATCACGTCTTCATACTTGAAATCGGGTTCCGTCCAAGTACGTTTGTCGTAGGGTGTCGGAAAAAACAGAAATCCGTTGACCAGAGGATCACCCTGCTGACCGGTCGGCGCAAGCTGACACGATAACACCAATACGATCAGCAGCAAAATCGCCAAATAAACCACCCTGCGACTCCGTTTGATCAGTTTGAAAGGTTTCATGGGGTTTTCCATATCAAAATTAATCCAACCGCTCAATCTCTTCCGGCGGCAAGCCGGTTATTTCAGAGATCATAACCACGTCAAGGCCTTTCTTCTTCATTTTCCGGGCGATGTTGATTTTTTCTTCGGTTTTACCTTTGATTTCGCCTTCGGCCTTCCCCTCGGCTTTACCTTCGGCTTTACCTTCGGCCTTTCCGATTTCCAATCCTTTTTCCATGCCTTTTTCCATGCCTTTTTCCAATCCTTTGGCCAATCCTTTTTCCAA
>Ga0082212_10013391_pt1 | contig 10259 bp, 9 predicted proteins | sample TergutNt197P3_FD_71548 | JGI IMG/M metagenome (GOLD analysis project Ga0082212, IMG submission 71548) | Neocapritermes taracua P3 segment gut microbial communities from Petit-Saut dam, French Guiana - Nt197 P3 | ecosystem: Host-associated > Arthropoda: Insects > Digestive system > Gut ...
CACGTTCAGATGGATATAGTTGATATTTACACTCGTCATCGCTCCGTAAACGCGTTCTCTATTCTGCTACGTGTATACCAAAAAGGCAAATGTACATGTTGCAGATATGGAATTATTAAAGCGATGCACCATTGCAGAGTTTTACCGGACGAAATACTTGCGGAATGTCTGCACGATTCTTATGAGGATACAAGGAAATTAGCAAAGCGGCTCATGATAAGGAAGCAGAAACAAGGAGGACGGTTATATGGATAACTACGAGCATGAAATAACCTGCCCGGACAATAAAGGAATCCGCAATTATTTATGGTATGACTATTTACATGATAGCAAGATTGATAACATATCTTTTGACCATCGGAAGGGATTGTTGACGCTGACTCTTGAATGTTGCCGCGATAGAGAAGAAGTATGGAAAAAGCTGAAATACAACGACGAATTATTCAAGGCATACATAGATGAACACATTGACAATTTCAACTATGTATTGACGTTCAAAGGAACTAAATATTTTCACAGCGAACGACTCATAATGGTTAACGATTATATCAACGGTCGTTTCAAAGATACCGCGCTATTGAGAAAACTATCCGACGAAAATAAAAAATCGCTTTATCATTTCCGTATCCAAATTGATGACGGCTATATGGACATTATTTTTTCAGACTTCGTTATTAAAAAGAAAACCGGACGAATAAAATACCCCATCAAAGAAATAACTGCCCGTGCTTGTAAATGGTTTGATGAGGATTCCAAGAACGCGGCGCTGGACGGCGATGACTTTGAACGGTTTCTCACAATGCAAAAACTTTTCCAAGAAAACAGCCCTGCGTTGTTGGAGATAGCGCGAAAGAATTTGTGGTTTGATGGCGATGGAGATGCATGTTTATATTCTGCCTATTTACTCGGAAAACTCGGAGATATAAACGATATTTCAAATTTATTAGAACTCTATTTGAAAATTGAAGAAACCCTTATCTCTAAGTCGGTGTGTCGGTGCGGCGCTATTTTACCAAAACGAAATGTTTTAGATGCTATTGAGCTAATTTATCATCGAGGCAAAGAAGATCAAGACGGTTAAGTATCTTTGCAGCTTAATCGCCCCTTGAGTTTTCTCGCGCAAATCAACTGCGAAGAAGCAAGTAAATATGATAAAGATTCGATTTTACCGTCAAAAGGTATGTTGTATTTTTTCTATGAGTTTGCGACGATGACTTGGGGATTTGGCCCACAAGACAAAGGCAGTGCAAGAGTTTATTATTATTCAGGCGACATATCAGGACTAAGCCGAACAGAATATCCGTCAGATTTATTAGAAGAATATATAATCCCTGAAATGGCAATTACATTTTCATCAGAAAATGAACTGCCTGATTTTGAGGAATTTCTTGAGTGGCATGAAGGGAACGGGGACGACTAATGAAATTCAAATTTGCCCCCCGACAAAAAGTTTATCAAGATTTTGAATCAGTTTTAACTTTTTTGCCCGTTAAGGAAAATATTAAAAAAGCGGCTCTTTGAGCCGCTTTTTTACCCTCCTTTTTAACCAAACATCATTTGGCCTCTATCGCCGCCATCTTGGCGGCTAAGCAGAATATTTCCATGGCTTGTTGCAACTCCGCTACCGGCGGGAAACTGGGGGCTATGCGGATATTGCTGTCTTGCGGATCTTTACCATAGGGGTAAGGCGCGCCGGCGCCGGTTAACTCTACCCCGGCTTCTTTGCATAATTCCACTGTACGCTTGGCACAGCCTGAGGGTAAAAATACTGATACAAAATAGCCGCCCTTGGGTCGGGTCCACTGCCCTATGCCTAAGGGGGTCAATTCTTTTTCCAAGGTATCCAGCACCATGGAAAATTTGGGGGCTAAAATTTGCGCATGTTTAGCCATATGAGCCAGCACCCCTGCTTTGTCTTTAAAGAAGCGGGCATGGCGTAATTGATTGATCTTGTCATAACTGATGGTCTGAGCATTCAAATACTTTTTGGTATGGGCAATATTAGCGGGGGAAGCCGCCAAGGCGCTGATGGCGCCGTGAGGGAAAGATATTTTAGAAAAAGAGGAGAACATATATACTTTATCTTCATTACCTGCATTTTCACAGGCGGTATAGATATTTTCCAATTCATCTATATCTGACATATCTAAATGATGAACTGTATAAGCGTTATCCCAAAAAATGCGGAAATCCGCTGCTGCTGTTTTTAAAGCACCCAAGCGGCGTACTGTCTCGCCGCTATATGTGATACCGTCCGGGTTGGAATACTTTGGCACGCACCATATACCCTTAATGCTAGCGTCACTTGCCGCCAATTGCTCTATTTTATCCATATCCGGGCCGCCGGCAAGCATATCAATGGGTATCATTTCTATGCCAAAAACTTCGCAAATAGTGAAATGACGGTCATATCCGGGAGCCGGGCAGAGGAACTTAACTTTATCCAGCCTGCCCCAGGGCGCGTGGCCGCCGAAACCGAAACAGAACATACGGCTAATAGCGTCATACATCAAACTTAGACTGGAATTGCCGCCAATTATTACCTGTGCGGGCGGCATCTCCATAATTTCTCCAAACAGCCTCCTGGCTTCCGGTATACCTTCCAGTAAACCATAGTTCAGCGTATCTGTGCCATCTTCCGCCCGGTAGTCGCCCAAAGGTTCCAACATAGGCATTGCCAGCGCCAATTGATCCGCTCCCGGTTTGCCGCGGGACATATTAAGCTTTAAAGAACGTTCCTGATACTGTGCATATGCCTGTTTAAGTTCCTCATACAGCGCCGAAAGCTCTCCTGAGCCCATTTGAGCCAATTTCATGCCATCCACTCCTTATTTTTTATTCCCTCTGCCTAGAGGGCGCCTATTCCTTATCTTACTGTAATGCATCCAACAATGCAAGGCTTTTATCAAATTATACTTGTTTTTTTAAATGATATATGCCATAATTTTAATATGCTTAACTCAATCTGCTGTTTATTATGATGAATTAATAAAGGAGGATATCTACTTATGAAAGACGCAACTCAACTTGCGCGGGATCACATTATGAAGCTGTCGCCTTATGTCGCCGGTAAACCCATAGAAGAAGTAGAGGCTGAGTATGGGGTAAAAGTTCTGGCTAAGCTGGCCTCAAATGAAAACCCTCTGGGCATATCGCCAAAAGCCGTCGCCGCCATGGAAAAAGAAATGAAAAACTGCTTTTTATATCCCGAAGGTTCCAGCCCCCGCGTGCGTCATAAACTGGCCGAACGCCTAAATGTACAGGAAGGGCAAATATTCTTAGCCACCGGTGGCGACCATATCCTTACGCTTTTGGGAAACGCTTTTGTCAACCAAGGCGATGAAGTGATAGTAGGCGCGCCTTCTTTCTACACCTATACTCTATCCACATTAGTTATGGGGGGCGCCCTGATAAAAGTACCCCTCAGTGACCTAACATACGACCTAGACGCTGTTTTAGCAGCTATAACCCCCCAAACCAAGCTGATCTTCTTCTGCAACCCCAATAACCCTACCGGCACTATTGTGCCTAAGGACAAGGTTGCGGATTTTATGGGTAAAGTGCCTGATCACTGCGTGGTAGTGTTTGACGAAGCCTATTTCGAATTCATCAGCGACCCAGCCTATGGAGACGGCATAGAAGATTATGTAAAAAAAGGCGCCAATGTAGTAGTGCTGCGCACTTTCTCCAAGCTTTATGGCTTAGCCGGCTTACGTATCGGTTACGCGGTAGCTGCCGAGCATTTAGCCCCGGTACTGGGTCGTGTTATGCCTCCCTTCCCGGTAAACCGGCTGGCTCAGGTAGCGGCGGAGGCTGCCATGGACGATACTGAATTTGTAGAAGCGGTGATAAAAACCAATAATGAAGGCCGCGCCTACTTAAATGACCAATTCGACAAACTTGGGTTGGCTTATGCGCCTTCCTATGGTAACTTCATCTTTGTAGATGTGGGCATACCGGCGCCTAAAGTAAATGAAGAATTACTTAAACGTGGCATAGTCATTCGCCCGGGTCATCAATGGGGTTGCGAAACCTTTATCCGCGTTACCATTGGTACTCCTGAACAAAACCAGGCTTTTATTAATGCACTAAAAGAAATTATAGAAAGGTTGTGATTATTATGAGTGATATTAATACTGATTTCAATAAAACTCAAGTGGCAAAGGTTGGCAATGAGGAGCTTTCGGCTGAAGAGCTTGCCAGAGCCGAAAACCTAGTCCAAGAGATAGAAATTGGCAATGACGAATACACACGGAGCTTTGGCGCGCAAATACAGACGGAAACCGGTAAATTTGCCCGGGAGGCATTGGGTAATACCAGGGCTTATGAAGCTGGCAAAGAAACAGAAAAGCTGGTAAACAGTTTTAAAACCAGCGTAGCGGAATTCAAATCGCTGGATCCGAAAGGACCTTTTGGTAAACTGCGCGCAAAAATCAATGAAGTAAAATTCTGGCTGGAGCGTTTTCAAAAAATTACGGCTATTGCCGATAAAGCGGAAAACGGCTTTAAAAAACAGCTGACCGAATTGTCGGTAGACATGAAAATCAACGAAAAAGCTTATGGCGTCAACTCCCGCTGCCGCAGTGAATTAATGGTACATATTTATGCCGGTAAGCAGGCGTTACTGCAGGCGCGCGACAAAACTTTAACTGCCATGAAAGCTAAGGCTGAGCAATCAAATTCCCAAAGCGACCTAGAAGCTGCCACAGAATTTCGCAAACGCTGTGATGAGTTTGAATTAAAACTGGGCAGGATGGACAGTTCTTTAGCCATAACCTTTATTCGCAAACCGGAAATCGACCTATTGCGGGACAGCCAGCGCCAAAGCATCAATATGCTGCAACAACTGATAGACGAAGGGATACCCAGATGGCTGTATCAGGTAAAAACCCTCATCGACGCCAAACATGTAAACAATGCCCAAAATACGATAGACAAGGCCAGGGATGCTTTTGAAGACCTCATTATGACCAGCGCCGCCCAAGTAGGTCAGGCTGCTGAAAGATCTGCCAAAAATATGGAAGAACCGCTGATCCGCACAGAAAAAATTATCGCGGCTACCGACGTTTTACTTGCCGCGTTAGAAAGAGTAGAAAACGCTAATCAGCAAGCCATGGAAAGCTGCCGCAAACATGAAGCCGAAAAAGCTGAAAACAACCTTAGGATCGCCCAGTTCCAGAAAAAAGCCTTGGAATAGAATAAAATACATTATTTTGGGGAAAAGAGGTTTGCTCAATGCGTAAACCACATAAGTTTTTTATCCTAGCAATGATGATGTTAGGCGGAGCTTTCTTGGCCTTCCTATTAACAATGAAGGCATTTAGGGCTAGCCTGGTAATTTGGCTGGGGGTTATTGGCGCAAATATTTTTTCGGCACTGGCGGTCGGTTTACTCGTTTTACTGGGTCTGGTTTTTGTAGTTGTAGGAGTACGCAAGTTTTTGTGGCAAATAAAATCCATGCAAATAGAAAAAACACGGCAAAAATCTTTGCTGGAGAACCAGGAAAAACCCTTGCATTTAGAAGATGTTAGGAAAGGTGTTTTACAGGTACAAAAAGAGCGGCCAAAGCTGAACTTGGATATGGAGAAATGTTTGAATCAAATCTACCGCATCAGCGACCAATTAAAAAAATTCGACGCTCTGATACGCAGAAGCGGCGGCAAAGGTCAAACAATATCCGGCGCGCGCTCGGCTTTAGAAGAGATTGAACGACTGTTATGCCAAAATTTCGACTGGGTCATCAATAGCGCCTTAGTAGCGGGTGAAGATGGCTCCCCCACCACAGATAAGTTTTATGACCGCTGCAAGTTAAGGGTAAACAAAGCCCTTGAAGCCAATAATCAACTTTTGGATCAAGGCAATGAGTTTTTATTTGATTTGGTAGACAATGTCAGTGAAACCTCTGCCAATGAAGGTTCGGCTAGAATTGATGCCTGGATAGAAACAATCCGTGAGCATAACAAGGTATTCTTAAAGGGGGATGGGTTCAATTGAAACTAGGTATAAAACTTTTTATTATTCTATCTATAATACTGGCTATGCTGGCCGGCTGCAGTGGTGAATCTATGCTGGATGAAGCTGCGGCACTGGAAAAACTCCAAGCCTATATGGTCAAAACCGTTAAAGTTAAAAGTGTTTCTCACCAAGCGGATCCCTCTTGGGTGGGTAGCGAAGGTACTGTTAATGAACTGCCGCCCATCGAAAACTACCCTTTTAGCGTAAGGGGGAACGCAACGGTTGATGTGGAGATATTCTGCTCCACAGAGAAAGCCGCCAAATTCGACTCTTTAAGCAAGTCTTTCGGCCCGGATGGCTGGATAGAAAAAATGGCCAGAGAATTTAATGCTGCCGGGCAAGAAGTAAACGGCAGTAAAGTCAGTGTTTCCATCAGGCCTATTTCTTCCGGCCTGGCTTTGGATTATATCATAACCCGCTCCTATGTACCTGCGGCTTACACGCCCTCCAATGAATTCTGGGGTGAGATGATTAGCGAAAGCGGGCTTAAAGCGGATATAGTGACTAAAAGACTGCTGGGCAATACGGCAGGGATATTGATGGAAAAAGGTATCTACAAATCTTATATGGAAAAATATGCCACTGTCAGTATGGAAAACCTCATTGAAGCCGTTTTCCACGGCGATGTGGTCTTAGGGCATACGGATCCCAATGTCAGCTCCACCGGTTTGAATATTTTTACGCGGGAACTTTTGGCCATGGATAGGCAAAACCCGTTTAGCTCTTATGCCATAGAAAGGTATCGGGAATATCAAAAACTGATACCACCAGTCTCGCCTACCACCGGAGAATTGATTAAAGTAGCGGAAAAAGGCATATTAAGCGCGATGATCATGTCGCCCCAGGAATGGGCGGACAGACCCACTTTGGCCGACTGGGTGTTTACCCCCATCGGCGTAAGGCAAGATAGCCCGCTTTATGCTTTAGACGGTGCGAACCCCCAGCAAATAGCAGCTTTACGCTTATTTGCCGATCACTGCGTAACAGCTAAATCTCAGGAAATTGCCACCGGCATGAACTTCAACCAATTTGACAGTTTTATGGGCGAAGAAATCGCTTTGAACGGGCGGCAACTATTTGAAGGGCTAAAGATATGGAAGCGCAACAAAGACGGCGGCGACCCAGTTATCTCGGTCTTTGTGGTAGATACTTCCGGATCTATGGATAACCCAGGCAGGTCGGGAAAGGGGAAACGCATAGATAATGCCAAAACAGCTATGCTGAATTCCTTGCAATATATTAATGAAGATAATTATCTTGGTTTATTGAGTTACAGCTCTGCCAATAATATTTGTATCGACGCGCCAATTGCGCGTTTTGACGCCTCGCAGCGCTCTTTATTTGCCGGCGCCATCAATGACTTAAAAGCTTCCGGCAATACGGCAACCAATAGCGCGATTGTAGCAGCCCTTGATATGGCTGTGAAGGCAAAGAAAGAACTAAACCTGACAAATGCCAAAATACGTATCCTGGTATTCACAGATGGGGCGACTAATCAGGATCCACTTAGCTTGGCGAAAATAGAAGGCATGATACATGGGTTGGGGGTTCCGGTTTATGGAGTGTTTTTCGAACCGGAACGGGAATCGGACATGAATGACTTGGATAAACTCTCCGCTATCAATGAAGGATATAAGATAGTCGCCGATACGGATGATGTGATTTCTCAGTTAAAGAGCCTATTTATTAGAACGTTATAAGAAACACCAACAATAAAAAAGCCCGCATACGCGGGCTTTTTTATTGTTGGTGTTTATAATGCCTTGCTTAGGAGTATTGCCTACGAAGCCGTACAAGCGCCAAGGTGGCCAGGAATAAGGTAGCCAGTATACACGCGATCCACAGGTTCAGCTTCTTGTCATAGCCGGTTTGCGGTAAACTGTCTAAAGGTATCGCCTCATCAAAGATTGTTTCTTCAGGCTCACTGCTCAAATTTGCGGCGGCCAGTGGAACATTTTCTTCGTTCAACTCAAAATATTGGTTTATATCTTCTGTGGGTGTAGTATTGACATTAAGATTAGGTCTAGAATCGCGGTCATTATTACGTCCGCTACTGTTGTTGCCTGTGCCTGTATCATTTTCATTATCGCTGTCGTTGTCGGTATCATTATCGTTATCCGTATCACTGTCGTCGTCAGAATCATCATCCGTATCGCTGTCGTTGTCGGTATCATTATCGGTATCCGTATCACTGTCGTCGTCAGAATCATCATCCGTATCGCTGTCGTCGTCAGAATCATCATCTGTATCGCTATCGTCGTCAGAATCATCATCTGTATCGCTATCGTCGTCAGAATCATCATCTTTATCGCTATCGTCGTCAGAATCATCATCTTTATCGTTGTCATCATCATTATCCGTATCGCTGTCGTCATCAGAATCATTATCTGTATCTCTGTCTTCATCATTATCCGTATCATTATCCGTATCATTATCTGTGTCTATATCGCTATCGCCGTCAGTATCATTATCTGTGTCCATATCGTCGTCTCCTATTTCTTCATATTCAGCCCTCCCGTACAATATGCCTAGCGGACCGTCAGGCATGGGGATTTGCCAAGCGCCATCTTCGGTTATTGTAACCAAATAGCTTTGATAGTTGTTGCCTTTTAGTTGAACATATAGCATAAATGTTGCTGTTCCTTTAAATCCACTGGCTACAATATACCATTTTGTATTATCATCCTCATGAGGAATTATGGTAATGCCTGCAAGTACCTCTGTTATATTATCTTTGCCGTTTGTATTAATATAACTACCGTCTGGGACTATTTTATTATTGACCAACTGATTATAACCGGAACTTATTCCGCCTATTTCAGTGAATATTGAATCATCTGCGTCCGGTTCTTCCGCTAACACTAACAAAGCGATGGCTAGCGCCAAATCAATATCCGCATCCGCACCTGTCATGTTTATATTTTCGTCTTTAAATGAATCCTTGTCTGTATCTGTATCTGTATCTGTATCTGTATCTGCGTCTGCGTCTGCGTTTGCGTTTGTATCCGCGTCTGCGTCTGTATCCGCGTCTGCGTCTGCGTCTGCGTCTGTATCCGCGTCTGCGTCTGCGTCTGCGTCTGTATCCGCGTCTGCGTCTGTATCCGTGTCTGTATCTGCGTCCGCGTTTGTATCCGCGTCTGCGTTTATGTCAGAATCTGGGACGGGACTAGTTTGCACATCATCATTAATGCTTTGATGGGAGATGCTGCCTTCTTCTCTTTCAGAATTGCTCAATTTCAAGGATTCATGATTATCTGAAGTTAAAGCAGCAGTAGAGAAAACCAAGATCAACGTTAACACTAAGACCCCCATTAACAACATTTTTTTCACCATTTTTAATCCCCTTTCTTTTCCCATTAATTTTTTTTACTAGTATCCGATTAAATTAAGTAGATTGACTAGGCGATTTTAGTCACTATTTATGTTTTGGTTACGATTTTCTATAGCTGATAGTTACTTTAATGTTTTCTGATACCATCATCTCATATCAGCCTTGATTTGTCAAGTGTTTTTTTATTTTTTTCAACATTAAAATTTGAAAATGAAATAAAAGAGGCGATATCCCTGAACAAACTGGGTATCGTCTCTTTTATTTATATTTTTCTTTCTATTAAAACGTGATAGCTGCCATAAACCTTTGCTGATATTCTTTTTGTCCAGCCAGTTCGATAGGATTTATCATTTTCGAAAGCGCCAGAGCTCTCTTGCGCGCTTTAGCCGACAATAGGCATTGGCATGCCCCTTGCAGGGCGGTATTACCAACATATTGTATTTTTCCCGCCCAAATTGACGGCAACAAACCCGTTGCCAGCAGGTTTTCTGCTGATAGATGAGCGCCGAAAGCACCTGCCACCAATACTTGCCCAACTTCAGTGGCTGGACAAGCGGCTACTTTTAGCAAAGTCTCTACGCCGGCGCGTATAGCAGCTTTTGCTAATTGCATTTGCCGTATATCGCCCTGAGTCAGCGCTAAGCCCGTCTTGGCATCTATCTCCAATTGCCGTTGCCCCAGCTTTTCACAAACCGGCTCTTCAGCCAGCAAGCGACCGCTTTTTTCCAGTAAACCGGCCCGTAAAAGAGCGCTTACTGCAGAAATGAGCCCGCTCCCGGCTAAGCCAAGAGGCGGTTTATTCCCGATAGTGCTGTAGATCACCTGCCCGTCTATTATTTTCACCTCTTCCACCGCCCCGAGGGCGGCGCGTCTGCCGCAATGAATATTCATGCCTTCCAAAGCCGGGCCGGCG
>Ga0082212_10013392_pt1 | contig 10259 bp, 8 predicted proteins | sample TergutNt197P3_FD_71548 | JGI IMG/M metagenome (GOLD analysis project Ga0082212, IMG submission 71548) | Neocapritermes taracua P3 segment gut microbial communities from Petit-Saut dam, French Guiana - Nt197 P3 | ecosystem: Host-associated > Arthropoda: Insects > Digestive system > Gut ...
GAACACAACGGGGACGGCAAGTTGTGTGAAAACCCGGCACCCCGAAGACAATGGGGACGGTTCGAAACCACTGAAAAAGCCCCTCATGCCAACGCCACGCTTAAAAGCTTCGAGCAAAGCGGGAAGCTGCCGGCTCGGATTGATGGGGACGCCCAATCTTTCCCTCGGCCCCGCATGTGCAGCACGGCCGTTGTTGAAAACTATCCAAACAACCCAAACTACCCCTCGGGCCCAGTGAAGCGGAGCGTCTTTGCCAGCAAGTCGAGAAGAAAATGGCAAGAAATTGCGGCTATGAACGATTTTTAGGCCGAATCCGGTAATTTTTCCTGCTATTTCGACTGTTTTCAAGAAAAAATCGTTCATAACCGAAAAAAAGTGCCAACAAACCACTGCCTTACTGTCAAACCAAAAAATTTCCAGGAACATACAGTATCATCTGGCTTGTGCGTGTTTGTGCTGTGTGTTTGTGCGTGCCCCCAGCCTGTCAAGAGGCGTGAACAAACCGACTTCTTTTACTTGATGCAGAAAAGAGCAGAATTGCTGATTGAGTATGAGTTGCTGGGAGAAGAGGGGTCATTGGAAGAAGGTGAGGCCGCCGAGGGCTATATCAAGGTGAGAGCTTAATTGACGGCGGCCTCGGCCGTCACCCTAGCCGGGCTGACGGTTGAATATTTTTTGCCGCATAAGTATTACTTGACGCATTGGTTCAGGGGTGGTGGGTGGTTGCGGTTCAAATTTTCAGCTTGCTGTATGCAGGACAATGGGGACGGTTCTCAGGACAATGGTGACGGCCCATTGGCTGACCTTGGCTGTCAAGTTGACGCGCCTGGGGGCAGTGGTTAAAATGTAAGTTGCTTTGAAGGAGGGGAGTAATAATGGATTTTGAAAGATTGTTCACGCCGGTTAATATCGGGAAACTAACGCTGAGAAACACGGTGGTGTCATCACCGACATCGCAAAACGACATCAACCCTGACGGGTCACTTACACCGTACAACTGTGCCTATTACGCACGCAAGGCAAAAGGAGGGGCGGCCATGGTCACGGTCGGGGACTGCATCGTGCATCCGTCCGGCAAATCCCACCCGAACCATATCATGATCCACAACGAAAGAATCCTGCACTCCCTGATGCGCTGCGCGGAGGGGATCCACCGTTACGGGGCCGTTGCGTGCTGCCAGCTCAGCCATGGGGGGATGAGCTGCAACCCCGAATTCATAGGCGGGGGGCAGCCATGGGGGCCGTCCGCGCATCCGGTCACCATCGGGTTCCAGACCGTGAGCGCCGTGCAGACAGAGTCAAGGGAACTGACCGAGGACATGATCGAGGAGATCGTCGATTCCTTCGGGCGATCCGCGATGCACGCGAAGCGGTCCGGCTTTGACATGGTGCAGCTCCATGCCTGCCACGGGTGGCTAATCGGGCAGTTTTTCTCGCCGGATATCAACAAGAGGACGGACCGGTTTGGCGGGAGCCTGGAGAACCGTTGCCGCTTCGCGCTCATGATTGTGGAACGCATCCGCTCGTACTGCGGCATGGATTTCCCCATCGAGGTGCGCATCAACGGCAGCGACTACCTGCCCGGCGGCCTGCAGATCGAGGAGTCCGTGGAAATATGCAAGATCCTCGCCAGGCACGTTGACAGCCTGCACGTTTCAAGCAGCGTGCACTATGACAGGACGCAGCAGGACATTATGCAATCCCCCATGTTTGTTGAGCGGGGGCATCTGCTCAAGTACGCTGCGGCCATAAAGGGATCTGTAAAGAATATCCCTATCACTGCCGTCGGCGGCTTTGCCGACCCCGCTATGATGGAAGAGGTGCTGGCCAGTGGCCAGGCGGACATCATCGCCATAGGGCGGCAGTTTCTGGCGGATCCGGATACGGTAAACAAGGCGCGGGACGGCAGGTACAGCCAGATCAGGACATGCCTGCGCTGCGGGACGTGCCAGTCCCACCGCTTCATGAACGGCGCTGTCCGCTGCAGCGTGAACCCGGAGATCGGCAGGGAATACGAAGTACAGTTCATGCCGCCGGCCGGGGAGCGGAAAAGGGTGCTGATAGCGGGCGGAGGTCCGGGCGGGATGCAGGCGGCCATCACGGCAAAGAAGCGCGGGCACAGCGTAATGCTCTGCGAAAAAAGCAGCAGCCTGGGCGGCGCCCTGCGGTTCGCGGAAGATGTCCCGTTCAAACGCGACCTTTTCGCCCTGACCCGATCTATGGCGGAGGAGCTTGACGCGCTAGGGGTGGACCTTCGCCTGGGCACTGAGGTAACGCCCGGGCTGGTGGAAAAAGAAAAGCCCGATGTGCTCATCGCGGCCATAGGCGCGGAATGCATCCGCCCGCCGATTGACGGGATAGGCGGTAAAAATGTAGTCATGGCGGACGAGGCCGACGTTGCCGGCAATTCGGGCGTCGGCGGTAATACGGGCGTGGCCGGCATTTTGGGTGCGGGCGGCAATACAGGCGTTGCCGGCATTTCGGACGAGGCCGACGTGGCTGGCGCTTCGGGCGTGGCCGGCACTTCGGGCGTGGCCGGCACTTCGGGCATGGCCGGCACTTCGGGCGTCGGCGATACTGTCCTGGTGATCGGTGGCGGGCTTGTCGGCATAGAGACGGCTCTGCATCTTGCGATGACTGGCCGCAAAGTGACGGTCATCGAAATGGGGGAGAGGTATGCGCCGGACGCCAACTTCAGGCACATCCAGAGCATTGACCGCGAGCTTAAGTCCTATGGCGTCACTGTGGAGACGAATACAAAATGCACCGAAATCACGGAAGATGGGGTACGGGCTGTCCGCGAAGGCGGGGTTGAGGTATTCTTCGCGGCGGACACAGTCGTAATTTCCGTGGGTATGCGGCCGCTGGCAGGCGAGGCCGGTTCCTTAAAGGATACAGCGCCCGAATTTGTTGCTATAGGAAACTGCGTGGCTGCCGGCCAGGTGGAGCAGGCGATAAGGGCCGGGTACGACGCCGCCGTCAATATCGGGACATAAATTCCTCGAAACTGCCCGCAACGAAATATATTACCGGATCAAAATCCCCGGACTCTTCGTTGTCCCAGACGCAGACAACCGGGTCCGCACCGGCATCCTTATACTCAAAGGCCAAAAAATTCCCGTACTCCATTTTGGCTATCGGAAGGATATATACGCCTGTGCTGTCTTCGTCGCAGCCCAACCTCTCGATCATTGGCGCCATTACCACATCTATATCATACGCGGCGGCATCTTCGTTTTCCGCTGCATTGCCCGCGCCCGGATCCAGAATGCACAAGAAGCGTTCAATGCTTTCGAAGCGGGAGTCGTAGGGGACCGCCGCGTTTGCCGGCTTCGCGCCGTTCATTTTTTTTATGAACTCTTTATAGGGGGCCGGCAGTTCAATTTTCCAGTATTGTTCCCGCTTGTGTAATGCCTCTTCTGCCGGGAGCGGCAGGACAGCCGAACCGGAAATAAACTCCATCATAGACTTATCCTCTTTTTTTCGCTCTATATCCTATGCCTCCACCTTCAAATCCCCTTGCTCAAGAAAAAACAATTCATTGATGTCCGGATTGGTTTTCTTCAACTTGTATATCTGGGTTTTGGTGAGCGGTGGGCAAAAATAGATTTCATTGCTTGTATACCGGCCTTCATTTATATCATTATACAGGTTGCCGACAAAGGCCTCCTGGTCGGTAGCGCCGGACTGGGCGCCCGATCCCCCCTGTTCCAAAAATGAATAGCCGTCAGCGAGATAAAACAATGTCAATGCTGTGCCAAGGTCACAAAATGGATTGTTTGCTATTGCAGCCGGTAATGCGAACCCGTCATCCCAGTTGTGGTTTTGCGCCAAATGATGCAATTCAACAGAGTCTGTAATTGTGTCAACGGGACAATGGGGATGGTTCTCAGGACAATGGGGACGGTTCTCACTGTCTTGCCCGGGACACTGGGGATGGTTCTCTGCGGAACAATGGGGACGGTTCAAAACACATTCTCCCCGCTTTCCCGGTCGAAGAACTGCACTTCTTCCCAGTCCGGGCAGACGACGATCCCCGACCCGGCCTTGTAGCTGACGCTGCTCTCAACCCTGGCAACCAATTTCGCTTGTGCCCCTTTGGGAGCGGTCTTTTCGGGAGCTGCCCCTTTGGAGCCAGCCCCTCCGGAAACAGTCCCGCCGGAAACTGCCCTTTCGGAAACAGTCCCGCCGGGAGCAGTCACCCCGGGAGCTGCCCATTCAGAAGCTGCCCCTTCGGAAGCAGCCACCCCGGGAGCTGCCCACTCGGGAGTAGTCCCCCCGGGAGCTGCCCATTCAGAAGCTGCCCCTTCGGAAGCAGCCACCCCGGGAGCCGCCCACTCGGGAGTAGTCCCACCGGGAGCCAGGTAAAGGTAAGTATCAGAGCCCGTGTTTTCGGCGCGGCGCACAGTCATTGCCAGCCCCTCCTGTGTATTCAGGCGGATATGCTCGGGGCGCATACCCAGAATAAGCGGCCTGCCGATGGCCTGCCTTTCCATGAACCCCGCCCCCAGCTTGTCGGGGACGCGCAGCCGGCCCCCGCCCGCGTAGCAATGCACCGCCCCGTCTTCCACAGCCAAAAAGCAATCCAGCAGGCTCATCTGCGGGCTGCCAATGAAGCGCGCCACAAAGACGTTGGCCGGGTGGCGGTACACGGCAGCCGGGGCGTCGCACTGCTGGAGCACCCCTCCGTCCATTACCGCGATACGGCTTGCCATGGTCATCGCCTCGATCTGGTCATGGGTCACATATACAAAGGTCGTCTTGAGCTCCCGGTGCAGCTGCAGGAGCTCTTCGCGCATCTGCACCCTTAGCGCTGCGTCCAGGTTTGACAGCGGCTCATCGAACAAAAACACTTTCGGATCCCGCACTATTGCACGGCCCAGCGCAACACGCTGCCGCTCACCGCCCGAAAGCGCGTGCGGCCTGCGCTTCAGAAGCCCCTTGATCCCAAGCTGCTCGGCGGCGCGCTTCACCCGCTTCGCTATCTCCGCTTTTTCCACCCTGCGCATCTTCAGGCCAAAGGCTATATTGTCGAAGACCGTCATGTGCGGGTACAGGGCATAGTCCTGGAACACCATGGCCATATCCCTGTCCTTGGACGGGACGTCGTTGATGCGCCTGTCATCCAGGTATATGTCCCCGCTGGAAATCTCCTCGAGCCCCGCTATCATGCGCAGCGTGGTCGTCTTGCCGCAGCCCGACGGCCCGACAAACACCATGAACTCGCCATCCTTTACCGTCAGGTCCAGGCCGGCTACCGCCTGCACTTTCCCATAGTTTTTACTTAAGTTTTCCAGCCTGAGTTCGGGCATGGGCTGTCCCTCCTTTATTCACGGGCATGGGCTGTCCCTCCTTTATATACCTGCCTGGATCCGGGCATGGGCTGTCCCTCCTTTACCACTCCTTGAAAACCTTCACGCGTTCGTCGGCAAGCGGCCTGTCGCTGCTCACGACCACTTCGTCCCGCTGGCGGAGATCCCCTGTTACGGCGACCAATCCTTCGCCGCGCACGATGATTTCCACAGGTATCCTCTTTACGCGGTATTCCATGCCGAGAGGGCCTTCTGTCTCTATCAGCTTATACACGAACGCCTCGTCAAAAATAGCTGTGTAAGGCACGATTGCGGAGAACTTCTCCGTAACATGGGTAAGCTCCAGAACCGCCAGCATATCCGGCTTGATCTGGGCCCTGCCCGGCTCCAGCTCAATAGTGAGTTCCACGCCCCCGCCCGGCACAGGCGCCCGGGAAATAATGGTCCCGGGTATCGTGTGGATGGTATCAAAAATGGAGATCTTGGCTTTGTAAAAAAACCTGGCGTATTCCATCGGTACGACAAGCCTGACTACATAACCCAGTTCCGTATTGCTGAGCTCAAACAACGGCTCGTAGCGCCCCGCCATCATGCCCGGGTGCGCGGAAACCCCCGTAATTACACCATCAAACGGCGCGCGCAGCTCCATGCACTGCTCCTTGCGCCCCGCCTCGACGCCGCTCACATCAAAGGCAGCCAGCACGTCCCCCTCTTCCACCACGTCATACTGCTTGACCAAAACTTCAGTTATGACCAGATCCCCGGGCGCGTAAAGCGGCGCCGTCTCCTTGGGCACGACGAAGCCCTCCCCGGTGTGCACGATCCTCAGCTGCTCGGACATCACAGGCGATACCTGCACGACCGGGATCCCCGCGTTGTACATGGTCTTGGAAAAAAAGGTCAGCGCGGCCGCCACGCAGATGAACACGATGGTCAGTTTCAGCGCGGCCGACATCTTCTTCTTTTCGTTATTCGATTCCTTATTTGAGTCCACGTATCCCCTCCATCAATTCTTTTTCGCCATTCAAAAACACGAGCATCATGGGTATCATATATACCGTGGAGGCGGCGAACGCCACGGTGATGGCCTTCTGGTTGATCGAGTAGAAGAACAGCGAGAGCGGCTGCGTCGCCTCATCCTGCATGAAGATGAGCGGCTGCTCTATCATGTTCCAGTTGTCTATGAAGCACAGGATGCACAGCGCCACTATCCCCGCCTTGCACATCGGCGCCGCGACATGCCAGAACACCTTGAAATGCCCCGCGCCGTCCATGCGCGCGGCCTCGATATAGCTCTTGGGAATCTGCTCCATGTGCATGCGCAGCAGGAACGCGCCGAAGGTCGAGAAGATGCCCGGCAGCACCACGGCCAGCCGCGTGTCCACAAGCCCCAGGGCGTCGATCGTCAGGTAGGCGGGGACCAGCGTCACCTGGAACGGCAGAAGCATCACCACGATATAGATGAAGAACAGCACTTCCTTGAACCGGTTCTTCATGAACGTGAAGAAGTACGCCGCCAGCGCGGACACGAGAAGCTGCCCGGCCACAATGGGTGCGGTAAGTATTACGGAGTTCCAGAAGAGGTCCCAGTACTGCGGGCTGTTCAGAAGCACGCTGTCGTATTGCTTAAGTGTCACTTGCTCGGGGATCAGCATGAGGGCTTTGTCCACCGCCGAGGGGTCTTTGTATCCTGCGACCTGCCAGCCGGGCATGAATGAATTTGTAACTGTAACGATAACGGGGAACACCATAAATACAAGCAGTATCGCCAGCAAAGCGTAAGTGACGATAAGCCCGGCCCTTTTCCTTCCCACGGCGTTCATGCGCTACCCCTGATACTTTTTCTTCCTGCGGCGCCAGGCTGCTGCCCCCCGCACACCTGACAACGGACGCCAGAGGCATTATTACACTTACCCCTTCCCAAGGCGTTCATGCTACCCCTGATACTTTTTCTTCCTGCGGCGCCAGGCTGCTGCCCCCCGCACACCTGACAACAGGCGCCAGAGGCATTATTACACTTACCCCTTCCCACGGCGTTCATGCGCTACCCCTGATACTTTTCCTTCCTGCGGCGCCAGGCTGCTGCCCCCCGCACACCTGACAACGGACGCCAGAGGCATTATTACACTTACCCCTTCCCACGGCGTTCATGCGCTACCCCACCAGCCTCTTTTGCGAGCTGCGGTTCATCGCGAACAGGAAGAGCAAAAACGCGATGATGATGGCCGCCGTGATATACGCCGCCGCCGTCAGCATGGGGTAGTCCCCGCGGCTGAACATATTATTCATATAATGCTGAAGCATGTAGATGCTCTCGTTGGGGTAGGGCCCGGCGATAAGGAAAATCTCGCGGAACACCTTGAAGCTGTTGGCCACCGAGAGCACCAGCACGAAGAAGATCGTTGGGCGGAGGCAAGGCAGGGTGACGTAAGCGAGCCGCCTGGCCCAGCCCGCGCCGTCCATCGCGGCGGATTCTGAGAAGCTCCTTGGTATCTCGGAAAGCCCCGCAAGGTAGAGGATCATCATATAGCCAAGGTACTTCCACAGGTAGATGAGCGCCAGGACGAAGATCGCCCAGCGGCTGTTCAGGAAGTCCACCTCCCCCAGGCCCAGGAACGAGAGCAGCGCGCCCATCGTGCCGCCCCGCGCCGTGAGCAGCGACCAGAACAGCGCCACCGACGCCACCGGCACCACAATAGGCGAGATAAATGAAAGCTTGAAAAGCCGGCTGCGCTCGCCTATGCTGTTGACAGCGATCGCCGTGAACAGCGGCAGGAAGACATTCAAAGGGACGCATACCAAAAGAAAAAGCAGGGTATTGTAAAGCGCAAGCTGGAACGCTTCGTTCTGCATCGTGCGGGTAAAGTTGCCGGCGCCGAAACTGCCATTAACATCGAACGCGTGGCTGAGCCCGCCGAAAAACGGGATAAGGAAGAATATGCAAAACCCGACAAAACTGGGTATCAAAAACGAATAGACGGCCGCTTTCCGCATGACTGTTTCTGCTTTCCCTCCTTTTTCTACATTATACAACGTCCCGGACATAATGGACGTTTCTATTATTATGTCTTGCGGCGCCTATACGGAACCCGTCCGCTCACTCACCCCCGAGACATAATGGGGACGTTTCTATTATGTCTTGCGGCGCCTATACGGAACCCGTCTGCTCACTCATCCTTGCTCTTTCAGGTACAGGCCTACCTTGTCCGACATCTGCCGGGAGGCTTCTTCCGCCGAAATCTCGTCAAGGAAGAATTCTTTAGCAACCTCGCGGATTATTGTCCTGTAATATGGCTTGTCTATGATGATATATGCGATTTGATTAACGGTTTCTTCCGCTTCATCAATCAGGCCAGTCATATCCATTCGGGCGGTATCTATTTTGACCGAAACGTGTTCCAAATCCCTTTCCATCATGTCACGGAACACGGCCCTGTTGAGAGGAAAGACAAAACCATTAGGCTGGAGCGGCTCCCTGTTCACCATTATATCCTGTCCCTCTTCTGACAAGAGGAACCGCAAAAAGTCCTGGGCAGTTTCCGCCTTGGGGCTGCGCGCGTTCACGCCATATAATCGCCGTCCTATACTTATTTCAGGGTAGAGGGTTCCTCCTTCTGTCTCCCCATCAAATAGCATAGGAGCAAAAAAATAGCTGCTTCGTTCGTATTCTTCAGGGAGCGTACAAAAAAACTCTGCCTGTTTGTCAATCCATCCCCCATTCCCAACATACGAACTCGAAGCAGTCATAGTTGCGATATCCATGTATTTCGCACATAATCCCAGGTCGCTCCAATCCTTGCACTCTTCAAGCAGAGAAACCATATCTGCGGAATAAAGATTATTCGTATTCCCGGCTTCGTCTATAAAGTCCGAAGCCATGGAAACAAAACGGTACATAAATATATCAAGATCCGTCCCCCTGTATGCGATTTCCTGCGTATAGTCAAGCTCGCTGACCTCGGCAAAAAACTCTTGCCATGTCATACGCTTGTTCCCCGGCAATGGCTCGTAAGGTGTCATGGTTTGCAGTCTCATAAAGTTGAAATCTATTGGTACGGCGAAAACACCGCTCTCGGTTTTCCCGCTGAGAAGTATATTGCGGAAAACTTTGTCGGCGGCAAATTCTGCCCCATTTTCAATCCAGTCACCCATATCCGCCAGCAACCCATTCCGGCCAAGATGCTCAAACTCCAGAAAAGCCACATCGTATATATCCGCGCCATTTCCTGTCGTTAGTGCAGATATTGTCTGTTGTTCATACATGCTCGTGTCCGCATAAGGATCCACATAGAATGAAGTTGTATAAGAAGAGCCATTACTATCAATGATAGTTGCCTCTAATACATCCGGCTCAACGAAATAGGTTTGGATATTTGCTTTTATACCGGTTTTTTCTTCATAAATCCGGCCTGCTTTTTCCAGATGTGCTATATCAAATTGCCACACCGCCATTGTGATCTCGCCCGGCGACGGCTCGGCGCCAGATGAAGTAGAAGGCGACTGCGAATCATACGCAGTCCCGTCGCCACTACTACGCCCCCCGCCTCCGCATGCCCCGAACAACATAGCAACAAGAGCAACAGACATAATAAAAACCAAAACCACTAAACAGTGTCTACGTTTCATAAGTTATCACCTCGATTGCTAGTATATATACACATATATACAATATCAACATTCATCACAAGACATAATGGGGACATAATGGACATAATGGGGACGTCAGGATGTGTGAAAACAGCCCGTTATAGATTTTGACCTTGCATTTTGCACCGATTTTCCACTTGTGTACGATTTTATTGTTCATTTATCACACTAAACGGGGCAAGCAAGGGGAGGAGCCCTGCCAACGATTCTGCCTTTTTTGTCCGAAAAACGAGGTTGCGGGTAGTTTTTTTGAGGTATTTGCCGATATTTATGCCCCTTGCGGGAAAAAACGGGGTGAAG